>Ga0306925_10006457_pt1 | contig 10904 bp, 10 predicted proteins | sample flu12Cox44000176_FD_203755 | JGI IMG/M metagenome (GOLD analysis project Ga0306925, IMG submission 203755) | Lab enrichment of tropical soil microbial communities from Luquillo Experimental Forest, Puerto Rico - flux8day.12C.oxic.44.000.176 (v2)... | ecosystem: Environmental > Terrestrial >... | reverse complement strand
GATTACTTCGTTGCTCAGCTATGAAATTTGGATGTTTGGCGGGACGCTGGTGTTTATCGGGCTCGCGGCATTTTTCTTTTTTGTTTATGGAAGCCGCAAGGCGGCGCGCAAGCTGGCAACCGGTGCGCCGGCAGCGTAAGAGTTTGGATTTCGGAGGTGTTTGATGTCCACCACAGCAAAGGTGACGGTGAAGACTTATCAAAACTATATCAATGGACAGCGGGTTGACAGTTCGTCCGGAGAGACTTTTCCCGTTTGTGACCCTTCCACGGAAGAGGTGATCGCGCACGTCGCGTCGGCGACCGCGGCGGATGTGGACAAGGCGGTGAAAGCGGCACGCGCCGCGTTTGATTCCGGGCCTTGGCCGCAAACTACCGCGCAAGATCGCGGGCGAATCCTCTTCAGGTTTGCGGAGAAGATTCGGCAGAAAACGCCGATGCTTGCGGAGATTGAAGCGCGCAACACTGGGAAACCGATCGTCGAAGCGGAATACGACCTCGCAGATGTAGCCACCTGTTTTGAATACTACGGCGGCCTGGCGAATAAGGTGACGGGACACGTCAATCCCGTTCCCGCGAATGCGTTGAGTTTCACGATGCGGGAGCCGGTCGGCGTCGCGGCGCAAATCATCCCGTGGAATTATCCGTTACTCATGGCAGCGTGGAAGTTAGCGCCGGCGATTGCCGCTGGGTGCACCAGCGTGCTGAAGCCCGCAGAGCAGACGCCGTTGACGGCACTGGAAGTGGCGAACTGGTTTGAAGAGGTGGGGCTGCCGCCGGGCGTAGTCAACGTTGTAAATGGCGTCGGCGAAGTGACGGGCGCGGCGCTGGTAGCACATCCGGGCGTGGACAAAGTGGCGTTCACCGGGAGCGCCGCGGTTGGAAAGATCATTGTGAAGAGCGCGGCGGATACGCTCAAGCGGGTGACGCTGGAATTGGGCGGCAAGTCGCCGAACGTCTTTTTCGCTGATGCGGATTGGGAAGCGGCCGTAGATGGCGCGCTCTTTGGCGTATTCATCAATCAGGGAGAGGTTTGCTCCGCGGGCAGCCGCATTCTTGTGGAGAAAAAGATCTATCCCAAGTTTGTAGAAGCGATGACGGAAAAGGCCAAGCGCATCAAGCTGGGGCCGCCGCTCGAGCGCGACACGAAGATGGGACCTTTGGTCAGTAAGGAGCAATACGACCGCGTCACGTCGTATCTCGAAATCGGTAAGAAAGAGGCGAAGACGGCGATTGGCGGCGGACGGCCGAAGGCGTTTGGTAAGGGTTACTACGTCGAGCCCACGATTTTCTATGACGTGGATAACAATGCCCGCATTGCGCGCGAGGAAATCTTTGGGCCCGTTGCGAGCGTGATTCCATTTGAGAACGAGGCTGACGCCATCCGTATTTCAAACGACACGCCGTATGGACTCGCAGGTGCAGTCTGGACACGCGACATTTACAAGGCATTCCGGGTCGTGAAAGCGCTCCGTGCAGGGATTATTTGGGTCAATCACATGCAGCCGACGTATGTCGAGGCGCCTTGGGGCGGGTACAAGCAGTCGGGGTTCGGCAGGGAACTTGGTCCGTGGGGACTCGAGGAATACCTGGAGACCAAGCAAGTGTTCGTTAATTTGGACGAAGCGCCGATCGGTTGGTACTGAAATTTTGTGGTTTTGCAGCAATTTTGGAAAAGGATTGGGAGCCATGAAAACGATTCAGATTAGTACCGAAATACCCGGGCCAAAATCGAAGGCGCTGCTGGCACGGCGCGAGGCCGCTATTCCACGCGGGCCGCATCTCGTCACGCCGATCTTCGCGGCAAAATCCGAAGGCGCGTGCATCGAGGACGTGGATGGAAACCGCTACATTGATCTCGCCGGTGGGATTGGCTGCCTCAATGTGGGGCACCGCGCGCCGCGGGTCGAAGCTGCGCTGCGCGACCAGGTTGGCAAATTCCTGCACCTGTGTTTCGGCGTGACGCCGTACGAGTCGTACATTGCACTGGCGGAAAAGCTGAATGCACTGGCTCCTGGGAATTTTGCGAAGAAAACCATTTTTATCAACAGCGGCGCCGAGGCGGTGGAGAACGCGGTGAAGATTGCACGCGCGTACACCAAGCGCCCCGCGGTGATTTGTTTTGAAGATGCGTTTCACGGGCGCACGTTGCTCGCCATGTCTTTGACGAGCAAGACGAATCCGTATAAGGCCGGGTTTGCGCCGTTTGCCAGCGACATTTATCGCATTCCGTATGCTTATTGCTATCGCTGCTCGTATGGCTTGACATATCCCTCGTGCGGAGCGGCTTGCGCACACCATCTAGAAGACACGTTCCGTCGGATCGTTTCACCCGATTCCGTCGCCGCAGTGATTGCGGAGCCGGTGCTTGGCGAAGGCGGATTCGTCGCGCCTCCCAAGGAATTTTTCAGCATTGTTCATAGCATCTGCAAGAAGTACGGAATCGTTTTCATCGCGGATGAAGTGCAATCCGGAATCGGCCGCACCGGGAAATATTTTGCGATCGAACACTACGGCGTGGAGCCGGACCTGATTACATCGGCGAAATCGTTGGGAGGCGGCCTGCCGATTGCGGCGGTAACGGGACGCGCGGAGATCATGGATACGCCGCAACCTGGCGGCCTCGGCAGCACGTTTGCGGGTAACCCGCTCTCTTGCGTTGCCGCTCTGGCGGCGCTGGAAACCATCGAAAAGGACGGCCTGCTGGCGCGGTCCACAGCAATCGGAAAGCGTTTTGAAGAGCGCGCCAAGGGCTGGCAGACGAAGTGGCCGTTGATCGGCGACGTTCGCGGGCTCGGCGGTATGTGCGCCATTGAACTGGTGCGTAGCCGTGAGACGCGCGAGCCGGCAGATACAGAGACCAAGGAACTCGCGCATTATTGCTACGATCACGGCGTCATCACCATCACCGCGGGTACGTTCAATAACATCATGCGCATTCTGGTGCCGCTGGTGATTACAGATGAACAGATGGACGAGGCGCTGGACGTGCTCGAAGCGGGGCTGGCCCAGGTAGTGGAGACCAAACAGGTGGTCGTCTCGCACGCCTGACGGGGAGTAGCCGGTTTTGAAAATTGAGGCGGCCTTTCGGGGCCGCCTTCGTGTCTTTGGAGCAGGCGAGAGAAAAAGAGGAAAAGCGATGAGCACGGCATCGACAACAGCGGCTCTGGAATTTGGATTCTTGCTGAATGGAAAGTGGCATACCGATGGCGAGCATATCGACATCCATGCTCCCGGGACTGGCCAGCTTGTTGGAACGACGCATCGCGCCAATGGCGCCCATGTCGAGGAAGCGATTCGCGGCTCGGTAAAGGCGTTTGAAACCACTCGGCATATGGGCGGTTACGAGCGGCAACGCATCTTGCGCAACATTTCCCACGCAATTGAAAAGCAAAAAGAGGAATTAGCACGTATTGTTGCCTTAGAAGCCGGCAAGCCGATCAAGGCGGCACGAGTGGAAGTGGAGCGGGCCGCGTTTGTGTTTTCCATTGCAGCGGAAGAAGCGACGCGCATCGGCGGCGAGTATCTACCCTTGGACTGGCAGGCCTCGGCGGCCGGCCGCTGGGGTGTTGTGCGGCGTTTTCCGTTGGGACCGATTGCAGCGATTACGCCCTTCAACTTTCCAGTGAACCTGGCGGTGCATAAACTTGCTCCGGCGATCGCGGCGGGATGCCCGATTTGTGCTGAAACCGGCGCCGCAGACGCCGCTTTCTTCGCTGCGGCTAGCGCAAATCATTGAAGCAGCTGGGTGGGCGGCAGGCGCATTGAATGTTTTGCCCCTCTCGAATGAAGATGCGGGGAAAATTGTTTCAGATGACCGGCTGAAGCTGCTGAGCTTTACGGGAAGTAGCGCCGTCGGGTGGGCGCTGAAGCAGCGAGCAGGGAAGAAGAAAGTTATTCTGGAGCTGGGTGGAAATGCAGGCGTGCTTGTTTGTGCGGATACAAACCTGGAGTACGCTTCGGATCGCTGCGTGCTGGGTGGCTTTACTTACGCGGGTCAAACGTGCATCTCGGTGCAGCGGATTCTTGTGGAGGATAACGTTTTTGAGAAATTTACCGAGACCCTGGTACATCGCGTACAACGGCTCAAGGTAGGCGACGTCCTCGATGAGCATACGGATGTGGAACCGCTGATTAACGAAAATGCGGCGAAACGCGTGATCGAGTGGATTGAGGAAGCCGTCCACGGCGGAGCCAAGGTGCTCTGTGGAGGGAAGCGGCATGGCGCGAGCGTTACGCCGACGGTGCTGACTCACACGAAGCCGGAGATGCGTGTGAACTGCAAGGAGATTTTCGGGCCGGTTGTAACGGTGGAGAAATTCCACGATTTTGAAGAAGCGATAGCCTCGATTAACCGGTCGGAATTCGGTTTACAGGCGGGACTGTTCACACGCGATTTCGCGCGCATTATGAGGGCTTTTGAATCGCTGGAAGTGGGCGGGCTCATGCTCGGCGAAGTGCCAAGCTGGCGCATTGATCACATGCCCTACGGCGGCGTGAAGGATTCGGGAATCGGGCGCGAAGGTTTGCGCTACGCGATTGAAGAGATGACGGAGCCGCGGTTGCTGGCGATTCACCCGCCGGGATTGTGAGAAGCAGAGAAGCAACGACGTAACGAAGGAATGAAGTAATGATGGATGCGGAGTTTTGTTGGCGAGAAGCACGTTATTGTGACATTTTAAGTTGAGGTTCTTCGGGCATCCTTTCGGATGTCCTCAGAATGCCATTTTTGGCTTAGTTGGCTAATGCTAAAGGAAACGTCCACTGCGAAGGAATATTCCAGGAAATCTTGAATGACAGTTGATCTCCAAGGACAGAAAGCGATTGTGACGGGCGCGGGAAGCGCCGAGGGCATAGGCTTTGCCATTGCGCGCCGCCTTCTGCGGGATGGCGCGACGGTTGCCATCACGGCGACGACGGAACGCATCTATGAACGGGCCAAGGAACTCGATGCATGCGGAGCGCGCGTTTCTTCCTTCCTTGCGGATCTTACTAATGAGAAGCAGGTGGAGGCCTTTGTGGATGCGGCGCACAAGCGACTCGGCCGGATTGACATCCTGGTGAATAATGCAGGGATGGCGAGGGACGGAAAGCAGCCGGGAAGCGGCGCAATCGAATCGTTGAGCCTGGCGGACTGGCAGCAGCAATTGGCAATGACGCTGAATACGGCATTCTTGATGACCCGTGCCGTTTTGCCGGTGATGAAGCAGCAGAAATACGGGCGCATCGTGAATGTGAGTTCGGTGACCGGTCCGCTCGTGAGCAATGTAGGTTCGGGCGCCTATGGAGCAGCGAAGGGTGCGATGGATGGAATGATGCGAGCGGTGGCTATCGAGTGCGGACCCTTTGGGATCATGGTGAATGGCGTTGCGCCGGGTTGGATCGTAACGGGGTCTTCGACACCGGAGGAGACCGAAGCAGGAAAGTACACGCCGGTGGGACGCTCTGGGAAACCGGAAGAGGTGGCATCGGCTGTGAGTTTTCTCGCGTCACATGAAGCGTCGTACATCACGGGGCAGGTGCTGGTGGTGGACGGTGGCAATATCCTGCAAGAAACGAAGAAGGGCTGAGATCAAGCAGGAAGACTTTTCTGCCAGGATTGAGTCATTGAGTGCGACTCCCGGCGCAAATTCCTTCATTTCGCTGTGCTATTATGCGCCGCAAGAGCTTGAGACAAAACATCCTCATATTCGGGATCCTTGCTGCTTCTCTGGTTGGCCCTAAACCTGCAACTGCACAGGGGAAGAATCCCTACGCGAGAGACGCCAAGGCCGCCAAGTTGGGGGAATCACAATTTCGAATTAACTGTGCATTTTGTCACGGGTTGGGAGCGCAAGGCGGCGGTCGGGGCCCGGATCTTACGCGTGCTCAGAAAAAGCACGGCAGCACGGACGAAGACCTGTTCCTCACCATTAACGCAGGGGTTCCTGGAACCGCGATGCCTGCGAACGGAACGACCGGGCAAGGCGTAGGGATGACCGCGGAAGAAATCTGGCAGGTAATCACGTACATTCGGAGCGTGGAAAAGAAAGCGGCGCCAGTGGGAGACGCGCAGCGGGGCGACACGCTGTTCCACGGGGGAGCGGGTTGCGCGACCTGTCACATGGTGAATGGAAAGGGCGGAAGGATTGGCCCCGAGTTGACGTCGATTGGGTCGGCGCGGTCAGTGGATTCTCTGATCGAGTCGGTGCGGAATCCGAGCCGTCGCCTGGCTTGGGGTTTGATCGAGAGCACAAAGGAATTTCCCCAGGAATACCTCAGCGTCACAGTGGCCACGGTTAGCGGAGAGAAATTCTCTGGAGTGGTGTTGAACGAAGACAACTTCAGCCTGCAAATGATGGACAGACGAGAGCAGATCCATCTGTTCGAAAAGGACAAGCTCAAGTCGTATGAGATTTCGCGGGAATCCTTGATGCCCGCTTACGACACAAAGACGCTGACTGACCAGGATCTGCAAGACATTGTCGGATATTTGGTAGGCGTGAGCTCGAAATGAAGAGCGTGAGCGCGAAGAGAACACTGTCGGAAATCATTTTGGCGTTTCCGATTTTTTGTTTGATCGGCGGGCCGATGACTCACGCGCAAGTCAGTTACGAGCGCATCCGCAATGCGGAAAAGGAGCCGCAGAATTGGCTGACCTATTCGGGAAATTACAATGGGCAACGCTTCAGCGCCCTCGATCAGATCAACACATCGAATGTGAAGAACCTCGTACCCAAGTGGGTTTTTCAATCCGCGGCGCTCGGCAAATGGGAAACTACGCCGCTGGTGGTGGACGGCATTTTGTACGGCACGGCGCAAGATGATCGCGCGTTCGCGCTGGACGCACGCACAGGCCGGCCGATCTGGGAGTATCAATACACCTTTCCTTCAGACATACGCCCCTGCTGCGGGCGGGTGAACCGGGGATTCGCGATTCTGGGCGACAAACTGTTTTTCGCCACGCTGGATGCCCACGTGGTAGCTCTCGACGCAAAAACCGGCGCGGTGATCTGGAATGTGGCCGCGATTGATTACAGGAAGGGATACAGCTTCACAATGGCACCGCTGGCGGTGAAGAACCTGATTATTGTGGGCGTTTCCGGCGGCGAGTATGGCACGCGTGGATTTCTTGATGCTTATGAAGCAACGACGGGCGAGCGCAAGTGGCGGTTCTACACCACCCCTGGGCCGGGCGAGCCGGGACACGAGACGTGGGAAGGCGATTCCTGGAAGATTGGCGGAGCGCCCGCGTGGATCACGGGAGTGTTTGATCCGGCGACGAATCAACTTTTCTGGACGACGGGAAATCCCGCGCCGTCCAACCGTGGTGCGCAACGGGTGGGGGACAATCTCTACAGCAATTGTTTGCTGGCTTTGGATGTGGAGATTGGCAAGCTGAATTGGTATTTCCAGTACACCAAACACGATGAACATGACTGGGATTCCACGCAGGTGCCGGTGATGGTGGACCTGGAAGGGAAAAAACTCATCGCGCACGCCAACCGGAACGGTTTTTTTTATCTGATTGACCGGACCAACGGAAAACTGATTTCCGCGAGCCCGTTTGCGCATGTTACCTGGAGCAATGCAAAGGACGCAGAGGGGCGCCCCGTCGCGAGTCAGGGAAGTTCGCCGACTTTGGAGGGGAATCGCGTATGTCCCGGGGCGGCGGGTTCGACGAATTGGATGTCGCCGACTTTCGACCCGCAGACAAAACTTTTTTATGTGACGTCGCGCGAACAATGCGACGTCTTCAGCACCGCGCCGCAAGAGTTTGAGGAAGGCCACGCGTATTATGGCAGTGCGTATTTTCCGTCCGACGAAGCGCTCCCGTATTGGGGCGCGCTGCGGGCCATCGATCCGTTGACGGGCAAGCAGAAGTGGGAGTGGAAGCACGTGACGCCGAGCTGGTCGGGAAATTTGTCAACGGCGGGCGGGTTGGTGTTCACGGGCGATTCGGAGGGAAACTTCATTGCCCTGGACGCGGCCTCGGGAAAGGCGCTGTGGCATTTCCAGATGGGCGGAGCCGTGGCCGCCGCGCCGATGTCGTTTGCAGTGGACGGAAAGCAGTATGTGACCATTGCGGCAGGCTCCTCGATGTTCACATTCGGGTTGCCGTGAAGTGTGCCTGGCTGGGTTGCCTAGAAAGGCAGATGCATTCAGCTTGCGCTGCGGGTTCGCGAGGGTTCCCGGCCGGAGCTGAAAAGGGTCAAGCGGGAGGTAACGAGCTTTTTTACGGAGTCGATCGCTGAGGGCAGAAGTTTGTAAGGGACAACCTCGTTCGGGTGGTTGGCGAGAGCAGCCTCCAAGCCGCGACGCCAGGCGATGCGCACTTCGGTATTAATGTGAACGACGGTGATACCGGCGGCGATCGCATTTTGCATGTCGCGTTCATCGGTTCCCGAAGCGCCATGCAGGGTCAAAAAAAAGCCTGGTGGCTTGCTTGATCTCGCGGATGCGTTCGATGTCCAGATGTTTTCTGCTCTCTCCCTCAACCATGTCTTTGAGCATTCCATGCCTATTACCAACCGCGGGAGCGAGGGTATCAATCTTTGTTTCCTCGATGAACTGCTTCGCTTCGCCGGGTGTGGTGAGCTGCCCAGGCAAGGCCGGGGCCGCGTCATGGATCTCCGAGCCGGTACCGATATCGCCGATCTAACTTTTCACCAGAGCGGCTACCTGCGAGACACCCATGAATTGGCGCTCACCTTCGGAAACGCCGACTACGACGGGCAAGTTTTTTTCACGAGCTGCTTCGAACACCGCTTTCAAGGCGATCAGGTCGGATATGTTGAAATGTCCGACGGCGATTCCCGCGTCATCGGCCTGCCTTAGAACTTCTCGCAACGTAAGCATAGAACCTTCTTTCGCTCTTAGCGATGTTTCCGTCCGGCGAGCCCTGGGTGGCTCGCCCTGGAATCCCACCATGATAAGTCGACCGGGGCAGGGGTGGAGGAGAAATATCGGGGAGCACTTGGGCGAAACTATGAAATACCTACGGGAAAAGACACAATGGGCCGAGAATTGTTTCGACTTGAGGAAGAGGTGTGGCAGTATCTAGTCAAATCGGCGCCGCGAGTTAGCGGAGAAATGGAACCCAGAAACGATGGCCATAGCGACTACGGGGAATACTCAGACAACCGCGGGAACGGGAGGGAGTGCCAAGTATCCGGCCGCGTTGGCAATGGTAACGGTGCTCTTTTTCTTCTGGGGCTTCGTCACGGTGTTGAACGACATTCTGGTTCCGCATCTGAAATCGGTCTTTGATTTGAACTACACCAAAGTGATGCTGATCCAGTTTGCATTTTTCCTGGCTTACTTCATTTTTTCGCTTCCGTCGGCAAAGGTGATTGACGCGATCGGATACAAAAAGACGATGGTCGGGGGACTTTTGACGATGGGGCTCGGGGCATTCTTATTTGTCCCCGCGGCAAGCACGCTTTCCTATCCGTTGTTCCTTGCGGCATTGATGGTGTTGGCAGGCGGAATTACGGCGTTGCAGGTGGCCGCGAATCCTTATGTGTCGGTGCTGGGACCTCCGGAGACAGCTTCCAGCCGTTTGAACCTGACGCAAGCGTTCAATTCCTTGGGAACGACTATCGGGCCTTGGATTGGCGGGCTGCTGATTCTGGGGACGGCCGTCGTTGGGAAAGATGCACTTTCGAAGATGCAGCAGGCGGCGTCCGTGAAAGTGCCCTACATGATCATAGGCACTGCGCTGATCGTGTTTGCAGCGCTGATTGGCATGTTCAAGCTGCCGACAATCCCAAGCGTGGAACGGCATGCCGACGGCCGGCATGAAGGGAGCCTGTGGAAGTATCGGCATCTGGTCCTGGGATGCGTTGCTATTTTCACCTACGTGGGGGCGGAGGTGGCGATTGGCAGTTTCCTCATCAACTATTTTAAAGAGCCCGAGATAGGGAACCTGCCGGAAGTAATTGGCGCGAAATTTGTGGCTTACTACTGGGGCGGAGCTATGGTGGGCCGGTTTGTTGGCTCGGCGATCCTGCAGAAAGTAAAAACGGGAACAGTATTGGGAATCGCAGCGTTCTGTTCGTGTGCCCTGGTACTGACTTCCATGCTGACGAATGGCCACGTGGCGATGTGGAGCATCATTCTGGTGGGATTCTTCAATTCCATCATGTTCCCCAGCATCTTTACGCTGGGAATTGCGAAGTTGGGGCCGCGGACGGGCGATGGTTCCGGATTGCTAATAATGGCGATTGTGGGCGGTGCGATTATTCCAGTTGTGCAAGGAGCGATTGCAGACCGCATCGGAGTGCATCACGCGTTTGTGTTGCCGGTGATCTGCTACCTGTATATTGCTTACTACGCGCTGAAAGGTTCAGAGCCGGTGGGCGTAGGGTAAAGAAGGAACCTCCAACAACTTTCAGTATAAGGGCGTCCGAGTGGTGGGACGCCTCTATTGTTTTTCAGGCGTTGTTGGCAAGGTTTGGGGCTGACCTTGGGTGAGTTCGGGAGCGGAATGGGCGGCTCCGTAGGCTTGACTGCCCTGGCGGGTACGTTGTTTTTCGATTTGTTCATTCAAGCGGGAGAAGAGTGCGCGCTCGCGGGCAGCGTCTTCCTCGCGATTGAGCCTGGCGTAGGCTTTGGCAAGATTGAAATGCACTTCGGGGCTCCCGGGATTGAGCTGGGCAGCGGATTGAAGTTCGCGAGCGGCATCTTCCCACTTGCCTGAATCCAGATAACTGCGGCCGAGGACGTAGTGAGCTTCGGCGGAATTGGGCGCGAGCTGAACAGCGCGCTGGGCGGAAAGAAGCGCATCGGCAGGACGGCGAGCCTGAAGCTGTACGAAGGCGAGTTGCACATAGGGTACTTCACTTTTTGGAGAGAGTTTCGCTTCTTCGAGGAACTGTTTTTCGGCCTCTTCGTAACGGGAGAAGGACGCAAGGGCCAGTCCGT
>Ga0306925_10006456_pt1 | contig 10904 bp, 16 predicted proteins | sample flu12Cox44000176_FD_203755 | JGI IMG/M metagenome (GOLD analysis project Ga0306925, IMG submission 203755) | Lab enrichment of tropical soil microbial communities from Luquillo Experimental Forest, Puerto Rico - flux8day.12C.oxic.44.000.176 (v2)... | ecosystem: Environmental > Terrestrial >... | reverse complement strand
GGCGTTCTTGGTTTCGAGTATAGGTCTGGTCCTAACAGTTGCTATTCGATGGAAACAGAGGCAGCCGTCAATCGCGGACCTCCTGGCTGACGGCAACAATACGGCGGAGAAAACGAAGCTCTGGTCTTGGCCGTTCGTCCTGTGGGGGGCTGCAACTTTGTCGGCATTTCTCTATTCGGTAGTGCGGTAGGCATCATCGATTCCGGCACCAGCCAGTGTCGCTGTATGGGAGCGAATTTGCCCAAAAGTGGGGTTTCCCGGAAACTGCGCTTCGTCGCTCCTCGGGCGGTGCAATGGGCGACAGGCTGATCTGGACTGACGATTCGGACCTCCGGGCTGCCCTGGGTGACTAAACATGCCAAAACGGAATGTGGACTCCAAGGCGGAAGAGATATGCCATACTTTCGTGAGTGCCTTGTCACGAGCAAACGCGTGGGGCAGGAAGCGAAATAACCTGCCTGAATGACGTTCCGTCTGTGGCTCGGTTGGCTGCGCGCCAGCAGTTGCTGGCAAAGTGGTATCACGCTATTGCCCTAGTTCCCTTCACTATTGTTGTCTTTGTGGGTGTGAAGTTCTTTGGAGACTCCACGAACCGATTTTTGGACGTTCTCGTTGGGGCGACCTTACTGTGGGCCATTGCCGTCGCCGTGTACACGTTCTAGGTGCGGCTGGCGGTTCGGCTCCAGCTTGGCATGGCGTGGTGCTAAATCAAATACTGACCGGGAAACTTTAGTGGCGGTCAGTGTACGGTAACCCCACATATCGTCCGTTAACATGTGGCCCATCGGGTGGACCCCTTCCGTATGGCCGCGAGACTCGCACGATTGACAGTTCACGCGGTTGCATTCGTGATGCGCCCCGCGCGCATCACGACTTGCACCCGGCCGCATCATCTCGGTAGTTTCCCGGCGTAGGCCCCGGCGGTTACCGGCCTGAGAGAATCCGCTGTATACTCCGGTGTACGCGGTTCTCCGTGACGACGCTCCCACTTGTCGCCGTCGGTTTCATGTTCGCGGCTCTCGCTGCCGCTCAAACGCCCGGCGGTCCGGGGAAGCCCGGCCCTGTCGGGATGGTCTTTCCCGTCCCTGGTCATCCACTCTCCGCGGAGCAGATCGAAGAGCGGACGACGCAGCCTCCCGGTGGTCCGGTCTCCACCGAAGTCGTTGAGAGCAAGGTATATCGCGATACCGCCGGCCGTCTGCGGATAGAAATGACCAGGCCGGGGCCGTCGGGGGATTCCAGTCAGCTGGTAAGCCTGGTTGATCCAATTGCAGGTTCGTTAGTCGTGCTCGTGGCTGAGGAAAAGATCGCGGCCCGTTTGCTGGTACCCAAGTCCACCGACCACGGCTTTGGGTTCGGATTTAATGATGTGGAAATTCCACTCCCCTCGGGAACGGGGAAGCGTTTTACAGAGAACCTCGGCACTCGCACTATCGACGGGATTGAGATGGAAGGCACGCGTCTCACTCGAACCTCAGCGGACCCGGCTTCCGAACCTGCCGTGTCGGAACACTGGTTCGCGAAGGATCTCGCTGTGACGGGTATGGCGGAAGGCTCCGGCCCGGGCGCGCGACACACAGCCCGGCTGCGGATCCTCGACCGCAACGAGCCGGACCCGGCGCTATTCGTGATACCTGCCGATTACACTGTCCAAGACCTTTCGGCCGACATCCCCACGCAGTAGTCCGATTAGGTGGTGTGTGGCGACGGAATCGGCCTAATGGAAATGGCCTATTCCAATCGTTCACTTCACAATCAGGAAGCCAGTCTCCAAAAACCCCACTTCTTCACGACGCCTGATCGGAAGTCAGAAGCTTCGGTCGATTTTCGGTGCAACAGGTGGGACGCTCAGCTCTTCGTCAGGAACGAGATTAGGCATGCGATCGTAATGATCAGCAAGGCAATCGCGATTTGTTTCAATGGTAGCCAGGATTCTCCGGCGATTGCCGCTTGTAGCTGGCGTTTTCCAACCGTGATTGATCTCCTTGTGCGCCGGTGAGTAGCTACTCGGTTCGCAATGAAGGTAATTGCGAAGATGATATTAATGTCGGCGACCACTCCTCCCCACAACAGCCGTCGGATTCCGCCGAAACCCCCCTCTTGAAGAAACGCGAATGGGATGCCGGTCGTGTAGGGCCAATCACAACACGCTGGCGTGCGCCACCAGTAGCGGACAGCGTTAACAATTGCGAAGACCACTGTAACTCCAAGCAGGCTGAAGGCATACCTGCGAGTGTTGTCGTGATCTCCCATTCTGCCTCCGTCATTACAGGAGCGTAGCATAGTGGCGTTTAGGCGCGGCGCAGGACGTTCGTGGCGTGAAGCCGGCGTTGCTAGAGAGTGGACACTCCGCGGTCGCGGTTGCCGCAAGTTTCCGCAAACGCACTTTTCATCCAGTGTCGTTCTGCGAACCAATCGGATGAACACCTCAAATGCAGTTTCCACTCCGGTAACACGACGGGATGCCGTTCAACAGCAGCCATAGTGGCCAATAAAGCGCAAAAGGTGCACCGACCAACAGCCACAGCGATCTCTTACGCATTTGCACTGCGGCGAGTCCGAAAAGCCCAAGCCACAGACCCGCGAGCGGCAGGCTCAAGAGTAGCATTCGATGAATATCAATCGGCATCTGCCTCTGCGGTGCGAGCCACGCGAGGAGCGCGACAAGCCAAGAACAGATCATGAAAACTGCTATTCGCGGTATTGAAGGCACTAGCATCTAAATTGCGTCTCATACCGAACTGTGGCGCTCCACAGTGGCCGAATCTCCAGTATGGCCCGAACGCGTCGGTTGTGGGTGTCGGACGCAGCCGGAAAGCGTTGCGGCTAGAAAAACCGAAATACCGGACTTCATTCCGGCGGGAACCGCTTTCGCCAGGGTAGTTTCCGCGAAGCCCACACTTCAGATCCATTGTCACCGTGTTCGCTACAATTCATTAACTACCGGGCAAAAGATGGGCGCGGACTGGCTCCAGTTGTTCGACAAGAGACTTTGCGACGAGATCGTCTCTCTCTCCTCCCAGACACTCGCAGCCTTCGTGGAGGCGCATCTGGGCCAATTCGGTGAGTTCAGCCGGTTTCGGCACCAGTTCGATGGCATGCCCGTTCAGGAACGGATTCGGCAACTGCTTGAAGGCGGTGACACGGAAGCCGGCCTCAGGGAGGAGTTGGTTGATGAACTCTGCTTTACGGGAGCCATGATCCATCTCGACTATTGGGGCTGTTATGTCGAGGTGTTCGGAGGCACTGATCCAGCCGGCGCGATTTCGGATTACCTACTATTCCCCCAGCGACAGGAACAGAGCTTTCTTCTCCTGCTGCCCGACCACGTGGACCGGATTCTTGAATCTCTCACTCTGCACAGTACTGAATTGACGATCATGACCGAAGCCGACATTGACCTTGTCCGAGAATGTCGGGACATTTGTCAGACCGACGTGTCCAGAATGGTTGCATACGTTTTCGATGTTTAACGCTTCGGAGCTTGTTTTATGACGATGGCCGAAGAACGGCGTTACATCCAAGTTCCCGGGTCCTGCCCGGAGCCGGGTCCTCCGCCAACGGGTCAATGGAAAATAACTTCACAACAAGGATCGGAGGATCGGGGGTAGGAGGCAGAATCCCCGCTCCGAAAGTCGCGTCTTTCATCCGGAACAGAGCCGAGGCAAAGATGAGTGCACGGACGTGGCGGCCCGGCCGTCTTAAAGAGAGGAGCTGATAGATGACACGAACACCAGCTGGAAAGAGTCCTTTGGCTCACACAGGAATGGGCCCGTTGGTTTTATCGCTCGCCGTCATCATCCTGAATGTACCTCGCTGTTTAGCGCAGGATGCTACGGATTGGCTGGCTAAGGCCGGAGGCAGGATGTCGTTCGATGTTGCTTCCGTTAAACCGAGCAAAATCCCGGCCGTTGTCGTCAATCCAGCCGTTCCCCCGAGGCTCCCAACCTTCAGCCTTGGCCCGGACGATGCAAAACCTCGTGGCGGCCGCTTCTACGCAAGTTTTCCATTGGCCGCATTCATCGGATTCGCGTATAAGCTTGCGCCCTTTCAGACGGCGGATGCGCTGGCGAACGCGTCGAAATGGCTGCACACGGACCGTTTCGAAATTGAAGCCGAGGCGCAGGGCGATCCGACGAAGGACCAGATGCGCCTGATGATGCAGTCGCTGCTAGCAGACCGGTTCAAACTGGCCGTGCACTTCGAAACCAAGGAGCTTCCTGTTCTAGCGTTGACGCAGGTTAAGGCAGGCAAACTCGGGCCGAAGCTGCTGCCTCATTCTCAGGGGCCGCCCTGTCCGGAGTATAAGGGGCTAGAACTGGGTGTGGTGCCGGATCCAAGGAAAGAGGTGTATCCACCCAGTTGCGTTGCGGGGCTAAGCCGTGGCATGCCGGATGGAACGTGGTTCGTGGGAAGCCGGAACACTACGATAGCCATTGCTGTCGAAAACCTTTACACCTACGGCTCGATGGCGGGTGAAATAGACCGGCCTGTGGTGGATCAGACAGGTCTAGACGGAACATTCGATTTCGTTCTCGAGTATAAGCCTGCTAACAAAAACGGATTCCCGGCCGCTTTGAGTCAGGCTCCCGATGCTCCTCCAGGCGCGCCCGCGCCGTCTGACGAGTTTGGAGGAACACCATTTGTGGAGGCGCTACGGCAACAGTTGGGATTGAAACTGGTGAGGACGAAGGCCCCGGTCCAGATGCTGGTGATTGATGATGTCGAAAGACCTTCCGAAAATTGATCGTCCTGTCAAGGGATAGCCGCGGGAAAGTCTGCTTGCCAGCAGATAACCGCGCGGCGCGTCGGTTGTCAGCCATCCGAAACTGAGCTGTGGATCCCGAAACTTTCCGAAAACCCACTTTTCACCAAGTGTACGGGAACGTCGAGTCCGTGGCGCGGCCACTTTTGTCTACAGCGCCGAAACTTGTCTCGGCGCTTCTTACCTAGGAACTTCCCTGATATCCTCGGTACTTTTCCTTGCCACCGTAGCCGCAGGTCGACTTCTACTGTTCCTCACATTGGTGTATTCTGAACGGGCTTAGCCGGCGTACGCTTCGGATCGCCGGACAACTCCGAGCTGTGTCAAAGGGAGACCTATGAAGAACTCAACGCTACTGTGCGTAACGACTGCAAGCGTGGTGTTAATGGGCGCGGCTGTTGACTTGCCGGCGCAGTCAACGAACCTGACACCATCGCCAGCCGATTATGCGGCGGCTGCCGCGGTAACAAATGTAACGCGCCATGCCTTGCCGGTCAACCCGGATGTGGGACAAGTTGCAACCGTCATGGACCTCTCCGCTGCTCCCGGTGGCAGGGCCGCCTCAACCGCGGACTCGGCTGCTCCGGATTCCGGCGGCCCACGCTTTCCCGGCGACCTGCAATATCATGGGGGTGCCGTCGTGGTGTCGATGGAAAGTCATGCGATTTACCTGTATGCCAAGGGAGGGACTTGTACGACCATTGCCGGTTGTTGGGGGAATCCGGAGGGCTTTCTGCGGGACCTCGGAAAGAGCGACATGATCCACATACTAGATCAGTACACCGGCACTACCGCCAATAACCGGTATACCGTGGCGGAGGAGCCGACCAGTGTCAAGTACACTCCACCCGCGAACCCGTTCACTGACGCCGACATGGTCGCCCTCGTGCACGCGGTGGTGGTTTCGATGGCAGACGACGATCATCCCTCTCAGACTGGCTACGGCCACGAATACCATATATTTCTGCCGCCGGGACAGGACGAATGCTTTGACTCAACCTTCAGCGTTTGTTACTCGCCGGATAATCTACGAACCTTTTTCTTTTGCGCGTATCACGGCAGCATGGATTTCACGGATATCGGCCACGTCCTTTATAGCGTCGAGCCGTTCCAAAACGTCCGCGGATGTCGATCGCGGCCTGGGAGTCCCAATGGACAGCTTGTCGATTCGACTAATAATGTCCTCTCCCACGAGACGTTTGAGACCATAACCGACCCGGACGGCACCGCCTGGTGGAATTCCTTGAATAACGGCCTTTTCGGGGAAGAGATCGGCGACGAATGCAGCTTCTTAATACGCCTCCTTAACCCCAACCCTCCGCCGCCGACGCGGGTCTATTTCGATCCGAGCAACGTCACTTTGAACGGCAGACCATATGCTATTCAACCCGAATACAACAACGCCGATCACGCGTGTACAACCACGCCCTGATTCCGGCGTTTGATTGACGGAAGCGTCTGTCCCACCTAGCTGCGCAACCGTGTCGGGCAGGCGCCCTCGCCTGGGGAGCCGAACACGTTTTTTGTCTCCTGTTTAACAGGACGCCCCCGAGAATGAAGCTTCGCCTGTAAAACCAAAAGAGTTCACTGAGACAGTCCACTAATGGCCGGTGGCCAGCGGGGTGCCGTCGGGCAAGTGACCTGGCGGCAGCGACGAGAAGACCGGGAAAGCCTCCGCGTTGAGCGAGAGACTGACGATGGGGACCGTCGATGTGATCGGCACCGAGCCGGTGAAGCTGCTCAGCTTGGGCAGGGGGCCGATGTTGGCGGCGCCGTGCGCTTTTCGGGGCCAGCATGAAGCTAGTGCTGCCCAAGGAGAGCCCGGTCGCCAGGTTACGTGCGGTGATGGTGACGAGCGCGGAGGCGGCGGGTTCGCGTAGGCGACGCCGGTTCGCGTTTCGGCGAAGGTCACGAACTCGGTGGAGGGCGCAGTGGACGGTAGCCGTCTATGCCGAGTGAAGATGGATGCGGTATGACCGCCTGGAATCCCTCCTCTTTAGCGGATACGACCCCTATTTTGAGGGCGATGAACCTCCAGGGCTGTGAATCGGGCGAGGCGGGTTGGTCGCGGATGGTGGTACTTTCTCCTAACCCCACTTCAGGGCCACCTACGCCAATAGCATTTTGTCTTACCGCGAGCCTCTTTCGCGTAGCCGCACTCAAGCGCCTTCTGCCGCCCTTCACGGGAGTAACGGCCACTGGAGTTGGCGGCGCGACCGCGGCAATTCAGTTGGCGCTGGAGGTCGGCGATGTTGGTCGGATCTTCTGGCGTCAATTTTCACACGCTGGAGGTCAGCGATCTCGCATTGGACCTTCTGCCGTTAATTTTCACACACGAAAAGGCTTAGCACCGTGATATACTCCCCGCCGTGGATAAAGCGGCGATTCACTTCATCCTAATCTCCGCGCTCGCCTGCGGATTTACAGAATGTGACGTCGCTCAGGCACAAGAACCCAATTCCGGCCCCGACTACTTCAAACACAACTTCACGGCGGCGTTCGTGGGCGAGGTAAAGGCCGGTCCGAATGGCGGTGTTTCCGGTCCGTTAAACAACGCTCCAGGTTTCAGTGTTGATTATTTGTTCCAACCGCGCCGGTGGCTTGCTTTGGAGGCTGGATACGTCCAGATTGTGCGACCGATTGGCTCAAGTGTATGTTGCGAATTTGCGTCAAACTTAAAGGACGAGCTTTACCTCGTCCCTTTCGGTGTTCATTATGTGTGGAGTCCGCGAACTTCGCGCGTGAGACTCACCGCTGGCGGTGGCGGAGCGTATGTCAATCATACAAATGGTGTCGGGATTCCCACCGGACCTTTCGGGTTTGTCGGATGGGGAGGCCAGTTCGTCGCGTCAGGCGATGTCGCGTTGACTAAATCAAGATGGTTGCGACTTGATTTCACAGCCCGATACTATTTCGCGTCGCCCAAGCCCACACCGTTCCCCGGCATCGGAGTACCAGACCATCTTCATATCTTCGTGATTGGGCCGGGGGTGACCTTTCGCTCCGTTGACTCAATTGGCAGTCTCATCGTCAGAACGAGGGTGACGATGTGCGGGTCCGGGGAGGTGGGTCTGCTGGCCTGGGCGGGAAGTTTCTCATAACCCCACTTCACGGCCACTGAGTGGCCGACCACGCGCACTACTTCCGGATGGGTCGTGATCCGGGCCGGAACCGCACTGCCTCTCTGTCGCGACGTTATGCAAAATCGCATAGCCGAGCCGCAAAACCCCTCAAAAAAGAGCCCGGTTCTGGCCAAGGTCATCACAGGTACCAGATGCCGTTCATATAAACGAGGACGGTCCATGCAGTCGGCTATTGCTTGAACCCGTCCGCCGGACATCCGGATGTTCCGCCAGCCTCAGGCTATACGGCCAGACGAAGGAGCCATTGACTCGAGAGAAGTTTGGAAAAGGACAAGGCCCATGACGAGTCAAAGGACGTCGTTACAGGTGGCTTCGCCGAAACGGCAAAAGGCGATGTTATGGCGTCCTCACAACGAGTGAGCGGGGGAGGAATAAACAATGCGTGCAGCCAGAATGTACGCCTATAAACAGCCGCTGGTGCTCGAGGAAATCGAAACTCCCAACATCTCACTAACCCAGGTGCTAGTGAGGGTTGGAGGAGCTGGAATGTGCCGCTCGGATGTGCAGCTCATTGACGGTTACTTCCAGGACGCGATAAAGCCGACGTTTCCAATAACTCCAGGGCACGAGATAGCTGGATCGGTGGAAGCGGTTGGCAGTAACGTGCCCGAGACGGCAAAGCTCGCCGTGGGCGATCAAGTGGTCGCTGCTGCAGGCTGGGGTGACGGTATATGCCGCCAATGCCGCCTCGGTAATGAGCAGATTTGCGAGCACGGGAATTGGCCCGGATTTGGTCCTCCGGGCGGTTACGCGGAATTTGTTCCGGTGCCTTACCGGCAGCTCATTCGCCTCGAAAAGAGAATGAAATGGGAAGAACTCGCGCCCTTGACCGATGCGGGAGTAACACCATACCGCGGGATCAAGAAGCTGCGTGCAGCCGGTGTGCTGGGACCGGATCGAGTGATGGCTGTCTTTGGAGCAAGCGGCCTCGGCAGCTACGCAGTGCAATACGCCAAGTTGTTGTCCTCGGGCGCTACCGTTGTGGTGTTCGCTCGAAATGAAGAGAAGCTTACAATCGCCAAGCAGCGCGGCGCGGACCATGTCATCAATACCCGCGGCAAGTCTCTCACTGACCTGCGCGATGAGCTGGTCAAGCTCACGGGGAAGGCGAAGCTTGATGCCGCAATCGACTGTGTGGGCGCCGAGGAGACGATCCGGACGGGTTTCGGCCTGCTGGCCACGGCAGGAGTATTTGTGTCAGTTGGCCTGGTAGGCACCAGAATCGATATTCCCCTATTTCCGTTCACCGCCGGTGAGTTCACCTATCACGGTTCTTTCTGGGCGAACTACGCCGATTTGCAGGAAGTGTTGGCGTTGGCCCAAAAAGGACGAATTCAGCATTCCATCAAGCCTATTCGATTCGAGGACATTAACCACAATCTCGAGTTGCTGCGCACTGGAGACATCATCGGGCGAGCAGTCATCGTATTCGATGTCGCTGCGAGTTCCTCGGAGCATAAGGAAGTAAGAGACACGGTTTCAGTCTGATGAGGCGCCTTACCGGATAGAACATAAGGGGCCGGGGCCGACAGGAAGGCCGCGAGCCTAGGGATGCCTTAGAACGGCACGAAGGAAAGAGTCGCTGAAGTAAATGAGGAGTACGTTGCGCCACAGTTGAGTCCGGTAAGACAGAGTCTGCGCCAATCAAGCCATTTGACCCCCATTTATTAGGAAGGAGTACATATTGCCAAAACCTGTTCCCCGAAAGGCGCTGATCTCGATCTCCAGCTTCAACGGTGCCATTTATCCTACTGGTGGAAAGACAGGCCTCTTCTTTACCGAAGCTCTACATCCATTTGAAGTCCTGACTGAGGCCGGATTTGAAGTAGATCTCGCGTCTGAGACGGGCACCTTTGGCTTCGACGATGTGTCGCTGACAGACCCATTTTTATCCGGCAGCGACAAAGCGGTCTTCAACAATCCCAAGCATCCATTTATGGTCAAACTCAAATCGCAACTCCAGAAAGCCTTCGATTTGAAAAAAGAAGAGTACGGAGTGTTCTTCGCGTCAGCCGGTCACGCGGCGCTGTACGACTATCCGACCGCCAAAGGGCTACAAGCAGTTGCCTGTGATATCTGGGATCGAGGAGGCGTTGTCGGTACAGTCTGTCACGGGCCGGCGATCCTGCCCGGAATCATCGACTCCACAACCGGAAAGACGATCATCTGCGGTAAGACCGTCACCGGCTTCACCATCGAGGGAGAACTCATCTTCCGAATTCTCGACAAATTGAGGGCAGACAAAGTAGTTCCTGTTGTCGAGGCGGTCACCGCAGTTGGCGCGTACTACAGCTCATCGATGAATGCTTTCGATGACTATTCCATTACCTCCGGCCGAGTCGTCACGGGAACAAATCCCCAGAGCGCGCGGAGTGCCGGTGAGAGGGTCGTCAAGTTGTTCGACACATTGTCGTTTGACTGAAACCGCAACAGACATACAATGAACAGCCGTTGTAACAGATCAGATTCGCTTTTATGAACCTAAGCTGAAAGGCGGATAGAAATGAACACCGTATTGATTACAGGAGCAGGAACCGGTTTTGGACATGAAGTGGCAATGCGGATGGCGGAGAAAGGGTTCGATGTCATCGCCGCAGTAGAGATTTATGCTCAAGTCCAGACTTTGAAACGTCAGGCGGCCAAACGAGGGGTTACCTTGCAAGTTGAAAAACTTGACGTTACTGATGATGGGGATCGCAGGAAGGCACTGGCGTGGAATGTCGACATCTTGGTAAACAACGCCGGGGTCTTAGAGGGTGGATCTGTTGTGGACGTCCCGGCGCTGAACATACGAAGGGAGTTTGAGGTCAACGTCATCGGGCCGCTCCTGTTGACTCAGGGGATTGCAAAACAGATGGTCAGGCGTGGCAAGGGAAGAATAGTGTGGGTGTCTTCTCGAGAGGGCCTCAATGTTAACCCATTCACCGGCATCTATTCTGCTTCGAAGCATGCTGTTGAGGCTATTGCGGAAACGATGAGCTTGGAACTTCAGGAGT
>Ga0306925_10006454_pt1 | contig 10905 bp, 7 predicted proteins | sample flu12Cox44000176_FD_203755 | JGI IMG/M metagenome (GOLD analysis project Ga0306925, IMG submission 203755) | Lab enrichment of tropical soil microbial communities from Luquillo Experimental Forest, Puerto Rico - flux8day.12C.oxic.44.000.176 (v2)... | ecosystem: Environmental > Terrestrial > Soil... | reverse complement strand
CGAGCGCGTCGCGGCTGCCGCCACTGCTCAGGATGGCCTCGAGAAAGCGCTGCGCCGTCGCGCCGTCGAACACCCCGCGCTCTTCGAAGGCGGCGAAGGCATCGGCCGCCAGCACCTCCGCCCACTTGTAGCTGTAGTAGCCCGCGGCGTAGCCGCCGGCGAAGATGTGACCGAAGCTGTTGGGGAAGCGGTTCCATTCCGGTACCGGCACCACCGCCACCTCGCCGCGCACCTCGCGCAGGATCTCGAGGATGCGTCCGCCGAGCTCGGGCGAGTACTCGGTATGAATGCGGAAGTCGAACAGCGCGAACTCGAGCTGCCGCATCATCGACAGGCCGGCGTGGAAACTGCGCGTGGCGATCAGCCGCTGCTGCTGGTCGGCGGGCAGCGGAGCTCCGCTCTCGAAGTGGCCGGAGATGCGCTGCAACACCTGCGGATGCCAGGCGTAATTCTCGAGGAACTGGCTCGGGAGCTCCACCGCGTCCCAGGCGACGCCGTTGATCCCGGCGATGCTCGGGTAGTCGACCCGGGTGAGCAGGTGGTGCAGGCCGTGGCCGAACTCGTGGAACAGCGTCACCACGTCATCGTGGGTGAGCAGCGCCGGCCGGCCCCCGCCGGGCAGGAGGAAGTTGCAGACCAGATAAGCCACCGGCAACGCAGCGCCCGATGCCAGACGCTTGCGCCCGATGCATTCGTCCATCCACGCACCGCTGCGCTTGTTGGGGCGCGCGTAGGCATCGAGGTAAAAGCTGCCGAGGGGCTCACCGCGCGAGGAGGCGATCTCGAAGAAGCGCACATCGGGATGCCACACCGGTGCGCCGGCGCGCTCCTGGATGCGCACGCCGAAGAGCCGCTCGGCGACCTCGAACAGTCCGCTGAGAACCTTCGGCAGCGGGAAGTAGGGCCGGAGCTCCTCCTGCGAGACGCGGAAGCGCTCCCGCTGCAGCCGTTCGGCGTAGAAACCGATGTCCCAGGCGGCGAGCTTGCGTTCGGCAAAGGCTTCGAGCTCGGCGAACTCCCTCTGCGCTGCGCCCCGTGCCGCGGCCGCGAGCTCGTGCAGGAAGCTCAGCACCTCATCGACGCTGTGCGCCATGCGTGTGGCCAGCGCGTACTGCGAGTAGTTCGGATAGTCGAGCAGCTGCGCCACCTCGTGGCGCCTTCTCAGGATCTCCTCCATCACCGCCGAATTGTCCCAGCGGCCCGCGGTCGGGCCGCGGTCGGAGGCACGGGTGGTCCAGGCCTCGTAGAACGCCCGCCGCAGCTCCCCCGACTCCGCATCGGTCATGACTGCGACGTAGGTCGGCTGATCGAGCCGCAGGATCCAGCCCGGCGATTGCTGCTCCTCGGCGCGGCGCCGCGCCTGCTCGCTGAGCATCTCGTTCAGGCCGCGCAGCTCGTGGCGATCGGTAACGTGCCGGCTCCAGGCATTGGTGGCATCGAGCACGTTCTCCTCGAAGCGTGCCTGCAACTGGGCGAGCTCCAGCATCGCGGTCTTGAAGCGCTCCTTGCGCCGCGGCGGGAGGCCTACGCCGGTGAGGCGAAAATCGCGCACCGCATGCTCGATGAGCTGCCGCTGCACCGGCGCGAGCGCCGCCCCCTGCTGCTCGGCGATGGTGCGATACGCGCGGTAGAGCGGCTCGCTCTGCGCGAGATCCGTCTGGTAAGCCGACAGCAGCGGCAGGCAGACGTTGTAAGCCGCGCGCAGTGCTTCGGAGTTCAGCACGGCGTTCAGGTGGCTCACCGGCGACCAGGTACGCGCGATGCCGTGGTGCAGCTCCTCGATCGGCTCGACCACGGTCGCGAAGGTAGGCGCAGCGAGCGCGGCGAGCTCGCCGATGCGGACGCGGTTGGCGGCCAGCAGCTCGCGCACCGCCGGTTCGACGTGCTCGGCGCGGATGCGCGCGAACTGCGGCAGAGAGTCCCGGCCAAGCAACGGATTGTCCATGCACACGCCTCGTTCCCTCGCAGGGCCGCCATTGTAGCGGCCGCTTCGATAACATGGGCAGGCACCAAGCACTATGCCGGGGTCCCCAGGAAATCATGCGTCTTGCTCGACGCTGAGAATTTCGCGGGTAATGTCGAGCATGATTTCTTTAGGTGGCCAGAGGGTGTCATGACGGAAAATTACGACCTGGTGGTCATCGGCGGCGGCAGCGGCGGACTTGCCGCCGCCCAGCGCGCCGCCGAATACGGGGCGAAGGTGGTGCTCGCGGAGCGAGGCCGGCTCGGTGGCACCTGTGTGAACGTCGGCTGCGTGCCGAAAAAAATGATGTGGAACGCCGCCGACCTCGGCAGCGCACTGCACGATGCAGTCGACTACGGTTTCCAGGTCGAGACGGGCGCCATCGACTGGGCAACGCTCAAAACCAAGCGCGACGCCTACATCGAGCGCCTGAACGGCATCTACGCCGACAACCTCGCCCGGCGCAACATCGAGCTGGTACGCGCGCACGCCAGTTTCATCGATGCGCACACGGTGAGCACGGGCGGGCGGCTGTTGCGCGCCGATCACATCTACATCGCCACCGGCAGCCGGCCCCGCCTGCCCCTCATAGCGGGCGCCGCCCTCGGCATCACCTCCGACGGGTTCTTCGAGCTCGAGCAGCGGCCTCAGCGGGTGGCCGTGGTGGGCAGCAGCTACATCGCGATCGAGCTCGCCGGCATTCTCGCGGGGCTCGGTGCGCAAACCTCGCTGGTGATGCGCGGCGACACCGCGCTCAAGTCCTTCGATTCCCTGCTGGGTGAGGTGGCGCTCGCCATGCTGCGGGAAGAGGACGGCGTGGAGATCGTCTCGCGCGCCATACCGGCGGAGCTGCGGCGTGCGGCGCACGGCTCGCTCGAGCTGCGGGTGCACGATGGGCGGACACTGGGACCTTTTGATTGCGTGCTGTGGGCCATCGGTCGCGGCGCGGCCGTGGAGAATCTCGGCCTGGAGCGTGCGGGCGTGGGCCTGGACGTACAGGGGTTCATCTGCAACGACAAGTATCAGGTGAGCAACGTACCGGGAATCTATGCGATCGGTGATGTCTCCGGGCGCGCGCAGCTCACACCGGTCGCGATCGCGGCCGGTCGGCGGCTATCGGACCGGCTGTTCGGCGGGCAGACCGGCCGGCATCTCGACTACGAGAACGTTCCGACGGTGATTTTCGGACGCCCGCCGCTTGGCACCGTCGGGTTATCGGAGAAGTCGGCAGCCCAGCGCCATGGCGCCGCAAACCTGAAGGTGTACCGCGCGAGCTTCGTGCCGCTCTATCACGGTCTGACGAGCACCAAGCCGCGCTCGCAGATGAAGCTCATCACCGTGGGACCCGAGCAGCGCATCGTCGGTTTGCACGTCGTCGGGCCCGGAGCGGACGAGATGCTGCAGGGCTTCGCGGTGGCAGTGCGCATGGGGGCGACCAAGAAGGACTTCGACGATACGGTGGCGATCCATCCGACCTCCGCAGAGGAACTCGTCACCCTGCGCTGACCCACCCCATGAAATCGCGCTCGCCGCGATACGAGAACATGCAGCTCCGAGCAAGACGCGCGATTTCATGGGGACCCCGGGTGGGGGCGAGAAAACAGGGCGTTAGACGCTGCCGATGCGTTCCTTGAGGGCTGCGAGCACCTCCGCCGTTTCGGGTCGCACGCCGCGCCACAGGCGGAAGGACTCTGCCGCCTGCTCCACCAGCATCCCCAGGCCCTGCACTGCGCGCGCGCAGCCGGACTGCTGCGCCCAGCGCACGAAGGCCATCGCAGAGCGCCCGTAGGCCAGGTCGTAGCACACCGTTTCTGGTCCTATGGCGCCAGCCGGAATCGGCGGTATGTCTCCCGAGAGACTCGCTGAGGTCGCATTGATGATGAGGTCGAAGGGGGTGTCGCCGACGTATTCGAAGCCCACGCCCTGTGTCACCCCAAGATCCGCAAACGCCGCGGCGAGCGCCTCGGCGCGCTGCGGGGTGCGGTTGGCGATCATCAGGATGGTGGGCTCGAGACCGAGCAGTGGCGCCAGCACGCCGCGTGTCGCGCCGCCCGCACCGAGAATCAACACCCGGCGCTGGGTGATGACGAGACCGAGGTTGTCGCACAGATCGTGCACCAGGCCGACACCGTCGGTGTTGTCGCCGAGGATGCTCTCCCCCTGCAGCGCCAGCGTATTGACCGCTGCGGCGTGCGCGGCGCGCCCGGTCAGCTCCTGTGCCACCTCCACTGCCGCAATCTTGTGCGGCAGCGTGATGTTCAGGCCGCGTCCACCGCCGGCAAAGAAGCTGTGCACCCGCTCGGCGAATTCCTCCGGCGCGACATCGTAGGCGCGGTAACTCATCTGCTGCCCGCTGTCGCGCGCAAACACACCGTGAATGAAGGGGGAGAGACTGTGACCGACGGGGTGGCCGAAGACGCCGTACTGGTCGACAGCAGCAGAGCTCATCGGGGCGATTCTGACAGCATTTGGACGCTGCTGCCTCCACCGGCGCCGACCGCGAGGGACGCCTGCAGCTCAGGCAGCCACGCCTGCATGCGCTCGAGGGTGAGCCACGGCGGGTTGACGATCAGCAACCCGGAGCCGTTCAAGGCCACGCGCGAATCCCGTGGATAAAGCCACAGCTCGCTCGTGAGCACCGGGAGTTGCAACGCTGTTGCCTCGTGCAGCGCACGCAGACACTCCGCATGCCACGGCCGGATGGTGCGCTCATCCTTGATGGGATACCACAGCGCCAGCACCCCGGTCGGGAAGCGGCGCGCGGCGTCCGCCATCGCGGCGGTGAGTTGAGTGAAGTCCTGCCGGGTCTCCTCGTACGGCGGGTCGAGAAAAGTGAGGCCCCGCCGCTCGGGCGGCGGCAGGAACGCCCGCAGCCGGGCAAACCCATCCCCACGCTCGACCCGCTCATCGGGCTTACGCCGCTGCTGCGCGGCAAGCGCCGCCAGTGCCTCTTCGAGCGCGTGCGCTTCGGCACCCTGCAGCTCGATCAGTACCGCGCGATCCTGCGCGCGCAGCTCCCAGGCGGCGATGAGTGGCGAGCCGGGATAAAGCTGCGCGCCCATCGCGGCGCGGAACTCGCCGATCAGCGCTGCGTACTCGCGCAGCTCCGCAGCTGCGTGCCGCGCCTGCAGACACCGGCCCACGCCGGCCGCAGCCTCCGCCGAGCCGCCCGAGAGGTCATAGCTGCCGCGTCCGGCGTGAGTGTCGAGATACAGAAAACCCTTGTCCTTTTTCTTCAAGGCGCGCAGCAGCGCGAGCAGCGCGACGTGCTTGTGCACGTCGGCGAAGTTGCCGGCGTGAAAGCTGTGTCGATACTTCATCGGCCGGGTGGCGCCTGCGGCCTTCAGCGCCGCGGCTGCGAGCGTCGCTCGAGGCGCTTGCCCGGGCGTGCCGCAGGCTGCGCGCGTGCACACAGCGCACGCAGTCCGGCTGCGACGTAGGGTGCGAGCCGCTCATGAACGCTGTCGAGATCCGCTGCGCGGCACAGGCCGCCGGAAAGCTCATCGATGCGGCCGTTGCCGGCGAAGGTGAGCGTGAGCGCGCCGGTGAGGAACTGGTACCCCCAGTAGATCTCCCGCGGCGGACAGCGCGGCAGGGCCTCGCGCAGCACGGCGATGAAGCGTCCGACCAGCGGGTCGAAGTGCCGCGTCATCATCGGCCCGAATTCGGGCGAATTGTCGACATATGCGATGAGCGCGAAATAGCTCTTCCATCCCGCGCCGCCGCGCGCCGCGCGCTCGAGCAGCGGTTGGGTGAAGGCATTGACGATGGCCTCGAGCGAAGGCGCGCCGGGGAGCGCGGCGCGCCGCACCGCTTCCAGCAGCTCCAGGCGCTCGCGGTTCAGTAGCGCGGCGCGCCGCTCGAACACCGCGGTGAACAGCTCGCGCTTACCGCCGAAGTGGTAGCCGACCAGCGCCACATCGACACGGGCGGCCTGGGTGATCTCGCGCAGCGATACCCCATAGAAGCCGTGACGCGCGAACCGTTGCTCCGCGGCATCGAGAATGCGCTCCTTGCCGTTGCGCTCCCTGCCGTTGCGCGCCGGGATGGTCTTCCTGGACGACACGTTACTCTATTGCGATAGACGACCTGACAGGACAGTGTCCGGTGAATCCGCGCGCGGCGCAACGCGCTTGCAGGGTGCGCGTCAACAATCGTTGACTCACATGCGCCACACAGCCAGGCCGCCTGCGCCACCCTGTAAGATCCGGGTATGTCAGCGGAATACTGGTTCGACAGCCAGGAGGGGCTGAGGCTCTTCAGCCGGGTCTATGCGGGGCCGAGCGCGGATGTGCCGGTGGTGCTGTGCCTGCACGGACTGATGCGCAACAGTCGCGACTTCGAGTACCTCGCGGTCCACCTGGCCGGGCGCTACCGCGTGGTGGCACCGGATGTGCGCGGACGCGGATTCTCGGCACGCGATGCCAACTCCAGCCACTACCAGATCCCCACCTACCTCGCGGACCTGTTGCTGCTCCTGCGCGGGCTTGGCGTAGATCGCGTCAACATCATCGGCACCTCCATGGGCGGGCTGATGGCGATGGTGCTCGCGGCCATGCAGCCGCGGCTGGTTGCGAGCATCGTGCTGAACGATGTGGGCCCCGAGATCGATCCGCGCGGACTCGAGCGCATCCGTGGCTACGCGGGCAAATCTCCCCCGGTGCGCAGCTGGGAGGAGGCAGTGGCGCAGGTACGCAGCATCTACGGTGCGGTGTGGCCGGGCCTGAGCGATGAGCGCTGGGAGAGGATCGCGCGGCTGAGCTACCGGGCCAACGCCGAGGGCGTGCCCCAGGCCGACGCGGATCCACTCGTCGCCGAGCCGTTGCGTGACGACAAGGCTGCAACGGTCAACCTGTGGCCGCTGTGGGGGACGCTCGCCAAGACACCTGTGCTCGCCATCCGTGGCGCGCTGTCGGACGTCCTCAGCGCGGCGACGCTCGCCCGCATGCGCCGTGAGAAACCGGACCTTGCAGTGCTCGAGGTTGCCCAGCGCGGTCACCCGCCGCTGCTCGATGAGCCGGAGAGTCTCGCCGCTATTGACGGCTTTCTCGGGGCGGCGGCGCCGTGAGTGCGGCGCTCTGCTGGCGCTCTACTTCACCCCACGAGCCCGGCCCTGGGATACCCCGGATGTCTTCGCGCGCGCCTTGCCCGCGGAGCTCTTGCGTGCCACGGCCTTGGCGCGGCGCTTGCGCCCGACGTGCGCGGACACCTTCGCGCGCGCACGCGCGGCAGGTGCCGGGGGCTGATTGGCTGCCACGGTCTTGGTGCCTGCACGCGGGGGCGGTGTTTTCTTCTTCGCACCTTTGCGCCGCGATGCTGCCGCTGCGGGCCCTGCACCATCGGCGCGCGCCTCTGCGGGCGCAGCAGTCTCGGCCGCTGCGCCAGTCGCCGTAGCAGCCGCGGCGCGCTTGCCACGACCCCAGCGGCCAAAACGCCCGCGCTCGGGAGCGGCCGCGAGCATTGCGCGGCACTCCTCCAGCGTGAGCGCCTTCGGATCCCGGTCCTTGGGTATCTTGGCGTTCTTCTTCTTGTCGGTGATGTACGGGCCATAGCGGCCGTTGAGGACCTGGATGCCCTGCTCCGGAAAGTCCTGGATGAGACGGGCCGCGTCGGCTTCCTTCTTCAGGCGGATGACCTCGCACGCGCGCTCGAGTGTCACGGTGTAAGGGTCGTCCTCCTTGAGCGATGCGTACTTGCTGCCATATTTCACGTACGGACCGAAGCGGCCGACGTTGGCGATGATCGTCTCGCCCTCGGGGGTCTCGCCGAGCGTGCGCGGCAGCTTGAACAGCTCCATCGCGTCGGCAAGCGTGATCGCATCCATCTTCTGACCGGGCCGCAGACCTGCGAACCGCGGCTTCTCCTCGTCGTCCTTGGTGCCGATCTGTACGAACGGCCCGTAGCGCCCCATGCGCACGGTCACCGGCTTGCCGCTCGCGGCGTCCTTGCCGAGCTCGCGTGCCTGCGCGACCTGCTCGCGCGTCACGGTGCGCTCGATCTTGTCGACCTGGTGGATGAAAGGCTTCCAGAACTTCTCCAGCGGGGTGGTCCACTCCTCCTCGCCGCGCGAGACCGCATCGAGCTCATCCTCCATCGCCGCGGTGAAGCCGTACTCGACGTAGCGGTGGAAATGATGGGTGAGGAAGCGGTTGACGATCTTACCGATGTCGGTCGGCACGAAGCGCCGGTTGTCCATCTCGACGTACTCGCGGTCCTGGAGCGTGGAGATGATGGCCGCGTAGGTCGAAGGCCGGCCGATGCCGTGCTCTTCCAGCGCCTTCACCAGCGAGGCTTCGCTGTAGCGCGGGGGCGGCTCGGTGAAGTGCTGCGTCGCGGCGAGCTGGTCGAGGCTCACGCTGTCGCCTTCGTTGAGCGGCGGCAGCACGTGATCCGCATCGTCGACCTTGGAATCATCGGTGCCTTCCTGGTACACCGCGATGTAGCCAGGCTTCACCAGTGTCGAGCCGTTGGCGCGCAGCAGGTGACGCTGCGGCCCGTCGGGTCCGGCGAGCAGGTCGACCGCGACCGTATCGAACACCGCGTGGCTCATCTGCGAGGCGACCGCGCGCTTCCAGATGAGGCTGTACAGCCGATACAGATCATCCTCGATCTTGCCCTCGACATCGGCGGGGGTGATGTTTGCCGAAGTCGGGCGAATTGCCTCGTGAGCTTCCTGCGCATTCTTCGACTTGGTCTTGTAAATGCGCGGCTCCTCGGCCACTTCCTGCGCGCCGTAGAGCCGTGCCGCGACCTCGCGGATCTCGCGTACCGCCTCGGCTGCGAGCGCCACCGAGTCGGTGCGCATGTAGGTGATCAGACCGACGTTACCATCGCCGATGTCCTGACCCTCGTACAGCTGCTGTGCGAGGCGCATGGTGCGCCGCGCATTGAAGCCGAGCTTGCGCGCGGCCTCCTGCTGCAGCGTCGAAGTAGTGAAGGGCGGTGCCGGATTACGCCGGCGCTGCTTGCGGTCGATGGCGAGCACATGCAGCGTGCCCGGGGCGCCGCCCACCGCGCCCGCCGCGGTGCGCAGCGCAGTCTCCGCCTCGCGCGCAGCGCTCTCGTTGGTGAAGCTGAACTGCTCGACTTTCCCGCCGCGAAACTCGAGCAGCTTCAGCGGGAACGCCTGGCCGCCGTGTGCGCCCTCGCCCTCGATGGTCCAGTACTCCTGCGCCACGAACGCGGCGATTTCCTCCTCGCGCTCGCAGATCATGCGCAGCGCGGGGCTCTGCACGCGCCCGGCGGAGAGCCCACGGCGCACCTTCTTCCACAGCAGCGGTGAGAGATTGAAGCCGACGAGGTAGTCGAGTGCGCGGCGTGCCTGCTGCGCATTCACCAGCTCCATCGACAAGCGGCGCGGCTGTCCGACCGCCTCGCGGATGGCGTTGCGCGTGATCTCGTAGAACACCACGCGGTGCACGTCCTTGCCATCGAGATTGCCGCGCGAGTCGAGGATCTCCTTCAGGTGCCAGGCGATCGCCTCACCCTCGCGATCCGGATCGGTGGCGAGGTACAGCGCCTTGGATTTGCCCAGTGCGCGCTCGATGGCCGCGACATGGCGCTCGTTCTTCTCGAGCACCTGGTATTTCATCGCGTAGCCCTTGTCGGGGTCGACCGCGCCTTCCTTGGGCACCAGATCGCGGACGTGACCGTAGGAAGCGAGCACCTCGAAGTCGCGACCCAGATACTTCTTTATTGTCCTCGCCTTGGCGGGGGATTCGACGATGACGAGGTTGTCTGCCATGACCTACCGAAAAAATGCTCGATCCTGAAACAAAAAACCGCGGGCGAGCCGCGGACCACACTCAACCGCCTGTTGCCATCCGCTCAGTGCGGCGCATTGAACGGTGCTTCCAGCATGAATCCACCGAGCCGCTCGACCGCCGACTCGCAGCCGGGCTGGCTCGAGAGCACCATGAGCACGACCCATCTGAGCTGCTCGGTGTCAGGATCGTCGGCATCGAGCGCCAGCATGCGCTCGATCACGATCTCGCGCTGCTGCGCGGTCAGCACGCGCGCGCTCTCGAGGCTGAGCAGCAGCCCGCGACACTCGGTCGAGAGTCTCATGAGCTCACCGTCGGTAAATACCCGCACGCCCTGGGCCGGCGCTGCGGCCTGCGCGGCCGCCGCGGGTTCCTGGCCGAAGGCGAGGTCGGTGAGCCAGTCGAGCGCACGCTCGACCTTCGCCGGCGCAAAGCCCGCGCGCTCGAGGTCGCGCGCAAGATGCTCGCGCCGCGGCACTGCCGGCATCTCCACCAGCATGTAGTGGTCGAAGACGTAGATCAGGATGTCGAGAACGCTGCCAGTCGTCATCTCAAGGTAATCGGCCATAGCGGCCGCCCGGGAGTGCCGCCACACGCCCCTCGAGCTCGAGGATCAGCAGCATCGAGGCAACTGACTCACCCGGCAGGTGCGTGCGTGCGACGAGAACATCAACGGTCGCGGGTTCAAAGCCGAGGGCATCTAACAGCATTTCATACTCCTTGTCCAATGCCCGGGGCGCTGGCGCCTCATCTGGCGGCGAGCTAACTCGTTCTTTCGGCACACAAAACCGCAGCTCCGACAGCACATCCGCCGCTTCCTCGACCAGCTTCGCGCCGCTCTTGATCAGTTGATGGCACCCGCGCGAGAGCGGGCTGTGGATCGATCCGGGGATGGCAAACACCTCGCGCCCCGCCTCTGTCGCGAGACGGGCGGTAATCAGCGAGCCGCTGTAACGGGCCGCCTCCACTACCAGCGTGCCGAGTGAGAGCCGGGCGATGATGCGATTGCGGCGTGGGAAATGCCGGCGCAGCGGTGGCGTACGCGGTGGAAACTCGGACACGAGCGCTCCCTGTGCGCGGATACGCTCTGCGAGCGCGGCGTGCTCGGCCGGGTAGACGCGGTCGAGCCCGGTGGCATAGACGGCGACCGTCTCGCCGCCCCCGGCGAGCGCCCCTTCG
>Ga0306925_10006451_pt1 | contig 10907 bp, 8 predicted proteins | sample flu12Cox44000176_FD_203755 | JGI IMG/M metagenome (GOLD analysis project Ga0306925, IMG submission 203755) | Lab enrichment of tropical soil microbial communities from Luquillo Experimental Forest, Puerto Rico - flux8day.12C.oxic.44.000.176 (v2)... | ecosystem: Environmental > Terrestrial > Soil... | reverse complement strand
GCCACCTCTGCAGCCGGGTGCTCGTGATGTATGGCGGCGAGATCGTCGAGCAGGGGCCGGTGGAGAAGGTGTTTGCCGATCCGCAGCACCCGCACACGCGGGCGCTGATCGCGTCGGTGCCGCCGGACGATCCGCAGGCGAAATGGCCGGCGCTTGCGCGCTGACTAGGCTGCCGCCGCCGGTGCGTCCTTGGTGCGCCACACCGCCAGCAATTCGGTCTCGCAGGCCTTGGCGGCTTCGACATTCTTCGCCTTGACGTGGCCGAAACCGCGGATTTGCGCCGGCAGCGCAGCGATCTCGACGGCGAGCGCGTGGTTGCCGGGATTGAGCGATGCCGAAAGCTCGCGCAGCAGCGCCTCGTAGTCCGCAATCAGGCGCCGCTCCATGCGGCGTTCTGCGGTGTAGCCGAAAATATCGAACGGCGTGCCGCGCAGCGGGCGCAGCCGCGCCAGCAGTTCGAACATGCGGCCCATCCACGGGCCGAAGGCGCGCGTCTTCAATTCGCCGGTTGCCCGATCGCGCGACACCAAGAGTGGCGGCGCCAGGTGATATTGCAAGGTGAAGTCGCCGTCGAACTGCCGTTGCAGCCTTTTCAAAAACGCGCCGTCGCTATAGAGCCGCGCCACTTCGTACTCGTCCTTGTAGGCCATCAAGGTGAACAGGTTGCGTGCCACCGCTTCGCCGAGGCCGGAAAAGCCGGGCGCGGACTTTGCTTCGGCGATGCGGACCGCGCGCACCACATTGCGGTAGCGCTGGGCGTAGGCCGCGTTCTGATATTTGATGAGGAGCACGGCACGATGCTCGACCAGGGCGTCGAGACCTTCCGGCTCGGTCGGCGCTTCGTCGTGCAGCACGCGGCGCAGCAGCGCATCGATCTGGGCGTGGTCATGGGCCGCAAGCCGGCCCCAGGCGAAGCTCTGTTTGTTGGCGTCGACCGTGACGCCGTTCAATTCGATGGCGCGCGTGATGGCCGCCGCGCTAAGCGGCACGAGGCCCTTCTGCAACGCGTAGCCGAGCATGAACAGGTTGGCGGCGATGGTGTCGCCCATCAGCGCCGCGGCAAGGCCCGAGGCATCGACCAAATAGGCGCCTGCCGTCGTGCTCCTGATCGCCTGCAACATCTTTGCCGTCTCGAAATCGATGTCCGGCCTAAAGATGAAGGCCGCGGTCGGCGCCGCGTGGCTGTTGATCACGGCCTTGGTGGCGCTGGCGCGCAGCCGCGGCAGTGCCGCAGGGCTCGCCGCGACCACCGCATCGCAGGCGAGCAAAAGATCGGCGCCGCCGGCCGCGATGCGCACGGCGTGCAGCTCTTCGGGCTGCGGCGCGAGCCGCACATGGCTCACGACCGCGCCGTTCTTTTGCGCGAGCCCGCTGATGTCGAGCACGGTGCAGCCCTTGCCTTCGAGATGCGCCGCCATGCCAATGAGCGCGCCGAGGGTGACGACGCCGGTGCCGCCGACGCCGGTGACCAAAATGCCGTAGGGGCGATCGAGCGCCGGCGCCTTCGGCTCCGGCAGCTGCGCGAACAGCGCATCGTTGGCGCCGAGCGCGCCGGCCTTGCGCAACGTGGCGCCGCGCACGGTGACGAAGCTCGGGCAGAAACCCTTGAGGCAGGAAAAATCCTTGTTGCAACTCGATTGATCGATGCGGCGCTTGCGGCCGAGCCCGGTCTCGAGGGGCTGCACCGCGATGCAGTTCGATTTCACCGAGCAGTCGCCGCAGCCTTCGCACACGGCGTCGTTGATGAAGACGCGCTCGGGCGGATCAGGCAGGCGGCCGCGCTTGCGCCGCCGGCGCTTTTCGGCGGCGCAAGTCTGGTCGTAGATCAACACGGTGAGGCCGGGCACCTCGCGCAACTCGCGCTGCACCGTGTCGAGATCGTCGCGATGACGAACGCTGACGCCCGTCGGAAAGCCCGCGCGCTCCGGATATTTGCCAGGCTCGTCGGCCACGACCACGACGCGCCGCGCCCCTTCGGCCACGACCTGCTGAGCGATCTGCGGCACCGTCATCGCGCCTTCCACTGGCTGGCCGCCAGTCATGGCGACGGCGTCGTTGTAGAGGACCTTGTAGGTGATATTGACGCCGGCGGCCGCCGCGGCGCGGATCGCCATCAGGCCGGAGTGCGCGTAGGTGCCGTCGCCGAGGTTCTGAAAAATATGAGCCTCGCTGGTGAACGGCGCCTGGCCGATCCAGTTGGCGCCTTCGCCGCCCATGTGGGTGAGTGTCGTGGTGTGGCGGTCGGGCATGAACAGCGCCATGCTGTGGCAGCCGATGCCCGCCATGGCGCGGCTCCCTTCGGGCACCCGCGTCGAGGTGTTGTGCGGGCAGCCCGAGCAGAAAAACGGCGTGCGCTGGATGGCCGAGACCGGCGGCGCCGGCCGCTCGAACGATTCGAGCAGCAGCAGCCGCTCTGCGCAGTCCTGCGGCACGTCGCCGAGGCGCTTCAGCCGCGCCACGATGGCGCGCGCGACGACGGTCGGCGTCAGCTCACCGGTCGAGGGCAAAAGCGCCGCGCCGGTCTCGTCGGTCTTGCCGGCCACGCTCGGCCTTCGCGCCGCATCCATATTGTACAGAAGCTGCGTGAGCTGGGGCTCGACGAAGGCGCGCTTTTCCTCGACCACCAAAATGTCCTTGGGGCCATCCGCGAAGGCGAGCGCGCCTTGCGGCTCCAACGGCCAAGTGAGGCCGACCTTGTGGACGCGGATGCCGAGCTCGGCCGCGCGCTGCTCGCCGATGCCGAGCTCGGCGAGCGCCTGGCGCACGTCGAGATAGGCCTTGCCGGAAGTGATGATGCCGAGCCGCGGCGCATTCGTATCGATCGCGACGCGGTCGACGGCGTTGGCGCGGGCGAACGCCCTGACTGCATCGAGCTTCGGCCCGTGCAGGCGGCGCTCCTGCTCGACCGCCCAATCCATCGCGCCCTGCGGCCAGCGGATGTGAAGGCCGCCGGGCGGTGGCGCAAAATCGCTCGGCACGATCGCCGCGGCGCGAAGCGGATCGACATAGACCGACGCGGAGCTGTCGGCGACCTCGCTGCCGACCTTGAAGGCGGCCCAGCAGCCGGAAAAGCGCGACAGCGCGAAGCCGAATAGCCCGAGGTCCAAAAGGTCCTGCACGGTCGCCGGATTGAGCACCGGGATCATCGCCGCTTCGAAGGCCTGCTCGCACTGATACGCCGTCGTCGTCGACTGGGCGCCGTGATCGTCGCCGGCGATGGCGAGCACCCCACCATGTGAAGACGTGCCGGCCCAGTTGGCGTGGCGCAGCGCATCGAGCGAGCGGTCGACGCCGGGGCCCTTGCCGTACCAGATACCGAACACGCCATCGACCTTGGCGCCGGGAAACAGGCCGACCTGCTGGCTGCCCCACACGGCGGTGGCGGCAAGGTCTTCGTTCAGCCCGGGTTGGAAGCGGATATCGTATTGCTCGAGCAGCGCCTTCGCCTGCCACAGCGCGCTGTCATAGCCGCCGAGCGGCGAGCCGCGATACCCGGAAATGAAGCCCGCGGTGGTGAGGCCCGCGGCGCGGTCGCGCGCCCGCTGCATCAACGGCAGTCGTACCAGCGCCTGGATGCCGGTCAGATAAATGCGCCCCGATTGCAGGGTGTATTTGTCCTCCAAGCTGACGTGCGCCAAATCCACCAAAGCTGCTCCAGTCTTCGACCAACCGCTCCGACATTATCCTATTGCATGGGTGCCGCCAGTTCGAGGAGTGGGTGCGCCGCAGGGTGGGCCAACTATGCTAAGGGATCACAGCGCGACCGAGTGAGCGAGGGCCCGTGGCTGACTTTGTCTATGAGATCACCTGCACCGGCGACCATGACCACGAGGCCGCGGTGCACGCCTGGGCCGACCGCGATGCGGCGCCGGCCTGGGTGGCGCTGCCCGAGCTGACCGCCGTCGACCTCTACCGGCCGCTGCGCGGCGGCACCCACGACCCGTTCAACGACGACGGCCCGGGGCCGCTGTTGATCGCCATGCTGCAATTTTCGGATCGGAAAAAGCTCGAAGCCGCCCTGGCGCATGCGCGCTTCCGGGAGAGCCTCGCCGGCAAGCCCGCCGCGGTCGCGGCGACCGGCACGGCGATGGAGCGCCGCCTCTTTGCCACCGCAGCCTCGCCCGATCCGGGACCGCTGCGCGCGCCGTTCTCCTATGTGGTGCGCTATCACCATCCGGCCGAGAACGTCGCGGAATTCGTCGCGCACTATCTCGCCGGCCATCCGCCGATCCTCGGCAAGCTGCCGGAGATAAGGTCCGTGCTGTGCTATCTGCCACTCGAGAGCGGCGCGGCCGCCCTCTTGCCGCCCGCCGACTACATGCTCGGCAACGAAGTCGTGTTCGATTCGCCGGAGGCCTTCAACGCCGCGATGGCGTCGCCGGTGCGCCACGAGCTGCGCGCGCATTTCCGAAGCTTCCCGAAATTTTCCGGCAAGAACACGCACCACCCGATGATGCGGCGGCAGCTAATGCCCCATTGATTCTCGGGGTTTGCCGGCGCCGGGCACTTCGCGCTGCGCCGCGCCCGGCAATGCGCCAACCGGCCATTCAAAAATTAGCTCTGCGCAAGACGCAGCACGGTCATGTATTCCTCGATGCACGCCGCCGACGCCTTGGCATAGGTGCCGCGGCGGCTAATCACGGAGCCGGTGAGCCGGTGTAGGGCGAGTGCCATCTCGGCAGCCTTCGCTGCCACCGCGATGCCGCTGAGCACCAACGCGCCATCGATAACGAACGGACATTCCCGCGCGAACAGCAGCATCGGCAGGCCGCCTGCCGGCAGGATGACTTCCGCGCCATTGGCCACCATGGGCCGCACCTGCTCGACGAACGCGGCGCGAACTTGAGCATAGCTCGCCGTGTCGGTGAAGGCGCGCATGAAGCCACCGAGATCGGCACGAATAGCGCGGACGCCGACCACCCGCTGGTCGAGCCCGTGCGCCATCACCTGGCGCTCGTGCCAGGTGATGAAGCTTGGGTCGATGGTCACGAGACCGATGCGACCGCCCATCGCGAGCGCGGCCAAAAGGTTGGCTTCGCCGAGCCCGATCACCGGGATGTCGACCGCGCCGCGGATTTCCAAAAGGCCCGGTTCCTGGAAGTGGCCGATGACGAAGGCGTTGTAGCAGTTGCGCTCCGCTTCGATCGCGTGGCGGATCACTTGCGCAGCGCAGCGAAATTCCGTCAACGCGTGGAAATGACGATCGGGAGGGTCGAGGCCGTGGACTTCGAAGCGGATATCGGGCGCCGCAACCTGATCGAGAAACGCCTGCAGCCGTCCGATGTAAGGGGCCTGCTCGACCGGATGGACGAAGCTCTGATACCAGATTCGAGCCGGTCGGGATGAATGTGCCATGGTGCGGTCCCCGCGCTGCGAAGGTGCTGCGTTCCGATCTAACATGAGATGGACCGCCGATGGACGATATTTTCTATGAGGACGTGAGCCCCGGCGCCGTCTTGCGCGCCGGGCCTTACGTTATTCCGGAGCAGGAGCTTCTGGATTTTGCCGCCGCCTGGGATCCGTTGCCGATCCACGTCGACAAGGACTATGCCGCCCGGCACGGCGGCGTCACGGCGCCGGGGACTTATCTGCTCGCGGTCAAGATGCGTCTCATCCACCGGTTGCCGTTTCGCCGCACGGTCGTCGCCGGCTTCGGCTTCGATGAGGTGCGCTTCCATCGTCCGGTGCATCCGGCCGACGCGTTGACGCTCGAACTGACTTGGCGCGACAAGCGGCGATCGAAATCACGGCCCGATTGCGGCATCGTCAGCGGTCATTGCGCGCTGGTCAATGCTGCGGGCGAAATGGTCATGAGCCATCTCGATACCATCCTGATGCGATTGCGAAATCCGGAGCGCGGGGACTAGCAGCAGCCGGCAAATTATCGCTTGATCGCAAGCCCCGCGGCCTCGCGATCCCACGTGGCGGCGGTCACGCCGCGGTCGCGGAGCTTGAACTTCTGCACCTTGCCGTTTTCCGTCACCGGCAACGCGTCGACGAACTCGATGAAACGCGGCACTGCGAAATAGGCGAGCTGCGGCTGGCAGAACTCGCAGAGTCCACGCTCGGTGAGCGTGCTGCCCGGCCGCCGGACAATGGCGGCCATGATCTCATCTTCGGCGAGCTCCGACGGCACCGGAAAAACCGCCGCATTGCCGACGTCCGGGTGGCTGAGCAGAATTTGCTCCACCTCGAACGACGAGACGTTCTCGCCGCGGCGGCGAATGGCGTCCTTGAGCCGGTCGACGAAGCGGTAGTAGCCGTTCGCCTCGCGCACGACGCGGTCGCCGGTGTGAAACCAGCCGTCGCGGAAGGCCTCCGCAGTCTTCTCAGGGAGAACGAAATAGCCGGTGGCGAAAGCAAGCGGTTCGTAGGAGCGCAGGACAAGTTCGCCGGGCTCGCCGTCGGCTGCATCCTTGCCGTCCCGATCGATGATGCGCGCATCGAAGCCCTGACACGCCTTGCCCATGCAGCCCGGATGCGGCTCTACCAGAATGCCGCCGATGACGAAATTGGTCTCGGTCGAGCCATAGCCGTCGATCAGATGGATGCCGGTGCGCCGTTCGAATGTCGCGTGCAGATGCGCGGGCACGCCGGGCGCCAGCGCGAGACGGACGCTGTGTGCTCGCTCGTCGGGCGATGGCTCACGTGACAGCAGGATCGGCACCATGGCGCCAAGCACATAGGTGATGCTGGCGCGATGCGCGATCAGCGTCTGCCAGAACCGCGAGGCGGAAAAGCGTGGCTCGGCCACCAGCGTCGCGCCGGTCAGCAAGGCCTGGTGGAACGTGCCCAGCGCGTTGGTGTGAAACAGCGGCAGCGTCGTGCAAAGCACGTCACCCTCGCCAAGTCCGAGATTGCGGACGCCGTGAAATCCCCACCAGAAATACTGCGCATGAGGACAGCATACGCCCTTCGACGGGCCGGTCGTCCCTGACGTGTAGAGGATCGCCACAGTCTGTGCCGGGTCGATTGCGGCCGCAGGAAGCGAGTCGTTGCGTGGCGGGACGGCGGAGGTGGGAATGCGATCGAACGCCACCGCCGCGCCGCCAATCAGCCAGATCCGCTCCAGCGCGACGCCGCCGAGATCGACATGGCGGAGCGCGTCCAAAAGCTCCGCTTCGATCACGAGGAGCCGTGCGCCGGAATTGTCCAAGATGTGCCGCAGCTGCGGCCCGCGCGCTGCGACATTGATCGGCACCGCGATTGCGCCGAGCCAGGCGCAGCCGAGATAGGCTTCGAGAAATTCCGGCCGGTTGGAGCAAATGATGGCGACGCGGTCGCCTGGACAGATTCCCGCGGCGGCCAGCGTTCCGGCAAAGCACGCGGCAATGTCCGGCGCTTCGTCGAAGCGCCAGCTTGCGCCGGCGCACTTGAACAACACGCGGTCGCCGTAACGGCGCGCCTGCCGCTGCAGCATCGCCGGCAACGTGCGGTCGGCGGGCGCGAACGCGGCAAGAATGTCGTCGGCGCTCATCGGCGCTTCTTTGGGCACTTCGTCCGGACGCGGCCTTTCTTGGCGACGGGCGCTGGCGTGCCTGTCGGCGACGGCACCAGCGCCAGCACGCGCAACGGGCTGCCGCTGCCGTCCTTGATCTTCAGCGGCGCCGCGATGATGACCGCGCCGGTCGGCGGCAGCAGGTCGAGATTGGTCAGGCATTGCAGGCCGAATCGGCCCGAGCCGTGCATATAGTAATGACACGGATAGGGGGGCTTGAGATGAAAAGCCTGTCCGGCATCGGTGCCGATTGCCTCCGAGCCGAAGCCGAGAACCTGGCGTTCGTCGACAAGGAATTTCACGGCGTCGGTGTCCGGCCCCGGCGTGTGCTGGCCGGTCGCGTCGAGATTCTGGTAGGCGACCGGATCGCTGCGTTTCGACCAGTCGGTGCGCATCAGGAGCCACGACCCAGCCGGAATGCGGCCGTGACGGCGCTCCCACCGGCGCAGGAAATCGACGCCGAGCAGGAAGTCGGCGTCGGCGGCTGCTTCGCGCGAGCAGTCGATGACGCAAGCCGGCGCGATGAAAGACGCCGGCGCTATGGTATCGGTCGCGTTGTCGGGCAGATGCCGGCCGGATATCCAATGAATCGGTGCGTCGAAATGCGTGCCCGTATGTTCGCTGCAGGAGAAATTGTTCCAGTACCAACCGGGTCCGCGCGCGTCGTAGCGGGAGGCTTCCTCGATGCGGAACGGCCACGCCTGACCCATTTCGGGCGGCAGCACGATCTGCGGAAACTCGGGCGACAGCGTCTGCGTGAGGTCGACGATGCGGATGCGACCTGCCCCGAGATCGGCGACCAATTGCGGCAGCGCGGGCTCACTCATGGCGCGTCCCCGTCGCATCATCGCGGCGTGAGCGCAAGCTCGCGCTCCAGCGCCTTCGGATTGTCGCGCCAGCGCGCCTGCCACTCTTGGGCGATGTCGCCGGGGAAGACATCTTCGGCGCCGCTCTTCAGCGCGCCCACGATGTCGGCAGCAAGCCGCTCCGGCGCGATCTTCGGCGGCGGCAGGGCCTGACTCCATTCATCGTCGATCGGGCCGGGAAAGACGTTGATGACGCGAACGCCGGACGGCGCCAATTCGGCGCGCAGACATTGCGCGAGCGACAAGGCGGCGGCCTTCGATGCCGAATAGGTGCCGTGCGGCGGAAAATTCGTCAGCGCGAAGATCGAGAGCAGGTTGACCCAGGCGACCGCGCTCGACTGTCCGTCGGCGCCGCGCGCGCGCATCGCCGGCGCGAATTCCTGCGCCAGCCGCAGCAGGCCGAAATAATTGGTGTCCATCTCGGCGCGCGCCACCTCGACGCCTTCGCGCGCCGCGATACCGTAAGTGCGGTGATGGTCCGCGGTGTTGATCAGGATGTCGACCCGGCCGCCGATCTCGCCGGCAAGATTTTTCACGGCGCGCGAATCGGTGAGATCGAGCGGTATCAGCGAAACCGGCGAAAGCTTCGACAGGCGCTCGAAACCAGGCGGCTTCTTCCACGGCTCGGCGTAGCCGGCCCAGATCAGGTCGGCGCCGGCGGCAACGATCGCCTCGACCAGCGCCTGTCCGAGCGCTGTTTTGGCGTCGGTGATCAGGATCTTGCGGAATTTGGGATCGCAGGTCATTTCGCGAAGCTGCCGATCGTCGGCCATGTTGGGCGTATCCTTCTGCGGAACCGCGATCAGCGCGGCCTGTCCGGCTTTGTCGAGGCCAGCGCGGACGTGCACAGGCGATGGCGCCGGAGGGCAGTCGCCGTGCAGATGCGCGATGACGACGGGTCCGGAGTCGAGCTTGATGACGCCGAGCCGCCACGGGATTCGATCGCGGTAGAACAGTTCGTTGCTGTGATGCAGCGTCGTTTCCGATACAAGCTCGCCGGCTCCGTCCTGGGCGCGCCAGTCGAGTCGGTGCGACAGGCATTTGCGGCAGGCCTCACGCGGCGGATATTGCACGGTGCCGCAATCGCGGCAGACCTGCAGCTCGAATTGGCCGCGCGCCGCCGCGGCGGTCAGCCCGTGCGCGACACGGCTGCGGCCGCCCGGCGGCAACGTCGGCACGCGCGTGCGCAGGATCGGGTTTTTGCGCGGTGGCCGCACCAATGGACGCGTCATGGCTATTGCCCCGCTGCGAGGATCGCGGCGCCGCTGCACAGGCCGCGATCGTAATTGATCATACCGAAGCCGCTCGCCAGACCAAGGCGTGCATCGGGCACTTTGGCGCCGAGCGATTGCCCGGTGATCTGCCGAATGACTTCGACAAGGCCGAGGAAGCCGCCGGCGGCGCCAGCTTGGCCGCCGGAGAGCTGCCCGCCCGACGTATTGAGTGGAAACGAGCCGTCGGCGGTGAAGGTGTTTCGCCGCACGAAGTCTGGGCCTTCGCCCTTTTTGCAGAATCCGAGATCCTCGATCTGCATGACGTTGATGACGGGGTAGTCGTCATAGGCGGCGACCACGTCGATGTCGTCGGGGCCGATGCCGGCCTGCGCATACATCTCGTCGCAATCGAGCGCCCAGCCGCCGCGATATTGAATCGGATCGTCGGGGAAGGCGTTGTGCCGCTCGATGGTGGCGAGGAGGCGCGCATAGGGCAGGCCGCGGTTTTCGGCTTCGCGGCGGCGCAGCACCAGAAAGGCGTCAGCGCCGGCGCAGGGCATGACGCAATCATAGAGGCGCAGTGGCTCGGCAATCACGCGCGCAGTCAGATATTCGTCAAGCGTTAGCGGCTTCTTCATCACGGCAGTGGGAAACGCCAGAGCGTTGGTGCGCTGCGCGACGCAGAGCTTGCCGAAGTCCTCAGGCTTCGCGCCGTAAGTCCGCATGTAGTAGGCGGTGAGAAAGGCGAAGCTCGCATTGGCGCCACCGGAGCCATAGGGATAGACGGCGTCGCGCGCAAACTGGCTGAAGGTCGCGAGGTTTTGGCGGAACGAGTCGGTGTGGTTGGTGTCGCCGGCGAGGCAGGCGACGACGTCGGCGTCGCCCGACTGCACGGCGCGAGCGGCGCGGCGCAGCGCAACGATGCCGCAGGCGCCGCCCATCGGGATATGGTCGAGCCAGCGCAAGGTGAGACCGAGGTGCTGCGTCAGGCCAACCGCATTGTCCGGCGCCAGCGTGAAGCTCGACACGCACAAGCCGTCGACGCGGTCTTTGGCGATCCCCGAGCGCCGCAGCAACTCGGCAAGCGCGCCGGCAAGAAACCAGTGAGCGCCACGGATCGAGTAGCGCACGTACGGCAACGTCGTCGGGCAGGCGACGACAACGTCGTCGTAGCCGGCGCGCGCGCTCATTCGATCCCGTTTAGCGGCGGCGCAGCATGCCCCATCATCAGCTCCGGCCCGTGCCTGCCGCGGCGATGCGCCACGTCGCTGGCTTTGCCCCAAGGTTCTGTCGCAGCGATATTGTAATTGAACTCAAGGCCAAGGGGGA
>Ga0306925_10006447_pt1 | contig 10910 bp, 13 predicted proteins | sample flu12Cox44000176_FD_203755 | JGI IMG/M metagenome (GOLD analysis project Ga0306925, IMG submission 203755) | Lab enrichment of tropical soil microbial communities from Luquillo Experimental Forest, Puerto Rico - flux8day.12C.oxic.44.000.176 (v2)... | ecosystem: Environmental > Terrestrial >... | reverse complement strand
TTTTTTCGCGCTGACCGTACTAATCCTGCTTCTCCTCTTCAGCGTTCCACTGAGAGCACAGATCGAACCAATAGCCAATCTCAAAGTTCTACCAATTCCATTGCCGGGTGGAGACATATTTCCGCCTTACGGCCTTTACAACCAATTTTTTCCTGGTCCTCCCAACCAGACTCCTCCGTTCGATCCCATGAATGCGGATCCCCACGGCATCACGAATTTCCGGGGTGTCACCGCGATGGGATACACATTTGGTGCCGCGACGGACAATCACGGCACTGCGTATGGCGTGATCACGGATATCCGCGTGTATCAAGGTGAATACGTGGGAGGAGAAGTCGCTGATGCAAACAGCGCCGGGGCCACAAAATCAGCGCCATCTCGCGGCACTTTTGTCGAGATATGACTGGACCTCTGGGATCCCAGTTTCGGGACCCAACTGCACGACTTCAGCCCCTGGACTCTGCCCAATGGCCTGTTCTGGATCGTGAAAGTCCCCGATAGTGCTGTCCAGATTGCCGGAGATACATTAACCATTCATCTGGTCGACGTTCCTGTGGTCGACGCTTTCACGTTCCCGCCGCCTCTGCCTCCTCCACCAGAAAATGGAATTTCACCAGTTACCCTTATTCCGGCGAGAATTTCCTTTGACATTACCTATACCAAGTCGGGTTTGCCGCGCGAGATTCATCCCGGATCGCGAGACCCGCTGAGTCCCTTGAATTGGGGCGGCGAGATGTGGGATGCCACCAACTCCGGGACTTTCTCCCTTACTTACAAGGACGCTTCCTTCTCTGCCTCGGGGAGTTTCAGTTCGCAGGGCAATTTCGGCGAGATGGGCACGGAGCACAACGGGGTCTTCGTCGATCGCGACGAAAAGAATGCCTCGGACGTGCAAAATCCTTCTTCGGACGCACAGGTAAGTCAAATCAGCCAAGGCGCAAAGCAGTCGGTAAAAACTGTGCTGCTTAAAGGCCACGTGCCCGTGAAAGTCAACCAATAGCTTCCCGTAGTCGGCAGGATGGAACCTTCGAAATCCGCGACTTCGTCAGAGGCTCGTTGGGTTCATGCCCGACTATTGTGATTACTTGGTGAAACTGGTCGGCGTCGAGCACATAGGGATCGACAATCAGGCATCAAACTAGTCCATCCAAACCACGGCATCATCTCGGGTGTTGTCGGTGTTACGGTTGCAGACGCTCTCGACTTGAGCCACATCGCGGGATCAGATTCACGTCACGGGAGGGAGCAATGAACCGTCGTGAGTTCCTGACTTATACTAGTGGGGCCGTGGTAGGCGCCTCACTTTCTAGAATGGACCAGGCATTTGCCCTGGATCCCATGCCGGTTGTTTGGCGCACGTTTGAGGTAACCACGCGTGTCGAAGTTCTGAAGCCTTCCGGTGCCACACGAGTATGGCTCCCGGCAGCGTTGCTTGGGGCAACTCCCTATCAAAGAACACTGGCGAACGATTTTAAGGCGGAGGGAGGTACAGCCGAGCTGGTCGAAAACAAAGCGGACGTGCTCGGGATTGTTGTGGCGGAGTTCCCTGCCGGGGTAAAGCCGGCCGTAACACTCACGAGTCGAATCATCACTAGGGACTACGAGGTAGATCTATCTAAACCGAGCGAACCCGGTAAGGAAAAGGATCCGTCATCGGAATACTTCCTGCGACCGACGAAACTGATGCCGACGGACGGAATTGTCAAAGTGACATCGGATGAAATCACAGTTGGCAAGAAAACTGACGTTGCAAAGGCGCGCGCGATTTACGAATGGATCGTGGAAAACACGTTTCGCAATCCCAAGACACGCGGCTGCGGCACTGGCGACATTCGCTACATGCTACAGAGCAACGATCTGGGAGGAAAGTGCGCGGATCTCAATGCACTCTACGTCGGTCTCGCCCGTGCAGCCGGGCTTCCCGCTCGCGACGTCTATGGTATCCGGATCGCCAAATCAGAACTCGGATTCAAAAGCCTTGGGCCCTCCACCCCGAAGATAACCAAGGCGCAGCACTGCCGGGCCGAGGTCTATCTGCGCGAGTATGGGTGGGTTCCTGTCGATCCAGCCGACGTCCGCAAAGTCGTACTCGAAGAGCCACAGGGGAATCGTTCGCTCGACGATGATATGGTGAAAACAGCTCGCTCACACTTGTTCGGCGCTTGGGAGATGAACTGGATGGCGTATAACTTCGCGCATGACGTCGCGCTTCCCGCCTCAAAAGGCGGACCGGTCGGTTTCTTAATGTATCCACAGGCGGAAACAGCGGAAGGACGCCTCGACTGTCTCGACCCCGACAATTTCAAATACGAAATCGAGTCGCGAGAAATCTTGCCCAACAATGGATGACAACTATACCGGTTTACATCCGGGACTTCTGCATTTTGTAACTTAAGTATGCCTACGCATCCATTAAGTACAGACGGGACCGCGTGTGGTCAAATAACTCGAACGGCTTGAATTAGCGTAGCTTTTGCTGCATTACCATGAAGAGCGGAACCATCAGGGGAAGGAAAATCGCATGGTGATTCCTTATCAGGCGAAGGCAAGAAGGAAACAGGGAGCAGTGCAGTGCCGGGAACGACTGGGCGGCCTGCTGAAGTATTACGAGAGGGAGGCGGCATAAGAGTCGACGGGACACCGGACGATGGGCTCGCAATGAGCACATATAAGGATGCCGGGAATCTCGCCTGACAAAAGACCTCCCGCGCTTGATTTATCATCTATGGGTGGTGAGTAATGAGTTGTTGCTCGGGACATTGACCGGCACAAGGCGGTCGGCGCCGTGAAATTACAACTACTTACCTCTGGACGCTGGACTGTCTCGGAAACAGCACTTCCGAAAAATTAACTTAGCATTTATCTCATAGGTTATTGCTCAGGCGAGTAATACTTGACAGGAGTCAGCACGCGAGTATGGTTTTGAGGGCGCCGCAAACATCGAGGAGTAATAGCATGCATAAAACACGTCTTTTTCCGGTTCCCGGGCTCACATACTTGGCTTCATTGGCGCTGGTGGCAATGGCCTTAATCGCCCCGTCGACACGAGCTGACACCGTTTATACGTATACGGGCAACCCTTTCGAGAATTTTGGTCCTTCCATATCAGGGACCATCCCCACATGTCCACCCATCTGCAGTATTTCTGGTTCTATGGTTCTCGCATCCGCGATCGATTTCACTGACTTCCGGTTGGTGCAAGTGTTGTCATTTAGCTTTACTGACCAAAACACCGTCCTGACTTCGGCCAACGCGGATATCTTTGTGAGTGTCGCTGGAGATGGTTTTGGCAATATTTCCCAGTGGGTCTTGGATATTGGGGAAGGGACCGGCCCAGTCCAATTGGAGACTATAAATTTCATGGGAGCATCTACTGATAGTTCCGGTGCCCCGTTGCAGGGCTTTGTCTTTGTCTCGGGAAAACCTGGAGTTTGGACATCTAGCACCGTGGTGACTCCGGAGCCTTCCGTGCTGACGCTGCAGGTTCTAGGGCTTGTTTTGGCTTGTCTTTGGTCGCGGACGGCACTGCGTGCCGGTAGGACCTGAAATCGGCGATTCGCTATTTAACGCAGAATTCAACTGATGCCCTTGAGCCGCTCGCCAGGCAGCGTGAGCTTGAACAAGGCGAAGTCCAAGTCTGGTGGCCTTCCACTTGAGCTGCTTCCTGATGGGGTCGCCTGTTTCGAGTACCTGTGTCTCCAGCACTGTCACGGCAAGACGGTTAGATAATCTTTCTAACGAAGAGCGACTAAAACTCCTGGAGTCGCAGGGGGCTTTCCAATACAAACGAGGCTCAGACCAAGAGCTACCTGTCGGGCCTGCTTCATAGCAGAACTGTAGCTGCTCTACGGGTCCCAGCTTCCTAACCAACTTCCGAATCGACTCTACGCGGTTCGGTATAACGCCGAGCAGCCTCACCTCTCCATCCTGCTCGGCAACCGCCACCGCAATCGTCTCGACATGGACATCCAGGCCAACAAATTTTATTCTTCTCATCGACCGGCTCCTTCGCTTGTGGCTCTGTACTGCTTGTCTTTCCGATTCGCAGCATAACCCACGACCGCGAATCGCAGCCGGTCATTCCATTGTGACTAGCCGCCACTTGTCGAGTAACGCGGCTACCAGGGAGTTGAGATTCTTCAGTCGAGCTAGCAGTATCAAACCATTTGGACATGATATTTTTGGTCTCGCCATGTCACCGAATCGCTCGTTGCAAATTATCTCGACGCTGATTTGCGATTCAGATGGCAGGAAATAGGCGCCAACATTGAGATTTGTGTGGCATTTCTTGATTGGGCCAGTGCTCGCGTTCCTGCCGGTCCGTTGGAGGGAGCGTCTGCCTTACACCAAAGACCTGGGCTGGACACGTGCCGGAACAGCGAGTGGGATCTACGAGATGACGGGGACGGTCGTCGCTCTCGGTTACTGGTATATGTTTCAGATGACCCGCGGGATAGGTGAAATCCTGGAGTCGACAAGCCAGACGGGAGCAGATGAGTATCAGGTGCGTGGGGCGGCGCTGTTTCTTTTCTACATGCATCCGCTGACGTGGATATTGTTCTATTTCTTTTTCGAAGGAGCCGTTCGGATGTGCGCAGCGGCTTTCACGGAAAATGTCCTGGGGAGTTTTCCGCTGTACGTGACCGAACGTCTCGTGTTTTGGGTGCGAAAGCCGGAAGAAGCGAGGGTTTTCGATACGATAAGAGAGAATGCCACATCGTTCGCGCAGAGCATCCGGGAGCGGGTGATGGAGGCGCGGCTGGAAGACGTCGAGGACGAACTCGATTATTCAACGCGTGGCGGAGAGGACTTGCTGGAGATTCGCGCGAGGCGCAGGAAGAAGGAGTGGATCGAGCCAAAAATCGTCCGTGTGGAGGACGTGTACTACCGACTGGAAGGAAGCTGGGTAGGGGGCGGAGCGCGGCCGTTTTGTTACCGACTAAAACGATTGCCGGCGGGAGTGCCGGGAAGAACTATCATCGTGTACAAAGTGGAAAAGGTCTAAAGAAACAGAGAGACTAGTTCCGTAACAATTCAATCGGCGCCGAATGAAAATCATCGACCACCGACGCGCGCTCTACTGGCGAACCCATCGAAGTCGATAGGGCCTTAATCGTGAATTTCAAACTCTCATCCTAATCCCGGGCGCAAGTTGCACTTGCTGTAAAGGCAGCTAAATATCTCGGGTAATTGCCTGGGAAACGCGTAATCGCCGAAGTGGATTTTCGGCGTAAGGAGTTCACCTGTTTCCGGCCGAGCGAGCGAGGCGGTTCGCTTTAGGTCAACCAACCTCGTCAGCAACGAATCACGAGGCGTTGGTATGGCCAAGTTGTCTCAACCCGTAAAGGTTATCCCACTCAGCCCATGCTTCGGCAATGCGTCCTTCTTCTATGGGATAGATCGCAAGGGTAGTCGCAGAGAGTACTTTGCCGGACGGTGGATACGAGCCCAAATACCCCGACTGCGTGCCGAAAAAGTGAGAACGCACTGCCACCTTTTCGCCCTCCGCGACAAGGTCTAGCACGGTCTCCTGCGCGTCTGGAAAGGCAACGCATTCATTTTTGAGGAAAGTGATAAGTTCAGCGGCAGAGCAAACCTCGGGGTCACCCCCAGCGTTACTATGCCGAATGAAGTGTGGGGTGAGCAGCATGCGTAAGCTCTCCCAATCCCGCGAGTTCACAGAGTAAATGAGGTTGCGGACCAGTTTTTTGTTTTGTTCGGACATTAGGATGCACCGAAACAATGCGAATATGCTGCGACAAAGTATATTGCACGATTCTCGCAAAGTATCGGATATGACATCGCGAGCGCACGTATAGCCTTCGAGCAGGTAAGTAACACCATCGGCAATTCATGAGCAATCGCAAGTCCCGATAACCGGAGAAGTACTAGCCCTTCCGAAGTTTTTGCTTCTGGCTTAATCCTCTCCGGCTCGGCCGAGTTCCGACAAAACATTCTCCAGAGTAACTCCAGATCGTCGCAGGAGTTTCGCTTTTCGCTAGAATCTTCCTTCAAGATAGCGGCCAACAAGTGCAAAGGCTCCATGTGGCTGTGTCGAAACTGCGGTTGTAGTTCTTTCGCCAAATCAAACACACGTTTGAGCGAAGAGGACAAAGGTATCTCTGTGGTTCAGGGGAACAGGTTCAGATCGCGGAAGACTCTTCTTTAATTCGGTTAGCAGGTCCTCAGCTAATTTATGAGAGAAGAACGCGAGATGGGACTGGCTGAACGGGACATGGGGCTTCCTCTTCCCCACGAACGCATTTTCTTTAACGTCAGGAAAAAGGCTTTTCAGTAATAACCCTTGGTCTTCAAGGACCAATCCTACGAGTAAGTCGTCTGTGTCGACCACCGCTGCGCCACGTTCCCCTGCTTTGAAGCGTGCAGCAAACACTAGCTGCCTTGCCCGCGTTGAGAAGTTGTCCAACATCGGCTCAAATAACACAAAAAGTCACCGAGACAACCAAGCAACACGGCGTTTCCGACTCAAGTGCTTGATTAACGTTAGAGCTAACGTTAGAGCTTTACCGGAGGCGCGTTCCGGCTGACAAGCAAACAGGGCGGGAAGTTCTGCGTGCTTCCGGTAAAGCCGTTTGGACGTGGCCGTCCGTGGTCGCGGCGGGCGCGGGCGCTATGCAAATTCAATTGAGGGAAGGGGTACGTGTGGGGTGTGGCGAGGCTGTGCTACAGGGCGCAACCCACGACACTGCACGGCGGGAGAGTTGGCTAGGACGGAAGGATATCGCCAAGGCTGTGGTGGAAGAGGGCGTAAGAAAAGCTTTGTGGGACAGCGAGACAGAGAGGTAGTTAGCGTACCGAAGCGTGCAGAGTTTTCGGTTTGGAGAGGGTGGTTTCATGCAGCAGATTTGATCCGGGGTGGAGAACGAAGTTGGATCTCGGCGGCAGTGAGCCTTTCGATGACCTTCATGGGGCCGCCACACTTACGACAGCGATAAAGATTAGGGGAATCTTCGGTGGAGGAGGCGTGATGTTCCGTTTGTGGCTCTGGAGTGGAGCCCAGCGACTGAAAGCAAAGTGGCAGAAGAGTGGCGCGCCGACGGTTGGCCAAGAAGCCGAAGTTGCGGATGCGCACGAAGCCTTTCGGAAGGATGTGCAGTAAGAAGCGCCGTAAGAATTCGTCGACCGGCAGGGTCATAAGTTTCTGCTCGTTGTGGTGAGCGGAATCACGCCAGCGAAAGGTGACTTGGCCATCGACGAAAGAGACCAGGCGGTGGTTGGAGATGGCCACGCGATGCGTGTAGCGGCCGAGATAGTGCATGACGTATTCGGGGCCACCGAAGGGACGTTTTAAATAAACCACCCAATCCTGTCGATGGAGGGGCCGGAGCCAAGCGGCGAAGGTCTTGGGTTGCGCCAGAAGCTAGAGGGCAACGGATGCCGGAAAGACATCTGTCGCACCAGAAATACCATTTCGCCCACATCATCCCGTTGATCGCATCGTTCGGTTTAGCTAGCCAAAGCGTCGTAAAAGAACCATTGCCGCACTTCGGGCACACCTTGGGTGAATGTCCCATCTGAATCAACATGAACTCCGCGTATTCCGGTGAGAATTGCTTCCTGAGTCGGTCAACAAACTCTTCCCGATTGACGTACCCGACCTTGCGTTTTTCTCCCATCTTGGGTGTCAAGAGTAGCCCAAATGTAAAGTCTTCAAAACGCATTTTGGGAATTATACTCTGCTGGACAAACCGAGCACGATCACTAGTCGAAATAAGCCCTCCGTAACGCCGTAGTGTTTACCTGTTAGACCCCCACGCACCCGCACAAAGGTGAGCTGTGGAATTGGTTCCTGCACGCGGTAGCATTTGGTTTTGTTCGGTTTCGCTAATCGTGCGTCCCACTATCGGACGACCGCTTAATTCATGTATTGCAAAAATACTGCTAAGTGGCACGTAATCAATACAGCGGGACACCGCACGATGGGCGGGAAGTTGCTCTCCAAACCTAGACTGCGCTCGGGGGTGACCCCATGACCTCACTTTTGCAGGAGATTCGTTACAGCTTGCGGGTGATTGCGAAGTCGCCTGGATTTGCCGCGATTGCCATCCTGACTCTTGCGCTCGGTATCGGCGCGAACACCACGATTTTCAGTTGGATCAATTCGGCATTGCTGAATCCAGTTCCTGGAATTAGCAACCCCGACGAGGTTGTCTCCCTGACGTTAAACAAGCCCGGGGAAAAGCCCTTCCCCTTTACCTACCCCGATATCGAAGCTCTACGGAAGGGGCAGCAGAGTCTGGCGGGCATCACGGCATGCGGCTTCGCGCAGACGAGCCTGGCCGGCAAAGGAAAGCCCGAGCGAGTGTGGGGCATGGTAGCGTCTGCCAACTATTTCGATGTGCTGGGTGTACGGCCCATCCTTGGGCGCGGCTTTTTGCCGGAGGAGGACGAGAAGCCAGGTGGTGCGCCCGTCGCGGTGATCAGCTACCGCCTGTGGCAAGCCCGTTTCGGTTCGAATCCCGAAATCGTGGGCCAAACAATTGGAATCAATCAGCACCCGTACACCATCGTGGGCGTAACGCCCGCGGTGTTTCAAGGCAGCCAGACAGGCGTGAGAACGGATATTTGGGTTCCCATGATGATGGAAGCACAGTTTGAGCCGCTGGGGGATCTGCTTAACGACCATCACCAGTTCTGGCTACTGGCGTTTGGAAGATTGAAGCCGGGAATTAGGCTGGAACAGGCACAGCAGGAAATGACGTTGCGGTTGAAGCAAGAGGTGGAGAGCTATCCCGAGGAGCATAAAGGGCACGAAAGCGTCACGGTGTATCCGTTGTGGCGGAACCCATTTGGACTGAATCAGTTTCTCTCGACGCTGCTGCCGATCCTTATGTGCATCGCCGGAATGGTGCTTCTGCTGGCCTGCGCGAATGTGGCGAACCTGATGTTGGTTCGGTCGGTAGGGCGGCGACGTGAAATTGCTATTCGATTGTCGCTTGGTGCAAGCCGTTGGCAGTTGGCGCGCCACCTGCTTGTCGAGAGCCTGATTCTGGCGCTGGCGGGGGGTGTAGTCGCGCTCCTGATCACGTTTTGGACTCAAGGAACGCTGATGAAATTTATGCCCGCGACGGACTACCCTGTCTCGCTCAGTGTCAAAGCGGACCGTACGGTGTTGCTCGCGACGCTGGGGATTTCAGCGCTCACCGGAGTTATCTTCGGTATTTTGCCTGCGCTGCGGGCCTCAAGGGAAGCGCCCGTCGCGATATTGAAGGAAGACACCGGGAGCGCATCGGTTGGCGTCAAGAAGGCGCGCTTGGCGAGCGGCTTGGTGGTGGCGCAGATTTCGCTTTCGCTGCTGCTGCTGGTCTGCGCGGGATTGTTTATTCGCAGCTTTCTCAGCGCGCAGCTCATCAATCCCGGATTCAATTCACACAACGTACTGATTGCTACGTACGATCTGTTTACTGCTGGCTATTCGGAGGCCAGCGGGACGGAATTCGATCGCCAACTCGCCGCCAAACTGGAAGCACAACCGGGCATCCAGTCGGTGGCGCTGACAAACCGCGTACCGCTTGGATTCGGCGGAGGCTCCACCTCCGTGAGGCCGGAAGGCTACGTTTCCCAGTCGGATGAATCCATGGAAACGGAGGACGCTATCATCACGCCGAATTACTTCCGGACGTTGCAAATCCCGATCGTGGAGGGGCGTGATTTCACGCTGCAAGACAGCGCCAAATCGCAGCGCGTGACTATCGTCAACGAAGAATTCGTAAATCGCTACTGGCCTAAGCAGGACGCGATAGGAAAGCGCCTTTACTCCGATTTGCCAAAGGAATGGCTGACCGTCGTCGGTGTGGCTCGCAACAACAAGGTGAACTGGCTTAATGAAAAGCCGACACCCTTCGTGTATTTGCCGCTGTATCAAATGTATACGCCGAGCATGATTATCAATGCGCGCGTAATCGGGGATCCCTTGACGTTCGCCAAAACGATCGAGAATACCGTCCACGAGCTGAATAGTGACCTCGCCGTGTTCGATGTGACCACGCTGGAATTACGCAATCAATTTGCCAGCTTTGGCCAGCGCGTCGCTGGAGCCTTTGTCGGGGCATTCGGGTTGCTCGCCCTGGTCCTGGCAGCGGTCGGAATCTACGGCGTAACGGCGTACAGCACGCGGCAGCGCACCCATGAAATTGGTATCCGCATCGCGCTGGGTGCCGCCAAGCATGACGTTTTGCGCTTGGTACTTGGCCATGGACTACGGCTCACGCTCGGAGGTGTTGGCCTGGGGCTGACCCTGTCGTTCGTGCTAACGCGTTTTCTGGGTAGTTTGCTCCTCGGCGTAACCAGCACCGATGCGTTGACGTTTTCAAGTGTGGCGATGCTACTCTGCGCTGTGGCTTTGCTCGCCTGCTTTTTGCCCGCCCGGCGGGCTATGCGTGTAGATCCGATAGTAGCGCTCCGTTACGAATGAAAGCTCGTGTAGTTCAAGCGCTAGTCGAGTAGATTACTTTGGAGTTGCCGGTGATTTGGAATCTTTCGTGAAACTTGGCCAAAACAATTAGTAAACCTTGGCGACAAGGGAGGAGTTATTTCCAACAAGCGCGTTTTCGGATAACTTCTCGATTCGCGACCCGGAAAAAGCACGCGAGGCGCTGCGGATGTGGAACCCTTCGGATGTGCCGAGATGGCTTGACGAGGATTTTCATTAACCGTCTGCCCGGCAATCAGCGATCGCGAAGAGACATGAGCACGACCTTCTTTGCTTCTGCGGACGCGGGTGTTTCTGGCCTCTGGGAGATCTGCGTCACAAGCCCTCGCAGAAAGTAAGAATTGTTTTCAAATCGCAGAAGGGCTGCCAGCTTGGGCGGAGTGTCTTTCCAGGTGGCCTGATCTACCCGGTCCAGTTCCGCGAGCCAGCTCTGGAAACTCTCGCTATCGAAGTCCGT
>Ga0306925_10006446_pt1 | contig 10911 bp, 12 predicted proteins | sample flu12Cox44000176_FD_203755 | JGI IMG/M metagenome (GOLD analysis project Ga0306925, IMG submission 203755) | Lab enrichment of tropical soil microbial communities from Luquillo Experimental Forest, Puerto Rico - flux8day.12C.oxic.44.000.176 (v2)... | ecosystem: Environmental > Terrestrial >... | reverse complement strand
GCCGACCCCGTCATGCCTCCGCGGCGGCGAGCGCGTGGCTGGCTTCGCTGCGGATGCGACCCACCATCGATTTCAATCCGTTGGATCGCTGCGGCGTCAGATGCTCGCGAAGCCCGAGCCGGTCGAACAGGGCGAGGGCGTCGGTCGCCAGAATGTCGCGGGCGGGCTTTTGCGAATACATCGCGAACAGGATGGCGATGAGGCCGCGCACGATGTGGGCATCGCTGTCACCGGCAAAGCGCAGCACCGGCCCCGACGGACCGGGAGCGACGTTCGTCGTCAGCCAGACCTGGCTGGCGCAGCCCTGGACCTTGTTGGCATCGATTCGTACCGCGTCCGGCAACGGCGGTAGCATGCGGCCGAGCTCGATCAGGTAGCGATAGCGGTCGTCCCATTCGTCCAGGAAGGCAAAGTTTTCGCAGATCTCTTCGATCGTCATGATGTCCCGAACGCAAAGCCATTGGTCGCTGCGACGCCCCTTACATAGGGTGCATCGTCGCGAATGGCCATAGCCGTGGCTTGCCCCCGACTTTCCCCTTGCCCAAGACGATGCCGATCAACTCAAAGCGCGGCCTTGTCCTTGCGGTGCGGGCCGCGCCAGGCCGGAGCGAGGTCGGCCGACGTCAAGGTGCTCTGCGAGAAGTTGGCGTCTTGCGCCGTGGCCCCCGTGGCGCCGGCACCGCCGTCCGTCTTGGCGAGCTTTTCGCCGACGATTTCGTAGATCATCTTCGCCCCCGCCTGGGCCCGCTGGCCGACGACGGACGCGAACTGGGCGCCCGCGGCGCAGGCGTCGGGCTGGCGGTTGCAGAACTGGATCATGTCGGCAAACGTGGCCGAAGCGGCCGTCACCACTTCCGTGGCCGCGACGCCCGCCGCCTGCGGCCCCGATTGTTTCGGGCCGAACGTCGGCAGCAGCGCGAGCACGACGCCGATCCAGAACGCCGTTCGCAAGAGGAACATCATGGTCCTGCCCTTTGCTTTCCTCCCCATCCCGTATCCCCGCGCCCGCTATAGCGGAACCGCTTGAAAATCGCGTTCGACGAGTCCGATAAATTCTCGGAAAAACCGCTGCAAATTTTGCGACAATTCTACCGATCGGCGTCGGGGGGCGGTAGCTGTCAAAACCGGCAGTCGTTTTCGTGAACGGGGTCACGCGCCGTTCACCATGCGGTCTCAGCCGCAAGGGGCTGTTCACCATCCGGGCGGATTCACCTGGCTGCGGCGGCCGATTCCCGCCGGTGCTGCCGCTTCGCAGAGGGCGTTGGCCGCGTCCTTAGCATTCGCTTAATGGCCCTTTGCCACGATCCCCCGATAACAGCGGGGTAGCGCGTCCAACGCGGCGTGCGCGAGGCAAAGTGAAAACGTCACAACCCATTGGGGATTATCTGGACGCGCTCGTGCATCCGTCGGCACGGCAGGACGTGGTGATGGCGGCGCGCCACCGCGCCTTCATTGCGCCACGGCTGGTCGGCGGCCTGTCGGCGCTCGCCGCGCTGCCCGTGTTCCTGGCGGCAAGGGGAGTTCCGAGCACCCTCGAATTCATCGTGCTGGTGTGGATGGTCGTTCCGATCGCAACGGCCTGTTACCTCTCGCGCACCGGCCGCTACGAGAGCGCCCACGTCGTGTCGGCGCTGTCGCTGACCGGCATCGCGAGCGCAGTCGCGGCGTATTCCGGCGGCATCGACTCCATTGCCGCCCTATGGCTGGTGCTGATCCTGCTGGAGGCGATGGTGTCGGGCTCGCGTCGCGTGGCGGCAGTGGCGGTCATGCTGGCGTTGGGCGGTGCCGTGCTGCTGATGCTGGTGGTTCCGGCCGCGCCCGCAATCGCCCGTCAGGCCGACGCCCTCACCGCGCTCGCCGTGCTGTCGGTCTTGTTTTATGCGACCGGCCTTGCGCTCGGCGCCCAACGGATCGCACGCGCCAATTCCCGGCCGCTCGTCGCGCAGGAAGAGCGATGGCGCCTGCTCGCGGGCAACATGACCGATGTCGTCACGCGCCATGGCGATGGCGGGCGCGTGCTGTTTGCCTCGACCAATGCGTATGCCGTCCTCGGCATTGCCGCGGGCGAGTTGCAGGGGCTCGGACTGTTCGACCGCATCCATATCGCCGACCGGCCGGCGTTCCTGACGACGCTCTCCGATGCATCGACGCGCGGCTTGGCCCGCAGCGTCGAATTCCGCCTCCGCCAGCCGAAGCTCGGCGACGAACAGGGCCGCTTCGCCTGGATCGAGATGCAGTGCAAGCCGCTCGATCTGCCGGGCCCTGGGGACGGCGACGTCGCCGGTCGCGAGGTGGTCGCGATCATGCGCGACGTGTCGAAGCAGAAAACCCTCGAGCATGATCTGGCCGATGCCCGCGCCGAGGCGGAGCGCAGCAATGCCGCCAAGAGCCGATTTCTCGCCATCATGAGCCATGAACTGCGCACGCCGCTCAACGCCGTCATCGGTTTTTCGGAGATGCTCGCCAACGCCGAGCACCTTCGAATCGACCACGAGCGCCGGCAGGAATATGCGCGGCTGATCCGCGATTCCGGCGGTCACCTGCTCGAGGTAGTGAACGACGTTCTCGACGCATCGCGGCTCGAAACCGGCGATTTCAAGATCGTTCCGGAGCCGTTCGAGCCGGCGGCGGTGATCGAGGGCTGCCGCGAGATGCTCGCGCCCAAGGCGAGGGAGCGCGGCGTCACGCTGCAATTGCGAGTGCCGCAGCGACTGCCCGATATCGTCGCCGACAAGCGCGCGTTGAAGCAGATATTGATCAACCTCGCCGCCAATGGACTCGAGTTCACCAGCCGCGGCGGCACCGTGACGATCGATGCTGCGGTCGACCGCGAGTGCTTGGCGGTGTCGGTCGAGGACACCGGTATCGGCATTGCGCCCGAGCATGTCGGCCGGCTCGGCGATGCGTTCTTCCAGGTGCGCTCGTCCTATGCCCGCACCCATAACGGCGCCGGCCTCGGGCTTTCCATCGTCAAGGGGCTGGTGAAACTGCACGGCGGCGAAGTCGTGGTACGCAGCCGGGTCGGGGAGGGTACGCGGGTGATGGTGCGCCTCCCGCTCGACTGCGAACGGCAGCGCGCGCCGGAGCCGATCCGCAAGTTCGTACCTTCCGCGGACGCTGAATATCCGCACACGTCGTCGCTCACAACGGCCACCGCGCCGCGCTTCAAGCCGGCCGTAAAGAAAAGTGCATGACATGATGTCCAAGATCAGGATAGGCGGCGGGATAGGCAGTCGGGTTGGCGGCGGGATCGCCCACTTTTTCAAGGGTACGCTTGCTCTGATGGCGTCGCGGCTGCCGTCGATGCTGCGCTTTCTGGTGCGCCATCGCCGCGACGTCCTCGGCGGGCTCGCCGCGGTCGCCGCGGTGACGTTGATTCTCGTCAACGGCCTGTTCATGCAATCCGGCCCGCATCCGGCGCCGATCTTCGCGATCAAGCCGCTCCCGGTGGTCTCCAATGAACCGACCGGGGCCGTCCTGCCGCGCCCGCGCCCGGTTGCGGCGGAGGCCGCGCGGCTCGATCCGGTGCCGTTGCCGATACCGCGTCCGCGGATGCAAGCGGCGAATTCCCACAGCGATCCCATCGCCGACCTCATCAATCCGGCACGGCCGTTGAACGCGGTGCAGCGCGCCCTCAACGAATACGGCTACGGGCCGATCAAGGTTAGCGGCGTCTATGACGATGCAACCCGCGCGGCGATCACCCGTTTCGAGAAGGATCACAATCTGCCGCCCACCGGGCAGGTCTCGCCGCGGTTCCGGCGCGAGTTGAGCGCCGCCATCGGCCACCCGCTGGATTGATTGATTTGCTACCGCGCCTGCGGGCGCATATGCATCCGCCATGCGCCTGAAATCGGGATTATGGGTCGCGGCCTACATAAGGCGATGCAACGTCGAAGGGCTGTTCGCGGCGGTGCGCCGGCACGGCGCCGAGGAGGCGGGGGCAATCTTCATCAAGGTCAACCGCCTCGACGGAACCGCCGATCTGTACGGGCCCGCGCCGCAGTCCGCATTCGGGGAGCAGCGCCCTTCCGACCGCGCCTTCAGCGCCGCCCTCAAGACGATGCCCGCCGCCGAGCCGCAGGTCGAAGCCTACCTCGCCAGCCAGGTCCGCTTCGATCCCGACCTCTGGATCATCGAGAGCGAAGATCGCTCCGGGCGGCACTTTCTCGATCAGATCGTAAAGTGACGCTGCGGCCCGCGATGCGCTCGGACAAGGCGCCGAACCGCGCCCGCAATCCCGCCGGCGGCCGGTCGCGTTCAGGTGAGGCGGTGGAGGCGGCAGTCGGCGGCGGCGCAGTCTCATCGCGCCGTGCCTCATCGCGCCACGACGACAACAGCCGGACCGCGACGCCGCGTTCGAGGTCGTAGGCGAGATTGGTCAGGTCGAACACCCGCTCTACGGAATGGCCCACAGCCGGATTGACCAAGAGAAGGATGCGCTGCAGCACGGCGATCGGCATGTGCATGGCCACGGCAGCAACCACGATGGGCTCGCCGCACTGGTCGTTGATGATCCGCTCGCACAGGCCGCGGGGCAGGTCGAGCAGCCGCTCGAATTCGTGGATGAATTCACCGATCCGGCCCTGCAGGGCGGTGGCGTCGAGCCGCTCGTAATCGACCTGCGCAATGTCCTGCATGGACTCCGCGTTCTGCCCCTCGCATTTCTTCGCGATCAGCATCAGCAGGCTGCGCCGCGCCGCGGCGCTGGCGGCGAAAAACGCCTCGCCCCATTCGGACGGGTCGAGCGCGTCATGGGGAGAGGCGGCCGCTTCAGGCGCCGGCGCAACGTCGATCGCAGGGATGCGGGCGCTTTCCTCGGCGCGCGAATCGGGCGGCGCATTCTGCGAGAGGTGCCCGGAAATCTCGATCGAGGCAGTGGGGTGCCCGCGCAGGATGCTGGCGACGGCGGTGCGCGTCGTCTCGTCCACGACATCGATGAGACGCTGTGCCAGCTCGGCATATTGCCGCTTTTCCTCCTCGGTATGGGTCGCACGCTCAACATAAAGTGCGGTCAATGCCAGCAGCAGCCGCGCCCTGATGTCGTTGCCCGGACGGTCGGCCAATCCGAGCAGGTTTTTCCTGTTGATTGCAGGCGCGGTCACGCAGTCCCCCCACGGATCGGAATGCGGAGTATGGGCATTTGGAATCGGCGCTCGTTTATAACGGGGGCGCGTTAGCGCAACGTTAACCAAGACCGCCTCAATCCGCCCTGCACTTGGCGAGATGCCGGATCACTATCGCGGTCAATTCCTAGCCCCTGATCGCAACTGCCCGACGAGACTCGGAAATTATGGCTTGGACGCCAGCGCGTAGAAGAGGTTCTTGCCGTCGACCATCTGCACCTCGGTAAATCCGGCGGTAGTGAGCAGTTCCGTCACTCCATCTTTGGGCTGTCCCGAGTAAGCGGTAAAACCGAGGGCGACTTTGCCGCCTACTCTCAATACGCGGCGGATTTCCTGCAGCCCGGAGCCCGCATCCGGCCAGACCTGCATCGAGTTGATTGCAAGTGCCTTGTCAAAAGTTTCGTCCGCGAAAGGCACGGCCTGCGCGGTGCCATGCCGGAGGTCGACGCGGCCGCCTGCCACTGCATCGGAGTTTCGCGCCGTCGCCTGCGCGACCATTTCGCGCGACGAATCGATTCCCGCCACGCAACCGTCCGTAACACGTTCGGCCAGGAGCTTTATGCCGACGCCGGGCCCGAAACCGACCTCCAGCACCTGGTCTGCGGCTCGAACATCGAGGAGGCCAATGATCTCTTTCGCGGCCAGATGATTGGTGCGCGCCATGATGATGCCACCGAGCCTTCCCAGAACGCCTTCGGGATGGCCGAACATGCGCATCAGGACGTCGCGAGCGCCGCTCATTGCGCCAACTCCCGCCGTGGCTTCCGAGTACTCTCGTGCGCCGGCGCGGCCGGGCCGCGTTTCGCACTTGCAACGCCACAACCCTTATCGGCAGTACGGGTTGTGTCGTGCAGACGGATCCCGAATGCTTCGCGGAATCCCCGTTCGCCCGACGGCGGAATTTTGAGGGCGCGCGTGTCCCGAAGGCGCGCCACCCAACCGAGCTCGAAGCACCGCGCGGCAAGCGCGGCTCCAATCGCGCCGGCGAGATGCAGGCGTCGCTCGCTCCAATCGAGGCACGGACGACAGAACGCGCGCCGGCCGTGGCCGACACGATCCATGTCCAGCCCAAACCCTCGCAGGAATTGCTCGCCGGCGGGCGTTACCATCCCGCCATCCTCGGTGAGCACGACATGATCATGGTCGGCGAGGGACTCCGCCAGGGCCACGCCCAACCGTCCCGCCAAGTGGTCATAACAGGTCCGTGCCGTTCGCAGTTCGTCGCCGCCCCGCCAGCGCGGCCGATAGCGCGCCGGCCCATCGACTGCGACAGCCATGATACTCTCGATCATGCGGCAGACGAGCGGGGAGGCGAGCCGGTAATAGGAATGCCGGCCTTGCCTCGTGAGCGTCAACAGCCGTGCCTCGGTCATCTTGGCGAGATGACCGCTCGTGGTCTGCGGCGAAACCCGTGCCGCATAAGCGAGTTCACTTGCGGTGAGGGCGCGGCCGTCGAGCAATGCCATCAGCACGTTGGCGCGCGCCGGATTTCCGACGAGTGCGGCGACTTCGGAGATGGAGGGCTCGGTTCCTTGCATGCCGAAGACATAGGATCGCAGGGGCGCGATGTCATCGGTGGACACTTCGGATTCGGCCGTAGCGATCGAAGCGGAGAATTGGCGCAGAATGCACAATCTGCCGGGCGAGCCTCCGTATGCCGCGGCACGCATTTCATGTATCTGGAGACGCGCTGTATGGACGAGTGTTCCTCGACGGCGCCGGCGCCCTGGCGAACGGTGGTTCTTATGAGCCCGCAACAAAGGAGCAAGCCATGTTCGCCGTAATCTTCACGGTCCAGCCTAAGAAGGAACGCTGGAACGACTATCTCGATCTTGCGAAATTTCTCAAACCGAAGCTCGAGGCCGAGGACGGCTTCATCGACAACGAGCGGTTCGAAAGCAAAAGGACGAAAGGTCGCCTGCTTTCGCTGTCGACCTGGCGCGACGAAAAGGCCGTGGTGCGCTGGCGAACGCAGGGTGAGCACCATGGCGCGCAGACGAAAGGACGCTTCGAGATATTCGAGGACTATCATCTGAGCGTCGGCGAAATCACCCGCGACAGCGACCCGCCGAAAGGGCCGGAGGTCGAAGAGAGGCGGTTCGACGAGACCGTGGTCGGGAGGGCAAAGGTCGCGACGATTGCGGAGCTCACGCCGAGCCACGGAAGCGATATCGCCATACACGTGGACGCGCTGCCGGCGCGACTCGGCCTCGGCGCCGATCGCGACGGCATCGTCGACGTCGAGGTGTTCGAGAGCATCTATCATCCGGGCAAGCTCGTCGTCCTCGGGCTCTGGCACGACGCACGAGCTGCGAACACCTGGACACCGACCGGTCTCGAGACTGCCGAAAATGTCCGATGCCGGCACGTTCGCATCATTCGGGACTACGGCATGTCGGACCGCCGCGAGGCGCCTCAGTTTTTCCACGAGGTCCCACGCGCGAGCCGCGCGGCTGCGGAATGACGATATCGGCTGCATTCACTCGAGGTCGGGCGGATTCGGCCAGCCTGCGAGTCGTTGCCATGCCGTTGCCCCGCTCCCCTCGGTGTCATAATCTGCCGCCCGGGGTTGCCGCGATTTGCGGCGGTTTGTCTCTCAATCGAGGAATACTCCAATGGTGACGGCATCCAATAGTACGCGCGCGCGTTCTTCCGACGTCTGGCGAAGCGCCGCCGCTGCAGCGATCTGCGCGGGTCTCGCCGGTTGGCCTTTTCCCAGCGTCGCCCAGGCGCCGGCGAAGATTCCCGAGCTGGCTTCGACGAGCTTCGCCTGGCTCTCGGCAGGCGGATTTCTCGATCCGCCGCCGGGCGTCGGACGCGGCCCGATCAGGCAGGATCCGGACATCCCGTTCCACGGCAACAATGAAGGCCCCGGCGCGGTGACGCCGCCGATGGGCAATTACAGGGACCCGGTGTTGAAGCCGTGGGCTGCGGCGCAGATGCGGGCTTCGAACGAAGAGGTCCAGGATGGCAAGCGCGGCCTGCCGTTCAGTGCCCAGGGACGGTGCTACCCGGGTGGCGTCCCCGGGCAACTCCTCTATCCGGCGGAGCCGTTCTATTTCATCCAGACGCCGAAACAAGTTTGGATGATCTGGCAGCGCGATCACATGGTGCGGCGCATCTATCTCACCGACCGGCATTCGGAGAGCGTTCAGCCCTCATGGTTCGGCGAATCGATCGGCCATTACGAGAACGGCGACACGCTCGTGATCGATACCATCGGGCTGTCCACCAAAAACAGTTTCATCGACAACTACCGCACTCCCCACAGCGAAAAGGAGCACGTGGTCGAACGCTACAAGGTGTCCGCCGATGGCCGCATGCTCGAAGCCTCGGTGAGCGTCGATGATCCGGACACGTTCAACGAGCCGCTTCACATGATCAAGCGCTGGCGCAAGGTGAACAACCAGTTGCTGGAGACGGTGTGTGCCGAGAACAACGGCGATCACTTCAGCAAAAACCTGTTCCCGATCCCGCAAGCCGACAAGGCGGATTTCTGATCCGTCGATCCGGCCGAAGCGCGCCCGCTGTTCGCTTGGTCGGAGCGAACGGCGGGCGGTGTCGTTCGCCGCCAGGGTCGTTGGCAGACGGATGGCTTGCTGTTACGCTGGCGGCGTCGGTTGCGTATCGTCTTGTTTGCCTTCCGGAGGAAAACCCATGAAAAAAATGTTGGTCGCCGTACTTATGCTGCCGCTCGCGCAGACCGCTTCAGCCCAGCCCGCGGGGGACGCCGCGGCGGGAAAAGCATACTGGGACAGGCTCGCGCCCAGATTGACGGACTGCAAGGACTGCCACGGCCTCAACGGTGAAGGCGGATTCGGGCCGGATCTCGCCGGGCGTGGGTTGAGTGCCGCCCAGGTCGAGCGCGCCGCTCGCCAGCCCTGGGGCATCATGCCGGCCTTCGTCGAAAGCCAGGTCAGCTCCAAGGACGCGGCCGATCTCGCTGCCTATTTCGCCACATTGCCGAAGCCGGCGACTCCCGGCAAATGGCGGGTCGAGGTTCCGCCAAACGCTCCTCCGGGCCAAGTCACCATGATCAGCATGGGCTGCGGCCAGTGCCACGGCGCAACGTTCAACGGCCCCCGTGGGAACAGTTTGGGCGCCTACAATATGGGGTTCGCCGAATTCGCCAACATGGTCTACAACCACACGACCGCCATGCCGGCATACCGGGCCACGCTCGGAAACAATGCCACCAATCTGGACATGGGCAATTTCTCCAGGGCCCGCCTGTCCGAAGGGCAATTGCGACAGATCTACCTTTGGGCGCGCGACGAAATCGGCATGCGCGCACCGATGGCAGGTCAGATCGCCAAAGGAGAGGTTGGCCCCAACGGCGTGACGTACCCCGTGACCGTTACCAACAACGGCGTGCAGGGCAGGGGCGTGATCGCGGAGGGCTTGACGATAAACATCACGATCCCGGCCGACACCACTGTGGTGGCGGGCGACGGGACCGGCTACCAGGGCGTCCACACCGACGAAAGGACCAAGGCCACGGTGGCCACGTGGAAGCTGCCGCGCAGCGCGCCCAAGGACCAGGCGAAGCTCAGCATCACGCTCTCCAAGCCCGCGACCGCCGCAGCCAACCTCAGGGGCGATATCCGCTGGACCAAGCCGGCGCCGAAGAGCGGCCCGAGCACGGACGTCGTCAATATCGCGCCTGCGCCGCTCTAGCGGCGTGGGTTGCATATCGCCGTATTTGCCTTCCAGTGGAGGAATCCCATGAAGAAAATGTTAGTCGCAATGCTAATGCTGCCGATCGCGCAGACCGTTTCAGCCCAGCCTGCGGGCGACGCCGCGGCGGGAAAGGCTTACTGGGACCGGCTCGCGCCCAGAGCAACGGACTGCAAGAACTGCCACGGCCTCAACGGTGAGGGCGGCTTCGGGCCGGATCTCGCCGGTCGTGGATTGAATGCCGCTCAGATCGAGCGCGCCGTTCGCCAGCCCTGGGGCGTCATGCCGGCCTTTGTCGAAAGCCAGGTGAGCGCAAAGGATGCGGCCGATCTCACCGCCTATTTCGCCTCGTTGCCGAAGCCGGCAGAGCCCGGCAAATGGCGGTTCGAGGTTCCGCCGGGCGCTCCTCCCGGCCAAGCCACCATGATCAATATGGGCTGCGGGCAGTGTCACGGCACGACCTTCAATGGCCCGCGCGCGAACATGGGCCTGTACAATATGGACTTCGAGTACTTCTCGAACCTGGTTTACAATCACACGACCGCAATGCCGCAGTATCGAACGGCGATCGGGAATGCCGGCACCAACCTGGACATGGGCAATTTCAGCAGGGTGCGCCTGCCGGCCGGAACGTTGCGGCAGATCTACTACTGGGCGCGTGACGAAATCGGCGTCCGCGCACCCATCGCGGCGCAGCTCGCCAAAGGTGAGACCGGCGCGAACGGCGTGACCTATCCGCTGACCATCACCAACAACGGCATGCCAGGCAAAGGCGTTGTTGCGGAGGGCTTGACGGTCAGCCTCACCATCCCGGCCGACACTACCGTGGTGGCGGCGACCGGTACCGGCTATCAGGGCACCCACACGGACGACAGGACCAAGGCCACGGTCGCCACGTGGAAGCTGCCGCGCAGTGGCCCCAAGGACCAGGAGAAGCTCAGCATCACGCTCTCCAAGGCGGCGACCGCCGCTGCCAACCTCAGGGGCGATCTCCGCTGGACCAAGCCGTCGCCGAAAAACGGCCCGAGCGCGGACGTCGTAAATATCGCGCCTGCCCCGCTCTAGAGCGGCGTTCGTTCCTAATCGAGTGACTCTTTAAGTGATGGCC
>Ga0306925_10006442_pt1 | contig 10913 bp, 8 predicted proteins | sample flu12Cox44000176_FD_203755 | JGI IMG/M metagenome (GOLD analysis project Ga0306925, IMG submission 203755) | Lab enrichment of tropical soil microbial communities from Luquillo Experimental Forest, Puerto Rico - flux8day.12C.oxic.44.000.176 (v2)... | ecosystem: Environmental > Terrestrial > Soil... | reverse complement strand
TTAACGCAGTCAGCGAAAATACATGAGGTGCCGATGGAGGAGCGGCAGGATTTGAACTCGCAACCCCCAATTCCCCAGGCTGGTCCGCTAGACGGCCCGCAAAACGCGAAGGTGCTGCGGCCGACCGACGCTGTGGCGGTGCCGTGAAGCGGCTCGTTAGTGCCACGATCCATTCGCTGCAAGGACTGCGCTACACCATCGCGCATGAAGCCGCAGTGCGCCAGGAGGTGATCGTCCTGGCTTTGGCGGTGTTGCTCGGCTTCTTCGTCGCACCCAGCCCGGCTTGGTATGTGGCTATGATCGGCGTGCTTCTCATTTTGCTCGCCATCGAGTTGTTAAATACGGCGATTGAAAAGCTCTCCGATCACGTCACCCCTGAGCACCATATCGAAATCGGCATAATCAAGGATGCGGGATCTGCTGCTGTGTTCTGCCTGCTATTGCTCGCCGGGCTGGTGTGGCTTGCGGCGATCGCTGTGCGTTTTGGATTTTTTTAAACAGCTGCCGCTGGCATAACAAGGCGGCTCGTACCAGCATCGGAGGCCATTCAATTGATTATCTGGGGTGTTCCGCTGGGCCGTGCAGGGCTCGGCTGAAGCTCCTCGATCGTGCCGGTCTGCGTGCACCTTGCGGAGTGCTGTACAAGTGCGCGGCGCAGCAGTTCGATGCGGGCTGGCGATACTTACCGTGGCGTCCCAATCTGGTAAGCTCTGCACCACTCGCGTCCTCCTAAACGCGAGACGGCCTGCAGCGCCGGCCACGCGGATCCGTGTCGCTCGTGGAGCAAATGACGATGGAATGGCTTGATGCCTTCAGGTCTCACGCCTTGGCCCTGCCGAACCTGGCAAAGTTCGCGATTGTCATGGCGATCATCGCGGCCGCACCGACGCTTACACGCCGTGCCAGACTTCCAGAACTCGTAGGCCTGCTGGTCTGCGGCATCCTTCTAGGGCCGTATGTTCTTGCGGTCGCCCCGATGAACCACCCGATCGTGCAGTTCTTCGGCGATCTTGGGAGGCTGTTGCTGATGTTTGGCGTCGGGCTTGAGATCGACATCAGCCTTTTTCGGAAGGCACAGACCCGCAGCGTCATTTTCGGCCTTATCACCACCATTGTGCCGCAGGTGCTCGGCACCGCGTATGCTCTAGCGTTTGGCTATGGGATTATTCCGGCCATCGTCATCGGCTCGCTGCTCGCGTCGCACACTTTGCTGGCTATGCCGATCCTCACGCGCTATGGCGCCCTCGGGTTGGAGCCGGTCGTCGTCACAATCGGGGCCACCATGGTATCGGACACATTGTCGTTGATCGTCTTCGGGATCTGCGTTTCAATGTACACGACCGGTTTTTCGCCATCGGGCCTTACGGTGCAGATCGTTGAGGTCGCCATTTTCGTGCCGCTGATCCTGATAGGAGTAAGCCGTACCGGTTCCTGGCTTCTGAACAAACTGCGGGATAACCAGGCGGGCTATTTTGTCACGATGCTTGGCATCATGGCGGTCGCTGGCGAGCTCGCGGATCTCATCAACCTGCCAGACATCGTAGGCGCCTTCTTGGCCGGAGTGGCGGTCAACGCCGCTGTCAGTGACCACCCGGCGAAGGAAAAACTGGAGTTCTTCGGCAAGGCTTTTTTCATTCCAATCTTCTTCATTGTCATTGGCTTTTTGATTGTTCCCGTCGCGGTAGGGGAGACTATCTTCAACAAGTTCTGGCTGGTTGCGGGCATGGTTGTTTCTCTGATCTTGGGAAAGGGAATCGCAGCGGCGATCGCCGGTCGTGCCTTTGGCTACGCGCGTCAGGCGAGCCTGACGATGTGGTCGCTGACGCTACCGCAGGTTGCCGCCACGCTCGCCGCCACGTTGGTCGGCTACAACACTCTCAATGCCGCCGGGCAGCGCTTGCTGGGCGAGGAAATATTCAACACTGTGCTGGTGCTGTTGGTGGTTACCTCGCTTCTTGGTCCGGTCCTGACGGGGCTGTTCATGCCCGGAATGGTGAAGCAGGAGGAGCTCACAAAGGCCACGGTGCCTAAGGCGTTGTGATCCTGGAAACAGTATCGTGACGGCCCCCACCGTCTTACGCGCAGCGCGCGCATAGAAATTCGCCAGTGAGGTAAGCACACCCCAGCGGGCGTGCACACGACTGATGCGACCACGCTCGAATCGTGCATTTTTGGGCATCTGACCAAGACTACGTAATTTTGTGCCCCAGGGGGAGACGAACATAAATAGTACAAACATTTTGCAACTCGTATTGATTTGATAAAGTCTCCTCACTGCGACAACCGCGCAATACAGCTGGCAACGCTTTATCTTAGAGGCAAGATCCATGGACGTAAGAACGACCACAGGTAAGACGTCTGCGCCGAAAAATGTATTGAAGCTCGAGTGGGCGGGTCGAGTCCCGTACTTGAAGCAGGACACATATGCCGACGGCATGCCGCTTCACGAGCCTCAATACTTGGCATGCAAGCTGATCCTGAAACCCAACAGTTTCACGTCGCGCCAAAGCCTGTTCAAATTCAGTAAGGTGCTTCAGGCGCCTGCTGATCAGTGCGGAGTTAATTTTTCCACCAAGTATTTCCAGGACGCACCACTCAAGATCCGGGAAGTTCTATTCGTGGATACCAAGGACTTCCGGCTGTACAACAACGCGTTTATCCTGCGCCGACGCATTCCCTATACGGATGGTTTTCCTTCGGGGGAGCCGGAGATCGTTTTCAAGTTCAGGCATCCGGATATCCAGGAGGCGGCGGAGACCGACGTACGACCGCAGATCCTTGGTGATTATCGGGTGAAGTTTAAGTGCCAGGCGCTACCATTGAAGGAACGACTTGGTGGGATCCGAATGCTCTTTTCCCACAATGTGCAGTTCCCGCGCTCGCACGTCGGCGCGCACGATGACGTACTTCGATTCACGACGATCAGCAAAATCTTCCCGGTGCTGGAGCGTCTGCAGCAGTCGCCGAAAGACAAGATTGAGTTAGTCAATGGCGCCATCGTTGAAGAAGTACTCCAAGATATCGGTATGCTTGACTTCGGCGCAGGGCTCAAAGCGAAGACAAACGTGGCAATCTGGCGTACCCGCGGAGAACACAGGCCACTCATCGGGGAGTTCGCTTTCCAAATCCGTTTCCGTGATAGGAAATCGCTTGCGCTGGATGCGATGAAGCGGGCCGAGCGGTTTTTCCTCGCCTTGCAGTATGCGGCCGCGGATTACATCGCTTTGAACGCCACGAAGACAGGCATCGTGTACCGGCTTCTCGGCAACGCCCCGACAGCTCACGAGTGATGCGATTGCAGAAGGTGAGTAAATATGGCTAAGGAAATTGAACGCAAATTCTTGGTGAATGGCGATGCGTGGCGCGCACTCGCCAAAGGCACGACGTACCGGCAGGGTTATCTCAACAGTGCCAAAGAGCGCACGGTCCGGATTCGAACCGCGGATGGCCGAGCGTTCCTCACCATCAAGGGTATTACGGTCGGGGCAACCCGGTCCGAATATGAGTATGAGATTCCCTTCGATGATGGCAAAGCAATGCTGGACACGCTTGTCGAGAAACCACTGATCGAGAAAAAGCGATACAAGATTCCAGTCGGCAATGTCACGTGGGAGATCGATGAGTTTCTCGGCGAAAACGTGGGGTTGATCGTTGCCGAAGTGGAACTCAAGGGCGCAGACCAAACCTTTGATAAGCCAGTGTGGTTAGGCGACGAAGTCACGAGCGATCCCCGCTACTTCAACGCAAACCTTATCAAAAATCCGTTCACGTGCTGGTCATAACTCGCCGCGCTGTTAGCGGTCTGAGATCCATAGCGCCGCTGCCCACCACACCAGGGAAGAAATCACTGTGAAAGACGTGTATGCGAAGGTCACCGCAGTTTCAGTCGAGGATGCAGCGAAAGTCGTGCCCAGGGCTGAGTTTCGCGTGTTTGGGCACGGCATCATCAAGACCGTGCAGAAAAAGATGTGGGACGCAGGTGCCGTATTGCAGGGGGCCCGGAAGATGCCGGCGGAGATGTATTTCCTGTCCGTGCACACCAACGAGGCGAACGTGAAGGTGCGCGAAGGTCTGCTCGACATCAAGACCAAGGTTGGTGAGACCCCAGAGGGTTACGAGATTTTTCAACCGCGCGGCAAGTTCAAATTTCCCGTGAAGAAGGCGGATCTCTCGAACATCCTGGCGTACCTTGAGGTGAAGATGGACCTCGACCGTGAGGTTTGGTCGTTTGAGAACTTTACCGCGTTAGCGCGGAGTCATCCTGACCTCGTACCGGTGACTGTCGAAAAGATGCGCTACGGTTTTACGGTCGACGGGATCATCTGCGAATACGCGCAAGTGTGGTTCAATGGAGCGCTCCTTGAGTCCGCCTGCTGCGAGAGCGATAACTACAAAAGCATGCGCAATGCGATCAAAGCCTTAGGTATCGAAGCGATGCCCAATACGAACTATCTTAAAGCCGCCAAGCGCGTAGTTGGCATGGCATGAATCGTCAAGTCTAAGCTCGTTCGTTGTTTGGCCAAGCTGACTTTGGTCGTTCGTGATTGCGCAACACGGGATCGCGTTCAGATCGAGGGCATGGTTCAACGCGTCTAAATAACTCTCGAACATCCTAGGGTGTGCAACGTGTGGTGCGGGCCCGGCAGGCCGACCAAGTACACTCTGGCGTGGCAGGGGCATCCGTTACCGGAAATTGTCAGAGGAGAGGGAGAGGAGGTACATAGAACCCTAGCTAGGGTCTATAGACCATAGATAGCCGCAACAAGCGCGACCGTAACAAGCATCGTCAGTACCAGCAGGGGTAAACCGACCTTAACATAATCGCTAAAGGCATAGCCGCCGGGTTCCATCACCAACATATTCACTGGTGACGATACCGGTGTAACGAATGCGGCGCAGCAAGCGATCGCTACCGTCATCGCAAATGCACGCGGCGAAGCGTGAAGAGTCTCGGCCGCATCTATAGCAATCGGCGCGATCAACACCGCGGTTGCCGAGTTCGAAAGGAACAACCCAACCAAAGCGGTGACGAAAAACAGCGCTGCCAGCATCGCAAGTGGTCCTAGCGATCCCAAAGCCGTAACCAGTCCATTCGCCATCAGCGCGGTTGCCCCTGTCTTTGTCAGCGCCGTTGCCAATGGCAACATGCCGGCGATCAACACCACTGTTTTCCAACTGACAACGCGATAAATGGATTCGAGCCCAACGCAGCCGCTGGCGATCATTGCCAACGCAGCGAAAAGCGCCGCGGCCGAATTCGGCACGAGTTCAAACGCCATCATTGCAACCATGATAACGAGAATGCCAACGGCGAGGGGTGCAAGTTTGCGGGCCGGCATCCGTTCCGAATATTCCGCCGGCAGGGTCAGGACCACAAAGTTCTCACGGTCATCCCGTAATCGGATAATTTCGACCCAATTGCCCGTCACTAGCAGTGTGTCACCAAAGTCTAACGTCTGATCGGCCAGGTTCTTCGTCAGCGACTCGCCGCGATGACGAACGGCCAGCACGGCTAGGTGGTATCGCGATCGAAATTCGAGTTCGCCCAGGGTCTTGCCGATGAATTTCGACTCCGGCGCGAGCATGACTTCCGCAGCTCCTACATCTTGCAACGCCTCGCCGCGCTGCCGCTCGTCGAGTCGAGGCAATTCCACGAGTCGTTCGGTCTCGATCAGCTGCTGCAACTGGTCTGCGTCAGCGATGACGAAGATAGCGTCGTTTACCTCAAACACAGTTTCTGGAAGAGCGGCCGAGAATTCCGCCTTTCCCCGCGGATGCTTCTCGAAACCGACGAGAACAGCGCCGGAGTGATCGTACAGATATCGCATCTGAGCAACTGCCCGATCGATGAGCGGCGAGTCGACAGGCACGCGCAAGCGATGCCAGCGATCAGCTAGACCGTAGGAGCCGACGAGATCATATGCGCTTGGTGACTTGGTTCCAGCGTCCTCAGCCACAAGTTGTTTGCTCAGCACACGGCGTTCCACCAGCATGAAAGCGATGCCGCTGGCCAACAAAGCAAGACCGAACGGGGTCCAGCTAAAAAAGCCAAGCGAAACGAGACCTCGCGATTTCAGGGCGTTTTCGACAATCATGTTGGGTGACGATGCAATCAACGTCATCATCCCACTGATCAGCGCAGCGACGGACAGCGGCATGAGCATGCGTTTACTATTTAACCCCGTCTTCTTGGCGATAGTCAGAACCACCGGGATGAACATGGCAACTATCGCAGAGGAATTCATAAAGGCGCCAATCCCACCGACAAGTAACATGACGAGCACGATCAGACGCGTTTCGTTGCCGCCACCCAGCCCCATCACGGCTTCGCCGAGACGATGCGCGACCCCTGTGTTTACCAACCCCTCACCGACGATAAAGATCGCGGCGATCAGGATCACCACCGGGTTGCCAAAGCCCGCCAATGCTTCGTCCGGCGTAAGCACGCGGCTCAACATTAGCGCCAGCACCACGAGGATAGCTACGATGTCGACCCGGATTCGCCCCCACGCAAACAGCGCGATAGCGCCGATCAATACGCCGAACACTATCAGGACTTGGTCCGTCACGAGTGAACACCTCGACGACCCGATGGATCAGCAAAGCAGAAGGAAAGTTTGGCGCGCATTATTCTTTCCAATCTTGTAAAGATTGAGCCCGAAGACGTGGTTCACCTATGTGGTTCCGGTCAGGGTCGAGAATGTGCTGACGAATAGGGTCAATACCTGTTGCATGCCTGCTAACCCATCAAAAGTCGCCCCGGGTGCTCGATGCCCGAAATGTGGAGATCAGATAGCGAATTGGCGCCCGACCTCAACAACCATATCCCTGGGTAGCCGAAAATACTCAATTGCCTCGCTGGAATTGCGCAACAGGAACGAGAACGTGGCCTCCACCGGGCGTGGCAGTCCTTTGCGATCCTCGCGTGGCACGACGGTCTCGCGCCCGATAAAATAAGTTGCGTTGGTTGAATCCACCGGGAAACCCTTCGCCTGAGCGCGCTGCAGCAGGGCTGGGAGATCCGGCTGCTCCATGAAGCCGAAATGTGCATGGGCCCGCCACACCCGCGGAGCGATCTCGCGCACCTCCACCCGGTCCTTGTCTGCTACGTAAGGGACCAACGCGGTGACGACGTTAACGATCACGATCGAATCGTGCAGCGCTCGGATGTGTCTGAGGTGCCAGACCACGAGCGGCGGAACGTCCCGCGTCAGGCGCGCCACGAACACGGCGGTGCCGGGCACGCGCCGAACGTCGCCTCTGTCGATCTGTGCCACGATGTCATCGATCGGAATCCGCATTTCGTCCACCTGCTTTTGCACCGCGGCGGTGCCCTTCTGCCAGACCAGCATCACGCCGCAGATCAACGCGCCGAGCAGTAGCGGCACCCACCCGCCCTGGGCGACCTTCATCATGTTGGCGGACAGAAATCCTCCGTCCACAGTGGCAAACCCGATGCCGATCACGATCACAGCCGGCAGCGGCCAGCTCCAAATCTCGCGCATGGCGATAGACAAGAGAACGGTGGTTGCCAGCATCGTCGCCGACACTGCGATTCCATAGGCAGCGGCGAGGCTGCTTGAGCTTCCGAAGCCAATCGCGAGACCCAGCGTCACCACCAGGAGCAAGTAGTTCACCCCGGGCAGATAGATCTGGCCATAACCCGTGGCTGAGGTCTGGATGATCTGTAGTCGCGGCAACAAGCCAAGCTGGATCGCCTGGCGCGTCATCGAGAAGGCGCCCGTGATAACCGCCTGGCTGGCGATGACGGTCGCAGCCGTGGCCATTAGTACCAGCGGCAACAGCAGGGGCGCGGGGCAGAGGTGGTAAAAGATGTTCCCCTTAGCCGGCGCGCCGGCTAGCACGAACCCCGCCTGCCCCGCATAGTTCAGGATCAGCGCCGGGAAAACCAGGCCAGACCAGGCCAGCCGGATTGGCACCCGGCCGAAATGACCCAGGTCGGCATATAGCGCCTCCGCCCCGGTGACACAAAGGAACACACCGCCGACTACCAGCAAGGTGGTGGTACCGCCGCCCGCAAACAGGTAGCGCACGCCCACTGTCGGATCCAGCGCCCACAAGACCGCCGGATGCTGTACGATCCCCCACAGGCCGAGCAGCGCGATTGTCACAAACCAGATCAACATAATCGGCCCCAACAGCCGACCGATGCGCTCAGTGCCCTGTTGCTGCACCACGAACAACGCAATTAGAACCACCACGGTCACCGGCAGAACGTAGCGCTCCAGGTGAGGTGCTACGATGTTCAGCCCCTCCAGTGCAGACATTACCGAGATTGCTGGCGTTATCGTAGCATCGCCATACACCAACGCCGCGCCACACAGACCCATGAACAAGATGAGTGGTTGCCGTTGCCCGTACATCCTGCGCAGAAGCGCCATCAGTGCGAGAATGCCGCCTTCGCCGTTATTGTCCATACGCAGGGCGATGGCGACGTATTTTAGGGAGGTGACGATGATCAGCGTCCCGAGGATTACCGCTGGTTCTGAATGCCCCGTCACGTCAAGCACTGTCTTGAACGTGTAGAGCGGACTGGTGCCGATATCGCCAAACACCACACCAAGGGCGGCTAAGCTCAGTGCTGGCAGGCTCTGGGAATGAGCAGACTCGGACAATTCGGTCGTTTGGTGAGACATGGTGTTCCTCCCACTCATGTCATCCTCTCATCGCTACCCCCCGAAACATGAGGAGATAACACGGAAGTGACGAACCTATGTAAGTTTTTGCCCAGAGCCCACTTTAGCCCGCCGATCGGTTTCGTTTTGTCCGCTAACCCATCTTTGTCGCTCGCGCGCGCTAATGAAAAGTCACGGGCTGTCCTACACCGATCGGCGTTCGGAGCTGTTGCGATTGGTGACGTGCCAATATCAAGAGCGCACGCGAATTTCAGAACTTTGCGTATGAAATTGTAGCGCGCCAGATTTAAGGTGCAAGCTTGCTAAGGTGCAAGCTTGCGAGCTCTTCCGAGCGATAAGCATCGAGCGGCTTGTCAGCCTCGTCTTGCTCCCGGCGACGGCGCTTGTCCGCAAACTCAGGCGATCGGTCTGCGACCGATAAATCAATCGTCGGCGGCTTTGCGACGGAGCATTTGGATCGCAGTCTACGCAGCGCGGCCGGAAAAATCCTCAATCACAACGGCAAAGCCGCCTGGCAAGGGCCGTGCTGGCTCGATCGAACAAAGATCGGCCGAACAAAGCTGCGCCTGGAAAGGACGCTACTGCCTCCCCAGGTCGCAAGACCACCTGCTCGCAGACATACCGGACATTGTCAGTCAAAATTGCTGAGATGCACAGCACGTGTGACATGTGATAACTTCCTTAGCTCCCTGTTTCCCGACCATCGACGTTTTGGGAGCAGGCGAGTGGGACCGGATGTCCGCCAGACACTTCCTCGAAAAGCACTGGCCTTCAATCACGATCGCTGTGACGGCCGCTGCGATCGCGTGTGCGTTCCTTCTGATGCTGCGCAGTATGCCACCGCACCTGATCGTCATGGCCACTGGGCGCGAGGGAGACGCCTACTATGAGATCGGTGAACGCTATCGCGCTGCGCTCTCGCATGACAATGTTCAAGTACAACTGGTGCCGACGGCAGGGTCGGTGGAAAACCTCTCCATGCTGCGGGACCCGCACTCGGGAACAAACGTCGCTCTGATCGAGGGCGGTATTCATAGAGATACAACAGGAGTCGAATCACTTGGAACGGTCTTCTACGAGCCGCTGTGGTGGTTCCATAGGCGCGAGATCCCAAAAGAAGAAGCCAACAGTCTTCGTAGCCAGAGGATATCGATTGGACCCGAAGGCAGCGGGACGCGAGCGCTATCGCTGCAACTACTCAAGCGTACTGGGATTGAGCGGCAGGTCGGCGAATTGTTGGGGCTCGAACCGCCAGAAGCCGGCAAAAAGCTCTTGGCGGGGGAGATTGATGTGGCGTTCATGATGACTCCCTGGGGGTCACCTGTGGTGCAGCAGTTACTCGCCGACGATCGCGTCACGCTTTCGGGCTTCCCACACGCCGATGCCTTAATCGCCCTCTATCCGTTTCTCAATAAGGTGGTGGTGCCCAGGGGCGTGACGGATATAGTGAGGGATCGACCGTCAAACGATGTGGTCTTGATTGCAACTAAGGCCAGCCTGGTGGTGCGCAAGGACCTGCATCCTGCGATTCAATACCTGTTGCTCAACGCTGCGGCGAAGATCCACTCGGAACCGAGTATCTTTAACCACGCCAACGCATTTCCTGCCGCCGAAGCTATCGACATTCCACTGAGTGATGAAGCGCTGCGCTTTTACAAATCCGGAACGCCATTTCTGCACGATTATTTTCCATTCTGGATGGCCGCGCTAATGGGCAAGCTGATGATCCTGCTCATTCCGATCTTGGGACTTCTCTATCCAATGATGCGATTTCTGCCCCGCCTGTATGACTGGATGATGCGATCGAAGGTTTTACGCTTGTACGGAGAACTAAGGTTTCTAGAGGACGAATTGACAAGGACTCGCGGCACGGTGTGTGGCACTGGCGAAATGGTCGCTCGGCTTGACCGCCTGGAGGAACGGGCAAACCATCTCAGAGTGCCGGTCGCCTATGTCAGCATGCTGTACGAGTTGCGAAATCATATCGAACTCGTGCGCGAAGGTTTAAAGACGCACGCTGACAGGGTCGCTGAATGACAACCTGTCGAGTGATGCTTGAGGCCGTTACCACGGACCTCGTTTCACCGTCAGCCTGAGGCGCGCAGCACCCAAAATCTTCATCTATCCGCAACAACGCCGGCCGATTACTCCATCTTTCCAAGCGGAGGGCCGTCCCAGAATTCGTCCTCAAACGACGCGCTGGTCTCGGATCCTCGGATCACGATTTCGTGAGTATTATTCCTATTATTGAACCAA
>Ga0306925_10006438_pt1 | contig 10914 bp, 8 predicted proteins | sample flu12Cox44000176_FD_203755 | JGI IMG/M metagenome (GOLD analysis project Ga0306925, IMG submission 203755) | Lab enrichment of tropical soil microbial communities from Luquillo Experimental Forest, Puerto Rico - flux8day.12C.oxic.44.000.176 (v2)... | ecosystem: Environmental > Terrestrial > Soil... | reverse complement strand
GCGGTTGACCTGCACGCTCTGCAACTCGCGCTTGGTCAGTCTGGGGCGCGGGTTCTCAGGCATCCGCCAGTACCAAGACGCAAGCGGACTGCGGGATGGGCCGTAGGATTCGCGGCGGCATTTTTGACTGCGACAGCGTTTATCGCGCCCGTGCGGCAGCAGTTCAAGAAATTGTTGGACCCAAGTTCCATGCCACGTGCGAAACAGGTGGCGGTTTTGCCGTTCAGTATTGTGGGAGCTGACGCGCAAACGGAAGCGTTCGGGGCCGGTCTTGCTGAAACTCTTACCGCCAAGCTCACGCAACTTACAGGGGATCCGTCTTTGCAAGTTGTTCCCTCGGCGGACAGCACCATCGCTATGCGGTGGCAGCATAGACTCACGAGTGACAGTTCTGAAGACAAAACTCTTCTTCTTGAAACCCGGACCAGGCGGGTTCACATTCTCTGCGAGCATCTTTCGCCGGGCAACGAATCAGCCTGTCATCCAAAACCGAAGTACTTACGTCAAGTGGAAAGAAATCCTTTTGATGCCGGCGCAACGATTTGGCGAACAACAGGACAGTAAAACCCACCAGATTGGCACTCCATGTGCCAAGAATAGGGTGGAGTGGAAGTGCCAAACGGACCATACGTCTCCTGTTGAGGACGGTTATCAACTATGCCTGAGATTCTGACCGATGTGAAATCTGGACTCTCAACGGTCCCGCACCCGATACACAATATCGAGGATACCGGAGTTCGTAAGGGTCTGTATGAGGACCTGGCTCTAAAAACTCTCTATCTCAATGGAGAGATGTCACTTATCGAGCTAAGTGACAAGATGTGTGTCAGCTTGGGGATTATTGAAGAGATCTTCCAGTTCTTCCGGAAGGAAAGGTTGTGTGAAGTCAAGGGGATGACTCGGGGGACTCATCGGATCGCGGTGACCCTAGAGGGACGCCAAAGGGCCGGGGACCTGCTCTCACTGAATCAGTACGCCGGGCCAGCTCCTGTGTCCCTTGGAGACTACGTCGCTCAGATCAAGAGCCAAAGCGTGCAAGGTACCTTGGTTCGCCCGAAACAGCTGGATAGAGCCTTTTCTCAGTTAGTCCTTGATGAGGATCTGCTACTACATATTGGCACGGGCGTATCCTCCGGAACCTCGATATTCCTTTACGGGCCTTCGGGTACGGGAAAGACCAGTATCGCGAGCCGGATTTCCGAGATTTATCAAGACTCTGTCTGGATTCCCTATGCCATCGAAATAGATAATCAGATCATTACGGTTTACGACCCTGGGGTACACAAGCGGAATTCTGAGGTGGAAATCGAAGACTATGACCGCCGGTGGGTACTCAGTCGGCGTCCTTATGTGCTAACCGGCGGTGAACTGACCGCGGAAATGCTGGAGCTGCAATACAACCCGACGACGCGCTTCTACTCGGCTCCCCTACAGATGAAAGCGAATAACGGCGTTCTCGCTCTGGACGATTTCGGGCGCCAGCGCGTGAAGCCTCAAGAATTGTTTAATCGCTGGATGATGGCGCTGGACCGCCGCATCGAGTTCCTCTCCCTGCCCGGGGGCCGGAAGTTCGAGATACCATTCGACACGCTGGTGGTTTTTTCAACCAATCTTCAACCGCTGCAACTCGCCGACGAAGCATTTCTTCGTCGCATCCCCAACAAGATCAAAGTTGACTATGCAACTAGGGAACAGTTCAAGGAGATCTTCCGGCGAGAAGCCGAAGGTCGGCGCGGGCTCCCGGTGCACGAGGAGGTAATGGATTTCCTGATCGATCATCTTACCAAGGAACTGAAAGTATCTCTGTGCCAGTGCTACCCGCGCGATCTTCTCGACCAGATCTTCTGGGCGGCCAGCTATCTCCATGCTAAGCCTGAGTTCACCAAAGACTTGGCGAAATGGGCCTGTGGCAATTATTTTTTCCAATCGCCAGAGGCGGAAAAGCCGATTATGAATTCATCGGCGGGCGAGGCTTGAGATCTCGCCGGAGCCAATCCTCTCTAAATTCCATAATGATGTGAGCTTGAGCGAGGCGGCCGCTTCACATCCAGCCCGGAAATATTTTCGCGTTTAGGGTTGCTTCTCGACTGGGATGGCCAAGTAACCCAGAAGCTGATCGCGTAGGATTTTCGTGGCAACCAGTTCCAGTGGCGCGCTGTCTTTCGATAGCAAGAAGACAACAACTTCGTTCAAAGCGCGATCCTTCAGTTCGATACTTTTCTCGTCAAAATAAATGCGCACCGAGTATCGCTGGTTCCTGGTGTCAACGGATTTGAGTTTCAGTGCCAACGGACCGACGGGCATACGGCTGGTGCCCCGTTGGAGCTCAAAGGAAACGGCTTTCCGTTGCGACTGCGCTAACAGGTGGCTCACCGCTTCACGTGTTTTAGTTATTTCTCCTTGTTGTGTGTCGACAACACCAACTACATCCGCAACCCGATCTGTGGTTGCTTGCCATGCTTCATGGTTCGCAGCAAGTTCGCTGCGTACCGCGGCCATGTTCTCGTTTGCTGGAGAGGGCGGGGCAGTAACGACGGACGCTGTGGGCTTGGGCACGGCGGGCATCTTGCTTGCGGAATCTACCCGGTACACGACTTTGGGCGGGGCAGCCTTCTTTGGAGCCGCTTCCGGTTGTACCTGGGAGGCCGCATTCGCATGAGGCGGAGTGGGCGTGCGATGCCTTTCCGCCTGATCCAACTTCTTCTGCATTTCCACCAACTGCTGCTTCAACTGTTCAATTTCCGCGGTTGCATTGTTGGCAGTTGAGGCGCGCACGCTCTCCTTGTAAATCCGGTATCCTACATAACCAGCAAGCACAAGTGCGATCAGGAACAAGGACGGTCCCATTAAGTGGAGCGGGAGCTTGCGTGGCGGCTGGTTTGGAGTTACAAAGACCTGCCGGTCAAAATCGATTCCAGCCATAAACCCTCCTTTGTCTTACCGTCTGCATTCCCTCATTATTCTTAATGGACCGTGACGCGACTCGGATACCGCTTCTCCAACTCCAATGTGACTTCACGAGTTTCGCGCGACAGAAGGTCCACGGTCCGCTGACCATATTCGGAGCGCGGCCCGCGACTCTCGATATGATATTTTCCAGGCGCCAGCACCAGTAGCAACGGTGCCCTCCCGACCGGCTTTCCATCGACCCAAATCTGTGAGTCTTTTGCCGTCGAGCGGATGAGTAGTTTGCTCGGATTTTTTCCTGCATTTTCAGACAGGGTTCGCCGGTTCGTTTCGTCAGCCGGAGGCTGCGAAGAGGCTATCAAGTGAGGCGAAGTCGGGACAGGACGCGACGCAGGGAGCGATGGCATATGAGGAGGCTTGGCCTCCACTGCGGCCGACGCAGCTACGGAATTGGCCCCGGCAGCTTCCGCCAAGTTCTGGGCTCGAACTGGAAGGGCAAACAAGGTCGCAAAGAACGCAGTCCACGAAAACAGATTCCGTACCATGGGTCCTGTAGCTTGCAAGCGCCAGTGTAGATTTGCAGGCACGAATTCCTCCACAGAAACACTTATCCGCGTCAGAACATCGACTTTGCTAGAGCAGTCATGTTTCCAAATTCCTTGCTCTGAACCCCGCTTGTGGGTCCGCGGAAGTGGTAGCTGAATCGTACCTTTGCGGGCATACGCCTGACTCTGGCAGATGCAGGGAGGACGGTGGGTCCACAAAATCGAACAGAGAGGTCCTTCATCGTACTCAATAGGATACGTATTGGGTGAACTTCTGCAGCCAGGGCCTCTTACTCCAGCAAGCTGAAGCGTTTCTGGCTTTGGAATGGTTATTGCACCGGGGCTACCGGATTCGATGTGTGCCTCCTACGCTTTCCCTGTCCTTCGGTTTTGGCATGGGTGGACGCACCCCTCGCAATTCGTTCAAAAGACGCTCAGGAAGGTGACGTGCAATTCAAGCGAAAGATTTCGGCAGAGGCTACCTTTCAGGCCCGGGACCTACTCGAGCCAGTGGTGGTTCTAGTTCAAGAGCCGGGCCCAGCGAGAACTAACCGAGTTCCCACGTTCTTGACGCCACCCGGATTTTTCCGCCATCGCTGGTCTGAAATGCTCGGCCTGGCGCTGTCGAATTACCCGACTCATCTAACAAATGCTTCAACGCAACTTTTCCGTCAGATTCCCGTAATCCCGCGGCGCTTCTCTATCAAGCCCCTCACGGCGTCTATGGGGCTCCACATCATCGGGATTCTGTGTCTTCCCTATTTGTTAGTTGTCAGCCCGTTTTCGTCGAACGAGGCGAATGCAAATCTCGCGAGCACGGAGAACGTAGTCTACTACCGGTTTACAGTGCCCTCCAAGCAGCAACGATTTCCTAAGATTCTTCCGCCCGGCCCTGGCTCGATCCCTGGAAAAGGCTCCGTGCCCGGCGCCACCGCGGTGCGCGGCGCTACGGCCGCCCATGGGACGCTCTTCGCCGTCTCGCGTCCGCATGTCCCTGACAATAATCATCAATCAGTGCTGCAATCACGCTTTCCACCTGATTTGCGGCTAGAAGCTGACCTCAAGCTTCCGAATCTTGTTACCGGAAATCCGGCTGTACCGAAAGTACCTCTGCCCTCTAATCCAAAGGGTGTGCGTCCCTTGCTGCCAGTCAGACCCGAAGTGGTGGCCGTTGCACCGGCCTTTAAGACGACGAGCCCCACTGACACTCTGCGCACGGCGCTCCTTGCCTCCAATCACCAACCGCGCCTTGCGATTCCATTGGGGGCAGCGTCCGCGCCGATTCTAACTTCTGGAGGCTCCAACACAGGGGAAGACGCCGGAGCCCCGGAGTTTCTGCCGGATGGCCAGTCGGGACAGGGATTGCTTGTTCTGGGGACCGATCCCGCTGAAGCAACCGCTTCCCTCGCAATACCACCGGGAAACCGGTTTGGCGAATTCTCGATTGCTCCCGGGGGCAATGGTTCGGGTTCGCCAGGCGGCAAAGAAAGCGGAGACTTGAACGGAGACAGTGGAGGATCCGGGCCTGGCCGAAACGACGCCGCCGGAGTCGGAAATGGCAGGGATGGAGGCGGCAAGGCCGGCACATCCGAGATTGTGGGTCTGCGTGGAGGAGGAGATTCGTCAGAGAGTCTTGGTGAGCCAGATCCTGTCCTAATTCAAGGCATGGTATTTCCACTGCCGAAACTCAGTGGTCAGCGTCATAGCGCCCTTATCATTTCAGCGGGACCAGTTGGAGGGGGAGGACTTGGAGTCTACGGAGCCCTCCACTGTGGCAAGATCTACACGGTTTTGCTGCCAACCTCGGCCAAGAATTGGACCCTCCAATATTGTCAGACGCCCTCTCCCGGTAGCGGGCGCCAGGCTGGAGTTCGTGCGACAACGACTATCGTGCACGTTGAGCAGCCCCTAGTACCACCCGAGGCACAGGATCGCTTTGACTTCAAGCGCACACTGCTTCCCCCAGAGAAATCTCGTAAACTAATCATTCTAAAAGGCGTTATAAAAGAAGACGGGGTTGTTGGCGATCTTAAGATTCACGAAGGATTGTCCTCGGAAATGGACGCGGCTGCCCTGCGAGCTTTCAGCCAATGGACATTCAAACCCGCCATGCGCGATGGCAAGCCGGTCAGCGTGGATATCCTTGTCGGCATTCCTTCCGATGGTCCCGGCGGAGTGACGAATGCCGCCGTCGGACTCCAAGGACAGAAGTCCAAGGTAGAGGAGGTCGTAAGGCACAATTAAGGAAAACTAAGTAACATTTGCAAGTTAAGCTGGGGAAGAGCTTTTCCCACTGAACGGCTATCTACCAATGCCCATAAAAAGACCGACACCCTAGACCACTGTTTTTCTATCACTTCCCAAAATAAGTGTCTCCAGTCGTGCACAGCCAGAATGGCATGTGAAGTGCACCTTTGGTGGCTCAAATATCGTCTAGCCGTCCCGCTAGTCTGGCTGCGCTCAAATTGTCCCCCTAGTGGGGAGATGAGTGCTGGATACCTCTCCCACGCCGCCAGGTGTTTGTAACTGTGTCATTGGACTCGCATCCCCCAGATGTCTGGGGTGAAAGACGTGGGAGACTAAATTCGTGGACAAGCAAGTTCTTCAGATTTCCTTTTTCAGCTGTGATGATGGATTGGGTGCGGCAATTGCGCGAGCCTTGGGAGTGGGATTTGACCTCCGAACCTATGGCGCGAACAACATGGATCACCTCCCGGATATTCTGTCCCGGTCCGACGTTATCTTCGTGGATCTTCGCCAATCTCACCTGCAAACAAAAGAGACAGGGCTGCGCTTGCTGGAAGACATTGGCGCATGCTCCCTCCATCCGCCTGTTCTCGCCCTTTGTGACGCGGAGGACCGTGCGTTCCACCTGCAAGCCATGGAGAATGGGGCGAGGGACTACGTTCCCAACCCTCCGAACATCGTTGAACTCCGCATGCTCTTCCTCAGGGAACACCGAGTTTTCGCTGCTGAGCGCGAACTCAAGCGGATGAGGTTGGAAGAGAAGCAGGCGGGCAGGCTTCACGAACTACTTGGAAGCTCCCCGGTCATGCAGGAACTCTTTGCCCTTGCCCGAAGGGTTGGACCGTGTGACGTCAATGTGCTGATCACCGGCGAAACCGGAACCGGCAAGGAACTACTGGCCCGGGCGATGCATCAGATGGGGCCGAGAAGCGGGAGTCCCCTCGTCGGGTTTTCTTGCGCAAATTTGCCCGAAGCGCTGGTGGAAGACGAACTGTTCGGACATGAGAGAGGTGCCTTTACCGGAGCCATAACGTGCCGGCAGGGTCGTGTAGAGGCCGCCAATCGTGGCACGCTCTTTCTGGATGAGGTCGGTGACTTGGGAATCGGGCTCCAGCCGAAACTTCTTCGCGTTCTCCAGGAAAAAACCTTCGAACGAATCGGCAGCAACAAAACCATCCAGGCCGATGTGCGACTAATCTCCGCCACAAATCGCAAGCTCCAGGACATGGTGAAAGAAGGGAAATTCCGCGAAGATCTCTTCTACCGTATCAACGTTGTCGAACTGAGCATCCCACCACTTCGCGAAAGGCGCGATGACATTCCAATCCTCGTGCGCCACTTCCTGGAAAAATCCGCTGAGCATTTCCACAAGAAGCCCATGTCGATCTCCCCGGCAGCTATGAAGACGCTTGAACGGTACGACTGGCCGGGAAACGTGCGCGAACTGCAAAATGTACTCCAGCGTGCCGTGGTTCTTTCCGAGGTACAGACACTCAATCTTTCTCATCTTCCTGCGTCGCTGCAAAAGAGTTCGCAGGAAAGCGCTCCCCCGCAAACTTCCCGAGCCGTGGCTGAATTGATTACCGGGAACCGTGAGGATACTTCCCTCCAATCAGTCCGGCTGGGTTCCTCATATGAAGAAGAGCTGCGGAGGTTCAAGCGTAATCTGGTCGTGCGCACCCTCCGGGAAAACGGCTGGCGTAAAACAGAGAGTGCCCGCACGCTTGGTGTTGCCCGGGGCTATCTGCACCGCCTGATTCATCAGCTCGACATCAAACAAGAGGAAGAGAGCAAGCGAACCGTCAAGGATCTGAAGATGCCCCCAGCAGGCTCCATCATGTAATCTGATGACGGAGATTTGTACGATTCTTTAATTATTAGGCGAGGGGATCTTTCTCTTGAGGGAAGGGGTGATGAGCGCTTCACACCTTGCTGAGTCTTGCTTCTCGCATTTGCGGCAGAGGCAGAACCATGACGGAGGTTGGGGATATCTTCCGGATTCCCAAAGCTGGACGGAACCCACCTGTTGGGCGGTGTCTGCTCTCGCCAGCGCACGTATGGAGTCCGATTCAGCGGCACTTTCCCGTGCTCGAAGCTTTCTGCTCTCTGGGCAATTGCAAGACGGCTCTTGGCCGTCCAATCCGGAGATAGGAACCGGGAGCTGGGTCACCTCCCTAGCGTGCGCAGTGCTGTCCCACGATCAGGAAGCTGGCCACGCAACGGCCGCGGCGTTGGAGTGGCTGTGCAAGGATCTGCCGCGAACGAACAGTCCGTGGTTGCGTCTTATTCGGAGCTTGCGGCCTAAATCAAATATCTCCGCACAGAACGATTCGTTGAGCGGCTGGGGCTGGACCCCAGGGACAAGTAGTTGGGTTGAGCCAACCGCTTTCGCCTTGCTCTCGATCCAGCAATTCCGGCCCGAACGCTTGCCGCACGCCGTTCAGCGCAGGCGAGAAATCGCCACGGCAATGCTCTACGACCGGATGTGCCCGGGTGGTGGATGGAATTGCGGGAATCCTCGCGTCTATGGTGTGCCCGGCGAGGCCCTCGTGCTGCCAACAGCGTGGGCGCTCATCGCGCTTCGCGCATTTCCTGACCATGAGAGGAAATCCATGAGCCTAGCCTGGCTCGAGGCAGAGTTCCGCAAAATCCGCAGTCCCGGCTCTCTCGCGGTAGCGGGCATGTGCCTTGAGACGTACGGCAGAGCAACCCCGGCCGTAAAGCTCAACCTAGAGAAATTCGTTCCGAAGCAGATAAAAAATTGCGCCGCTCACGTACTTGCATGGGTATGCCTGGCGCTAAATTCACACCGGAAGTGGCCCGCCCCTCTCCGGAATGGGAATTGAGCATGCGCAATCGCCAGCTCATTCCATCCTTTCAGCGGCCCCCCTCCAGGGTGCTCATTCGGAGGGCCACCAGCTATCAGGGCGAACTTGCGTCCCTGATACTTGAGAGCCTCCGCGAATTCAACCTTCCAGTTAACGGGAAAACGGTGCTACTGAAGCCGAATCTGGTGGGACTCGATCCGCTGGGTGTGATGAACACTCATCCAGCCGTTATTGCCGCGACCCGAGAGAGTTTCTTCCGGCTGGGTGCGGCACGGGTGCTGGTCGGCGATGGGCCTGCCATGGATCGAGACACGCAGGCAATCCTGGAGTCGGTCCGGCTAAGCGAATTCACGGGCAAGCTCGGGCATGATTTTTGTGACTTGAATATCGATGACGTCACAAAAGTAAAGCTGGAAACGCGCGCCACGCGCTTGAAGGAGCTTTTTTTGCCGAAGACAGTTTTGGGCGTGGATTTTCTGGTATCCATGCCCAAGCTGAAGACACATCATTGGGCTGGCATAACACTTTCCCTGAAGAACATGTTCGGCATTGTGCCTGGCTCGTGTTATGGATGGCCTAAGAATGTGTTGCATTGGGCGGGAATTGACGGCTCCATTCTGGACATCAATGCGGCAGCGCGCCCAGACTTTGCGATCATCGATGGGATTGTGGGGATGGAAGGCAATGGACCTATCCAAGGTTCGCCAAAAGCGGCAGGAATTCTCATTTTTGGTGAAGATCCTGTGGCTGTCGATGCAACCGGTTGCCGAGTGATGGGCCTGATTCCGGAGAAGGTCCGTTACCTCTCGCAAGCCGGAACTCTGCTCGGGCACATAGATTCCATGAAGATTCAACAACTTGGCGAAAGTCTGGCGAGCGTTTGCACTCCCTTCGCCGTACTCTCGGAATTTCGGAAGTTGGTGGCGTAGTGGGTGGTCTTTGGCACTTAAAGTGCGTCAATATTTTCGGAGGAATGCCCTTAGGCAACACGGGCATTCGGTTCTTCCTCTAGGGCATTCACTTTGGGATGATGCCGTGACGGAAGATCTCACAAGGAGAAGTTGAATGCAGGCAAGGGGTCTCTCCTGCAACGCAGGAAAAGGCGGCGATCCGAGCCTGCCAACATTAACGTGGTACCCAGATTGGCGAGCAAACAGTTGTTTTACCAACTGTTTACTGCAGAGGTAGAGTACCGGTAATTGTTTGCTCCGTGCGGTGTCCCCCTCGCGCGTGGTTTGCAGTAGCTAATCGATCACAAACCGAAAGTAGTGACGGGGAGGTCGAGATGAGACGTAAGAACGAAGCGGGCCAAGCACTGGTCTTTACCGCGGTAGCACTGGTTGTCCTCATGGGTTTTGCAGGCCTCGGAATTGATATGGGCGTGTTGCGCTACGAGAGGCGCCTGCAGCAAAACGCGGCGGATGCCGCAGCTCTCGCGGGAGCTTCGAACCTCGGTCAGGGAGGGGTAACAAGCGGCGCCCAAGCTGCTTCCGCAATGAACAACTTCACGGACAACACCGGCGGCGGGGCGTGTGTAACTCCCCCCACTAACCTCGCCGTCAGTTCTGTCACAGTAACGGTATGCAATGGACCGAGTACAGGACCACATAAAGGCGACGCCAACTATGTCGAGGCTTTCGTAACAGCGGGTCAGCCAACTTATTTCATGAAGCTTTTGGGAACCAACAAATGGACAATTTCGGCGCGCGCGGTTGCTACGAACGTCAGCGGCGGGACCAACGGAAACAGCGCCGGCTGCTTGTATACGCTAGGCCCGCCAGCCTCCTCCATCGAGGGAGTCAATATCAATGGAAACGCGACCCTGAATGCTCCTACCTGCGGAATCGTGGATAATGGTAACTATAATACGAAGGGAAACGCGCTAACCGTCGTTGCCAACACTTTCGGAGTGTCGGGAAGTCAGAATGTGAGCGGTCCCGGCGGCTCTGTAACGTGCACCGGGGGCACTCCTACGTGTCCGACTTACGATACGCCTGCCGCTTCAGATCCGTTGTCCTACCTCAAGCCACCACCCGTGGGAACGCCGGTCCCGTGGAACGGTACACCTGTCCCGGGAACCACTTATAGCGCGATTGATATCACCAGCACTGGGACCGTGAACTTCCCCGCGGGCACCTACGTAATGGATGGAGGGAACTTCACCTGCCACGGAACCCCGACCATCACGGGTATCGGCGTCACGTTCTATTTTACAAACGGGGCCACCTTTAACTGCTCTGGTGACGACACGGTTCAACTTACAGCGCCGAGCTCTGGGCCCTATGCTGGAATCCTGTTTTATCAAGACCCCAACGACAGCACAGGCCCTTCGGTGGGAGGCAATACCGGAACTTTTTACAACGGTATTTTGTATTTCCCAAAGGCCC
>Ga0306925_10006437_pt1 | contig 10914 bp, 11 predicted proteins | sample flu12Cox44000176_FD_203755 | JGI IMG/M metagenome (GOLD analysis project Ga0306925, IMG submission 203755) | Lab enrichment of tropical soil microbial communities from Luquillo Experimental Forest, Puerto Rico - flux8day.12C.oxic.44.000.176 (v2)... | ecosystem: Environmental > Terrestrial >... | reverse complement strand
TTTCAGCGAGTTACGGAACCTTCACTCACGCCATTAAGGGCAACGTGGATATTTTGATCGCGCTGGTCATGCACACCGGCGCAGTCATCGGAGCGCAGATCGGTGTGTTTGCTACGCAATATTTTGCGGGTCCGAAGATCCGCCTCGCTTTTGTGCCGCTGCCGTTGATCGGGGCCGCGATAGTCGTCTATACGCTTGTGACCGGGCACAAGCTCTAGCCATGAAAATCTTGATTTGCAGTGACGGCACATCCTCAGCTCAAACCGCAATCGATCTTGTCGGATTGTTAGCCGGTCCGCTGACAGCCGAAACCACGCTTTTGGGAATCGCAGAAGCATCTGAAGACGAGCAGCCCCTGCGCGAAGCGCTTTATACGCAGGCGCAATCGTTGCGGCAACGCGGCGTATCGCCGGACATCGTCGTCCAGTTCGGTGAACCGGTCTTGCAGATCGTCCAGCAGACCTCGCGCAGCAAATACAATCTTGTCGTCATCGGCGCGCGCTGGACCGGCGCGGTCGGACATTACTGGCGATCAAAGAGAACTTACGAAGTCATCAAGACCATTCGACCCCCTGTGCTGGTGGCCATCGGCGAACGCAAAGAATTGAAGCGGTTTGTGGTTTGCACAGGCGGAAAGGAATTCATCGAGCGAGCGGTGCAATTTACTGGCAAGCTCGCGGCGGCCGTAGGCGCATCCGTGACTCTACTGCACGTAATGGCTGAGCCGCCGGCAATGTTCGCCGATCTCGTACGCATGGAAGAGAACGTTGATCAGTTACTCCGATCAAACTCGGAGCTCGGAACCAATTTACGCCGTCAAAAACGAGAACTCGACCGGCTGGGCGTCTCTGCTGAAGTGCGTCTCAGGCATGGAATCGTGATCGATCAGGTTTTCGAAGAAGTCCGGGAAGGCAATTACGATTTAATTGTGACTGGGACATCGCAGGCGCGCGGTCTGCTTCGACACTACATCATGGGTGATTTAACGCGGGACATTTTGAACCGAGCGAATGTTCCTGTGCTAGTCGCCCGAGCCAGCCTGCCCAAAGCAGCTCGAACGTTGTGGAAGGCAGTCAAAGGGTTATTTGAAAAATCGTAGCCGACGCAGCAGTCAAGATGGCTGCGCGACCAAACAGCTATCATGGCTGTGTTACGTTCCGGGGTGCATGCACACCAACAACCAGTCCCGCGCGGATCCAGAGTGCGTCGCTGGCTAGGGTATCTATTTCGCGAGTGGACGATTGAAAGCTGGCGGCCGATCGCCCCGGCCGTTGCGAAACCCGCGCCCTCGAAATGGAGCAATACCCAGGTGACACTTGCATGGCTAGGGCACTCCACTGTGCTCATCAATTTTTTCGGTCTCACAATTCTAACGGACCCTGTTCTTTTTCCACGCGTCGGAATTCGTTTGCCAGGTATCACCATAGGTCCGAAACGCCTGACTGCGCCCGCGCTCGATTTTCATGACCTGCCGCAGATCGACGTGATCCTATTGTCTCATGCGCACTTTGATCATCTGGATCTGCGAACACTTCGGTGTTTTGATGGGACTACGCGCGTAATCACCGCGCGCGCCACCAGTGATTTATTGAAACAAACCCGCCTTTCGAACATTTCGGAACTTAATTGGGGCGAAAGCAAGATAATAGCCGCTGCTGCGGGCGAGATGGTAATCGCCGCATTTCCCGTGAAACACTGGGGCGCCCGCGCGCAGCATGACACTCATCGCGGGTACAATGGATACTTAATCGAACGAAAGGGGCACCGAATTATTTTTGCCGGCGATACCGCAATGACCGAAAGCTTCGCAGCGCTGCAGCGGCACGGCCCAATCGACATCGCCATCGTGCCTATCAGCGCGTACAATCCGTGGATCCAATCGCACAGCACGCCCGAGCAGGCCGTCCAGATGGCGAATGCCGCAGGCGCTCGTTTTATTGTGCCGGTGCATCATCAAACGTTCCGCCTCAGCTTTGAGCCTTTCCGCGAACCGATCGAGCGCTTCGAAGCCGCGCTAGCTAAAACTCCCGAGCGGATTGCGCTTCGGGAAATTGGCGAGACGTTCGTGCTGCCTCTGTAGCCGCGTTTGTGCCTGCCTCGCTGTAGCCTTGGCGAAGGCGGGTGAGACGCGCGGGGCCAGCGTCGTCAGCAGCGATTACAACGCGTCACGCGCGGGCGTGCCTCAATCGCTTCGCACACAGAAGCGGCTACAGCACAGCGCTTGTGTGAAACGCCACTGGATGCAATGTTTTGCCCGCTTCCAGCCGACGTAGCTCAGCCGGTAGAGCAACGGTTTCGTAAACCTACATTCTCCCGAGGAGAGACTGACCAACTCGGTAACGGTTACCCTTTTGAATGGACTTTGACCCCTGATCGACAGGAAAACGCGAATTTACCCCCTTAGCGTTCGATTCTGACATTCCTGAAGCCAACGATTCATGCGCGCTTTACGGCGCACGGCGCAGTGTGATTGAATGTCTGGCGCCGTCAACGACAATTTTCTTGGTATGAAACACTCGATCATTTTCATTTCGGCCCTCTCTTTAATGGCGATGATGCTTGCTTCGTGCGCGAGCACTTTTGCACCCGACGAGACGGCAACAACACACGTAACGAGTCAGACTAACGAGACGCCCCCTGAACGAAGCGCCGAAGATTCAGTCAATTCAATCAGTGGTGGACATTACTAACAGGATTTTGTGATTGAATGTCGCATCACCGAAGCAATCAACGATGCACGTTTACGAAGTCAGACCGCGCAAAGATAAACGCGGCGTTGATCTGATTTCCAATGCGCTGCCATTCGGTCGGCTGTGGTATAACACGCCGGGCAATGCAATCGGCTACGCGATGCACTACAGCCGTTCGCACGATGCGGTCATCCGCGTTTTATGAGAAACTTCGTTCCGCCGTTTCCGTAGAAATGTACGGCGCATCCAGCGTCCCGGTTCTCGCGAAGCTGGAAGACCCCAAGGTGGCTGTTCTTCGGGATGGCCACTTTGCATGTACGCTTTTGCTTCGGCTGTTGGATGCCGCTGGCAACGTAATCGCAACGCATGAACATGCTGGCGACTTCATTGAACCGTAGCGATGACGGGAAAAAAAGGCTGCCACGGGCTGAGGGAACCCCGTGGCGGCTGATGCGCCTTCCAAAGGGGGGATTCTGGAAGGTCAGTTAAGGCGGAAGAATAAGCTGCCCCAAGGCAGTCGCGCTATTAGACCTTAGTTTACAAGGTCTCGCCTGACATGCGGAACCCAGTCAGCTTTTCATTAGCGATTTTCGATTCGCTAAACTTGTTCAGTTAACAGGCTGACATAAACCGCCCGTTCCAATTCCAGAAATGCAGTGAGCTTTGATCGGCACGCACGATGAATCGCTTTCCGTCGCCGCGGAGGCCGCGAGCTTTTGTCGGCGCTGCCGCCGTCACTTAGGGGGAGCGTTTAATCGCGCCCTCTTCCGCTCCATACACAAGTGACGCACAGAAAAAGACAAAACATGGAGAGAATAGTGTGTCCGTAAGCCTAGGTGAGTTTGGGTCGAGGGAAAGCCCTAGCGCACGGCTTTCCTCACCCCGCCGGGGGGGCATCCGAGGGGGACGCCTCCCGGCGACAATTATGCAGACATGTTAAACGGTCGTTGCCATCAAACGGCAATCGCGCACAACCCATCCGAGCAGCGATGCAGTGATTCGCGTTTACGATGACGCTGCCAACGTGATTGAAACACACGACCACACGGGCGATCTCAGAGAGCCGTAGCGACGACGCCGGGAGGATTAGCGCCAGATGCCCCCCGGCGGGGTGAGGGAAACAAACCTCAGGAGATTCCCTCGACCCAAAGTCACTGGGATTGAATTTGGTCGGCGTTTGCGCATTTCTGTTTCAGATTTTCGCAAAAGCAACCCGTAGCCGTTCACCGAGGCAGGAATAGTGCTCTGGTACGATCAAAGTCGGTCTTGTGCATAAAAGCGTTCCAACCGTGAGATTCGGCAAAAGCTTGGATTTGCCTTTCGCGTTCCGAATCGGCGAACTTTTCCATTGGCCAGTAGCGTTCTATCTCATCCTCAAAGACAATATAGAAAGGTCTTTCTTTGAGGTGCCATTGGATGTGTCTAGCAAGCGTCTCCAAAGCCAGAGCCTGATCGGCCTGAAAGTCATCGCGTGTATCCATATTTTGTAACCTCCGCATCAGGGCGTTCAGGTGCCGCTCATGAACAAACAGTTTGGTTTGGCCAACCCGCGCCAAACTGATCTGACAACCTTCGATTGCTCGCTTAACAACTTACTGACCCACTCTCTGATCTTAGCCGCGTCCTGTTTTCTGCCATCTTTCTCATGCGCGTCGGCTTCCCAGAGAAGCATTTTGATCGTAACAGTGCGGCAACTCGTTATATCCATAGTGTAACTGATATATTATTAAACGTATTACGCAAGTCAAGACGCAAGTTTGGAGCCGGATGTTCAAAAGAATTTATCCAAAAAAGAGCGTGACAGGCTCCCGGTTTCGTGTTACGCGACATTACAAAAGGAAATAAAACCTCTACACCGAAGCGAATCAGGGAGAGACCAATGGCGAAAAAAATAGTAAACATCCGGCTACGGCCAGATCAGGAAGAGCGGATTAACGCAATCGTGGAGCGAAGCGCGATTCTGGATACATCGAAGTTTGTGCGCATCGCGGTCGATTGGCTACTGCGCTCAGACATCGGCGAAGTGATTAAGACGATTGTCGATGATGAGAAGTTCCCGGATTACGCGATGTCTAAGAAAGGCACCGGGCGAAAAAAGCCCAAGCAAAAAAAGGGCAAGCAATAAGCTCACGCGGCTACGCGAAGTTGCGTATCCGATCACACGATGCCGTGATTCGTGTTTACGTTGCGCGTAGCAGCGTTACTGTAAGTCAGTTCCTCTAAAACAGTGATTCTCAGAGCGAGGATGAGCGTGTTAGAGGTGAAATGCCGACGTAGCTCAGCCGGTAGAGCAACGGTTTCGTAAACCGTAGGTCACGGGTTCGAACCCCGTCGTCGGCTTTTTTACAATACGAGTCCCCACGAAAGTAGCGCAGACGCATCGCGCCACACCCGACTGGAGCTGTCGCCCAGTACGACAACGATTACATCTTTGCCCGGACGCGTACCGCTTGCGATCAAGCATTTGCCTGCACCGTCGGTATAACCGGTTTTCATTCCGTTGCAGTACGGAACCCGTCGAAGAAGCTTGTTCGTGTTTTCAAGCTCGCGGGTGCGACCATTGGCATACCGGAAGACAAGTTGAGGAAGACAAACGATGGAGCGGATGGTCGGGTTGGCGTAAGCAGCGCGTGCGATGAGCGAGAGATCGCGGGCGCTGGAATATTGCCCCGGGACCGGCAGACCGTTCGGATTCACAAAGTGCGAATGCACAGCTCCGAGTTGTACTGCACGTCGATTCATCATCTGGGCAAATGCGTCAACACTCCCGGCATTGTCGCGCGCCAGACATCGTGCAACGTCATTCGGGCTTTTCACCAGCAAGGCCCGCAAAAGATCCATTCGCTGATAAGTCTCGCCCGACTTGATTCCCAGCTTCACCGGGTCGCACATTGAATCTACCGACTGCACCGTCACAGGCCGATCGAGAAAACCAGTCTCTGCAACGATCAGCGCAGTCAGCAGTTTTTGCGTGCTTGCCGCTTGTCGTACCTGGTCCGCGTTTTTCTCATACAAAATCCTGCCGCTATTGGCGTCCACAACCATCACTGAAGCCGCGCTGGTCTTTGGTATGCCGTCAGGCGTGAACTCGGTAGGCGCGGCAATTGTATCCGGCTCTTCTTTTGATTTCGCGCGCGCCCGGTGCGACCGAGTATGACTCGACTTTGATTTCTTGGCTTTCGGAGCGTCGGATTCGCTCTCGTCATCGGAACTCTTTTGCGTTACGGCCTTTGCTTTCCGAACAGGCCCGTTAACGCCGCTCGGCCGGATGATATCAGAATCAACGACGTCCTGTGCCCACGCGCTCAGCGCTGAACTCAGGATCAGTGCGCAAAGAAGCCAAATTCGATTGCGCCAAATCATGGACGCAAAATTATGGACAAAACGTTCGCCTGCGCAAGTGCCTGCGCTGCATATGCGTTGCGATCCTGAACGCCGTTTGAGAGTTACACGGCGTTCTACGAAACGCGTTTTCGATGGCGCCTGCGGCAGACGCCTGGCAGGATTGCGCGTAAATTATTATTTCTTATCACGCTCGATAAGTTCGATCTCGTACCCTTCCGGTGCGTCGATGAAGGCAATTCTACCGCCGTTCGTTGAATGTGGTCCGTCTGACAACGGATAGCCTTTTGCCGCAGCGTGTTTGGCGAACCTGTCCAGGTCGTCGACCTCGAATGCGAGGTGCGTCAGATCAGGGCCGACGACAATCGGGCCGCTCCCGTCGAATTTGCATATCTCAATTTCCTCATCGCTGCCGGGTGCTTTCAGGAAGACGAGTTGCGACCCGCGCCCTGAGGTGTGGCGGCGAATCTCTTGGAGCCCGAGGACGTCCGTGTAGAACGAAATGGTCTTCTCCAAGTCGTGTACGCGATAGCGGGTGTGCAGTAATTTCTTGACCATCGCGTACCTTATTGGTTGAGCCGATCGATTCAAACAGCTCGCTCTGGACAAAACCATTAAAACGGCTTCATTGCGCTCCTCGCGAAGTGCATCGGGCACGAAGCCGCGGTGTCAATGAGAGTCCACGACTCGACTGCTTTGTGTCATGTCGAGCGAAGTCGAGACATCTCTTGCTGAGGTTTGAAATTCGAGAGGTTTCTCGACTTCGCCTCGGACTTCGCTCGAAATGACAGCAGCGCATCCTATGAAAAAAATCGGAATACTTTTTGGACAGGAACACAGTTTTCCGCCGGCGTTTGTCGACCGGGTGAATCAGAAAACGGGAGGCAAAGACATTGCCGCGGAGTTTGTGAAGATCGACAAAGTGATTCAGGGCGAACCGTGCGGATACGACGTAGTGATCGATCGGATTTCACAGGACGTGCCATTCTATCGCGCCTGGCTGAAAAACGCGGCGCTCACCGGCACTGCTGTCGTAAACAATCCGTTTTGGTGGAGCGCAGATGAAAAATTCTTCAATAACGCGCTGGCAACAAAGATCGGCGTCGCTGTTCCGCGCACGGTGTTGCTTCCATCAAATCAGCCCCCGCCAGATACGAACGATAAATCGTTTCGAAATCTCGGTTACCCTCTCGATTGGGAAGGGATTTTCAATTACGTAGGCTGGCCGGCGTTCTTCAAACCGTTCGCAGGTGGCGGCTGGAAGAACGTCTATCGACTGCATAATCGCGAGGAATTCTTCCGCGCTTACAACGACACCGGACAGTTGGTGATGATGCTGCAGGAGGAAATCAAGTTCGACATGTATTTCCGCTGCTACTCAATCGATCAGCGCCACGTCCGCATCATGCCCTACGAGCCGCGGCATCCGTTTCATTTGCGTTACCAGACTGAGTGGCATGCGCCAAAAGAGATTTTGCAAAGAGTTGAAGAAGGCGTGCTGCGATTGAATCAATTTCTCGGTTACGATCTGAACACAGTCGAATTTGCCATTCGCGATGGCGAGCCGGTCGCGATCGACTTTTGCAATCCCGCGCCCGATTGCGAAGCGGCATGGATCGGCCAGGGAAATTTCGAGTGGGTAGTGGACGCGATTTCAGAAATGGCCATTCGCAAGGCGCGCGAGCACGTTCCCGGCCACGACAATTTAAGCTGGGGCAAATTTATGCAAGCCGCCGTCACGCGGTGTTCGCTAGGCGAATTGGTCTGAGATCCGTCCGCAGATTACGCAGATTTGCGCAGATAAGCCAAGGGGACAACTAAAGTCGCTGAAGCGCCGAGAGAATGTCGATCAGCGCCTGCGTGTCCTGCCTGCAGTACGCCTGCAGTTGCTCTCGTACTTCGGCACGTTCTTCGTTAGCCAACTTTGATATTCTGGGAAGAACCCTGCGCACTCGCGTAATCGACTGACTTCAAAGTTTGTATTGTAACCGACGATGCTGCCGTTCTCACCAAGCAACCGTTTTAGCTCAGACAAAAAAGCAGGGCGTGGGTCGCCGTGCCCATCTGCGAGAAAACCATAATGCTGCGGCTCTGCTGCCGGCGTTGTCTTCACGTGTAACGAGAATTGAAACGGAATCTGGCCATACGGTTTCGACCGGTCGAACAAAGGAATCGCCGGAAAAATGGTCTCGAAATCCAAGAAGTACAACGGATAATTGAGCCGTTTAAGGAATCTGCGAATCGCCTCTCGATCAATATGCGGCACACCGCTGTGATGCGCTGCAACCTGCCGAGACTGAGTATCGGAAAGCTCGAAATCGCCCGGGATCTTTTCGCGATGAAGAATACCGCCAAAAATGCTCATAAGGTTGTAGCGACCACTGTGAGAACACTGCGAGGCAAACATGGGTGAAGTCAGGCTACGTTGGCCTATATCAGCGGAGTCGGCCCGCGTTTCGTTGGCGAACTCGAAAGTGGAGCCAAGGACACCTTGCGAATGGACGAGATCAATCAGGTGTTGGCAGTGTTTGATTATCACTTGGAAGCCGTCGCAGATCGTGAGATCAATGCGTGAAGCGGCCGCAGCAGCGGCAATCTACGCAAGACGCTTGAGTGAGATTTTCATGATTCGTGCTTTCGCATTCCTTCGTGGTTCGTCATTCGAACTTCGTCATTCGCCACGCTCGGGCGCGCGGGAGTAAATCAGGCCATCGTGAGATCCCTCGACTTCGCTCGGGATGACAGCCTTGCGTTTTTGAGGAACATTCCCGCTCCGCCAGTGACCATCGTCTTCGGAGAAGCCGATCCACCATGAGCACTAAGGAACACACATTCACCCTCGGAATCGAAGAGGAGTTCGCGATCATCGATCCCGAGACGCGCGAGTTGCGTTCGCACATTCACGAAATTCTCGAAGGCGGAAAGATTACGCTTAAGGAGCAGATCAAGCCGGAGATGCATCAGTCGGTCGTAGAGTTGGGCACCGAAATTTGCGATTCCATTGGTTGTGCGCGCGATCACGTCATTGCGCTGCGCACGAAGCTGGCGGAGTTGGCGGCGCGCAGCGGATTAAAAATCGCCTCGATGGGGACGCATCCGTTCTCACACTGGCGCGATCAGCTCATCACCGAAGGCGAGCGTTACCAGGAAATTCTCAAGAACATGCAATCGCTCGCGCGCGCGAATCTGATTTTCGGATTGCATGTGCACGTCGGTATTCCCAGTCGGGAGACCGCAATCCACGTGATGAATCAAGCCCGCTATTTTCTGCCGCACATATACGCGCTGTCGGTCAACTCACCATTCTGGGTGGGTCAAAACACGGGGCTGAAAGGTTATCGCCTCAAGGTATTCGAGCGTTTTCCCCGCACTGGCATTCCGGATTCATTCGAGTCGCTCTCCGAATATGAGGATTATTGCAAGCTGCTGGTCAAAACCGGTTGTATCGACAACGCCAAAAAAATCTGGTGGGACATCCGGTTGCATCCGTTCTTCGACACGTTGGAGGTGCGCGTGTGCGACGCGCAATCGCGCGTGGACGATACGCTCGCGATCGCAGCACTTATCCAGGCTGTCATTTCAAAACTGCACAAACTGCTGCATCAAAACATCACCTTTCGGATATATCGGCGCCGTCTTCTGGATGAGAACCGCTGGCGCGCCGCGCGCTACGGGATCGAAGGAAAATTGATCGACTTCGGGAAGGAAGCTGAAGTAGACGAACGGCAGCTGTTGAACGAGCTGCTCGAATTTGTCTCGACCGAGGTCAAGGAACTCGGCAGCGAGAGAGAAATGGCGCACATCGAGCGAATCATTCGCGAGGGCACCGGCGCGGACCGGCAACTCGCTGCGTGGGAACGCACGCAAGACATGAAAGCAGTCGTAGATCATATCGTGGCGGAGACGTACGACGGTTTATCATTGGCTCCGTAACTCCGACTGATATCTCGCCTTCGCTACGCGACGCGCGTTGGACGGTCACAGCGCCTTGTAATCCACAGAAATCGTCCGGTAAATGAGGTTGTCGTGTTGCGCTGAGAAATAGAACAGCTCAAGCATCGTGGTTCCCACCATCCATTGATATCCGACCAGCGTTTGAATCACCTCGGTGTCGTTGTCACGAGAACGTGACACCAGTTTTCCGGTGCCGTACTTTTCGTCGAAGTATTTGCGAATTTCTCCCATCCGTTGGTTGTAACGTTCGATCGACCAATCGGGATATTCGTATTGCAGCTCTACCGCCACGAGCGCTCGCTCTCTGAACGTAAACACGGTGCGCTTGAGTCCGGGATGAATCAGCCCCTCCACAGTCCAGATCTCGCGGTTCTCTTTTTTTTCCCGCGAAACTAATTTGGCTTTGGCGCCGTGTAGCACCGCCTCCACGCGAGCCAGTGAATCGTTCCAACGGAACCCGAACGGTGGCACCAATTCATCCGCGGCTCGTACGTGTTGCACCGAACAAACAAAAGCCGCGATCAGACCAATTAAAAGAAATTGGCGGATCGTCGGCTGATTCGAACGGGTAACGGCCATCGGAACGCGCCCGTTGGTATCGGTATGGGTTGCCTGCATCTACAATTTGCTGAGCGTTTGCCCTCGGCTCGCAGAGGCGGGAAATTGCGTGCACAGGCCAATTCGGTCAACTGGGCATGCGCGGGGAATCAGCACCGAAGTCTGGTGGTCACGGGGATTTGGAATGATCGCAGATTGGCTCGCGCGAAATTTTTCCACATCTGTTTTTGTTTTCAGGCCGACACGCGTGCTTGTTTTTCCAGTCAAGAGGATTTTTTTGTCGAAATTGAAAATTAAATTCATTTTTTTCTTGTCGCTGTGGCAACTGATTTCTAGTCTCAAGCCCGCTGGCGAGAATAATCACAATGTG
>Ga0306925_10006433_pt1 | contig 10916 bp, 14 predicted proteins | sample flu12Cox44000176_FD_203755 | JGI IMG/M metagenome (GOLD analysis project Ga0306925, IMG submission 203755) | Lab enrichment of tropical soil microbial communities from Luquillo Experimental Forest, Puerto Rico - flux8day.12C.oxic.44.000.176 (v2)... | ecosystem: Environmental > Terrestrial >... | reverse complement strand
TGTAGCAGCAATATAGAAATGACACCCCTCTGCAAAGTTGACGTGACACTTCCGCGGATTCTGGGGTCGCGGGGGATGCGTCGTGGCGGTGGTGTCGATGAGCAAGCAGGAGTTCAGCCGGCTTGAGGTGTTATTGCACGTTCAATCAGGCCGCCTCCGTATTGCCGATGCGTGTGAACTGATCGGAGTGCAGCGGCGGCAGGTCTTTCGGCTGCTGCGCGGTCTCAAGCAGGACGGTGCCACCAGCTTACTATCGAAGCGCCGAGGCAAACCCAGCAATAACCGTCTGCCGTCCGAAGTTCGTACTCTTGCCCTGTCGATCGTGCGGGACCGATACGCCGACTTCGGCCCGACCCTGGCGGCGGAGAAGTTGACAGAGCACCATGGCTGTTCGGTGTCGCGCGAGACTTTGCGCGGTTGGATGATCGCCGATGGACTGTGGCGGGACCGTCGGCATCGTCTCTCTTCGCCGCATCAACCGCGCCGGCGGCGCGATTGCCTGGGCGAATTGGTGCAGATCGACGGCTCGGAGCACGCCTGGTTCGAAGATCGCGGCCCGCCGTGCACGCTGCTGGCCTTCGTGGATGATGCGACGAGCCGGTTGCTGCAGCTGCGGTTCGTCACCTCGGAATCGGCGTTTGATTACTTCCGGACAACCCGCGCCTATCTGGAGGAGCATGGCAAGCCGGTCGCATTCTACAGCGACAGGCACAGCATCTTCCGGGTGAACAGCAAGGAGGCTGCCGGCGGTGACGGTGTGACCCAGTTCGGTCGCGCGCTATTGGCGCTGAACATCGACATCATCTGTGCCAACAGCCCGCAGGCGAAGGGACGCATCGAGCGCGCTTTTGGCACGTTGCAAGACCGGATGGTCAAAGAGCTGCGGCTGGCGGGGATATCGTCGATTGCCGCGGCAAACGCGTGGCTGCCTGGGTTTGTCACCACCTACAACACGCGCTTCGGCCGCGATCCGGCGAATGCCAAGGACCTGCATCGGCCGCTGGCGCAAGCGGATGATTTGGACGAGATCCTGGCGTGGCGCGAGGAGCGGACCGTCACGCGCAACCTGACCCTGCACTACGACCGGATGATGCTGCTCCTCGACCCGACCTCGCTGGCCTGTGGCTTGGTGCGGAAGAAGGTGGAGGTAGTGAACTACCCGGATGGGCGGTTCGCAGTTCAGTTCAATGGAACGGCGCTCGGTTTCAAGGTGTTTGACAAGATCCAGACAGTGCAGCCCGGCGCGATTGTCGACAACAAGCGGCTGGCTGCCGTGTTGGAGCAGGTAAAGGCACGGCAGGCCGCCTACTCGGCGCGTCAGCAGCGAGGACACGTTGCGCGCCGGCGACCGCCGAACAATCTCGAGGCACCGGGCCTGCCGTCGAAGGGCCGGGCACCGCGCGGTGCCGCCGCCGCTCCGGCCTGAGGCAGCCGCTTCCCGACCTGGCCGACGCTAGCGTCGTGCTCATCGCCGTCAAGACCGCATCGCGCGCGCCTTCGGCGGTGGCCCTCGCGTCGCTCGGACCAGTCTTGACCGCGACTGCGCGCGACGCCCCCCACAAAGCCAGGTCGGGATGGAGAAACGGCGCCTCGATCGAACAAAGAAACGGCTACCTGCAATTAGCGGATCGACTCTAATGCTTGTTTCCGCCGTCGGACCGGTCGGCATGTTTCGGTCATCCGCAGCTTCAGTTCAGCGATAGCGTGGGTCCTTACAGTTATTTGACGTGGAAAACCGTGGGGGTTCGCGCTCCATCCCCCATATTTTTCCTCCAGCGCGTTTTGGCTTGCACCTAAACTTTTTATTCCTTTCCTGGACGTACCTTTCGATAGCAGCCCGAGCCTCGTCTACCGACTGATAGTTGCTGTTGGCGATGATGGCACGTGCCATACCACTGAACACACTCTCGACCACGTTGAGAAACTGCGCACCAGCAGGTAGCGGTGCCAAATCTACGATTGGCCCGGCTACATCTCCGCTGGTGATGGCATCGTTATGCTTAGTGACTTGCGCGTAAAGCATCTTGGACATATGCCACGATGCGGCATCCCAAGAGAGATAAATTCGGTTCTTGTGACCATACTCCTTAACAAGCGTGAAGAACATGCGAAGCATTTCTCCCGTATCCTTGCGGGGACTGTAGAAATAGGAAATTTGATTTTTTGAGAGCTCGAGGGCGGTGGTCATTATTAAGCAGCCCTTCGATTTCTGATACTGTGGCACAGTGCGCATTTCACCGGGGCCGGCCAGCGTTCTACCGCCCTGAGCGCGAATAGAGAAAGGGCCATATTCATCGATCGAGAAGAACGCCTCGTTTTCCTGAAGCTCGGCGAGGATGCTCTGGATGTGGTGCACTTTTTCCCGGTATTTGGGGTCGGTCGACGTCAATACCTTGCGCGCCTTGCGCCAGCGGTAGCCGGCTATTGAGGTGATCGCGCGGATTACGTCGGGACAGGCGGGCTGTCCCGTTTCCCGAAGGACCCGCGACAAGTCGGGCATAATCCACGTCGTGCGATTGATGCCATAGTTGGAGGGCGGCTCGTGCAAAAGGCTAAACACAGCCTGCTTGACAGCCTCGTTGTCGAACTTGCGGGTGGATTTAGTCTGACGCGCGAACAGCGCAGTATGCCCGCCATTCTCGAACGTCCGGAGGTACTTGCGATAGGTCTTCACATCGATCCCAAGAAAGTCGCGCACTGTGCCGCCGTGCAGGCCACGGCTGCTTGCAAGAACCACCATGGATCGGTTGCGATCGGACAAGCGGCCGTCGTAAAGGCGGTCGAGCAACGCCGCGATGTCGCGGATATCACCGATCTGCTGGCGAAGCGCCTCTGGGCTAATCTGCTTCTGAAGGACGGCGCGCATCCACTCGAACGCGGCCTGACGGGCCTGCTCGCGCCTGTCGGGTTTCGGGGCGACACTGATTACCCGACTGGCATCACGGAAGAACTGCTCTATGCGTCTGCTCGAAATGACCGGTGGATCGGTACGGGATAGCAGGAATAGAAGATCGATCGCGCGCTTCTTTTCCAGCGATGTCAGCAGGTCGTAGGCATTTTCCCAGATATGAACCTCGTCGGGCTCGGCCGCGATCGCGCGTGCATAATCCTTCACGGAGCTGTAGCTGCCGCGAAAACCCTCCGTATCTCGGATACACGCTCGTAGATGGCTTTGATCGAGAGACGGATCGACGGCGGCAACGTAGCGTTTTGCCCAAGCATCCGCTGGATTGAGCCTGTATGTGGGCCGAGCTTTGGATATCTGCGGCTTCTCGGCCGGTGCGGCTGCGGAAACGGATGGTCGAGCATCTTGCGGACGGTCTTGGGGCTGATGCCCGTCTCTCGAGCGACTTGCCGAATGGAGACCCCCTTCCGGAGGACCCGATCCCGGACACCCAACCACTGCGCGACGTCGCGGTACATGCTTGGCCCATCCTTTCGTCAGGCACGTGACGCGGGAGAGCGCCTATCAAGAGCGCTAAAGTGCAAGTGTGTTACGGAGGCTTCCGAGCGCCGACCCCGGCGAAACGTTCAGCCGATCGCCGCCAACACCTTTTCTCCCTGGTCCAACCTTTTCGATGATTGCATCCGGGTCAGCGGTCCAGATGAAGGGCTGGGATCAATCGCGCCGGAGCACAAGGCAGCCCGGCATGCTGGGTTGGTCGGCTCCGCCTCCAATGGCGGTGTCATGTCAACTTTGCGCGCCGGGTGTCATTTCAATCTTGCGCCGACATGAGCTTCACGCTGCTGACAATCTGGAAATCGTGGCTCGGCTCACATTGTAGCTGCGCGCCAATTCTTGCAGGGTAGCGCCCCGCGCGCGTCGTCTGATGGCCTCTTTCTGTTGGGTCGGTGTCAGGGAAGGGGGCCTCCCCATGTGCTTTCCTTGGGCCTTGGCGCGGCTTCGGCCTTCGGCGGTGCGGGTGCGGATAAGGTCGCGCTCTACATCGGCGAGGCCTCCGAGTACCGCCAGCATCAACCGCCCAGTGCTGGTGCCGGTATCGGCCCACGGTTCTGCCAATGATCGGAATTGCGCCTTGGCGTCCACGATGCGCTTGACGATGCCGAAGAGGTCGAAGGTGCTGCGCGCGAGCCGGTCGATCCTTGTCACCGTCACCACGTCGCCGGGTGCGAGCCGGTTGAGCATTTTGAGAAGCTGTCGACGGTCGCTGTGCGCGCCGGTCACCTTCTCGCGGTAGATGTTCCGGCTGCTGCATCCGGCATCGCGAAGCTGCTCAAGCTGAGCGTCGAGCGTCTGCCCGTAGGTCGAGACGCGGGCATAGCCGATGAGCCGTTTTTCGTAATGGGTTTCGGTCATATCTTATGCAAACTGTAACCCATTGATCCGGCTGACGCAAGCAAAATGCACGAAAGTCTTGATTTCTGCAAATCCAGGGTCGGCAATGGGTGCAGGTCGTGTGAAAACGCGCTTGCAATGTGATCGGCCCTGCGAAGGCACCTGTCACAATCCCTAACATCATGACAGCGGGCGAGGCCTTCGTCAATGCACATTAGCGCCGTGACAGCGAAGCGGGACACGCGTATTCCAGCGCGGCGCGGCCGTGTAACTTTTCGCCGTTTGGCTAAATTGGCCAGATCGATCACTGCAATCGGCCAAGTCGATCGCCGCGGCAGGCCACCGAGTTGCCCGAGCGTCGGGGGATGGTGACGCCGGGATACGGTCGCCACTGCGACAGTCCAGTCTCTGTTATGCCGCGACTGACCCACGTTGTGGTGGTTTCGCGGTTCACGCGCAGGCCGCGCAAGACCTCGTCGACCAGCGCGGCATTCAGTGCGACTATGGCGTGGGAGCGCAGTTGCATGCCGGCCAAGCAGAGGCCCAGCAACTAGGCATCCTCGGCGCCCCAACCGTTAGGAGACGGTTAATGGCTACCGACAAATTAATCCCGATTATCGTTGCTGCCGCGCTGTTTTTTGGACAATCGGCGCAAGCCGCTCAAATCAGCCCCGCGACCGCGATACAGTCGTGCACGGATGCGGTGAGAATGACCGTCGATCCCCAATTTCTCGCCTATTTTGGGCGCGATCAAAAGATGCATTTCCTCGCCACACGAGCCGAACTCAATAGAGCTACGTATCTATTCGGTTATTGCATGGACCGAGTCGGCTATTCGGCTATCCAGCGACCGGTCCTCTTCGGAGAGAGCCATGATCGAGATCGCACTCTGCATGGCTCTGGTGGCCCTACTATCGTTATCCCGAGATGCGGCTGATCCATCTGTTCAAATGAGCCTCACCGTTACTGCTGGCAAGCCGGCGTATTCTGGACTTGCCAATGATCTGGTACGATAAGCTCGGGGCGGCGGCTCGCGGCCTTTAGGGAGACGCAGGCGTTAAGATGATTATTGTTCGCTATGCCGGCGGCCTTACTCATTCGCACTATTGGATGAGAACGATATTCATAGCCTTGATTGTGCCGCTGGCGCTGGCAGTTAATGCCTGGGCGCAGCAGCCCGGGACTTTTATGACCGGGAATACCTTGCTAGAGCGTTGCCGCTCAAGCGACTCTTGGTATTATCTTAACGATCAAGGGTATTGTCATGGTTATATTACGGGCGTCTTCGACCAGCGGCTATATAGCCGCTGGTTCGCTGGGCTTGGTGTATGCCCACCAATCTCTGGCCTTAATGAGACGCAGGTCTGGGACGTCGTAGTCAACTTCCTAGTCGCGAATCCTGCGGAACGCGGCAGGCCTGCCGATGAACTCGTGGCCATGGCAATTGGCAAGGCCTGGGGTTGCGGTACTGCTCCGGCCGTACCGCCAAGCCTGACAACGCGGGGGCGGTGACCGACGCCCTCGGTGCACGCCACGCGAAAGCGAGCTGCCTGAAACTCCCCGACAGCGTAGGGTCGTCAGGGATAACCGTCGACGACGCCGGATAGCTGCTCGCTTTCTTTGCGGCCGCCGCTAGAGATGCCCGCTGTTGCACCGCCTGCGCCCGGCTTTGCTGGCGGTTCATGTCTGGCGGTTCATGTATTGCTTCAGAGCGGTCCATAAACCGCCCCGAATTCGCAATCTGATCGATCCGCAACAGCATTGGCGTCGGAAATCTGATCCTGACGCTCGGCCGGTAACCTTCCTCCGACGACTGATCATTGTTGTCGTAATACGCAGGCACAGCGCCGGCACCCCTTCCCAGGATGCTGCTGTGTCACGCTCCAGCGGCTTTGCGAAAACCGAGTTGCGGACCCGGTTAACCGAGAGCCAGGATCACGGACCCGGCTAGGCCGAAGAAGCCTACATTAGGACATTTCCAAAAACACCGCAAAAAAAATTCGCGCAGCGCAAACCCAGCCAGAAGCGCTTGGCCCAACGGTGGGCGACGACGGCGCCAGGGTCGCTTTCCGGAAGCTCAGAGGATTTCAGGTCTGAAATCCTCTGAGGCATTTTTCCTCTCCCAGCCCCCGGTAATTTTTGCGACGGCACGAGGGTCCGGCTGCAAAATTCGGCATATTCTGCTTGGAGCCGCATTTTTACCGTAATGGGCCGCCGTCACACTTGGGTCGCGTCGAGACCCAACTTAAGCCGACACCGGCGGCCGCAGGCTCGCCGCCGCCGCAAAAATCCCCCCGATCCATAACCACAGCGTGTACCCGCCGCAACCTGCAGTTATCCCGTTGACGAGCGCCCAATTCACCCGCAAAAAATTTTCCCAGCCCCGTCCGAGAGTGCTGGGCGCGACCATCAGGACGAGGTACTGGTACCTTCGGGAGGCATACCCGGGTCTTGGTCCTAGGCCGAGGTTATCCTGCCGACGGATGGTACCCTGCCAGCCTCTAGGAAGCTCACCTGATGAGCTTCTCGCCTTCAGACGATGAGATAGCTCGGAGCCCTTCCGCTCACCAGCGAGCACCGTAGAGCTTTACGCCGTAAACATTGACGCAGTACTGTCGACCGAGTATCGTCGCAGGGCCTCGGCATGCGAAAGAGACGAGGCCATCGAAGCTCGGAGCCCGGCTGCGCATCAACCGGGCTCCATTTCCCCCCTCCGCCGACAGCCCAGCGTTTCTGCCGCTCTCAAACGCGTATCGCAAACCTACCCATACCCTAACCCATAACTCGAGCACGGGTTAGCGGCGCTGTTTCAACCCTCACGCTCGTGAGGCGCCTCGCCTTTCGCCTGCTCGCCACAATTGGCCGCAACGACGTCGCAGTTGTCCTTTCCGGCAGCCGCAACATCTGACGCGACATCACGTCCGGCGATAACCTTGTACTGGCCCTCAACCGTGAGTGGCGGACGCTCGGCGAAGGCTTCCGCTATCATTCGTCTCGCTCTCTCTCGGCGCTCGTCCTCGCTCAGTGTCACCGTGACCTCGGCGGCTAGCTTCACCGTGCTGTCGACCACTGCAAGCTTCGGGTGAATGAACGGCGCTGCCGCAACCGCCATGCGGTCCCGGCGGTCGGCGTTCGCCTTCGGGTCGTGCAGAACGGCGAGCATGTGCTCTAGCGGTGTGCAGCCGCTCTTGGCGACTTCGGCATGGAATTCCAGCGTGCGCTTGTTGTGGCCGCCCGCTTTCCGCCCGGCGCCTGGACGGCGTCCGCCACGACCATTAGCCATTTCTCTGAAACCGCTTTGAATGTTTTTCAACACCCGCCGCTCATAGCGCCTCAGCCTCTCGGTCGCAAGTGGCGATGCCGGGAAGGTGGCGCGTGGCCCGGGCCGTGTTCTCTTCTTCCCGGTTCTTTTCTAGCGCCTGAGGCAGTCTCAAACCGGGAGCAGAATGGGCAAGGACTGGCACGCGTCCCGAGTGTTTCGATTGCATGCCTCCCGAGCGCTTCGAGCGAACCAGGCCCAAATGCCGCCACCGGGATCATCGCCCGCTCAATTTGCTCGCGCGTTAGATGACCAAGCGGCGGTCACGCCCATCTGAGCGAGGTACCGGTCTTCAGGGACGGTGCCCCGGGTCCCAAACCTTCGGCGATGTCATACCAGAGCCCGGATGGAACCGGCGCCATAGCGCCAATAGCGGCCAGTGCAGAAGCCCGCCTATTGCGATGAAAGCTTCGGGACTGTCTGCTTTTCGTGTGTCCGGCTGCTCTCAGCGCACCATCGGCAAGCCGCAGAATTGCTCACTGCCGATGTCCCACTGTCCGCTTAGAGCCTTGTGCGGACACTGACGCGTGCGCCACGATCCGATAAGTGACTATCGGCTCGATAGCCTATCCGTGGCAGTTGCCGAAAACAAGCTCAAACGGCGTTGTAACGAAAAGGGTTGGCGCGCGCCTACAACCAGCCGCAGTCGCAGCTGTCTCACCCTGCGCCAATTCTCAGTTTGAGAACTTCCTAAGTCAAGACCCTTCTTAACCATTTTTACGGCTCGCTCTGTAAAACACAGCCGGCCGGTCGATCTGCAAAAAGAGGGTCAGACGCCAAGGCATTATCCGGTTTCGGAGTGTGCAAGTCACGCCCTGGCGCTGCCCCTGGCAATGGGACGATATTGCTTGCGCCGCTCTCTCGCGCGCGAGCCTAACAGACCGGCCGCGAGATGGGCTCTCTGGCAGGAACAGACTGGCCAGAAAGGCTAAACGATGGAACCGTCCTCGGCTGGATCCTCGACAGTGATGTCAGTGACAATGTTGAGGGGATTTCCCCAGTTCACTTCGAGTACAAACTCGACTCCGCCACCACCGTCATCATGAGGGTGCACGTTGCGGACGCCAATGAACGCCAAGCCTCTAAACCGTGTGCGGGCAATGAAGTCTTGCACCGGTGTGCCGAGTTCTGGCGGGGGAAGAGCTGTTGCCTCACATGCTGAAATATGCACAACCGATCTGCCGTTGATCACGCCGGTCCAGTTGAAGTTCTTCCAGCCTGTGGTTTGGTTCGGCCACCACACTCGAATGGTTCTAGCCATCGAATATCTCCCTTCTTCGTGTCACGGGCGCGATATCGCCCAACGAAATCTGAGTGCGCAGTTCTCCGCCGCGCTGGCAAGATCCTGTTGGCGAGCCCTTCTTCATAACGTGCTCCTTCAGTCGATCGCGCTATCGAGGGCGCTCGAACTTAGCGCGCGTTGGGGTTTTTATGTGTGAGCTATCTCACACACGCCGAGGGAACTTCAGGCCCGGGTTATCGCGCTGATAATTGGATACGCCAACGCAACTGCGCCATGCCCTGAATTTCTTCTTTAATACCATCATAGGGTGCAGGGTGGCGGGGAGGGTGTGCGAATGCGCCATTTGCGCCGGGTGCGCCATCGTGCGCCGGTAAGGTAAGGAATGTGGCGCACCTCATGCGCCATTCCTGAATCCTTATAGGCGCACGCGGAATGGCGCATCACCCACCTGCGCCATTGATGCGCCATTGTACCCTTTGCGGAAACTCAGCGCTCGTCCGACGCCTCGTCCTTCGCTTGCGCCACAGGCACCTCATTCCCGGCAACAACCCGGTACTCGCCTTCAACCACACGTGGCGGACGCTCGGCGAAGGCTTCAAGGATCGCCCGTCGCGCGCGCTCGCGGCGCTGCTCTGCAGTGAGCGCTGTCACATCGACGACTGCGGCTCTGATGGTGCTGTCGACGACTTGCAGCTTCGGGTGAAGGTATGGCGCCGCCATTCCAGCAACACGGTCTCTGCGCTCAGGTGGAGTTTTAGGGTTGCGCAGGACCTTGAGCATGTACTCGAGCGGGTGAGCCCGTCCTCAGCTGCTTTCTGCGCTGCGGTTTTCACAACCTTTCTGTCGCTCGGGCTTTTGTTGAGGCTGCCTTTCTGTCTTCCGCCGGTTTTAGAACGACCTTTCTGAAACGGCATTCTATCACATTCTAACCGAGAGCCTGTGCGCTCTCTAGCGCTGCTGCGGCTTCGGCGCAAGCCGGTCTTTTTAATTCCTACCCATACAGGTGGGCGACACACGGCAGCGACACATACATACATCCCTTTCAGGGATATGTATGTGTATGTGTCGGTCGGCATGCCCAGCCATACAGTTTGCGTCGCCGACACATTGTGTCGCTCTGTGTCGCTAGCCGAGAGCATTTGGCGCTTTCAGCAAATCCAAGCCCATTCGCCCCAAATGCCGACAATTTCCTCGGCAATGAGCCGTTCCTTTCCGCGGTTAAAGGCGTTGCGTTTGGCGCTGTCGCTCTCACCGTCTGAAATTCCGCCCTGATACGTGTACTGACGCCATAGGTCGATTTTGACCCCGAGTTTGCCATCCGGGACGCCGCTAGCGCTTGGGATGAGTTCGCCGGCTTTGATGATGGCATTGGTGAGTTGTTTCAGAGCGATTTTTGCCGCGTCCGGGAGCTTTGTCTTTTTAACGGCCTTCGCCGAGCTGCCTTCGGTGGCAGCGACGACGCACGAGCTTATCATCAAGCCGTTATCGTTGAAGCCGAGGTTAACGGGTTCGAGGCGGCTGGCGAAATTCTCACCCTCGGGGCCGTCTTTCATCCACTCGACGAGGGTGATGATCTTATTCTCTGCATCACGTTTGATAGCGATCTGGGCATCGACGGCGCCGGTAAGCGATGTATGTCCGCGTGGGCGCGTAGCGTCGACACCGCAATGATGCACGATGATGACAGCGCATTTGAAGCGTTCGCGTAAGACGTCAGCGGCAGCGACGTAGGCGGACATATCTTTATCATCGCTCTCGGAGCCAGCGATCGAGCGGTTGAGAGTATCCAGCACGATTGCGCCGGCCTGAGCGGCTGGGATTTGAGCGGTGATGTCGGTCACGAGCTGATCGATTTGGCCGGGAAGGTTGAGCCGAGTAGTCAGCAGATAAAACGGCGGATCGTCGGTTTCGCGGTCAAGGTGTGATTGCCAAAAGGCTTTGTTACGTGCGGCTAGGCCGCGCTCGCCTTCGCATGCGACATAGACGACGGTTCCTTGCTCGACGCATCGGCCGCGATATTCCCAGCCGAGTGCGATGCGCATCGTCAGGTCAAACAC
>Ga0306925_10006429_pt1 | contig 10918 bp, 13 predicted proteins | sample flu12Cox44000176_FD_203755 | JGI IMG/M metagenome (GOLD analysis project Ga0306925, IMG submission 203755) | Lab enrichment of tropical soil microbial communities from Luquillo Experimental Forest, Puerto Rico - flux8day.12C.oxic.44.000.176 (v2)... | ecosystem: Environmental > Terrestrial >... | reverse complement strand
CTTGTAGCCGAAGGCAAGACCAGCAGGGAGGTGGCTGTGGCACTCGACTTGAGCGTCAAGACTGCGGAAACACATCGGGCTAACATCATGCGGAAGCTTAACTTCCATTCTGTGACCGAAGTCGTTCGCTACGCGATCCGAAACGAGATCATCCAAGCATAGTGCTGCAAGACTCTGGTGTCCGGACTTTGGCACGGTCGCTCATGGTCCCATAAGACAGAAGCGCGGGATTGCTAGAGCGCAGCAATATGTCGCCGCGTCAACGGAGGCGTGAGATTGTGGCGATTGGATGATTAAGGAAAACCAACGTGTACATCACGCGTTTGACGATCTCCAAACAGCCGGAATTTGAAAGCGAAAAGCCCTCCAACATGTTCGAGAGAGAAATCCTCATAGCCGATGACGCAGTTGATTCCCTCATGTTCGGTGTTCTTTCCACACAAGAGTTTTGCGAGCAGTACATTCACCCGAGTATTTGTGGGTTGTCGATCGAGGAGCGCGCAAGGCGAGAACTTAACTAATGGCTGTCTCAAAAAGCACTGGGCACGACGGACGTTGGCATCGCGACGATTGCCTGCATGCCGCGCTAGCCATGCTCATTCGGGCTCAATTGCCTCTGACGCGACCGGAGCATGCAAAAGCACTCTGTTTGATTCTATTTGATTTGGGGGGCCATCCTGGGTGGCATCCAGGAAGAACTTATGCAATCACGGAAATTTGCTTTCGCGCTTGGGGCAGTGTTGGTCATCTTTATCGGCTGCGGCGGTGGCAGCAAAACGACTTCCACTCCGCCGACCTCCCCCTCGCCAACAGCAACGAAGTTGGCCGTGACGACTACGTCGCTCGCCGCAGGAACAGTAGGTACGGCCTATAGCGCGACGCTCGCGGCTATGGGAGGAACAACACCTTACCATTGGAGCATTCCGTCTGGCGATGGCAGTCTACCGAGTGGTTTGCAGCTTAGCGATGCCGGTGTCATATCGGGGACTCCCACAGCCGTAGCATCAAGCATCTTCACAGTTCAAGTGCGGGATTCAGCATCCACGCCCCAAACGGCAACTGCGTCACTCTCGCTGCAAATTAACGCGGTGGCGGTGACTTTAAAAATTACGACGACATCGCTTCCAGCGGGAACGATCGGCACTCCCTACGACGCGACGCTCGCCGCTAGTGGAGGCGTACCCCCGTATACTTGGTCTATAAGTCAGAACCAGTTGCCTGCGGGCCTGAGTTTGGCTGCACCGACGGGCATCATTTCAGGTACTCCGACAGCGCTAGCCAATGATTTCCCCTATTTCACTGTCACGGACTCAGCTCAACACGCCGTAACCCAGAGCCTACAAATCATCATCAACCCTGCGCAAACATCCCTGCCCAACGGCAATTACTCCTTCGTCTTTGGTGGTACTGTCTCTCAAAGTTCCGTGGGACTCGCCATCAACGGGACCTTTTCGCTTGCGAATGGGACCGTCACAGGCGGGATTTATGACGAAAACGCCCAGCCTTCAGCCCCAGTGACCGAGCAGAAAATCACTGGGGGCACGGTGACCGCTTATGCGAGCGGCTTGGGCCAATTCAGTCTTACTTTGGCCAGTGGAAATGTGACCTTCGCGTTTGCGAGTCCCCCCTCTTTTGGTAGCGCAAATAGCACTAGTGAGATCAGAATCATCGAATACGATGACACAAACGGCATGGGAACCCGCGGTTCCGGAGTTCTCAAATTGGCCCAGGTATCGACATCCACTTCCGCTATCCAAGGGAACTATGCATTTCATTTCAGCGGTATCGACGCTAGCGAGAAACAGACCGCGCTGGTCGGCTCGTTCCATACGGACGGAAATGGAAATATAACTTCCGGCACGGCCGATATGAACGACGATGGAACGGTGTTGAACGTCCGCCCCATCACCGGCGCGTATGCCATCGACGATCAGGGCCGCGGCACTTTGAAGTTGGTCTTTAATGGAACGACAACTTTCAACTATAGCTTTTACCAAGCGTCCCCATCGGAGCTTCTGGCAGTGTCTACGGACCAGGCATCCGCGAATATCCCAGTTGTCATTGGTTCATTACTGCGGGAAAGAGCCCCCTTTGCCAATGCCCTACTGAACGGCACCTATGTGATCGAGCTGGCTGGCCTTGCTCATGCGCAGGGAGGTGTTACTCCGGACGTAACTCTCGGTCTGGCTACCGCAGATGGCAAGGGAAACCTCACGATTAGTGCCGATGAGTACGCTCTTAATCCTACATCTCCGAGCTATTCGGGGACCTACGCAGTGGAAGCGGCGACCGGAAGGGTCGTGTTCACCACGTCCGCTGGCACCCCGCTGATCTTCTATCTGGTCGACACCACCCAGGCATTTGCACTGGCGACGGACTCATCGTCCAGCTCTGGAATTCTGGAGTCCCAGTCAGGCGCACCCTTTGCCAACGCGTCGTTTTCAGGAACGTACCTGGGCGGTACACTTGCTTTGTCCGATCCTTCGATCGCCAACTTAGTTGGCATTGTGGCGACGGACGGCGGCGGGAACGTTATAGTCACCTCGAACACGAGCAGTCGCACGGGACTTTCGTTGTACGACAAACTGACGGCGAACTACGTAGCGGACACGAGCGGGAGAGTTGTCGTTACGGCGGCGGATGGCGTCACAAGAATCTTCTACATCGTCGCGCCTACCAAGGTTGCCCTTCTCGCCGGTGGCGGAACGGAAGGTGTCTACACAGCAAGTTTCGAGCAGTAATCAAAGCTGGCCAGCACTGACCAGAAATGCAAGTCTTAGTGGCAACGCACAATCCAAGAGGCCGGAGTCACATCACTCTCGTTGCCCCGGCGTGCCCACAGGCTGCCTGCGAAACAATGAGCCTAGACCGAGTAGGCCCGCACCGAGCAAAAACAGAGATGACGGCTCTGGGACGGAGCCGACCGTTGAGGTTGCCACGACTGTGCTTGCCACCACTGCGCCCTCGAAAGTACCAAACAAGTTATTGTTGGCGTCAAAAAAACTGCTCGAACCTGGCGGCATTGTGGCGAACGTGCCTGTCAGCAGCGTGAAAGGGGCACTGTTGCCGGAGTAACTCTGAGAACCGAAGAAACGCCAGGTATACTCGTCACCACCAGCAAGTAAGTCCACATCGAAAAGCCCACCCAACGTCGTCGGAAAGAACTCCACCGTTCCTACTCCGGAAAAAACAGGTAGGGAGCCGAGGCTAAAAAAAATAGGCACAGAGGTTTGGAGACTCGTGAGGGTGGAGGGCTCACCGAAGGTAATTGTGAAGGTGGTGTTCGGGGCGCTGAACGAGCTCGACGAGGTAGTGGAGTCGTAAGTTCCCGTTGCTTTGAAATTGATCCCGTCGCCGAGCGCAGGCCTGGTTGCCACCAGAAACACCAATAAGAACAATGTGATCAGCGATAGTTTTGGCATGGCGGCAGCCCCCCCCCTAGCGAGGGGACAATATGCCCCAAGGTAATCGTCATCAACTGTCACTTGTGCCAGTGGTGGTCAGCCGATTCAAGTGCGGGCTCTCATTGCAGAGGCGTAACTCCACAAACTGCAATTTCTATGAAATTTTACAGGTGACCGAACGCCTGGCGTTTAGGAGGATGTGCGAGCCTGCACGCTACGCCTCTCCTTAGTTTCTCCCCGCGAAAATGCTGCGGAGAGGTCCCCTCCTAGGAACCTCGCGCCAGGATCTTCTGCGCAGCACGGCTTGATGCGTGAACCTTATATCTGTCGCGGGACTTTATCTGTCGGCAACGACTGGCCACAGCAATGCTAGTAGACCGCCGGTCAGTAGAACTACGACTCCAATTTTCAGCGCGAGGCTATTCCATGATGAGGATGTTTCAGATTGCCGCAGTTCATACTGCCGCCGTTCTTCTAACTCTTCTTGGGTCCACGGTTCTATTCTTGTCATTTCAGACGGACCTCGAACAGACTTTTAGTCCTAACGGTGGAAAACGGGAATCGGGCATTGTGCTTAGGCGGCCCTGACGCAATTGACAGGGGTGTGCGGAAGTTCACGGCCTTACCTAAGGCCACGCTCTATCTCTGCGAAGTGCAAAAATAGAGCCATGCCGCAGGGCGCTAAAAGCGAGTAAAGGGCGACGATTAGAAGGGTTAGGCCTCGTAAGGCTCGTGCCGTTCGCTCCCCATGCGAGCCGAGCCTAGCCCTAACACAGCATGATTTTTAGGGAGCGTTACGGCTTACGCCAACGGCATAGCCAGCGAAAAAGCCTGTGGGAGTCAACCCTGGCGCGTTGGCGCTGCCCAGGTAGTGGGTTCGGAAAGCACCGTGCTCCTGGCCGAGCCGCAGCAATTCGCCGTTCAGCACGAACGAGCTAGTGGAAGTGATGGAATTAAGATGAGTCGTTGTAAAGGGAAAAGGAGTGCTCGGAGCGAGCACAACTTGTTGTTCATAATCTGAAACCTGAATTGGCAAACCGGCCTCAAACGTCGAGGGGTCGGAAAAACTAGCGCCGCCCTCGGGGTGATAGTAAATCGTCGTTGTGCCAGTACGATTCACAACTCTAAGCGGGCCATTGTTGATCACCTGCGTATTCATTGCTTGCGTGGAGAAGGTGAACATCGCAGTTGACTCGTTCTTAGTGGTGTCGCTGTTGAAGACATTGGCGACACCCTCGATCTTGGAAAGGTATCCAAACTGGTGGGAGTTCGCCCCTGAGTTAATGAATTGTCCGACAAAGTTTAGGTCTGGCCGGTCTTCACCGATGCTGATCACCCTTCCACCCTCAAGCGAACCGCCCCTTAAGGCGGCTATTCCGAGAAGTCCTGCAGCCCCCCAGACCGCTCCGCAGAGACTCGCTGCACCCAGTAGCAAACCGCAGAACCGCAAAACCGCTGTTCTCTTCATAACAGTCTCCTCTCATGTAAGCCATAGGCTGTTCATTAGCTTTTCCGGTCTACATTGACCACCACATCATTGATTTGCCCTTCGAATTGAACGAAAAAACGAGTAGGGTTCGCGGCTATTAGAGGGCCGATCCGCTCCCTAACGAGACACACTACGGATGTTGGAGGGCTCTATTTCCGCTGAATAGAGAGCAATCGAAGGAGGCTTGAGCCTGAGGATAGCCCAGGCCTAACGGCGGGAGTGAGGGTGAGGTGAAAATCAAATTCTTGCGCTACGGCGAAATCACTTCGTGTGAGCAAATCCTCGGATGCAATCCCACCTGATTTGTGAATAGGCGAGGCTGATACCTGGATGTAGTCATTCGACGTATCATCAGCCAAGCGGACCAATTCTCCAAACTCGCCGCAAAACAAGCTCAGCATAAGCGAAAGGAGGAACAGGATGCGAAGCGCCTTTACGGATCGCATAGGGCTGGAAGATCCCTTTTCCAGACCAGGCGGGAACTGCCATGGGCAGCGCACTTTCCCAAAAATTACGGAGGCTGTCAATACAAACTTGCAGTTGAGCGGGAACAGTACAATGTTGCGCTATATTCTCGGTCAATTGAAACGAAGCCCAGGCGGAGTACGCCAAATTGCAGTAACCAAATCCGCAATCCTCTGAAGCGTAATATGATGAGTTTGAACGCACTTTTCCCCAGTGGAATTTCTTTGCATAGTATTACCATTACACGGTCACTCACAGCGTCAAAAGAGGGCGGCGTTTCAGGCGCGTTTTTCGGGTGAATCATCCGCGTCGGCCCATTCCGTGGCTGTGTTTGATTCTATTTGATTTTGCGGGCCATCCTCTCGATTAACGCCCAGAGCGTGCAGCTTTTTCCTCTACGATCTCCGCGAGCAGCGGATGCTCCGCGTCGCTGTCGCAGGCCTATGCGCGTTCTGAGGTATTTGGCCTTGCCGAGTGCGGAAAAACACGGCAGCGGGCGCGCGTCCATCACAGCGAGTGGTTTTAATCGCAATCCTCAGCCCCTATCCCGCTCGTCGGCTCGAAACAGCGATGAATTTCTGGCAGCCGCAAAGATACACGCAAGGGCGTGTTCCACCTGACCGGGATGAATGCCCGGGCTGCCATCTGGATTGTTTCCGATCGTCGGCCAGAACATGTCGCCGCGATCTGACCCGGCAGCAGTAGGCGCTGTTGCAAGTGAGAGCGTTACGTCAGCTGCGCGAAGCCGGCGACCAAGTTCACCACACTTGTCTAGGTCGCCGTAGGCCGCAGCCTGTGCCATCCGGTGAAGGCCAGATGAAAGAGCAGATTCGTGGGAACCATCAAGGAGAGATAAACAATAGGGATCATGTAGACGTTTGTCCGAGGAAAGCAATAGCGCGCTACATAGAGCACGACGATCACACTTCGCATGCCCGTGGAGGTCGCCAACACCCGACGTGACTCACCGTCAGGGCCGCCTGCGAACCAACCGATTAGCATCGATGTGACCAGTAACAAAAACATTGCCAGGATCGTTCGTCGGCCGGCGACTACATTCAAGGCTTCTCGACGCGCCAACCGCGTCTCCCACATCAGGAAAAGAAATACGACGGTGGCAAAGATATCGAGTGGCAGCACTAGCCGAGGGGCGATCTTCGGCGCACGCCGTGCAATCCACAATCCGACGCACAATGGCGCTGCAATGAACAGTAAAATGCTGACGGTTAAGCTCAGTATCGGCCGCTCACTGTGCTGTGCTGTCAGTGGCATGACTTTGACGGCCAAAGGTGTTATGGCGATGCTCACTACCGAGAGCACGAAGGTCATCACTGCAGCAAACGCCAAGCGAGGCTTTGCCATACGGGTGAATTGCAGAGCGATGGGTGTCCCTGGAATGGCAGCCAGCAGCAGGATGCCCACACTTGCATCAGACGTCAGGGGGAAGATTTTCACCAATACAAAACCTATGCCGGGTATCAGAATGCAATTCGCGACGAGGGTTCTGATGAACAGGGCTCGGTTGCGCAAGACATCGAGCAGTTCGCCACCGCTGACACGCAGTCCGATGGAGAGCATCACTAGAACGACGAAGAAGTCGAGCAACGGCATCGGCCGAACCAGCATAGCTTCCTCCGGACCGGCAGGGCAGATCAGATAGCGAATTGCCGCCCTATCTCAAAAACCATTTCCCTCGGTAGGCGAAAATATTCAATTGCCTCGCTCGAATTGCGCAGCAGGAACGCGAACGTGCTCTGCACGAGGCGCGGCAGCCCCTTGCCGTCCTCGCGTGGAACAACGGTCTCGCGCCCGATGAAATAGGTTACTTTGGCGGAATCCACCGGGTACCCCTTCGCCTGAGCGCGCTGCAGCAGAGCTGGGATATCCGGCTGTTCCATGAAACCGAAATGAGCGTGGGCCCGCCATACGCGCGGGGCGATTTCGCGGACTTCCACCCGGTCCTCGGCCGCTACGTAAGGGACCAATTCGGTGACCACGTTAGCGATCACGATCGAACCGTGCAACGATCGGATATGCTTGAGGTGCCAGACCACGATCGGCGGAACGTCCCGCGTAAGGCGCGCGAGGAACACCGCGGTGCCGGGCACCCGCGGAATCTGGCCACTTTCGATCTCTGCCACGATCTCGCCGATCGGAACCTGCATTTCGTCCGCCAGTTTTTGCACCGTTGCGTTGCCCTTTCGCCAGATCAGCATTACGGAGCAGATCAAGGCGCCGAGCAGTAGCGGCACCCACCCGCCCCGGGCGATCTTTACTATGTTGGCGGACAGAAATCCTGTGTCTACCGTTCCAAATCCGATGGCAGTCACAATCACCGCCGGCAGCGGCCAGCTCCAAATCTCGCGCATGGCGCAAGACAGGAGAACCGTGGTTGCCAGCATTGTCGCCGACACTGCGATTCCATAGGCGGCGGCGAGGTTGTTTGAGCTTCCAAATCCAATCGAGAGGCTGAGCGTCACGATCATGAGCAACCAGTTCACAGCGGGCAGGTAGATCTGGCCATAACCCTCGGCTGAGGTCTGGACGACCTGCAGTCGCGGCAGTAACCCTAGTTGGATTGCCTGGCGCGTCATAGAGAAGGCGCCCGTGACAACCGCCTGGCTGGCGATGACGGTTGCAACAGTGGCCAGTAGCACCAGCGGCAGCTGCAAAGGCGAGGGGCAGAGTTGGTAGAAGATGTTCCCCGCGCTCGGTGCGCCGGCCAGCACGAACGCCGCCTGCCCAGCATAGTTCAGAATCAGGGCTGGAAAGACCAGGCAGGACCAGGCTAGTCGGATTGGCACCCGGCCGAAATGACCGAGGTCGGCATACAGAGCCTCGGCCCCAGTGACGCAAAGGAACACTCCGCCGACCACCAGTAAAGTGGTAATGCCTCCGCCCGAGAATAAGTAGCGCAGCCCTACTATCGGATTCAGAGCCCACAATACTGCCGGATGCTGCGCGATCCCCACCACGCCAAGCAGGGCGATTGTCGCGAACCAGATCAACATGACCGGCCCCAACAGCCGACCGATGCGCGCGGTGCCGTGCCGTTGCACCGCGAACAACGCAACCAAGACCACAACGGTCGCCAGCAGCACATAGTGCTGCAGGTGAGGTGTTACGATGTTCAGGCCCTCGAGTGCCGACATCACCGAGATCGCGGGCGTGATCGCGGCATCGCCATACACCAGCGCCGCACCACACAGACCAATGAACATGATGAGAGCTTGCCACCGCCCGTGCATCCTGCGCAGAAGGGCCATCAGCGCGAGAATGCCGCCTTCGCCACAATTGTCCACACGTAGGGCGATGCTGACGTATTTTAGCGAGGTGACGATGATCAGCGTCCACAAGATCAGCGACAGCGCACCAAGGACTGTCGCTGGTTCTGAATGCGCGCCGCCCGTCACGTTCAGCACGGTCTTGAGCGTGTAGAGCGGACTCGTGCCTATGTCGCCAAACACCACGCCAAGGGCGGCCAGGCTTAATGCTGGCATACGGAGGCGGCTTGAAGTGGGCTGAGAGGCTTCGATCGATTGGTCAGGCATAGTGTTCCTAAGATGCCTCTATCTCCTGGCAAAGTTCAGCGGGGCGTCGACGCCGATTTAGCGGCTTTTCGATCGAGGCACCCACCTACTTCCTGAAACCGCCGGATCGTTGGCCCCCCAAAGTCGCCGCCTTGTAGGCTGCCAAACGCTCCTCGCGGGATTCGTATATCAGCTCGGAACTAATCAAATCCAGCAATCCCAACTGCTCAAGCTTGCCTTGGTGTCGGACTCTTACAGCCGAATCCGCGCTGACGACGAAGTGTCGCGACGACTCTAAAATGGCAAACTCCACGACCGGCAAAAACAGTGTGTATAGCCGTGTGATCACCGGTGTGCCGATGATCCTCGTGTAGCGCATCACCTCGGGAATGCCGAGTGCGGCCAGGATAATGCCCGCCACAATGTCGGGCCCGAGGCGTGCCTGCAATCGTTAAGTCCGCCCGCAATCGTAATCCGAGGATGGCTAAGGCCAACAACTGGCAGAAGTAGCAGCCCGGAAAATGGATGCCTCTAACTCGATGGGCTGCGTGGAAACGTGGCTGTCACGTTTGAAGAAGGAACCTTATCTGAGTCCAGCGCTGCGCTTCTTGCGGACCGATGACGCGCACTTTTATATCGCCGGAGCCTTCAGCTGTAGGTGGTTCGACCGGACGATAAAGAACACTGCTGATCTCAAAAGGTTTGTTCTGATCGTAGGCGGAGGAGACGCCACCGCGGAACTGTTTGATCCAGCCACCGGAACGTTCTCGTTTACCGGGCCACCGATCGCAGGTCGGCTGCATGCCACTGCCACGCTGTCAGACGTGCATCGTTCCCGTCGGCGTGAAACCTGAATTCGTCGTTGTTACCGCCGATCCCATGACCCGCCACGAGCTTCAACAAGCTCTCTCTCGTCTCGACATAGGTGCTTCATGGCTTTCGACGGTGCATTCTCGCGCACGAGCTCGGTCACGTCGTACTTGGACATCGCATGGACACCCAATTCGCGTTTCTCAATCGCGTGCGATTCAACGAAACGAAGACGTTCGACCATTTTGGCTTTGCACGCACAGCGGAAGAGGAAAAGGCGGCGAACCAGAAAGCGATGGAACTGTTGAGGAACTCGCCCTATAAGGATCAGCTTGAGAATGCACAACTATTCCTCGAAGCCCTCCAGAACCGGTCGAAAAAGATCCCCTGCCTTATCAGTCCGCACCTAGGCGACAGGGTCTCGACAGGTTGGACCGTCTCATCCAGCCGGCTGTCTGCCGCAAAGCCAGGGGCCACCGTCACTGCTGGACTCCCCCTCGGCGGACACATCAAAATCGACCCGTGGAGCGATCAGCTGCGTTTGCTTAAGACCCAGCCCGTAGGCACGGTGGCCGAATACGAAAGAATACCATTCGAGGTGACACCCTTCTTCCTCTATCTCACCGTTCAATCAGATAAACTGTCGACAGACGCCGTTGGCGTCACATCGGCAGAGGCAGATAGAGATGCAAAACAGTGAGTCACGAAATGGCAGTGCTTCTTCGACACGAGCTCTGACGATCTGAATTGCCTGCAAACGTTGTGCGACAACTACCAATCCAGTTGATTCGCGCCTGGAGGACAGCCTGCAATCATCAAAGGCTCCCGGACTCGCGCGTGAGCGTTTTGACCACGCAGTTATACTTGTGGGGTAAATCCGGAGCATGAGAATGATGAAACCTCCGAGCGCTGCGTAGATCCCGGGAAACGAATCGAAGAAACGGAAGAAGATTGAAGCTGTCCAGTGACGCTCTTCAACCATGACGTCTCTTCTCTCTAGGATTAATGACGCTATCGGACGCTTGTCCTTACCTTCTAAGTCCCTGCTCTATTGTGTGATCAACGTCGGCCAGAAACGTGCCGGGATTTCTCGGGCCCTGGAGCCGAGTCACGAGGCCGCTAGTTTGAGCGATAACCAGGTCAGGCTTGCCGTCCCCATTCAAGTCCCCGACCGCCAGTGAAAGGACTTCGTCAGCAGCCCCGTAGTCAGTCGCGGCCTG
>Ga0306925_10006426_pt1 | contig 10919 bp, 9 predicted proteins | sample flu12Cox44000176_FD_203755 | JGI IMG/M metagenome (GOLD analysis project Ga0306925, IMG submission 203755) | Lab enrichment of tropical soil microbial communities from Luquillo Experimental Forest, Puerto Rico - flux8day.12C.oxic.44.000.176 (v2)... | ecosystem: Environmental > Terrestrial > Soil... | reverse complement strand
TCCGGCGGTGACGCTGTCGTTCAATCTCGCCCCCGGCGTCGCGCTCGGCCAGGCGGTCGACAAGATTCAGGCGGTCGCCGATCGGCTGCACGCGCCGGCGACATTGAACGGGTCGTTTCAGGGCACGGCGCAGGCCTTTCGGGCCTCGCTGTCGTCGATGCCGATGCTCGTCGCTGCGGCTATTCTCGTCGTCTACATCGTGCTCGGCGTGCTTTACGAGAGCTACATCCACCCGATCACGATCCTCTCGGCGCTGCCGTCGGCCGGCGTCGGTGCCCTGTTGCTGTTGATGCTCTTGCATTACGAGCTGTCGGTGATCGCGATCGTCGGCATCATCCTGCTGATCGGCATCGTCAAAAAGAACGCGATCATGATGATCGACTTCGCGCTGCAGGCCGAGCGCCTCGAAGGCAAGAGCCCGCAGGAGGCGATTCATCAAGCGTGCCTGCTGCGCTTTCGGCCGATCATGATGACGACGTTTTCGGCGTTGTTTGGCGCGATGCCCATTGCTTTTGGTAGTGGCGGTGGCGCGGAACTGCGCCAGCCGCTCGGCGTCGCGATCATCGGCGGGCTGTTGATATCGCAATGGCTGACACTCTACACGACGCCGGTGATCTACCTCTATCTCGAACGTTTCGCCCGCTGGGTCGGCCGTCCATACCGGCCGTCGCGCGTTCAGGAAGCGCTGTCGGATGCCCCGAGACCGGCACTGGCGGAGGGGCGTCAGGGCGCCTCCAACGATTAAGACAGGCGGCGCGCCGTGACCAAAAAGATGGTGGACGGAAGCCGCATCTCTTTGTCTCCGGCATAAGCTGCAAGAGCTTCTGTGATCTCCCGCCTGATCGTCGCGCGCACCGCGTCGCCCGGTTTCTTCTCGTCGATCAGGCGGGCGGATGGGCCCATGATACAGGCGTGCTCAGCTTCCTCCTCAGGGGTGGAGCTGATGATATCGGGTGTCTCACGGCTGATCTCGATATCGGCGAGTCCGGCTATTTCGAGAATGCCCCGGACGTAGTCTCGATCACTGAACGCCAGTGGGCCCGGCATTCGGGGAGGCGTTGGCGCCGGTGGTCCCAAATGCCGCAAGGCGACCTCGTAGGGGATCAGCCAATGCCTGTTCTCCGCGAGCGGCCCCCAACATACAAAGCACAACCGTCCACCGGGCCGCGCCGTTGGGACAAGATTGCGGAAGGCGGCAACGGGATCGGCAAAAAACATGACGCCAAAACGTGAGATGATCAGGTCGAAGCGGTTGGGTTCGAAGCGATGGACCTGCGCATCGGCCTGCAACAGCGAGATGTTACCGAGCCCGCTTGCCGCGACGCGCTGGCGGGCGCTTGCCAGCATCGGCTCGGATCTGTCGACGCCGACTACCCGACCGCGCTCACCTACCGCCTCGGCAAAGGGCACGGTGGCGGCGCCGGTGCCGCAGCCGATCTCGAGCACGCTTTCGCCCGGCATGACCGCGGATCGCCTCAACAACAGATCGTTGACCGCGCGCACGCGGCGTTCGACAAAGCCGCCTAGCCCGACCCAGCGCGGGCCGGCCACGTTATTCCAATATTCGTGCTGTGCGGTGTTGGCGATGCCGCTCTCTGTCATTCCAAGATCTCCTTGCGATCCGTCCGGACGGGTTGGCGGCAGTGCTCAGTCGCGGCGCAGCCCGGTTGATTGCGGGTCAGGCATAGAATAGCGCGAAGTAGACGACGTAGATCCAACTGAAGATGCCGTGGATAATCGCCCACAATATCGAGTGGTTAGTGTTGTAGGAGATGGCCATCGCGAGCGCGGAGCCGAAGCTGACCCCGTACTTCGCCCCTTCCATGCGGACGCTGTATCCCCGCCATCCGTTCATCGGCTTCTCCTTCGCGACCTTCGGGTTTACCGTATCGGAGACGCTCGAGGATAAGGGAGAGCACATCGTGAAAACACAAGGCATGACCGCCGCAGAGGTCGAGGCGGCACTGGCCCGCGCCGGGCTCAAGATTCCCGAACGCGAGAAGCCGGAGATCGCTGCGGCGGCGCATTTCATCGAGGAGATGGCTGCGCGCCTTCGCCGCAAACGCACGATGGCAGCCGAGCCAGCGCATATCTTTCCACCGCCGGGAGAGCCGCTCAATGCGGTGATCCAGGCAGATCTGCGCGAGACGACTAGGCGTGTTCTGGGCTCCTTGACAGCGCGTGAGGAGTGACGATGGTCCCGGATTTCCTGACAATTGCGGAGGCTGGCGCGCTGATCGCCAAGCGCGATCTCTCTCCTGTGGAGCTCACGCAAAGCCGCTTGGCACGCATCGAGCGGCTCGACGGCCAACTCCACTCCTTCATTCGTGTGCTCGGCGACCAAGCGCTCGCGGCGGCTCGCGAGGCGGAAGCCGAGATCATGGCGGGGCGCTGGCGCGGGCCCCTGCATGGTATCCCGATCGGCTTGAAGGACATCTACGAGACCAAGAGGGTTCCGACCACGGGTCATTCAAAGGTGATGATCGATCACGTGCCGCAGGCGGATGCCACATCGGTTCGGCGTCTGACCGAGGCGGGTGCGATTATGCTCGGCAAGCTCGCAACTCACGAGTTCGCCTTTGGCGGGCCGTCCTTCGACCTACCATGGCCGCCTGCGCGCAACCCGTGGGATACGACCCGCTTTACCGGGGGATCGAGCAGCGGCACCGGGGCTGCGGTCGCAGCTGGCCTTGTCCTCGGCGGCACCGGCAGCGATACCGGCGGCTCGATCCGTGGACCGGCGGCATATTGCGGGCTCGCCGGCCTCAAGCCGAGCTACGGCCGGATCAGCCGGGCGGGGGTCCTCCCGCTGGCGTTTTCGCTCGACCATGCCGGCCCGATGGCCTGGACCGTCGAGGATTGCGCAATATTGCTGCAAGCGATGGCCGGGCACGATCCCGCCGACCCCGCGAGTGCCGACCGCCCGGTACCGGATTATCGGGCCTCCCTCGCGCGAGAAGCCAAGGGGTTGCGTATTGGCCTGATCCGGCATTTCTATGAGACCGACAACCAGGCGAACGAGGCCACCCGGCAGGGCATCGCGAGCGCCGTAAAAGTCTTCGAAGATCTCGGGTGCTCGGTGCGCGAGCTCCGAGTGTCGCCGCTCGCCGACTGGGCAGCCTGCGGCATCGTGATCATGCTCTCCGAGGCCTATGCGATCCATGAGGTGACTTTGCGCGAGCGCTTCGTCGATTACGGCGAAGCCTTCCGCGACCGCATGGCCCTCGCTGCGTTGATTACTGGTGCCGACTATGTCCAGGCGATGCGGCTGCGCCGCGAGCTCATGACCGAGCTCGCAAAGGCGATGACGGATCTGGATCTCGTGATCACTGCTGCGGCACCAAGCGAGGCGCCCACCTTTGATGCGGTCAGCAAGTTCGCGATCTTCGAGCGACCGTCGCTGACGATGCCGTTCAATGTGACCGGCAGCCCGGCGATGTCGGTGTGCTGCGGCTATACTGCGAACGGTCTGCCGCTTGCCTTTCAGCTTGTCGGCAAGCCGTTTGACGAGGCGACGGTTCTCAAAGCGGCGCATGCCTATGAAAAGGCGACGACGTGGCGATCGATTCGGCCCCGCTCGCCGCTGCCCTGACCTTGCGCGCCCTGTCTTTCGCTACCGGAATCGTGGGTTAATATTGGTCTGTGGCGGGTGTCCCGCCGAATCGATAAGAGCCGGTGATGAGCTCGACCCTCCGTGATCCGCAAGGCGCCGAACAGACCGCAGTCGATTACCTCAGGCGAGCGCAGGAGCTTGGTCCCGAGCTCGAGGCAGCGGCCGAGGAAATCGAGCGGCGACGCGAGCTGCCCGAGGCGATCGTCCAGGCCCTGATCGAGCGCGGATTGTTCCGCTTGCTGCTGCCGGGTGCGCTCGGCGGCGCCGAGCTGCGCCCAGCGGCGTATGTCGCGGTCATCGAGGAAGTCGCCAAGCACGATGCCAGCGTTGCCTGGTGTCTGGGTCAGGCCTGCGGCTGCACAATGAGCGCGGCTTATCTCGATCCTGAGGTAGCACGCGAAATCTTCGGCGGACCGCACGGGATCGTGGCATGGGGCCCGCCGGGCCCGGCCGAGGCGCGCACGGTGCCGGGCGGCTATCGGTTGAGCGGAACCTGGAGCTTCGCCAGCGGCAGCCATCACGCAACCTGGCTCGGCGCCCATGTCGCGATTCTCGAGTCGAGTGGGGCGCCGCGGCTGCGGCCGGATGGCGGCCCGGTCGTGCGCACCTTGCTGTTCCCGAAGGCGGGCGCGAATTTCACTGATATTTGGCATGTCATCGGCTTGCGCGGCACCGGCAGCGACCGCTACACGGTCACCGATCTGTTTGTGCCCGAGGAACACACGGTGTTGCGTGACGCCGCAGCCAAGCCACGCCAACCGGGTCTGCTCTACGCCTTCAGCAGCAGCAATATCTATGCATCGGGCTTCGCCGGGGTGGCTCTCGGCATCGCCCGGAGCGCGCTCGACGCCTTTGTCGAGCTCGCCCGCGACAAGATCCCGCGCGGTGCCAAGCGCACCCTGCGCGACAACAACGTGATCCAGGCGCAGGTCTCCCAGGCCGAAGCACGGTTGCGTGGAGCGCGCGCCTTTCTCTTGGACTCTCTCGACGAAATCTGGCGGGATATCGGCGGGTTGGGGCGGCTGACGATGGATCACAATACGACCATCCGGCTCGCCTCGACCTGGGCCATCCATCAGGCACGCGACGTCGTCGACACGGCCTATCATGCGGCGGGGGCGACAGCCATCTTCGAGAGCAACCCCTTCGAGCGCCGGTTTCGAGACATTCATACGGTGGTGCAGCAGTATCAGGGCCGCCAAGCCCATTTCGAAGCGGTCGGGCAGGCGTTGCTCGGTCTCGAACCTGAAGGTGCGATGTTCACTTTTTGACCGATCCGATGAACCTCCGTGACCCTGCTCCGAGCGATGCTCGCCCTGCCGCGGCGCGGCGCCACTGGTCGCTCGGCGACATCCCTTGGAATGAGATCCACCGTGATGCGGTGACGCAAATCGAAGCATACTTTTATCTTGTGGCCGCGGCGTCGCTGATGGAAAGCGCGACCGATCTTTATACCGAAAACTTGATTGAATACTTTGCCGGCGACCAAGAAGTCACGTCATGGCTGGAGCATCATTGGCTGCCGGAGGAATTGCAACACGGTCAGGCACTGCGGCGCTATGTTGAAGCCACCTGGCCGGAATTCGATTGGGAAATTGTGCAGCGACGGTTTGTCGAAGAATTCAGACCGTTCTGTGACACCGCGCTCGAGCCGACGCGCAGCCTGGAGATGGCGTCGCGCTGCGTCGTCGAAACCGGCACCGCGAGCTATTACCGGACCTTGTCACGCGCCAGCCCCGATCCCGTGCTTGCTTTGCTGACCCGCCACATCGCTGGAGACGAGGTGCGTCATTACAAGCACTTCTTCCGCTACTTCCAGAAATACCGCGACGTCGAACGTCCAGGCCGCCCGGCGATCCTGCCGGCGCTATGGCGGCGACTCAGGATGACCGGCGGCGACGACAGCTTTATCGTTCTCAAACATGTCTACGGCGCCCGTTATCCTGGAAGGCCATTCGATGTCGGGGTGTACCGCGGCTTACGCCAGCGGGGTCGCGACCTCGTTCGCGACCACTTCCCGCACGAGATGAGCGTGCGGATGCTGTTGAAGCCGCTGGGACTCGGTCCGCAAACCCAGCGCCTCGCGCTGCCGGTGATCACGGCGCTGGCCCGGCGCGTCGTGCCGTAGCCTGCCCGCTACGCGGCGAAGTCGATCAGCTGGCGCACCGGCGCACCAGACTTCAGCGCGGCAAACCCCTCATTGATCTGGCTGAGCTCGATCCGACCCGAAATCAGGTGGTCGAGCTTCAAACGGCCCTGGCGCCACAGCGACAACAGCCGCGGCATGTCGACCCGGAAACGGTTGCCACCCATCGAGGTGCCCTGCAATTTGCGGTCGCGCAAAAAGTCGTAGCCGTGCAATTCGATCTTTACGCCCAGCGGGACCATGCCGATGATCGTTGCGGTGCCGCCCGGGCGCAGCATGCCGAAGGCCTGCTCGGCGGTCGTCTTGGTGCCGAGCGCCTCGAACGAATAGTGCACGCCGCCGCCGGTCATGTCCCTGACCGCCTTGACTGGGTCGGCATTGCTCGCGTTCAGGGTGTCGGTCGCGCCGAGCTCGCGCGCAACCTCCAGCTTCGAGGCGACGGTATCGATCGCGATGATGCGCTCGGCGCCGGCGAGTGCGGCACCATTGACCGCCGACAAGCCGACCCCGCCGCAGCCGATCACCGCGACCGTCGCACCCGGCTCGACTTTGGCGGCGTTGAATACGGCACCGACCCCAGTCATCACGCCGCAACCCACGAGTGCCGCGCGGTCGAGCGGGATGTCGGGATCGATCTTCACCATCGAATTTTCATGCACCAGCATCTGCTCGCCGAAGGAAGACAGATTGAGAAACTGGTTCATCAATTCCCCATTCTTCCACGATAGCCGGCGCGAGATCCCAGGCGGCATCTTGACCTCGGTGTTCTCACACAAATTCGGGTGACCGGTGACGCATTGCGGGCAGGTGCCACAAAACACCGAAAGACAGGTGATCACATGGTCACCCGGCTTGACATAAGTCACACCATCGCCGACCGCCTCGACGACCCCGGCGGATTCATGGCCGAGCACGCAGGGAGTCGGGTGCGGATAGAGCCCCTCGATGAAATGCAGATCGCTATGGCACAGCCCGGCAAAGGCAGTGCGCAGCAGCACCTCGCGCGGCCCGGGTTTGGTGAGCGCGATCTCTTCGATCGTCAGAGGCTGGTTCGGGGCATGCAGGACGGCGGCTTTCATGAACGGGTCACTCCTGGAAATTGAGGCGCAGGCCGGGCTCGGGCCAGTCCATCGCGGCGAGCTGACCATTGGCGGAAAGGGTGATGTAGGCGGTCCGCATGTCCCGGCCGCCAAAGCAAATGTTGGTCGGATAGACATCCGGCATCTTGACCTGCCGCGCGACCCGACCGTCGGGTGCGATCACGGTGATCTGGCCGGTGATCAGCGTCGCCACCGCGATATTGCCGGAGGCCCCGACGGCAAGGCTGTCGAAGCGCTGAAAGCCGGGCAGCCCGCACACCAGCCGGCCGGTGTAGGGTGCAGGAAACGGCTCTTGGCGTAAAACCCCCGGCTCGACGATGTCGAAGGCGAAGAGCCGCGAGCTTTCGGTGTCGGCGACATAGACGGTCTTTTCGTCCGGCGACAGGCCGACGCCGTTCGGGCTCAGCATCGGGTGGACCAGTTCGACGATTTTCGACCCGTCGGGCAACGCGTAGTAGAGGCCGCCATGATCGCGGTCGCGCCCGCGCCTCTTGCCGAGATCAGTGAAGTAAAATCCGCCCTGGCGGTCGAATACGATGTCGTTCGGCGCCGACAATTTGTGACCGCCGCATTGGCTGTAAAGGACACGCATTTCGCCGGTGCGCGGGTCGATCCGTTGGACATAGCCGCACTGGTAGTTCTTTGCCGGTCCGGTCGCGAGGAAGCTGCCTGCGGCATATTCCGCGCCGCCGTTGTTGCAGAGATAGAGCGCGCCATCCGGGCCCCGCGCCAAGCCGTTCGGCCCGCCACCCGTGTTCGAGAGGACGGTCTTTGCGCCATCAGGCATCACGCGCGTCACCGTGCCGCCGGCGATCTCGCCCAGGATGACGGAGCCATCGGCCATCGCCATCGGCCCTTCGGGAAACCGCAACCCCGTCGCTATCACCCGGATATCGGCCATCGCGTCCTCCCTTCGTTGCGCCCGACAATTCTGTCGCCCCGATCGCCGGAGCGTCAAGCGGGCCTGGAGGATGCCCGACAGGCGTCGATGGCCCAATCGACCCGGTCCTTGCCAAAGTAACGCTGCCCGTTGACGACGATTGTGGGTACACCAGGACATCGCAGCCGCTCGAACTCCGCGAGCGCCTCCCGCGCCTGCTCACCCGGGCCGGGCTCACCTAACCCCGTCATCAATTTTTCGGCGTCGAGGCCCCTGCGTCGCGCGGCCCACCGAATGGTTTCAGGCTCGTTGACATCGAGACCCTCGACCCAAGCGGCTTCGAACAAAGCTCGATCGAGCGGTCACGCTTTTCGGCGGCGGCCGCGTAGAAGACGCGGGCCGGCAATTCCTCGCGGTGGAAGGCTGAGCCCGCCCAGCGTTGAGGCGCGCTGGCGGAAAATTTCAGGGTCTGGGTGGACGAACGGGATCGAGAAGCGCTCCGACCAGCGGCGGCAATCTTCCCGAAGCAGGCGCTCAAGCAGCGGGTCGAAGCTCTGCGCGAGGCCGGATGGAGCCAGCTCGCGATCCCGATCACCCCCGGCGAGGAAACGGCGCTCGAAGACTGGGCGCGCATTAAGCGCGCATTCGATCGACAAGTGAAAATAAATCTGAGTGTTTGTAGTCACGCGTCATTCCTGAGAAAGCAGCCCCCGGGTTACGCCGACGCTGGATGGTGGCGAGCGAAGCCTGGGGGCGGGGTCCAAGGACTCCATCGCTTGCCCTGGACCCCCGCCTTCGAGAATGTAACGCAATTCAGCCCACGGAAAGCTGCGGAGAAGTTTGGTGCTGTTACGCGAATCTCTGGTCCCGAAGGACAGCTTCTAAACACTGGTTCGCTCACGTTTCCTTAAGCGGCACCAGAGGCGTTCGCCAAATCTTCCCGGTTTTCTCGACACTGGCTGCAGTCGGTTGATTGGATTACATCCTCCTTCGCGGAGGTGACGGGAAGCCCGAGAGGAAAGCATGCGCATCGAGATCATCTGCACCGGCGATGAAGTTCTGACCGGCAAAATCGTCAACACGAACTTCAGCTATATGAGCCAGAAGCTCGAGGATTTTGGGCTGTCGGTCGCCTGGGCGACGACCGTCGGCGACGACCGTGAGGAGTTGCTCGCGGCATTTCGGCTGTCGGCCGAGCGCGCCGACGCGGTCATCGTCAACGGTGGGCTGGGACCGACCGTCGACGATCTGTCGCAGGAAATTGCCGCGCGCGCCGCCGGGGTCGAGCTCGTCCTCAACGAGGACTGGCTGCAGCGCATGGAGGATTTCTTCCGCCGGCGCAATCGCGTCATGTCAGCGAACAATCGTAAGCAGGCGATGCTGCCGTCGACGGCCGAGATCCTCGACAATCCGATCGGCACCGCTTGCGGCTTCGCGCTCGACATCGGTAACGCGCGCTTCTTCTTTACCCCCGGGGTGCCGCGCGAGCTGCGCCGCATGCTCGAGGAACAGATCATCCCACGGCTGTTGGCCCGTAGCGGCGCGCCGACGGCGATCCATCTGAAGCGCTTTCATTCCTATGGGCTCGGCGAGTCACATGTCGACCAGCTACTGACCGGGGTCGAAGACCTCGTCCTGGACGGCAGCGTGAAGCTCGGCTTTCGCACCCACTACCCGCAGATCGAGACCAAGCTGACCGCGCGCGGCGCCAATATGGACGAGATTCAGATGAAGCTCGCGCCGGTAGAGGCGGAGGTGCGCAAGCGTCTCGGCAACTTCATTCTCGGCGAGGACGACCAGACACTCGAAGGGGTCTTGCTGGCGGAGCTGACAGCCCGCGAGGGTTCATTGGCAGTGGTCGAGACCTTTACCGCCGGCCAAATCGCCGCCCGCATCGCCCATCTGCCTGGTGCCGAGAAGGTGTTCCGCCGCGGTCTCGTCGCCCGCGATCCGGCCGACCTCGCCGCCACCCTGGGCCTCGATGGCGGGCTCATAGCGGGCGAGATGAGCCGGGAGACGGCCGAACGCGTGGCCCAGGCCATGCGCCAGGAGACTGGCGCCTCTCACGCGCTGGCGGTGCTAATCGAGGTCGATGACGGCCCCGACCGCATCGATTTCGGCGGCAGCATCCATCTGGCGATCGCCTCGCAGTACGGGACTGAATCCCGCCGCTCGCGCATCTATGGCGGCCGCGACTGGGTGCGTTTGGGTGCCGTCGAGCTCGGCCTCGACTGCTTGCGGCGTTTCCTGCAGGGGCTCCCGGTCACCGAGCGCACCGATTTCGAGCGGGTGTGAGAAGCATATGATTACCGCAAGCGCGCGTACACCGGCGCCAGCAGCCGGTAACTCACCGTAACTTACGTCAAATCTCCGATCTATCGCGGCACCCTGCCTGCGCTCTAAACGAAGAGATGGAGCGTGGCAATGCGTCCGCGTCTGACGGCAATCCGGCAGAATTTCTTGGCCCCCTGTTTCACCTTGTCCACGGTGGCATGTCTTCTGGCCTCGGAGGCGCCCGCATCCGCGGCCGAACCCCTCGTCATCCATGGCTCCGACACTTTCACCTTCGAGATTGTGGCTAACCGGCCGGGTTGTCCGCAGACAACCAGTGTTTCGACGAGCGACAGCGGCAGCGGCCAATCGACCCATCTGGGGCGATATACTTTTATTGCCGGCGAATGCATCAACTTGAGTACGCCCGAGCCTGAAATAACGTTGGGATTTTTTACGCTAACGGCGGCGGATGGTTCGACGATTAGCGGCAACTACAGTGGCGACGCGGAATATACAGACGCGACTAAAACATCGGTCCTCTACGCGGTCTCCGGCTTCATTACGGGCGGGACTGGTCGCTTCCATGCCGTGACGACAGGAACGTTTGCATTCCTGGGCGGTGCGAATCTTAGCGCGGGCACAGGTTTCGATACAATTGCAGGAAACATTTACTCGGCAGAAGCCAGCTCTGCAGCTCGAGATCGATAATACTGACCTTGCTGCTGATTTGCCTGTCAACCCGCACGTAGGCTGGTTCGGGCGACTAAGTTGCGAAACCGGTCGTCGGAGCGGAGAAATTCAAGCCTCGGCTCGGTTGTCAACCACAGACCAAGATAAGGCGATCGCTCGTGATAAGCATGTTCCAAGCATTCGAACGCTGCGTCCTTGTCGAGTAAACCCGTCCGT
>Ga0306925_10006422_pt1 | contig 10923 bp, 8 predicted proteins | sample flu12Cox44000176_FD_203755 | JGI IMG/M metagenome (GOLD analysis project Ga0306925, IMG submission 203755) | Lab enrichment of tropical soil microbial communities from Luquillo Experimental Forest, Puerto Rico - flux8day.12C.oxic.44.000.176 (v2)... | ecosystem: Environmental > Terrestrial > Soil... | reverse complement strand
CTTGAAAGCCCGCTCGAAATATGCGGCGAGACAATTCTGCCCATTGAGCACCACCTGCTGTGTTGCCCAGGCGCGAGGTTTGAGGATATCCGCCGAGTGGCTTCGCATCTCATGGCCCTGGCGCAGTGCGAGCGGTTTTTCGAGGCGCATCCAGAACTGAAGCGAATTCCGGCGGAAGACACAGCGGGCAGCGTACAGGAAATGATGGCCAGGGGTGATCGAAGCTTTGCCGCAATCGCCGGACGGAGAGCGGCCGGGCATTACCGGGCTGTGATTCTGCGCCAAAGCATCCAGGACAACCCGGAGAACTTCACGAGATTTGTGCTGCTGCTGCAGTCGGAAGAGGCGGCCAGGTACCGGGCGGCCGAGGCGCGAAAGATGTCGCTCGTGATGCGGCTGGCGCACAAGCCGGGAGCACTGCTGGCCTCGCTTGAACCCTTCGCGAACCATGGCGCGAATCTTCTGAAGATCGAAAGCCGGCCAATTCATGGCAAGCCCTTCGAATACCAGTTTTATGTGGACGTGGAAGCCGGAACGAACGAGCAACTCGAAAAGGCGCTCGGGGAAGTGCGGAAAGCCACCAGTGCCTTGCGAGTGTTGGGATTGTACAGAGCGGCGAAGAGGTAGATGAAGCCGGAGCGGCCCCCTCAAGTGGCAGGGCCTAACGAGATCCTGCGGGCAACCGGGGTGCTCTCGCCGCGACCACAGGAAACGTCAGAACATCCACGAAGCCGCAGCTGATCTCATGGAGACAGACCTCCGTCAGAGAAACGGTAGCGCTCGGGCCAGTGGGACTCAGTGATGGGAAACACAAAGAGCCTGAGAAGCCCGGGGGAGGAAACCCCAGACTCGCTCAGGCCCATTGATCGGGGACTGCGGGTTAATCGGGCGAAATCAGCAGTAGCTGCAGGCCTCGTCGCCGGTCATGTTGTTGGACATGTCGTCCTTCATGCGGCGCAGGCGGCGGCCAAGGCGCTCGGCGAGCTGATGCCGCGCTCGCCAAAGGCGGGCCTTCAAGGTGTTTTCCGTGACCCCCAGCTTTTTCGCCGCCTCACCGGTCGAGTAGCCCTGGACTTCACGGAGCACGAAAGCGGTGCGCAGCAGCGGCGACAGCTCTTCGAGGTTCTCATTGATGATCTCGCGGATTTCCGTTCCGGCGTAGAGCTGCTCCGGATCCGGACCGTCGTCGGCAAAGCGCTCCGCGGCCGGCAGCTCATCCTCGTGATGAGTTTCATCGAGCGAAACCGCCGGGCGCGCCTTGGCACTGCGGCGCTTCATCAGGGCGGCGTTAATCACGATGCGTGTGAGCCACGTGGAGAACTGCGAGCGGCCCTCGAAGCGCTTAAGGTTACGGTAGGCGGAAATCAATCCGTCCTGCAGGGCATCTTCGGCGTCTTCGGCATTGCCGAGCACACGCAGGGCGGTCTGGAACAACGGGCGATGGTAGCGGCGAAAGAGAGTTTCAATCGCCTGCGCATCACCGCGTTGACCGGCGCGGATCAGTTTTTGTTCGCCAACTTGCATGGTACTTATCAGTTGCGTTGCCATTTGCTCCCCCCAAGTAGGTCCATAAGAGTGACCAGGACCGAAAAAGTTACAAATGCGAACCCGCCTCAATGCACCGGCACGCTCCCCCCGCTCATCTTCGGCCTGCGCATGAGAAAGAAGATCGGAATGATCGCGAAAAAGACCACTCCCAACATTTTGAAATCGTCGACAAACGACAGCATCGTGGCCTGTCGCCGGATGATGTTGTAGATCATCCCGTGAGCTTGGGACGCGGCTCCCGTCGTCGAGCCACCGGCCGCGGAAAAGGCCGAGGTCAAGGACGCAAGGGTTCTGCGGTAAGCCACGCTCATGGGATTGACGTGCTCGTTGAGCTGAGACATGTGGTACTGGGTACGGCGCTCGAGCATTGTGGTAACCGTAGCGATCCCGACGCTCGCGCCGATATTTCTCGCCAGATTGATGATGCCCGTCCCCATGTTGGTCTTTTCCCTCGGAACGTAGGCGAAGGCCGCGACGTTGATGGGGATAAACAAGAATGCGAGACCAAAGCTCTGCAGCATGCGGCCAAGCACAGCATGGCGATAATCGAGATTGAGATTCCAGCCAGCCATGACGAAGAGAGCTGTCGCGGAGACCGTGCAACCGAAGGCAATGAGCCATCGCGTATCCACACGAGACACCAGCACCCCCACAACGGGCATCATCAGCATGATGACCGCCCCGCCCGGGGAAAGCGCCAAGCCGGCGAGTTCCGCGGGATAGCCGAGCAGCGCCTGCAGCAGCTGAGGAATCAGCACGGTGCTCGAGTAAAGCACGAAACCGAGAAAGAACATGGCGGTCGTGGCGATCGCGAAATTGCGGTTTTTGAGCATGCGGAAATCAACCACCGGGTCTTTCGCGCGGAGTTCCCAGATCACTCCCGCAATCACGCCGACCAGCATCAACACGAAAAACAAGCAGATGAAGTCGGACGCGAACCAGTCTTCACGCTGGCCCTTGTCCAAAATGATCTGCATGCTGCCAAGGCCCAAGCTGATCAGCCCAAGCCCCACGTAATCCACGCGGAAGCCGTCTTTCAAATTGACGCGCTTCATATACGGCGGATCCGAGACCAGGAAATAGGTAAGCAGGAGCGAAATGAGCCCGACCGGAACGTTGATGTAGAAAATCCAGCGCCACGAATAGTTGTCGGTAATCCATCCACCGAGCCATGGCCCGATGGTTGGCGCGACAACCACGGCGATTCCGTATACGGCGAAGGCCATACCGCGCTGGGACAGCGGGAAAGTATCGTTCAGAATCGCCTGCTCGCTCGGCTGCAAACCGCCGCCGCCCACTCCCTGAAGAATACGAAAGAGAACCAGCATCCCCAGGCTGGCAGCAAAGCCGCAGAGGAAGGAGCTGAGGGTAAAGATGGCGACGCAGCCCATGTAGAAGCGCTTCCTGCCGACGACGGAAGAAAGCCAGCCTGAGAGCGGGAGAATGATGGCGTTCGATACCAGGTACGAAGTGAGAACCCAGGTCGATTCGTCGGCGCTGGCCGAGAGATTGCCGGCGATATGCGGAAGCGCCACGTTGGCGATGGAGGTGTCCAAAACCTCCATGAACGTCGCGAGGGTCACCGTGACGGCGATCACCCAAGGGTTGATCGAGCCATCCGGCATCCGCAACCTTGATTTGATTCTCTCGAGCATAGCCGTATAACGAACCTCAAACCTACTTTGTCACTACCGTTGCCTCGACATTCATTCCCGGGCGCAAAACAGCGACGTCCGGCGGAATCGGGTCCAAGACAATCTTTACCGGAATGCGCTGCACGACCTTGACGTAATTCCCGGTGGCGTTTTCGGGCGGCAGCAGGCTCAGAACCGCGCCGGTTGCACCAGCGATGGAATCGAGATGCCCGGCGAAAGTCTTCCCGTAGGTGTCGACTTTCACGTAGGCCTTTTGGCCGGGCTTCATGTTTCGCAATTGCGTTTCTTTGAAGTTGGCCGTGACCCAGACGTTTTCGAGCGGCACGACCACCAGCAGACCTTGGCCAGGCTGCACGATCTGGCCGGGTTCAACGGACTTGTGCGTGGCCACGCCGTCCACGGGAGCGAGAATGTTGCAGTAGCTCAGATTGAGTTTCGCAGCATCCAGTTGAGCGCGGGCACGATCGACGGCGGCCACCTTTGCCTCGGCGTCGGCAGACCGCATGGCTACGCGTTTCTTATCGGCCTCAGCCGAAACGACACCCGCCGAGGCTTGGGAGACGCGCGCCTTTGCGGCTTCGAGCTGGGCACGGGAAATATCGACGTTGCGTTTTGCCTGCGCGAGGCGTTGCTCGTCGGCCACCAGCGCGCTCGAAGTGGCGTCGGCATTGGCCTTCGCCGCGTCATACTGCTGCTTCGAGATCTCCCCCTTTTCCATCAGCGGGGTGTAGCGCTCGAGATCGGCCTTTGCGAGTTGGGCGTTGGCACGGCTCTTCTCGACATTGGCTTGGGCCACCGCAAGATCCGCCGTTTGCGCTTGTTCATAGGTGGCCTCGGCGCGCGCGAGCTCCGCTTGAGCACCGAGTAACTGCGCCTCGGCACTCGAGGTGTTGCTGTTTGCGGTTTCGCTGGTGCGCGGAACGTCAACCCCGGCGGAACGGGCTTCGCCTTCGGCCAAGGCCAGAGCGGCTTTGGCTTGGTCGAGCGCCGCTTGGTAATCCGCTGCTTCAATCTTTGCTAGGACCTCGCCGGCCTTAACGGCTTGGTTGTCATCCACCAAAACTTCCGCGACGCGTCCGTAGATTTTGGAAGCCACGGGCGTAATATGGCCGTCAACCTGGGCGTCGTCGGTGGACTCGCGGTTGTGAAAATAGACAAGCAGTCCGACCAGGACAGCGCCGAGCACGGCGCCACCGAGCAGCAGCGCGCGGCGAATTTTCGGACTCGCCAGAGGCTTCGGCGCCGGCTCCTGCTTTGGCGGCTCCGGCAGCGGAACCTCGACATCTACCGCGTTTTCCAGCCCGACTTCGATCTCCACACTCATCGTTTCCTCACTTCGCGTAAGTCCTTTCCATCTCCCCAATCGCGCGCGCGAAGTCGGCGCGAGCCTGATTAAAGCGGTAAAGCGCCGCGATCTGGTTGTCGTTGGCGCGGGAGAGTGAATCCTGGGCGGAAATGACCTCGATATTGTTGGCTACGCCGGCCTTGAAGCGGTCTCGTGCCTGATCGACCTCATCACGTGCCAGTTGAATGCCGAGATTCGCTACGCGTACTTCGTGGCGGGCGGATTCGAGATTGAGCAGCGCGGTTTTCACATCGAGAGCAATCTGGTTTCGCAGGTCTTGTTTCTGTTGCTCGACTTTCTGCAACTCGAGGTCGGCTTTGGTGACTTCGGCCTTGATGCGCCCGCTGGTGACGAGAGGTACGCTGACGGTCGCCTGATATTGGTACGTCGGGATGCCGTTCGTACTTTCCGTGCCGAAATACGCCCAATTGCCGTCGAAACGCAGCGAAGGCAGTCGCTCGTACTGCGAAGCCTGTCTTTCGAATTTCGCGGACTTTTCCTGAGCCTCGATGGCTTTCCATTCCTGGCGGCTCGAAAGTGCCAGATCGATGCTGGCTTCCACTTCCGGCTGGGGAGTTTCAAAGAAGCTCAAGGTATCGGCCAGTTCGATTTTCTGGCGCGGGTCCAGGTTCAAAAGCTTGCTGAGACCAAACAAAGAGGCCTCGCGGTCATTCACCGCTTCGATGAGGCGTTGGTTTTCATTCTGCAATTCAACGTTGGCTCGCAGTGTGTCGATGCCGGTGCCGACTCCTTCCTTCTGAAGGTCGGCCGCCTGGTCATAAAGCGCCTGCGCGAGGTCGACGCGCGACTTCGACGCTTCAACGTTCGCGACGGCGCGGAGCGTGCCGATATACTGCGAAACAACAAGCAGAATGACCTGCTCGCGAGTGCTCAGGCTCGTGGCCCTCGCTTCGTCGACTTTGCTCGACGACGCCTTGTAACGCTTCCACAGCGAAAGATCAAAAACCGGACTACCGAACGTCGGGCCGGCGGAGAAGAGCTGATAAGGGCCAATGTGTCCGGGAATGGAAAATCCCGGCAGCGGCGGGAATATTGGCTTGCCGCCAAAAAACGCCTGCAGGTTCTGCCGATTGGCAGAATCGGAGACTTTCAGGTCCGCTTGGGGCAGCAGCTCAGAAAGGGCGACCTTCTTATCCTGAACGCTTTCGGCAGCGTTGAGCAGGCCGATTTGCTCGGTGGGATTCTGCTTAACGGCCAGGGCAACGGCCTGTTGGAGAGTCAACTTCATCGTTTGTAACGGACCGGGACCGGGTAAAGCGGCACTCGCTTGCGCACGAGCGATCGAATGAGAGAGAACGAAGCTGAGCAGGGCGATGTAGAAAATAATCGGCGAACCCTTGCCGCTCTTCGCGTTTCGCGGGGCATGTTTCTCGCACTCAACAATCTCCTCGACGATGGCCTGATTCAGGCAGCCTTCCGCCAAAAGGTTCGCTCCGCGGCGATGCATTTCTTTCAGCAGTACTTTCCCGGCGTTGTCGATAAAACTCACGCCGCAAAGGCTGACACTGAATTTCTGGCGCGGAGATGCGGAACAGAGGTCCCGCCAGCACTGCTCAAGAATCGAGACGGACGGGCCCGCGATCCGGCCCTCGACGCTTAAAATCGTCTTTCCGCGCTTAGTCTCTGTCGTAATCCGAAGCATCGACACACTCTCTACAGCGTCATCGTAGAGCACGGAGAAGACCATGCTCTGAGGTACTCCAACTAGAGTTAAGCCATTATTTTTCATAGATATCCATATTGAGATTCGGACCTCGACGCCATGGCAGATGCCCATATATTAGCATACGACCGGATAGCAGCAGTCCGTAAAAAGACCATATATGGGCAGACAGGGTTTATCGCTCGGCCGCCGCGTGTGGTGCGCCTTCGCGCCGCACCTCGACGTAGGAGTCCACGCGCAGCCCGAGCGGCAGACTCTGCCCGGGATCCAGTTCAACGAGCGTCTCGAGAATTTTGGTATCCACGCGCTCGCTCGGTTCGTCGGTGCGGACGTTCTTCCTGCCGAGAATGCGCCCAACGCGAATGACGTGTCCGGTGAATTTCCTCGAGCCGTACGCCTCGGCGGTGACGAAGGCGGGCTGGTTGACGCCGAGGCCGGCAACGTCCGTCTCGTCGACATCGAGACGAACCCGAAGAACGGAATTATCGGCGAGCGTGAGGATCGGAGAATCAAACTGCGTCGACACGCTTTCCCCGGCCCGGCGGTATTTGCGGAGAATGACGCCATCGATCGGGGCGCGCACGTAGGTTTTTTCAAGGTAGGCGCGCGCCTCGGCCAGTTGGGCTTGGGCTCGGGATACGGCCGCCTCGGCTCGCTGCCGGTCCTCCTCGCGAGCGTCGGCATCGACCAGGGAGAACTCCTCGGAGGCGCGATCGTATTCGGCGCGAGCAACCTGGTAGACGCGTTCATACCGTTCCGCCTCGTCGCGGGAGATCATGTCGCGGTCGGCAAGCTTTCGGCGGCGTTCCGCTTCCTTGCGGGCATTTTCGAGGACCGCCCCCGCGGCCTGCACATTGGCCTCGGCCGCGCGGCGCTCCTGCGAGCGGGCGCCATTCACGGTTCGCACGAGTTCGGCCTGGCGTTCGGCGAGGGTGGCCGCCGCGGACGCCACCCTGGCGACGTAGTCTTCATTCTCAAGTCGCGCCAGAACCTGGCCCTGGTGGACGCGATCTCCTTCTTCAACGTCAACGCTGCGCAAGCGCCCGCTCAGTTCGGCGCTGACGCGAATCTCTTCTGAGACCGCTTCGACGCGGCCGGGAGCGGTGATCCATCCCGCGCTCGAAAAGGCGGTAGCCGGAGCGGACGCGGCTTTCACGGGGCGCTCGCGGCTGCGAAGGAACTGGGCGGCGGAGAAGAGCAAGAGGGCCGCGGCTGCGACGAAAACATAATTCGATCGTTTCATGACAGCGCTCCTTGACTGGATTCGGCCGGGATGGCATCTCGGAACGTCGCGGCCGCCCGGGCGGCCAGAGCATGCTGGGTTCCGGTTCGTGCCGGACTCGACTCTTCGCGGGCCAGGCAACCGTCTTCGAGATGCAAGATGCGGTCGCCGTACGAGAGGACGCGCGGATCGTGAGTAACCATCACGACGGCACGGCCGTGACGATGAGCGAGCCGCTGAAGGAGTTCGATGACGGCCCGCCCGCTGGCAGAGTCGAGCGCAGCGGTAGGCTCATCCGCGAGCAAGATGGGCGGATCTCCAGCCAGCGCGCGTGCGATGGCAACGCGCTGTTTCTGGCCGCCGCTCAAATCGGCAGGAAATGCGCGCATGCGGTCCTCGAGATTGACCTCAACGAGAAGTTCCTCGGCACGGCGGCGTGCTTCAGCGCCGGCAAAGCCGCGCACGTCCATGGCGAGCGCGACATTTTCGATGGCGCTAAGCGTGGGAAACAGGTTGAAGCCTTGAAAGACAAACCCGATCAGCTCGCGGCGCACGCGCGGCAATTCTTTTTCGGGAAGCGCGGTGACCAGTTCGCCAAGAAGTTCGAGTTGCCCGGTCGAGGCGCGCAGAATGCACCCGAGAATCGAAAGCAGCGTGGTTTTGCCGCTGCCGGAAGGGCCCATGAGCAGGGTGAGCTGGCCCGAGTGGATGTCGAGGTCGATGTCGGCGAGCGCGCGGAGCTCGGCCGCGCCTTCGCGGTAGACTTTACTGAGTCCTCTGGCTCGAATAACCGCGCCGCGCTCGAGGTTTGGCTCATCCCGCTCTAGCATGTCGACTCTCCGGCGCGGTGAAAAGCGGCGCCGCGCGTGTTCGCGTTTTCAAGCCAGCCGTTCTCGCGGTACCACGAAATCGTGTCGCGCAGGGTTTCTTCCACGGGGCGAAAGGTGAGACCGAGTTCGCGACGGCTTTTCTCGTGGTTGAAGTGCGAGCGGCCGCGTTCGCTCTTCATCAGCCGAACGGCTGCCAAACTGATGAGCGCGGGCTTTCGCCTAACGCGTGCCCAAAGCTCGTTCCCGGCTGCGATCGCGAAGAGCAGGGGAAGGGGAAAATGAAAACGAGGCGCGGCAACTCCGGAGATTTGCTGCAAAATAGCGAAGAGTTCAGCCATGGACATGTGGCGCCCCGCGGCCAGGTAACGCTCGCGACGGCGACCGGCCAAAGCAGCGCGCCAATGCGCCTCGGCAACGTCGCGAGCATCGACGACGGAGAATGTTGCCGGGGGAATGCCGGGCAGTTTTTCGTGCAGGTAATCGAGGATCACTTGTCCAGACGACGTAGGACCTAGGTCGCCGGGGCCAACCATCCATCCGGGCAGGACCATCGAGGCCGACATATCGGCGTGCTTTTCTAGAAAGGCGTCAACCGCGCGGTCGGAGAGGACTTTGCTGAGGTAGTAGTCGTCCGCTTCTTTTGCAGTTCGCGACATGGTTTCATCGATCAGCTGGCCAGGCTTGCCGGCGAGCACCGCGACGGAACTTGTGTGCACCAAGCGGCGTACACCCGCTCGGTAGGCGTGAGCGAGGAGATCGCTGGTGCCGGCCACATTAGCGTCATACAGCTCCTTCCAGTGTTTGCCGCCCTTGTAGTTGTCGCGAAAGAACGCGGCGGTGTGAAAAACGACGTCGACGCCCTCGAGCTGGGAAGCAAAGGCAGTCACATTGGTCATGTCGCCTACGACGATTTGGACGGGGAGATCCCCAAATTGTTTTGCGGCTTTTTCGCGGGAACGGGCGAGCGCGCGGACTCGAACGCCGCGAGAGACCAATAAGCGAACGAGATTGTTCCCAAGCAGCCCGGTCGCGCCGGTAACGAAGGCCGATTCAATGGGCGTAATGTGGGTTGTTTCCGACATGAGAGACTCCTTTCGCGACTAACCTCGAAAGACCATCGCCGGGTCGAGCCGGGTGACTTTGTTAATGGAAACGAGCGCGGCGGTGATGCACATGAATACCGCGAGCAGCAACATCCCGATCTTCATGGCCACCGGCATGAGGATGAGGGCCCCGCCTTTTTCGCTGCCTTGCACAATGAAGGAAGCGGCGACCATCGCGAAGCCGTAACCGAGCACGGCGCTCCAGACCGCTTGCTCGATCAGCACCCGGTAGAGGTAACCGTTGGTGGCTCCCATGGCTTTGAGGGTTCCGTATTCGCGGATGTGGTCCATCGTGGCGGCATAAATGGTTTGGGCAACGACGGCGACTCCCACAACCAGTCCCATCAGCGCGGCGGTAAGAACGGCGAGGCCGGCGCCGGTCGTAAACATCCAGTAAAAACGGGTGCGGCGGCTGAATTCGGCCTTTGTGTAGATGTCCACATCTTTCACGTGTGCGCGGAGATTTTTCAGCACCTCATCGGGTGTAAAGCCGGGCGCCACTTTCACGAGGATGTAAGCGAGTTGGTCTTCGCGGGCTTCCGGTCGGGTGTAATTCAGGGAATTCTTGAAGGAGGTGTAGACAAACGGGGAAGTCGTAAAGGAGCGAATGCCGTGGGTGAAGCCCACAACCCGCGCGCGGTGCTCGCCGATTTCGACGCGGTCGCCGATCTTTTTGACGCCCAGCTTCTCTTTGTACAGATCATCGACGATCACGCCATCCTCGAGTTTTACGTCAAGGACGCTGCCCTCGACGATGTTCCACGGCTCGCCCAATCCGCCGCCCGGGTGGAAACCGATGACTTGAACGTTCTCCACCCCGCCGTCGGGTTTTTTCCAGTAGGCGAAATTCTGAATGTACTTTTCCGCCTGCTCCACACCGGGAACAGAAAGAACCTCGTAGAACTTGCGTTCCGAGAACATGCGCCCGGTATCGAAGTAGCCCACGCCATGAAAAACGATCCAGAGGTCGGCCCTGGAGCGGTCGATGTTGTTCGAAGTCGTGGTCATGAAGCCGAGGAACAGGCCGAACTGGATGGTGATGAGGACCAGGGCAAAGACGATTCCAGTAAGGGTGACCGCAAAGCGCACGCGGTCGTGAAAGAGGTTGCGACGAGCAAGAAGCGCCATGGCTTTTAGCTCCGGTGGCTGGTAAGAGGAATACGAAACAGGGGCGGCAAAAGTAACAACGCTTTATCAATAAACAGTGTTAAGTTTGGGTTAAAATTTTTTCGCATCCCCTACGCCTTCCCCGCAGAAAACCCTGCGACCAGTGTATCCACCATCGAATGAATAAGTTGGTCTGTACCTACCCAAGGGAACCCGTGGCAATGAATGATCAGTAGCGAGGTCACACCATGGACCCCGGCCCAAAGGGTTTGGCTGACCAACTCGGGATCCACTTTGCGGAATTTACCGGCAGCGATGCAATCGTAAACGCGACGGCGCAGAAAATCGAACGCCTGCATCCCAGGCGAATCCGGGTTTGAGTACTTCTCCTCGTCGAATCCCTCGGGAATGGGCATCATGAAAGTGGCC
>Ga0306925_10006417_pt1 | contig 10925 bp, 8 predicted proteins | sample flu12Cox44000176_FD_203755 | JGI IMG/M metagenome (GOLD analysis project Ga0306925, IMG submission 203755) | Lab enrichment of tropical soil microbial communities from Luquillo Experimental Forest, Puerto Rico - flux8day.12C.oxic.44.000.176 (v2)... | ecosystem: Environmental > Terrestrial > Soil... | reverse complement strand
GCAGCTCCTCGCTGAAGCTGGCTATCCCGCCGGCTTCGACGCCGGCGAGCACTACGTCGACTCGTCCTACACAAATTTCGGCGAGGCGGTGCTCGACAACCTTCTGGCGGTAGGAATCCGCGCGAAGCTTCGGCCGCTCGAGCGGGCCGCCTTTTTCGAGGGATATTCGAACCAGAAGTTCAAGAGTGGGATCGTCCAGGCCGCCAGCGCCGCCTTCGGCAACGCCGCAACCCGGCTCGCCGCGTTTGTCGTCAAAGGCGGCCCCTATGCCTATGGCAGCGACCCTGAGATCGACGTGCTCTACCAGCAGCAAGCGGCCGAACTCGACCACAAAAAACGCGCGGCGATCTTGGACAAGATGCAGCAGCTGGTCTCCGAACGGGCAATCTATGCACCCCTGTTGCAACTCGCCTTTATCAACGGTGTCGGGCCGCGGGTCGGAGAATCGGGGTTCGGCCTGATCCCCGGCTTCGCTTACACGGGCCCTTTCGAGGACATCACGCTAAAACGCTCCTGACACGGGACCGTTTATCGGCTGACCGCGAAAGACCTTGCGATCGGCGGCTTCTGGTCGGTTAGCCGTTACAATCTGCGCTCATGGCGGCGAGAGGAGTTCAGGTTCGCAACAGGCTCGGCGCTGGGGGGAGATGGATTCGAACCATCGGTACCGCATAAGAAACAACCCTTTTTGGCTACCCCCGTTCGGTCCCCGCAATTCGCCTTCCACAACCAAAAACCGGCTCTTTCGTGCCAGGAACCGATGGTTCGAATCCATCTCCCTCCAGCAGAGAGTCTGTCTCTCTCCCGCATCCGCTTTCGAAAGTCGAGAACCCCCGGCTTTCCGCGCGGGGTGCGGGGCTGACTTGGCGCCCGGGTCGGTAGAGACGCGCAGGGTGTTTCGATATCGCGCCAACCGGCGGCAATATCTCTGGCGGGCCGTATTTCAGTACCGCAATGCCGCTGATGCGGTCGGCGAGAACGCCACGCGGTCCCAACGAAGTCGGAGCCTTCTCCGGGCTTGATCGGGCGGTAGATCTTTGAATTCGGATCGGCTCAAGCAAAGCCGAGCACGGTCCGCTGATCATGCCAGGCCAGCGGCAGACGTGAGTGCTCGAGGAGCTTCTCTGCCGTCAAATCGGGTGGCTGCCTCCCATCGAGGATCGCCTGGGTGATATCCGCCGAACCGCAAAGAGCTGATCTCTCCGGAGCACCCGTGCCTGAAAGCTCGAACGGGCGGTCTCGTAAAAGCGCTTTTTCTTTGCGAGGTAACGACGGCTCGAATCCTCCCTCCCTCCGCCGACGAGACGGTAGACATGTGGCCTCCTCTCCCTGATCTCGATCCCCGCCGACGAGTGGGCGGACGCCCCCTCGCCGGTATCTTAACCAGCTTTGAAACTCTGGCCGTGACGATGATCGAGATTCCGAATGTGCGTTTTTGGCCTGACAGTCGGGGGCCTGCATAGACTTCGGGCGGGCCGCCTATCCGACCCGGATTTGTCGAAGCTGGCGGCTCACTAAAGTGACGATTTTCTGCTCTACTTGTGGATCGTCCAGCAGACGCAATAACATCTGCTTGAGAGCCTCATATCGCTCTGCCTTCTCGATCTCATTTTCGGTTTTGGTTTGTCCCTCCACGATACGATTATGTCTGAGGGTTCGTCAGCCAAGCGTCCCAGCGCTATACTGCGCAAAAGGTGGCGGAAGCTAGCGCCGGCCTCCTTCGCTCACACCGAAGCGAATCGCCGACGCGGCGGTGTTGACGTCAAAAATTCGTCCGGCCTGGCAATTGTTGCCTTCTGGTCTTCGCCGGTGGTTTAACTTCTTCAGCCATCGCAGAATACCGGCGCAGTGCCGATAGCCGCCGGTCTAGGGACCAGGAGAAACCACACAGATGACCTGAATTGATGAGACCGGAGAGACAATGGATTTCCGGGGGACGCATCCGACTTGATGGCCCAACTGGAAACCTAAACGACCAACGCCTTGAGCGGAAGATCGCTGACCATGGGTCCCGGGCCGATTCGCGAGAATAACAGTTACCACCGAGAAGTGAAGGACGGAGCCGTGGCGTCCGCGCCAGCCGGTGCGAAGTGCGGCGGTTGAAGCGTGAGCGAGTGAAGGATACGCAAAGAGGTATTGAGGCCGGCTTAGTCTGGGTCGAGATCTAATACCAGCAGAGAGCAGAGTGCGAGTTGAGGGTCGGAAATGAACCAATCGGAACTGATCGAAAAAGTTGCTCGGGCAACTGAGCTAAACCAAGCGGCGGCGGGACAGGCGGTGAAGGCGGTCGTAAACGCCATTCTCGACTCTCTCGTGGCTGGGGAGGCGGTCCGTGTCTCCGGCCTCGGCACTTTCGATGTGGCGGCACGGCCCGCACGCAAGGGTCGGAATCCGCAAAGCGGAGAGACGATTAAAATCGCAGCCAGCAAGGCAGTACGGTTCCGTGCAGGCAAGGCAGTCAAAGATGCCCTCAATGAGCCGAAGCGGGCTTCCCGCAAGAAGTCCGCGCCCTCAAAGAAACCCGCGGTGCGGCAGTAAAACATTCAGCAGGAGTGCCGTGTGCGGCGTCCGGGACCGGTAGAGGGTCAGCATTCGAACCTCGATCTCGCACCGCGCTTTTTCGCGCGAGAGAGATCATGGCTGGGGGACTGCGATTATTTATGAGGCAGATTGCCAGCCAGCGGAATCGATAAAAAGTTCGGGGTCTGGCGTGTTGCAAGGAGATCAGCCATTCCATCCCCCCGACAACACTGCAACAGTTCAATGCCTCAATCAGCCATCCGATCCACCGGCTCGGATAGCAGTTTTATCATTTGCGGCGGGGTTTACCCGAAGCCGGAATCTTGATCTCTGTCAACTCTCCCAACGCGCCGCATCGTCGTCAGCCCGGATTGGTTCCGGCAGAAACACTCGGCTGGTTCGGCCCTTCCGACTTATAGGGACCCGTGCAGGCTTACGGTCGAAGATCCCTAAGCTGGTGTTCGACACCACCTTCTTGTCGTGGCGCCCTGCCGACGCGCGGTTGTTTGCTTGACAAGCGGCGGTCGGCGCCAATCCTTGCCGGTTGCTCAGACGACCGGTAGGCCCGATTGCCGGCGAGGCCGATCTGCGCTTCGGTGCCGCTGTTGAAGCGTATCTCCGATTTCAGCCCGAGTAGGCCGCCATGAAGACAGTCCTTTCTCATGCGAACCTGATCGACTGCGTCGCGCCCAAGGTACGGCCGGATAGTGCCGTGCTGATCGAGGATGGCCGCATCCGCGCCATCCTGCCAAGCGGAGAAGCGGGCAGCGCCGGCGATGCGCCGATGATCGACCTCAAAGGCGGGTATCTGATGCCCGGCCTGTGGGACGTGCACATCCATCCCGATTACCTGTCGCTGGACGAGATGCCGCTCGCCGATCAGGTGACCCTGTTCGGCCACCGGCTCGCGGCCGCGCTTACCGAGTCCGGCATTGTCGGGCTGCGCTGCGCCGGCGCCCATCACTTCATGGATGTCGCATGGAAGCGGGCCTTCGATTCCGGACAGCATGTCGGGCCTCGGCTGTTCGCCAGCGGTTATTTCCTGACCACCACGGGCGGACATTTCCTGACCTCGGGTCATGCGTTGGAGGTTGACGGCCCCTATGATTGGGTGAAAGCCATCCGCGAGCAGATCAAGAACGGCGTCGACCATATCAAGCTTAACCTCTCGGGCGGCATCATGGGGCCAGCATGGGACCTCCACACCCATTCGTTCCTGCTTGACGACGAGATCCGCGCTGCCTTCGAGATCTGCCGGAAGCGCGGCTTCAAGGTCATGGCGCATGCCACCAACCCGGATGCCGTGAAGAATGCGATCCGGCTGGGCGCCCATAGCATCGAGCATGGCTACAACATGGATGACGAGTGCATCGCGCTCCTGCTCGAGCACGATATGTGGTACGTGCCGACCCTCGCCATCAGCCATCTTACGGCCAGCCAGGCCACCAATCGGTTCGAAGCCGCTTGGGTTGCCGACCGCGGGCTCTCGCCCGCGCTGTGCTGCCGAGCCGAGGCAGCCTCGGACGTGCACGCCACGTGGTTCCGCAAGGCGCTCGATGCCGGTGTGCGAATGGCACTGGGCTCCGACATCCGGCCTCTCAAGGACGCCGCGCTGCTCGAGATGGGGCTGTGGGTCCGCGACGGCGCGACGCCGTGGCAGACGTTGGTAGCGGCCACGCGACATGGCGCTGCGGTGTGCGGCGTCGGCGCCGAACTGGGCACAGTGGAGGTGGGCAAGCTCGCCGACCTGATTGTGGTCGCCGCCAATCCGCTCGAGGACATCAACAATGTACGGCGCCTGCAGCTGGTCCTGAAAGAGGGCCGAGTAGTGTCGGACAAGCGGCATCTGAGTGGAGCGGTTCCATAACCGGAGGAAGTGCGCCGAATTTTCCGCCGAGCTGGAACGTGGCGCCGACCGACTCCCTGCCTGTCGTCCGCTATGACCGAAAGGCCGAGCAACGCAGTCTCGATCTGCTACGCTGGGGCCTGATCCCTTATTGGGCCAAGGACATCAAAGTCGGCTTCGCCAACATCAACGCCAAGGCCGAAGGCATCGAGACCAGGCCGGCGTTCCGTCAAGCGTTTGTCGCGAGTTTCTGAAGGAGCTACCAGGTGGTGAGGATCTTCTATCTATCTTCTGATAAGACGTTGATCGCGTAGTTTTTCACGACATTGATATAGGGTCGCGACCCGCTACCAATGGGTGCTTCAGGTCGCGGTGATCGTCTGGCTCAAAACTCCTGGCCTGCTGCGCAACAAACATTAGCCGAGATCCCTCCTTCGGTGAGGTCAAGTCCACGAGCAGAGCAACGATCGACGCGCATTCGCTTTGAATGTCCGCAACCGACCGAATGACGATTTCCCTCACGCCGTCCGCCCGTTCTGTCTGGCCCTTATCACGTAGATTCCTCTCGTTCTCGATGTTCTTGGCCAGGGCGGCCAGCTCAACTTTGTAACTGTGGACTCGCTCGTAGACCCGGTCCAAATTCAGCGTGACAGAACAATTGTATATTGTGTCCTGAAGGTCTTTGACCTTCGAGAGTAGCCCGGAAATCTCGTCCAATGCTGGATCTGGCTTCGCGCAAAGGTCGACCGCCTGTTTACGGACCGACTGAACAAGGCTGGATAGCTTCTTGTACTCCTCGATGCGGCTTTTGCCGATCCCAATCCTTAGCTCCGTTGCCTCCCGCAGCTTCGCCTCATATTCCTTCATTTTTCTGTCGAAGATGTGTTCAATACTCTTCTCGGTGTATTTCTTGAATACTACCCCCACCGCTGTAGCCATTGCCCCCGAGGTGACTAGGGCTTGAAGCAACACGTTCCAATCAATCATTATTTATCTCCAGGTCAAAAAGTTGCTTTGATGATTTTCTCGACCTCATCATCATGGATAAAATTCTCTCTGACCCAGCGGATCTGATTGCTTACCCATCTCTGTTCAAAAGGATGGTAAGTTCTTCCGGCCCGGCGTACAAGCCATTGCTCTTTCCCTTCCAACGCAAATGGCAGACCGGGATACAGTTCCATCAAGTCGCTAATCATGGTGAGACACGCGCCCGGCACTGCATCGAACACGGTGCCGCCGTGGATGATGATAATCTCGGGATGGAATTGGGCGATTTGCTCGTTGAGGAGAGGGCCGATCTCCTCCTTCACGATTTCAGCAAGGAGTTTATCTTGGCGGTCTTTGGTGTCTCCCCCTTGGTCCGCCAGTTCATCCAGTTGCGGGGTGCGGGTGCTAGGCCGATCGCGATCGATCACGCAACAATGACGGAACGAGATTCCATCGAGACTGGCGTCGTTTGCGATCTGTTGGAGCCTGGCTTCATAGCCCTTATCCTTGAAAGAATGAAGAATGAGAACGCGGTTCTTACTCAAGTCTCAACCCCCATTGTTTTTAATGTCGCCCGTCGTCATCGCAAACGACACTATACCGCCGGTTGTGCGACTGCTTCTGCAGGCTGCCTGGTTAAAGTGAGTACAATGGCGTCAGTAAGCTCCGCTATGTCATCGGTAAATTCCGTTTCCGTAATCCCTTCCCATTTCCCTCCATGCTGAGCAATGTGACGATTGTTAATTCTTTTGTAGCCAGATACAAGAGCCTTTGCGTTGCTGCCCACCAAGTAAAAACGAATGATACGGGACTCCCATTTGTCAAACTCGCCTGGGAAAAACGTCACCCACCAATTTGGGGGATGCTCACAATTTAAATATTCTTGCGGCCAATAAGTCTTTTCTCCATGAGAAGAGCCCTCCGTAAAGAGACAGATTTTTGTTCCTTCGGGGGGCTTCCTATTGATATTGCCTCTGAATGTGACCGACTTCCCTTTTACGATAACCTTTCCAGGAGAGCTTGGGTCGGTAACCGAGCTTGGCTCAGTAATTGTGATGTCATATGTCCGTTTATTTTTCGACAAATCCTTGCTTATCACGGTAGAGCTACTTTTTGGCTAGTTGCTTGGCTTTCGTGTTTTGGTGGAAAGAGGTAGGCTACGACGGCAAACACGATCAGAGCCAAGCCAAAATAGAGGAATATACTCTGAACAATATGGTCAGGGACTTCACCTATTACTGTACTTTCCCTGATCCGCCAATGATTGCGAGCGCGAGCCCGAGTAAACCAAAGCCGACCCATCCCTTTTCGGCAATGATTTTCCAGGCCCTATCGCTGATAATCTTGTCTGCCATAGCGCACCTCTTCGGATTCCCGCCGCCACGATCCAGCGCAGCGAGAGGCGTAATAAGGGGGGCCTCGAAGCCAACATCACCCAAGTGGACGGTCTGCCGCCCACGCTTGGAGGATATTTCGGATTTAATCGCGGAGATGTGAAGCGGCTCACACTACCATGAATAATCTCGGGAGGTCACTAGCGGTCCAGACCCGGACTCGTCCGTCGCAGGTTCACCAGAGCAGCAACTTGCGATCCATCGCCTCTCGACAGGAGCGTGGGCACCGACAGCAATCGAGGTCCCTCACTATGACGATGCGCCACCGGGGTGCCCGGTTTCGGAGGCTCATCCGGTAGCCGTCATCCGCTGCTATCGTTTGTCACACCAGGAAGCGTTTAATAGGCTCGACCATCGGAGATTGTGAGCGCCAATCGCGACGGCGCCGGGCCCTCGGTGTTTTACCGTTAGCGATCCACCCGGTTCTCAGCTCCGGTGTGGTCATGGACGCCCGCCGCCTCCATCGCCACTGGTGCGCCATCGCCGATTGGTGGACCAGTCTCAGATTTCATCTAACCCTGACGGCGTCGTCTTGTGGGAATGGGGTCGGTCGGTCGACCGGCTGTTGCTGCGGGGCTGGCTGACGTTGCGAAGTTGGCTTGCGTTGCGCAGCAGGCTTACGTTGCGGAGCCTTCGGTGGAAGAGACGAAGGTATCGAAACAGAGGCTTCTCGACGTTCGAGGAGCCGGCATACCAGCTCGTATTCCTGGAACGAGGGGTACTCCTGCAGCTCGTTTCGTAACTCCTCGCGCCGTTCGCGAAGCGCCTTGATCAGATCAGTCATTCGATACTCTGCCCCACAAGCTGGAGCGCAAGGTTTCGACGGTGCGCCGACGCAAGTTCGCAGCTATATGGACAAGCTCGAACGCAACCGCAGAGCAACAAACCATAATAAAAATTGACTGCAACGTCGGGTCTATTGGTTCGGATTGGCCATAGGCTAGCCGATCGTCTCGCGTCGAATTAGGCTTCAGTTACTCATAACCTATTCTCTCCACCTCGTCCTGCGTAAGGCGCTCCTTCGTGCGGGTCGTACAGTTTGGTAGTGCGCGGGCTCTTGTGCGCGATCATTTCCTAAGCTGCTCGAGCACGCCGCCGTTGGCGACGACTCGATAGGGCGCGTCATAGAGGAGATCGGGCAGGTCTCGCATGACAGTGGGAAGGAACGACTCCGCCAGTGCAGCCCCCGCATACACAACAAAGCCGCTTCCGCCCATGAGGGCCATCGCGGCGACGACAAAACCGTTGCCCATACGCTGGAGCGAGCTCATTACGGGTGCCCGTATGATGCAATTTTTAAACGAACAGTGTCGCGCCAATAGGTCACGGCCTCTTCGGTGGAACGCCGATGGATTGGAGCTCTCAGCCCCCTGAGCGTTGAACCGACGCGGAGCGGGACAACCCATTGGCGCCCCTATCCCGCCAGCCAGGAATTCGGCATAGTCGGTAAGATATGCGGCGAGCCAGGGTGGATGCGGTCCGGGCCGGTTGACTGTCCCCCTTCATCGCCTTGAGACAAAACCCGCGGGAGGGATTCCGGACGTGCGCGGATGGGCTTGGTGGCTGGGCGCAGCCGCGCTCCTTCTGCTCTTGGCGGTCGCCGCGCTGGGCATTGCCGTCACTCTTCTGGACCCGAACGATTACAAGCCGCAGATCGTCGCGGCCGTGCAGCAGGCGACGGGACGGACCCTGAGCTTGGGCGGTCCTCTGCGCATCAGCCGCTCGCTATGGCCAACGATTGAGGTCACGGACGTGACGCTGGCCAACCTGCCGGGCGGCACGCGTCCCGACCTAGCCCGGGCGGAACGCATCGAGGCGCAGTTGTCCTTGCCCGCGCTGCTGCATCGCCGCATCGAGGTGAGCAAGCTCACGCTGGAGGGGCCTAACATCCTGTTCGAGTTTGTCGGTGGCAAACCGAATTGGGTTCTCGAGCCGGCGGCCGACTCGCAAACCTTCCTGTCCGGCATACCCGTCACCCTCGACATACGGCAAGCGCGCGTGCGGAACGGCATGGTCACGCTGCGGCTGCCAACCCGCACCCATGTCGTGGGCATTCGCTCGCTTGATCTGCGGCATCCGGCGGCGGACGCGCCGCTCGACCTCGCCGCTGTGCTCGTCTACTCGGACTATCAGCCGTTCAGCTTGCGGGCCTCAGCCCGACCGACGGGCGGCGTCGCCGATCCCTGGGACACGCAGCTGGAGTTCGCCGTCTACAACGCCACTCTCTCGGCCGAGGGACAGATGAGCCTCGCCGGCGACTACGACCTGCAGGTGGAAGGTCACATTCCCGAGTTGGACAAGCTCAATGCCCTGTTGCCGCCACTGCAGCTGCCGTCGCTGCATCGGATGAGCGTCTCCACCCATCTCACCAGCGGCCGCAGGCCAGGCGACTTGCCGGTGATCGGCAAGACGCGGCTCCAGGTTGGCAGCGCGGACCTGGGGGACCGCCTGCCGGGGCTGGTGCTGAACACCGTCGAGGTGTCACTGCCGAAGGCGGGCGGCGCGGCGACAACGTCCGGGGCCGGCCGCTACACAGACGCGACATTCACCTTCGCCGGCACGTTCGAGCTGCCGGAACGCCTGGACGGGCGGTTCAGCACGCTAATCGACCTGAAGGCCCGAATGGCCGCAGGTGGGACGCCGGCGTCAGCATCAGGAGATGCCAGCCTGGCGCTGAAGGGCAAGCTAATCCTCAACGCTGGCAGCTTTGACGGGCTGGATGCGACAGTGGGGCTGCGCCTGCCGGCGCAGGCGGCATCGCGGTCGGCGCTATCGCGCGACCTCCCTGCCTTGACGGACGTCTCGCTCGGCGGACGGATAAGCATCCCGGCCGATCGCGGCTCTCTGAGGTTCCATGAGGCTAAGCTGTCGGCGCACGAACTCGACGTAGCCGGCGATGTGAGTATCGGGCTGGCGCCGCCCTTCGCCCTCGATGGCCGGCTGCGCGCGAGCCGACTCGACTTGGACGCGTTGCTGGCGGCATCCGGGGCGGACCCGATGGCGCCGGGCGCCAGGACTGGCGACCCGGGGGGACCGGTGATCTCGACTACGCCGCTGCCCTGGGCCATGCTGCGCAGCAAGACGGTGGACCTCACCGCGAGTATCGCTGCGCTGACCTTCGGGCGACAAGTCTGGCGCGACGTTAACCTCGTGTTGCAGCTTGCGGACGGGCGGCTGCAGGTCAGCTCGCTACGATTGGCCTTGCCGGGCGGTTCGATGGAGATGCAGTTGAGCGCCAATGCATCGGCACAGGACGTGCCAGTCAGCCTGACGCTGCATGCCCCGGGTATTCCGCTCGCGCTGCTCGCGCGCTACGCCGCTCTGCCCGGCGATGCCGGCGGGGATCTGCGCGTCGAGATACAGCTCAAGGCCCACGGAAGCAGCACCCACGATCTCGCCGCGTCGCTCGACGGTTCGTTTGCCGCGACCCTGACCCACGGCAGTCTGAGCAATGCGGCGCTGATCGAGCTGGCATCCGCCTCGCTGCAGGCGTTGGGCATCGAGGTGCCCGCGCAGGGTGAGACCGAGATCCGCTGCTTCGGCATCATCGGCTCGTTCAATTCGGGCGTGGGACGCTTCGGGAGCATCGCGCTCGACACCACCCACCTGCAGCTGGACGGCGCCGGGCAGGTCGATCTGGGTGCGGAGACGTTGGCGCTGAAGCTGCATCCGCTGGCGCGTCTTTCCGGCTCGTCCGTTTCTGTGCCGGTGTTGGTGGAAGGGCCATTACGCGCCCCCCATGGCCGGCTGGACGCGACCGGCCTCGACGAGCTAGGACTGCTCATCGACGCGTGGTTCGGCGGCGACCAGCCGCAGACGTGCTCCGATGCTGGGCTGGCGCCGCCACCTACAATGGCGCGTTAGGCAGGGCTGACGGAATCAACGGCGAGCCGCATGGCTTGTTCGGCGCGACATCCACCCGCGAGGGTCGCTATAGGAACGCCGACTGAAGCCGCCAAGGAGCGCGCTGTTCGAGTCCTTTGAGTGTCTCTACGCCGCGCTATCGCTGCGCTGTTCAAGCGCGCCGCCGCGCTGTGCGTTGTCGATCTGGGAGGTGCGGGCATCGGGCTACGCTCTCAACAATCTCAATCGCGGCGTGTCGACGAATAACGGGTCGGGTGGAAAACAGGGCGTCAAGCTCGAGAACCGCTACTACTTCGAGGCGACCGATCCTTACG
>Ga0306925_10006416_pt1 | contig 10926 bp, 8 predicted proteins | sample flu12Cox44000176_FD_203755 | JGI IMG/M metagenome (GOLD analysis project Ga0306925, IMG submission 203755) | Lab enrichment of tropical soil microbial communities from Luquillo Experimental Forest, Puerto Rico - flux8day.12C.oxic.44.000.176 (v2)... | ecosystem: Environmental > Terrestrial > Soil... | reverse complement strand
GACGACGACCGTGCCGACCTTGCCGCCGCGCTCCACCGCCTTGTGCGCGGCGGCCGTCTGAGCGAGCGGGAAACGCGCAGCGACCGACAGGATGCGGCCCGACGTCGCCGTCCAGGCGGCAATGTCGGACTGCGCTCGCCGCCGATCCGGATGCGGAACGCCGGCCAGGGACATCGCATAAACCGAGAGGTTCTTTTGCATTAGCTCGCGCACTGGCACCTTGGGTTCGCGGTCGCCATTGCTCGCGTAAATCATGATGCTGCCGTTGACCCGCAGGCAGCGCAGCGTCGCGGCAAGGTTGCCGCCGAAATCGACCTCGGCGATGTGATCGACGCCGACACCGTTTGTGATGTCGAGGACGCGCGCGGCAACATCCTCTTGCCGGTAGTTGATGATGTGCGCCGCTCCGCCGGCGCGGGCGCGTTCGGCCTTTTCCGGCGAACTCACGGTGGCGATCACCCGCGCCCCGGCCCAGGTGGCGAGCTGAACCGCGTAGTGTCCGACCGCTCCGGCGCCGCCCGTCACCAGCAATGTCTTGCCCTGGACCGGCCCGGCGACGAACACGCTGCGATGCGCCGTCATGCCCGGCACGCCAAGCGTAGCACCCTCGGCAGAGGACACGTGATCGGGCAGCTCGGTGACCAGATCGGCCGACAGGGCGATGTATTCCGCCGCGGTTCCCATCCAGCGGCCGTTGCGCTGACCGTTGTAGAGCCACACGCGCTTTCCGAGCCAATGCTGGGGCACGCCGGGGCCGACCTGATCAACGACGCCGGCTCCGTCGCTGTTGGTCACGACGCGCGGGTATTCCATCGCCGGCGGACCGCGCCGCCGATAGGTGTCCGATGGGTTGACGCCGGAAGCTTCCAGCCGCACGCGAACCTCGCCTTGACCGGCCTCGGGGGTCGGCAACTCGCCGCAAACCAGGACTTCGTCCGCCGCTCCCTGCCGGTCGTACCAAACCGCACGCATGGCCACCCTCATCCTTGACCGAAATAGAAGCTCTATTCCGCCGCGATACGCTCCCAGGTGATCTCGCGGTGTTCCTCGGCTTCACCGACCCGGCGCGGCGGAGGACGCAGGATCATATGGGCACCCTCAAAGCGCACCCCGCGCATCTGGTCGCTGCCGATGCGGCTCGGGTCTGACGCCGCGTCGACCCGAGTGACAAGCTTCTCGCCGTCATAGGTGTAGTTGCCGCAGTAGGAGCTGTATTCCCGGCTGACCCCAGCCGGCAGCTCCTTCCGTCCGTCACACACCACCGAAATCATCCGCCCGTCCGCCGTGAAGGTAACGCAGCCCAGCGCTTTTCCGCCATAGGGGGCGGGGCGCGCCGCGCCGGCTGCGTCGCGAGCGACGGCGTGGACCAGTTTCCAGGTTCCAACGATGGATCGCATCCAGTGATCTCCATGAAAGAGAATTGTGGCGGAGCAGAGAGCGCAACGTTATTACCCGAGGTGGCAGCGGTGCGCCTGCGGTCGAGGCGTTGAGTGATGTGTGCTGATACCGCTTGGTTTGGCGGGATCCCGGTCTGCAGTGGACGCGCTTCGTCAAGCCCTTGGTGGGACCCGCGCGGTGCGGCTCGTTCCTATTCCGGGAAGGGTTGCGGCGCGCCTGCCGGCACCGGCACCTGAAACGTGTTCAGCGCGTTTCCGATCGCCGTGTAATAGCCGACGATCGTGCCAAGTTCGACGACCCCTTGCTCCCCGAACCGGGAGATCGCCTCGGGAAATGTGGTGTCGGAGAGCCGCTTGGTATCGATCAGCTCAGTAACGACGCGATAGACGAGGATCTGGTCGGCAGCCGCGAAGCTTGGTGTGGCGCCGGTGCGGATGGCCTCGATTGCGGCCGCGGGGACTCCGGCCTCGACCGCGAGCGGCGCATGCGCATGCCATTCAAGATTCACGCGCAGGTGACGCGCGGTCAGACAGATCGCGAGCTCTGACAAGGCCGGCGATAGCGAACTGCCCCAGCGCAGATATTCGCCGAGCCGCTGCAGGTGGCGGCATACCTCCGGCGAACGAATCAGGACCTGGAACGGACCGCCGAAGCGGCCGCGCCTGCCCGCGACGATCTCGTCATGCACTTCCTTCTGCGCCGAAGTCATCTCGGCGGGGCTGATCTCTCGATAACGGGCCATTTAGGGCTCCCCGGAGCGGCCGCCTGGGCCACGGTTCTGGCGGCTGCATTGTTCGACAAGACCCCGGCCTGTCAAACGAATTTACGTCAGGACGGCCACCGCCGGCCTTGGCAGTTTCCGTAAGTTCCTCGGCGGATAGATCGCAGCCGAACACGCGGGCACCCCGTTGTGCAAAGGTCTCGGCGATGCACCGGCCGAACCCGTGCCCGGCACCGCTCACCACAGCCGTCTTTTCGTCGAACCGGATCCGCATCAGGCGCACCTCTGTTGCGTCGTGCACCGTTCATAATTCGGTTCATGATCCTCTTCCGCGAGAAACCATTCTGCCGCAGAGTCCGAAACCTACCAATCCGACGGCGCTAACCGTCGGAGCAATCGGAGTGAGCGATGCCCGCAAAAGCGCGCCTATGGCATGAACCAGGATTTCTATCCCTGGTCGCCGATCGTTACGCGCCCAATTCTCAGATGGCCCGAGGGCGCCCGCGTCGCACTCGTCGTCATCGTCAACCTCAAGCATTGGGATTGGGAGGTACCGCAAGGCACCCCGCTGGCGGTAAGCCCAATGGGCGGCCCGGAGGGGATATGGACCGGTAACCAGCCGAGCTTTCCCGACATCGGCGGCTACGGCAACCACGAGTACGGCAACCGCGTCGCGGTCTTTCGCATCCATGCCGTGCTGGACAAATACGGCATCAAGCCGACCTTGGCGCTCGACAAAGCCGTTGCCGACCACTACCCGTACCTGGTCAAAGAGGGCTTGAAGCTCGATGCCGAGTTCATCGCGCATGGCCTCTCGCGGCGGCGCATCATCCATATCGGCATGTCCGAGGACGAGGAACGTGAGTACATCCGCGCCTCGATCGAGGCGGTCGAAAAGGCGACGGGCAAACGGCCGATCGGCTGGTCCGGCCCCGACTTCCAGGAGACGCCGAACACCCCCAACCTCCTGGCCGCGGTAGGTATTCGCTACGGGTGCGACTGGGGCAACGACGAGCAACCTTACAAGATGACCCCCAAGACCGCGGAGCTCTACTCGCTCGGCGTCAACGCCTATCTCGACGACAACTACATCCACCTGCACGGCCGGCGCACGATCAACGAAGTCAACCTCTTGTGGCGCGAATGGTTCGATGGTCTTTATGCCGGCGGCGCCACCACCGGTCGTCTGACGGTGCTTCATCTGCATCCGTGGATCATGGGCCAGCCGTGGCGCATCCGGCATCTCGACGAAGTGCTGGGCCACATCAGCGCCTATCAAGGCGTGTGGAAGGCGACCGGCGCCGAGATCATCGACTGGTTCAAGGCGCACGCGTCCTAGTTCGCTGATCGGTAAGTTCGCGTGATCTTCGCTCTCTACATCGTCATACCGGCGAAAGCCGGCATCCGGGGCAGTCGTGGGTCCCGGCCTTCGCCGGGACGACAACAAGAAGAGGGCACTTGATTTCCCCCTTATTATCGAAGGGAGACGGCACAATGACCCTTCCACCCGAGCGTTTCGAATATGCGCCCATCATTGACCGGCCGGTCATCAAGTGGCCGAACAATGCCCGCGTCGCATTCTGGGTTGCGCCGAACATGGAGTTCTTCGAATACCTGCCCGAAAGCCGGCCCACACAGCCTGATATTCCGTTCTACGCGCGCATGGACTACGGTAACCGCGTCGGCTTCTGGCGCATGCTCGATGTGCTGAACAAGCACAGGGTTCGCGCCTGCTGCTGTCTCAATCTCGAGCTGCTGGATCATTTTCCGGAAGTAAAAGACGCGATGATCGCAGCCAACTGGGATTCCATGGCGCACGGTCTCTGCAACAGCCGGCCCATTTACGACTACACAGAGGAGCAGGAGCGGGCGTACTGGCAGGACTTCGTTACGCACCTGAAGGAGATGACCGGCAAGCGTCTCAAGGGGCGGCTCGGTGGGGGTGCGGGCTACACGGTCAGAACAGACGACCTGATGGCCGAGGCCGGCTGTCTTGTGTCCACCATTTAAATGTCACTGTCGGTTGGGGTCGGGCGGCGGGCCGGGCGCGGAGCCCCAGCGCAGCGCAGCGCCCGATCGGCGACCGATTGATCGGAGCTCGCAACCGCACCCGTTGTCCTATCGAGCGGGCGCCAGCACGCTCGCCTCGTAGAAAAGCTCAGCGACTTCGAAGAAATATGCCTTGCGCTGATCTTATTTTGCTATCGTCGCTTGTCGCATCTGATCCCCGCGCTCCTCATGCTGGCGCGGGCGGTGCCCGCAACCGGGCGATCAGCGACAGGGTCTCCTGGAACGTCTGTCGTGGCACCGCTACCTCGGCCATCTGCGAGGTGACGTAGCGGCCATGAGCGACACGATGGATCAGGGTTTCGATGGGCTATGTGTGTGACGCGGCAATCCCTAGATACCAGGGGACTTCGAAGAACGCCTTTAATCGGTTAAACGCCGGCTCGCCCCGCACATAAGAAGCAAAAGAGCGACATCAGCGGGTTCCAGGGCCTGGGGTGGCTTCACCTGTCACTGTGTCAGTGTCATAGGATTCGATGTTGACGTGGGTTACCCGGTCTGGGATGTCTGCCAGCGCAGCCTGAAACACGATGGTGATCACAACCGCGGTGCTTGATCCAAGTACGCCGGTTGTGATTCGGCGGGCTTCTTCACTTGCAGTCACCGACAACGGTGTCGCCACAGGCGCGCGATTGTACCGGCCTGGGAATACCGGGCCAATCACTATGATGTCCACTTGGCCGATGGTGTCGGTCACGGGGTCAAAGGTAAAATTACCGGTGATGGTATCCTTGCCGTCAGGGAATGTCGCAGTGACGTTTGACAGGACATAATCGATCGATGCCGCTAAGGAGGGGGTTGGGGTGGCCAGGGACGCGGCCGCCGCGACAATACAGGCGGAGAGGTCGCTTAGCCCGCGGGGGAGGCAATAGGGTGACACGGCGTTGGACCTCGGCGAAAGACGAGCTTGAGGCGCAAAGAACGCGCCAGATCGGGAGAACTAATCTTAGCCGATCTTGAAGAGACGGGTGTCACGCTGATCGCGCCGGCGCGGCCCGCTGCGACGTTCGGGTCCGCGACGAAGCTGCTCGTCGCGGATCATCGCTAATATTGGCCCCAACCGCTTGTTGTCGGCGATTGCACCTTGGTCGACGTGGCGGATCTTGTCGAAGGTGCGGTAGGTGAGCTCGACGCCGTTGTAACGGATCGAAAACCGGGTCTGGACGGGATGGCTTTGGCGCCGCTGTTTCCGTTGGTGCCGTGGTTCTGGCCCTTGTTGGTTGCCATGCACCCGGTCGCGACCAAGCGCGTGATGCGTGCCATCCTCAAGGCAACGGATCAGCAGAACACGATTTAGGGACCGGGGTCAGTATGACGGAGCAATCATCGGGAAAAGAAAAAAATCTCTCCCCTCCCGGTCGCCATCTTCGGCGGTCTGCAACAGCTGCGCTGCGACGTGCTCCCCAGCCGAGTTCGACCCGTTAAGCGGTGCTGGCCGGTGAAAGATTCACGGGCGCGCGCAAGAGGCTTTCTCTCGTAGGCGCTCCGCCCCATCCTACGAGATCGGAGCTTTCGGAGACCTTAGGATGCCAGCAAGCCGGCCGAATATCTTGTTCATCGTCGTCGACGATTGCGGTTATGCCGACCTCGGCTGCACCGGTCAGACCGATTACCGAACTCCGGCGCTTGACCGGCTCGCCGCCGAGGGCGTGCGCTTCACGCAGGCTTACGCCAATTCCGCGCTGTGCACCAACACCCGGGTTGCACTGATCACCGGCCGCTACCAGTATCGGCTGCCGATCGGGCTGGTCGAGCCATTGCGCTGGAGCGACCGCGGGGCGCCGGAAATGGGAGTGTCTCCTGGTTTTCCCACCTTGCCGGGATTGCTGCGCGGCTCTGGTTACCGCACCGCTCTTATCGGGAAATGGCATCTCGGGTATTTGCCGCGCTACGGCCCGTTGAAGAGCGGCTATGACGAGTTCTTCGGAGTGATGGGCGGATTCACCGGGTACTACACGCATATCGGCGACGGCGGCGAACACGATCTCTACGAGGGCGAAGTCCCAATCGAGCGGGCGGGCTATGTCACGGATCTATTGAGTGAACGGGCAGCTGCCTGGGTCGCCGCAGCATCGGCGCGGCCCGAACCATATTTCCTGAGCCTGCATTACACGGCGCCGCACTGGCCGTGGTCGGCTCCCTCGGTGGAGGCCGCCGCGCGGCAACGCGAGGTCGAGCGCACCGAACTGACCGAAGGCGGAAACACGCGCATCTACGGCGAAATGATGCAGTCCCTGGATGCCGGCATCGGCCGCGTGCTTGATGCAGTTCGCCAGAGGCCGGGCGACGACAACACGCTCGTCGTATTCACCAGCGACAACGGGGGCGAGCGGTTTTCGAAAATCTGGCCATTTGTCGGCCGCAAGTTCGATCTGTTGGAGGGCGGGCTAAGGGTGCCGCAAATCTGCTGCTGGCCGGGCCGTATCGAGCCGGGGCGCATAACCGATCAGGTGACCATCACGATGGACTTGACCGCAACCTGTCTCTCGGTGGCCGCGGTTGCTCCTGTCCCCGGCTACCCGCTCGACGGGGTCGATTTGTTGCCGGTATTGACCGGCCGGGCGGCGGAATTCGAACGGACGCTCTATTGGCGCATGCGTCACCGCTACCAGCGCGCGGTACGGCGGGGTGGTTGGAAATACCTGAAGGTCGCCGACAACGAATACCTCTTCGACATCGCATACGATCCCCGCGAACGCGGCGATCTCTCGAAAAAAGAGCCCCATCTGCTCGCCGAATTACGCGACTTGTGGGAGGATTGGGATCGCGACATGCTGCCGCTGCCAACCGACGCGGTGGCTCCAATGTCGAATCTGTCCGCGATGCTTTGGTAAGCGTGAATGATCGCTGGCCACCGACTTCCTAAAAAGAAGCGCGTTTGCGCCGCTTCGAGCCGGTCGGTGAGTCGCACAGGGAAGCGCTGGGTTAAGTTCGGACAGCAATTTGCACGTAAGATCTTCTTGGCAAGCCAGCCGTTGGGCCCTGATCTAGCCGAGAATGCGCAGAAGCGATTTATCCGCGGTAAACCCTCGGCGTCCGGACTTATGCGCTGCAAAGACCGAGAACAGCGAAAGGAAACATGAGAACAGCAGCTGGCCGCCCCATCGAGGCCTGTTTGCTCGATTTGTTTCGCCACCTCGGCGTCGAGCAAGCGCACATCGCCGCCGGCGGTCCCCCACCGCTTATGGATTGGCATAGCTTAGCGACCCTCCACCCGGAGCGGGTCGCATCCCTGACACTGATCTCTCCCCCTATCCTTGGATACAGCTCCCCTTGCCGGTTTTGGCATCGCGGATTTTAGTTGTCGCCGGTGACCGAGGCGCGCTTACGCAGGGGGCGGCAAAATTCGCGAACAGTCCTCCAAACGCCTCGGCACATATTCTGCTCGATTATGATTGGCAACCGTGGTCAGACGTGATCGTCGACCGGGGCGCAGAAATCGGCGCAGCAATGCTCGACTTTCTCGATCGCCATCCGCTCCCGGCGGTCGGATTGTCTGTACCGGAAGGCGAAGCGGCCGGGATCTCCTACAGAATTTGCGGCGCCGGGCCCGCCGCTCGTCTTAATGCCGCTGTCTTTGGCGCCGTCCCAATGGGATCCGCTGATCTCGACATTGAGCGCGCAGTTCTGCACGATCAGCCTCGGCGGGCCACTCCTCGGCGTCGTCGGCATCCTCGAAGAGCGCGGCCGATCGAATTACCTCGCTTTAGTACGCAATGTTTTGGACAGCGTAGGGATCAAGCCGGGCGAGGTGGTGCTCGAAATCGGCGGTGGGTCGGGGGTTGTTGTCCGCGAGATCGCCCGCCGGACCGCAGGTGCTAATCGCATCATCGATGTCGACATCAGCCCCTATCTGCTCCGCGAAGCAGAGGCCTTGGCAAAGCACGCAGGCATCGCCGATCGGATCAATTTTCGGGAGGGGCGCGCCGAGGCGATCCCGCTCGGCAATGGCAGCGTCGATGTGGCGCTCTCCTTCACGGTGATGGAGGAGGGCGATGCCGACCGTTTGGCGGAGCTGGTCCGGATAACACGGCCGGGCGGACGCATTGCCGCCATCGTGCGTTCCCTCGACATGCCGCCGTGGACAAATGCGGCGCTCCGCCCGGCCGTCCGGGCCAAGGTGGACGCACCTGGACGGGGAGACGTCGCGCCGGCCGGTTGCGCGGACGCGAGCCTATATGAACGCTTCCGTCGCGCGGGCCCTCGTCGGGTTAACCTGCTTTTCGCAATTGGCGTCCGTCGACGCGTCCCAGGCTTCTCGCATTGCCGTTATGAAGCAAAGAATTCTTGGAAGCCTGACAGAAGAGGAAAGCGCCGAATGGGAATCCGCCGTGGCCCACGCTGAAGCTGACGGAACTTTCTTTATCGCTACGCCCCACCATTGCGCAGTTGGTGTCAAGCCCGTGACGATCGGGTGATAAAGTAAAGCCAACGCTAGCCTCATTGTAGGGGGTCAGTTGTCCCCCCGGCGCGGCTGCACTTCCGAGATTTCGACATGCTGTGCCGCCGATGCCGACCGCAGGTTTCCCCGCGACCATCCCGCGCGCTGGGACCGGTATCTCGACATCGAGCGCGCCAGCGTTTCCTATGGCTTATACGCCGGCTGCGCCCGGCCACAACACGGCACCTTACTAGTTAGATCCGTCCCATCGCCGCGAGACGGCGCAGCTCAGGCGCCGCGCTGGATCAACAACGGCCGGCACTTTTCGCGGCTCAGTCCGGCTTGCGAAATTTGAGCATATAGATATCGACCGGTTGGGCCGCGGAATGCGAGTGGACGTCTCGGGCATCTCCGGGAACGTGGAGGAAATCGCCGTGGTCGATCAATTTGAACACCGCTGTCTCGATCTCCGAGGTGACCAGCGCTTCGTCCGAACGGTACAGGGTCTGGACGACGCTCGTGCCCGCGCCGGGCTTGGCCGAGTAATCGCCCACGACCAATTCGCCGCCCGGCTTCAGTGCATCGTAGAAAGCCTTGTTCATCTTGGCGCGATCGCCGCCAAGGTAAGTGATGTCGTGATAAACATAGAAAAATGTCACGAGATCGAAGTCATGCATACCCGGTGGCGCGGGATCCTCGAATGGCCGCACCACCGAGACGATATTGGCGGCTGCCGGGGTCTCAAGCCGCGCATCGAGCCGATCCTTGACGCGGGTAAAGGCGGCTTCGGAATTTTGCGCATAAACTTTGCCGCCCGGCGCTACGGCACGCGCCAGAAGTTCCGCTTTCCACCCGTACACCGCGAAGATGTCGAGGATTTTCATGCCGGGCTTGGCGCCGATGAACGCCAGCCACTGCGCCGGCGCGGGGTTGGTGTCGAGCTTGCGATCCGCGTCGCTTCGGTCGGGGGCAGCGACAATCGCAGCGTAGTCGGGAGCGGTCTGTGAGACCGCCGCCGGCGTGGCCGCGATAGCGGACAGCGTCAGCAGACAGGCAAGGATCCTATGTTTCAACCTTTCGCTCCCAAATCGCTTGCTTTCTTAGTAGGGGCCGCGACAGCTATTGCAGGCAAGTCGGGGTGTAACAGGCACAGAGTTTTAGACGCCGATCTGTCTCGATGCACCGTAATGTTGCCGTGGAGCGTGATCATCGTAGCAAGTGTAGAATCGCCGGCACGAATGCCCACTGTCCACCCAACTCGCCCGGCTCCAGGCCCGCCAGCAAGGTCTCGTAAAGGGCGACTGTTAAGCGCTCGGCCAAACCGGGGCTAGGAGAACCGATCTTCGAGAGGTTTGAGGAGCGTCCATATGAAGATCACCGCCGCCGTGGTGCCGGTCCGATCGGCACCGTTCGAGATCGAGACGCTCGACCTCGCCGCGCCGCTTGCCGACGAAGTGCTTGTGCGGATCGTGGCCAGTGGCATGTGCCACACAGACCTGCACGCGCGCGATGGCTATTTTCCGAACCTACCATATCCGGTGGTTTGCGGCCATGAAGGCGCCGGTATTATCGAGCAGGTCGGAGCCGCCATCGGGGACCTTGCGCCCGGCGATCCGGTCGTGATCTCGTTCCCATGGTGCGGCGAATGTGGGCCGTGTCGCGCCGAGCGCATCGCCTATTGTGAGCGTGCCCGCCCGCTCAAATCGAGCGGTCGCCGCGCCGACGGCTCGATCCCGATGAGCCGCAACGGCCAGCCGGTTTATTCCTGCTTCTTCCAGCAATCCTCGTTCGCGAGTTTCGCCGTCGCCCCGGCCAAGGACGTCGTCAAGATCCGCCGCGACGCGCCGATCGAAATGCTGGGTCCGCTCGGCTGTGGCGTGCAGACCGGCGCCGGTGCGGTGCTGAATGTGATGGAGCCCGCCGCCGGACAGTCGATCGCCGTGTATGGAGTCGGCGGGGTCGGCCTCGCCGGATTGATGGCGGCGCGGATCGCTGGCTGCGATCCGATCATCGCCGTCGATCGGCTCCCCAGCCGACTGGCGCTCGCCCGCGAACTCGGCGCCACACATACGCTCGAAAGCCGCGGCGCCGAAACACTCGCCGAAATCCGCGCGATCACCGGCGGCGGCACCGATTTCGCCCTAGAGACGTCGGCCGTGCCGGCCGTGTTTCGGCTTGCCGTCGATGGGCTGCGAGGTCTCGGCACCTGCATCCTGGTCGGCAGCGCTCGCGCCGGCACCGAGGTCAGCTTCGAGATGCCGTGGCTGCAGGGCGGCCGGACCGTGCGCGGCGTGATCCAGGGCGACAGCCGGCCGCGGGATTTCATCCCTCGCCTCGTGGATTTTTTTATGGCGGGCAG
>Ga0306925_10006414_pt1 | contig 10926 bp, 15 predicted proteins | sample flu12Cox44000176_FD_203755 | JGI IMG/M metagenome (GOLD analysis project Ga0306925, IMG submission 203755) | Lab enrichment of tropical soil microbial communities from Luquillo Experimental Forest, Puerto Rico - flux8day.12C.oxic.44.000.176 (v2)... | ecosystem: Environmental > Terrestrial >... | reverse complement strand
CGTTTGGATTTCTGGCGCCATCGTCCCGTTCATTCCCGCCATCTGCATCTCGTAATCGAAATCGGTCGCGTCGCGCACGCCGCGAACGAGGATGGTGGCGCCGGCGCGCCGCGCCGCGGTGACAACGAGATCGGCGAAAGTGACAGTGGTCAAGTCGCATCCAGCGGCGCTGGCGAGCGGGCCGCAAACCTCATTGATCATCGCCAGCCGCTCATCGGCCGAGAACAACGGCGTCTTGCCAGGATGAATGCCGACGGCGACGACCAGCCGGTCGGCAAGCTGCACCGCCTTGGCGACGAGATCGACATGGCCGTTGGTGATGGGATCGAACGATCCGGCAAAGAGCGCGATGCGTTGGCGGGTTTGCGTCGTGGCGGCGGGCATGCTCGCGGTCTAGCCCGCGCACTGAGTCACCGCAAGGCTGACCGAAGATTGGCGCAATCCCTCGCCAGCCAACAAATCCACCTGCGGCGACCAGAAAAAACATTAGAAGCTTAGTCTTTCCAGTTGGTTGGCGGAAACGTCGGGTTTGTGACTCGCATCATCGAATTGTTCGGACCTTTGCGCAAGGAGCAAACATTCAGCAATATCAATAAGGTTTGCCAGTTTAGTTTCCCCTTCTGTACTGGGGTTTGCCACTTTGCGCTTCCCACTTATCCATCGCTGACCTTGCCCTACGCCGTTGGTCATGTCGCTTCGCATAGTGCTGAACCATCTGCACAGTGCGGTGTCCGGTGATCGCTGCTATCTCGAATGCGTCACAGCCCGCATTGGCAAGCTCTACAGCCGCGTTCTTGCGAAGCCCGTGGATCGAATACCCACTGACGCCCATCTCGCGCAGTTGACGCGCTATTAGGGCGCCCAAGCTTCCGGCAGTCAGTGGCCCGCCACGTTCTCCAACCAGAATAGTGTCCGCAGTTCGCGGGACACTTTCTAATTCAGCCCGCAGTGCCTTGTGACAGGGGACAGAAACCAGCGCGCCGGTCTTTTGCTGGCGAACCTCAATGAACTCCCCGTCGAACTGACTCCATTTCATTTGCACAAGGTCGCTTCGACGCTGCCCAGTGTAGAGCGCCAGCCTAATGGCCCAACGCAGCGACGGTCGGGCTTCGCGCATAAACCGCTCAATCAATTCTGGCGGCCAGGGTTCGTGTTCATTCTCGACTTTGTGAACCCGCTTCACTCCATGCGTCGGGTCGGCATCAAGTTCGATTCCATTTTCAATGGCAAATTCCCACATGGCCGAAATCAGCGTCATGGCAATGTCGGCGTCAGTAGTGGACCGCTTGGCGATTTCGTTGCGGATTACTCGGACATGGCGCGGTTGCAAGTCATTGAGCAACCCGGTCCCCCAGCCCCGGCGCAAGTGATCCAGTGCGCGGCGATAGTTCTTTTTGGTCGTCTTCGCCTTCTCGTTATACAGCGGTGAGTCTAGAAACTTCTCAATCGCCCAAGCCAATGACCCCGGCATGTATTCGACATTGCGCCGGGCGTTGATGCCCGCCAGTAGCGCATCGTAGGCGGTTGCGAACCCTTCGCTATGCGGTGCCGGTAGCGGCCACTGTTGCCCACGATAGCGAAAATAATAACGTGCCTGACCGTGGCGATCGGTAAAGCAGTGGAGATATTTGAGGCGGACTTTGGTCACGGCGCTTACAGAAACTTGATTCTGATTTCGGCCACCCGCTTTCCCCATTCTCCAAGGTCCTCATAACGGGCCTCGACCGCATAGCGCCCATCACCGAGGCCGGTTTGCGCGACAACAGCGACGGGACATTTGTGGTCGTTCGTTAGCTCCCAAGTTCGGATGCCGTTTTTCGCGCATTCATTCAGGTCCAAATCGCCATCAATCCACCGATAGCTTGCCTCTTCGCCCTGACACGGATCGCAAATTATCAAGTGACCGCTATCGACACAGACCTCACCAACCGTCTGCCATTGCCGCTTCTTAAGCATCGCCCGCCCCTACTTCCGCATGATCTTGTCAAAGCTGTTGTTGCTATCGGGCGGAACGTCTTCGCCTTCCGGTGCGGTTAGGTGAAAAACCACCCCAACCCCGCCAACCGTTAGTTCTACTTTGGGTACGCCCGCCTTTTTGGCCGCTTGAATAATCTGCTTGGCGTCGCGTTGCCGTATTAGTGCTGGTCTACCGCTCATATGTCCTCGAATGCCGCTTTGAGTTGCGAAACACCTGATTCAAACAATCGCAGACTTTTGGAGTCCCGCAAGTCCCGGCCCAGGCGATTTCCCCCGCCTTTGTTGGAAAGCCCCGAAATCCCCGCCTTTGTCCGGTTTCCCCGGTTTTACACACTCAGCGGGGTTTGCGCGTCCCCGTCAGGCGCACGCCATCATCGGTGATCCGCACTCCTCGGCGCAGCGGCCGGGGCTGCAATTAGCCGCCCAGCACGCGACGGCGATGTCTCGTTCGGAGTAGCTCGCTCATCCTTCTGGGTGCTGGAACGGGTTCTGGAAGGATGCTCGGCTCGCCGCAGTAGGCGGGTCCGGCTAGTCCCTCGATTGCCGGTCGCGCTAGTGGCCCGGTCCTCACCACCCTCACCCCCAGCTGCGGGCCGGGCCACGCCCACTCGACTCTTTCGATTTCAGTTCCTATTAAACGTGCATGTCGTTGCGTGAGCGTACCCGCCCCGGGCTGGGCATCATCGAACCGTGTCTACCGTCGCCCGCAAAGGCTCCGCCGAGCGGTCCCGGTTGGTTGCACGAAATCAAACACGACGGCTTCCGCATTCTCGCACGGAGGGATCGTGCCGGGGTCCGACTGATTACGCGCGCCGGGAACGACTTCTCATCTCGCTTCCCCTTTATTGCAATGGCGGTCCGCAGCCTGCCGGTGCGCTCATGCTTGATCGATGGCGAGGCGATTGTTTGCGACGAGAACGGACTTGCGGTTTTTGAACTGATCCGTCGCCACGGCGCACTCGCAAGTGCGGTGCATTGCGCGTTCGATCTGCTTGAGCTTGACGGCAAGGATTTACGGCGTCAGCCAATCGAGATACGCAAAAGTTTGCTCGCCAAACTACTCAAGGGGTCTCATTCAAGCATCGTCCTCAATGAGCATTTCGAGGAGGACGGCGCACTAGTCTATGGTGCGGCCTGTCAGCTCGGATGCGAGGGCATTGTTTCAAAGCGACTTGGCTCGCCATACCGCTCAGGCCGCTCACCGCATTGGGTGAAGGTCAAAAATCCGAAGGCACCGGCAGTCAATCGCGAGGCCGAAGAGGATTGGCGGTGAAACGTTAAACGAGAAATGACACTCGTTACTACCGCGCATTAATGTCGGTCGAGGTGCCGTCTATTCTCGAGGCCATCCCGACTATTAAAAGCATGGCAGAAATGGTTATAAAAGCGTACCACCCGTATGAATTGAGGCCTAGAAAATTTGGTGCAGCGACAAGTCCAGCCGCGCCAGCTATGAGGCATGCAGATGACAGCAGTTGGTGCCTGCGAAAGCTTTTTAGCGTTTCCCTGACTACGGCCAGCCTCTTCTCAGCGCCATAATATTTATCCTTCAAGTCATAGTATTTGTCTTTGAATTGCTTCAGCTCCGCGTTTTCTTCCATAATCCTATTTATCTCGGCGACGAGAAAGCGGTTGGCAGCCGCACTAGATAATTCTTTTTCAGGTTGACCGATTATCGAAATCGCAGAAGCGGAACCATCAGCTGCGCGGTTCGTGGGAGGCGCCGAAATCTCGTCGGTTCGCAAATCACTCGCCATGATCGACCCCATCACGCGATATCGATCTAATAGCTGGTATGGATAGTTAGTGTGAGCGGTAAATGACAACCAGACCCCGAAAGGCGTAACCACAAAGAGTGCGGCAAAACGGCTTGAAAAAACCACTACTCGGCTGTGAAATCTCTGCGCCGATCACCCCGCCTTTATCTTCCAAGTGGTCGGTCAGAGCTGGGATGACGTGCTCACGGCGGTTCGCAGGCGGGAGGCCATCATCCCGGCTCGCAGTTTGCCGCCAGATAACACCAGTTGGTCCGACACCCAACGTTGCCGCGTGCGCACCTGGCAGGGTTCAGCACGGCACGTATGGGCGACAAGGCAAAGCCGCCGGTCGTGAAACCCGCCGACGGCTTTGCTGCGAGTCTGCAAATGACAACTCGCCGCTTCCCGCCGCCTCGGACTGTCGAGGAATTGGACGCCTGCTTTGTCCTGATCGACAACGGCCAGCATTTGCCGCACGCTTAGAGTGCGGTTATGGAGCTAGGTTTGCGAAGGGCCCAAATTTTATTTGGTGTTGTCCTGTACCTTGCGGCGGCGGCCTGCACGGCGTTACCAGAGAGGTTTAAGCGCATCGACGGGCGGTGGGTCGAACAGAGCCAGTTACTTTACGATCAGTCGATCTGCCGGGCTGAAATCAAGAACAACCTTTCGGCGGCCAACCAGACGACGACCTGGGGAGGACCAACTGAGGACGCAATAACCGTCTATACCGGCTGCATGGCACGGCACGGCTATAGAGCTGCAGAGTAACCTGGTGAATGGCCCGCCGCTTCCCGCCGCCCTGGTCTGTCGAGGACATTGGCGCGGCCTTTGTCGTCCGCGACCATAGCGGGCAGCAGCTCGCCTATGTCTATTTCGAGGATGAGCCAGGGCGAAGATCGGCGGCGAAATTGCTCACGCGGGATGAGGCGAGACGGATTGCTACCAATATCGCCAAGCTGCCCGAGCTTTTGCGGAAGCCGTGATGCCGCGATCCTAACTGCTAGGACACAAGGCCAAAAAGAGAAGGCCGCCGAAGCGGCCTCCGTATATGTTATTTATATCCCCAGTCTTGGTGCGTCCCTCCATAGTAGTCCCACGGACCATGCTGATAGGGCTTACAGACGCCGCCCTGGATCGTCCAATCCGGCGGGCAGCCGTTCCCTGTGCGCCATCCGCCGTGGTATCCGCCACCGCCGTAGTAGTTGTAATAGCGGTGATGGTAGCCGTACCAATCAGCGGATGCTGGCAACACGCCGTTGATACCAATTGCGCCGACGACACCTAATGCCGCGGCGATTTTCCCTAAGGTTCGCATGATTGCTTCTCCATTCTTAGGAGAAATAACGCGGAACCCTTAATTGAAGTTGCATGAATGAAACCTAAACGTAGCGTTCAGTCGCTTTTTATTTGGCCGCACGGAGCGCCGCCGAACAGAACTATGACGACGCCGTTGCCAGCTACCAAGTCTGCCTATCAAATCTTCAAGCAGCCTGAATTGAAATTGCTTGAGTGTTGCGCGGCAATTACCTGCTGAAAATTGGGGAACCGAATAATAATAAGGAGGCGCGGCGGATTGCGGTCAATATCGCCAAGCTGCCGGAGCTGTTGCGCAAAGCTAGCTGAGCCCGGCTTAGCGGAACGCTCCTTAGCCGACTCGCTTCTCCAGGAGCGCCTACGGCTTTAGGCGGCCAAGGAAAGGTTCTCCGGTCTCTGAGATGTCGCCGCGCGGAAATGCCTCTGTAGGGTTAGGAACGGCCGCTCAATGACATAATATGACAGGTGCGCAAACAGGAAAGTAAGCACGATGGCAACGGTGAAATCGGCAATGCCAGAGAGCCAGCGCATCGCGATGACAGCCGCGATCCAATTGAAGGCGTACATCGAATATGAGAGCGCTCCGAGATGACGATAGATCGGCGCATTGAGCTTGAGGAGGCTGTTTCGATTGGTTGCTAGGTTAAAGATCAGCGCGCCAAAGATGATGGCCTGCGAAAGATGGTCCTGTCGTGCCAGTGTGAATGGAAGTGCCGCTAGAACCACAATCTGCGCCTGACGTGAGCGAAAAATCGATGCGAGACTCGTTAGTAGTGGCTTTGTCATCTCATGCAACGTGAGAGCGGCGAACAGCGCGCCAATCGCCATGCAATCAAACCTCAACATGCCCATCAGGGAGGGCAGGCGCCGAGGGAGCCAGCTTGTGCCGACCCATGCGATAGCAATAATGGCAGCGACTGAGACGGCTGGTCTAAGCCCCTCACGAATCACCAGCGGCCATACAGAATAAAACCATTCTTCAACACCAATAGACCAAAGGACACCGGCAAAGGGGATGGCTGGTAGCCAAGTCTCCGCGACGTGCGGCGCAAAAATCATATACAGCGAAAAACTTTCCCACCAGCTTGTCGTCCCGGCTGAATCGTAACCCGGAACCTGCATAGCCGGGATTGCTGGCAGGATAAAAAAAGCGATGAAAATGAGCGCAAAATAGACCGGCCAAATGCGCAGCGCGCGACGCGCATAGAAATTGAGTAGACCGACGCCGCCACTCTCAAACTCATCGAGCAAAAGAAAGGTGATCAAGAAGCCGCTAAGGACGAAAAATGCCGATACACAGGTATCACCGAGGGTATAGATGAGGGAATAGACGTTAGCGACGCCAAAGATCGAGGCTGCCTGCTCGGCGTGCATGATCGCAACGCCCAGGGCCGCGTAGAAACGGAGTCCATCCAGACCTGGAAAACGCCCCCTACCCATACGCTAATGCACTACTCCCGATCCCGAGCTTCCACAAGTGAGAGATTATGGCTAAGGATCACCCTGCCGCCTTCATCAGCGCCATCCATCAGAGTACCCGGAAATAAGAAGGGTCGGGCAGTGTAGTTAAGCCGCCCGACTAAGTTGGGCTATCGCGCCATTTGGGTTGGCGACAGGATAGTTGATTATTCACCACCAACTGCGCGATTTTTTCATCCACTTGCCAACATCGAAATTGCGACTGCCTAAATCTGCCGACCCGTCGTCTTCCTGAACGAAAACAATCGTCGGTTCTGGAGGTGGCTTCGGAAATTTCATTTCCATCCAACTATCAAGCGCATCAGACAACTGCTGACGCGCGGCGGCATTGGCGGCTGACCGGACAGCACTGTGCCTGAACGCTTCCTGCCGCATGGCGTGGCTATGCAAATCCGACAATTGCCGGTCCCGCAGTTGCCGGTCGCTTTGCTGGCGCATCTGTTCCTGCAACTGCCGAGTCCGTTCAGCCCTAGTAAAAGCTTCCTGTTGCCTAGCTTCACGTTCAGCCACCGCAACCGCTTCCGCCCGCCGACGTTCACGTTCACGCCGTTGGTGTTCGGCCCGCTGATGTGCGGACTTTGGCGCGGAATTAGAACCCTTCCCCTTTTTATGCGTCGATGTTGGCGCACTTCGCTTTTTCGCGCCGTGTGTTGTCTTATTGCGTGGTGGTTTTTCCATAATCACTTTCCTTTAAGTTATTGGGTCAAATCCATGCTCGTCACGAATCTTCTGCCGGAATTCATTATTGGACATCGTTCCATAACTCGTCGGCGGCTCCGGTCCTCTCCTCTTGCCCGTCGCAGATTTCATCTGCCATGCTATGTCGGCTTTCAGTTCGGTCGCCTCTCGGTTGATTGGCGGTTCCCATGCGCGACGATGAATATCATCCTCCATCCGCCGCAGAACGTTTGGATTGCCGAGAACGACCTTTTCCAACCATTGGCCATGCGCCACGATACGCTGGAGCGCGGCTTGCTTACGCGGGTCGTCTGGACTGGCGAGAACCTGTTGATATAGCTGTTGCAGCTGCGCCAACTGTGCTGGGGCCCGTCGTCGTTCCGCAGCACTCACCCCGCGAGTTTCCCACGCCGCCCTAACGTCATCGCGGTGGGCATAGTAGGAAAGTTCGCGCACAGCCCTGTCAGGTTCGGCCCACTCAGGAAGGCGCTTCTGTAGGTTGTTTGCAAAGTCCTCAAACTCGGCACGCTCGAGTCTTTCGGCTTCGGCACGCTTGAGGGCATCCAACTCAGACCGCATGGCGTTGCGCTCGGTCTCGGCGTTCGAGTCCGCCAGAAGTTGGTCCAGTTCGGATTCGGCTGGTACATTGTTCACCGGCTCCGGTTCGGGCTTAACGCCAGCGTCGAACTGGGCGAGCAATTCATCGAGCGTTGGTTCTGCCGGTGCTGGCGCAAGCTGGTCAGGAACATTGACCAGTTCGGGCGCGGCCTCCGCCTGTTGTTCAATAGCGGCTTACGAATAGCCGCAAGATAGAACTGGCCGAGTTCGCTAAATGGAGTCGCGAGCGGGCCAAACGTGAAAAACGTAACGTCCCACGCCTGCCACTGCGCCCTCTTACGCGCTTCACCAGTCAGCCATGGAAATTCGCTACTCATTGAACAAACGACCTAACAATCCGCTCACGCCCGCCAACGGTTTTGCTTTTTCTTGTCCCGGCTGCTTACCGGCGACCACTGCGTTAAGCGGTTCCTGCAAATAGTGTATTGTTTCAGTGATTGTTTGGAACGTCGGCGCAACAGGAACAACACCAAGACTTGGGAAGCCGTAACTGGTCTTATTGACCGTGCTTCCCATTAGTCTGCTGTTCTGTTGTCGGCTGGATGACCACCTGTAATTAATAATGCTCATTGCTGCTTGTCCTTGTCTGTTTGTTGCTGTTTCTCGGCGGCGAGTTTTGCCAGTTTCTTCCGCCGCTGCTCCTCGGCCCGGTAAAGTTCACGTTCAGATTTTATTGCGCCCCTCGCATCTCGCCGTCACAATGGCCGTGATAGCGACAGCGCGGCCTGCCAGCGCCGAGGAGACCTATCCCATCCGTCCAATCCGGCTGATCGTGCCATTCCCGCCGGGCGGCCCGACCGACGTCATGGGCCGCCTCATCAGTCAGGGCCTCTCTGACCAGCTCGGACAGCAAGTCTATGTCGACAACCGGCCCGGCGCCGGCTCGACGCTTGCCGCCAAGATTGCCGCCAATGCCGAACCCGATGGTTATACGCTGCTCCTCGGCAGCGCGGCGACGCAAGCCATCGGGCCGACGCTTTATCGCGACGCCGAATACGATCCGAAACGTTTCGAGCCGGTCGCGATGGTCGCCGAGGTGCCCTATGTGATGGTGGCGAGTCCGAAGGCGCCCATCGCGAACTTCGCCGAGCTGATTGCTTACGCCAAAGCGCATCCCGGCAAGCTCAATTTCGGTGTGCCCAATGGCGCACCTCCACACATGCTCGCCGCCTGGTTTAAGAGCCTCACCAATATCGACGTCGTGCTCGTGACCTATCGCGGCGGCGCCAATGTGCTGAGCGATCTGTTGGGCGGATAGCGTTGCGCTGAGCTAACTCGCTGAGATCGTTGGCAATCTGCAATGCCTCCAACCGCTAGCAAACCGCTAGCAAGTGGAGCGCACACATTATTATGGTGCTGCCTCTGCGATCTGCGCTCATGCACTAATGGACCGGGAAAGGTTCCCCTCCTTCCCTCCTCTGGGAGTGCTGCGGTTCAACTCAAAAGGTCTCCGTATTGGTACCCATCATCCCACGCCGCAGCAAGTTCAGCTTCCCGCGCCATTTTCTCCTGCAACTTGATACGCACGAACTCCGCGATCTCTCGCGCATGCTCGGTGCTATTCCGTAGGACATCGGTTGCGGTGAACCGCAAGTAAGAGATAGGGCGTCTTGTCAGGGCGCGATCGCGCCTGTGGTCATTGCTAGCCTGTTCGGGCGTGCGGTGATAATCGTGACCATCGATTTCGATGACGAGCAGGGGTTCCTGCATGCTGACTTGTGGGACAAAGACTGCGTAATCCACGCGCCCAACATCAGGCAGATGAAGTTGCGGCACGATCACGAAGTCTTGGCCTGCTTGTTGCCCAAAGGTTCGAAATTCAAATTCTGAATGGACCCAACATCGTCCTAGCTTCGATAGCTGATCGAAAACAGCCCTGCCAAGGATCTGCTCCGGTGGACTGTCGACAAGATTAAACAGTTTACCGAGAACGACGTTGCAAGCGTATTCTGTCGCCATTGAAATCTCCAAATGAGGGTCAACTTAGCTCTTCCATAAGCAGGGCGTGCCTGCTGAGGAAACATGGCGCAACACAGAGAAGATGGAAGAGCTGACGTGACAAATTAATTTCAAGATTTTCGGCGTTTTGCGCTTGCCCGAATTCGCAATTCACGTTAGCGCCGAATGACCACCGCGACTCGCGAATCACACCCACATTACGTGGCTGAGCCCACTGCCCCCTCATCAAAGTGAGGCAAGCCTACTTTGCATTCGCCAGCGCAGAGCATGCTCTCCCGCAAGCAACGCTAAGCATGCTTTCCTGAGATCGCGCTCACTGCTGCGCTTGAATGTAACCATTCCTCGCCATGCAGGCGTCGATAAGCGTCTTTTCCTTGCGCGCGCGCTCAACCACTCCATAGGGGCTGGGCACGGTTTGCACAGGTGCGGTTGCGCCCTCGCCCTTACACTGTGCCAGGGTTGCCTGTTGGTGCAGTGGATCAACTGGCACGCCATCGGTGCGCGTGTATGCGCTGCTCTTAGAAGCGCAACCGCCAAGCGCCAACGCCATCGCAATCGCCAATGTCCTCACGTCACCCTCTCAGACGCACCATAATATCGAGGGGCGCAAGCCACTGCTAGGCCCGTTGGGGAAAGGTATGGGCGCGAGAATTTCCACAATTTTCGCGAAAGATAGTTATTGAGAAATCTTGGTGCAGAGCCCGCCCGCTATTGCGGGGTTATCGTTATTGTTTTCAGCGCCATCGGTGTAACCGGCCGTGTATATTCTAATGAAGCGATTATTGTCGAAATTGATTTTGTATTCCTCTATTCCATCAGCCGTATTGCATCTCAAGATCGCAAACCTATTGATGAAAGGTGGCTTCCCGTCAAGCCCGAGACAGCTACTCGTAATCGTGTCTCCTTCCTCGGTGATTGTTACGTCATATTCGTCACGATATTCGAAAAGGGTACTGGGGCTCGAATATTTAGTTGTCTCACGAAAACTTAGCTTCATCACAAAGTTTCGCCCTGGCTTAAACGTGGATCCTTCCCATCGCTTTAACGCGTCGTTGTATGCAATGCCGCCCGCGAACTTTACGGTGCAATAATAAGCGCCATCTCTTCTTCCAAAGCTGAACGCCATGGAAGGCATCGCTGCCAC
>Ga0306925_10006413_pt1 | contig 10927 bp, 8 predicted proteins | sample flu12Cox44000176_FD_203755 | JGI IMG/M metagenome (GOLD analysis project Ga0306925, IMG submission 203755) | Lab enrichment of tropical soil microbial communities from Luquillo Experimental Forest, Puerto Rico - flux8day.12C.oxic.44.000.176 (v2)... | ecosystem: Environmental > Terrestrial > Soil... | reverse complement strand
CGGCGGCAGGCCGAAGCCGAGGAAGTCGAGCGACGTCAGCGTGGTGATGGCGCCGTTGAGGATGAACGGCAGGAACGTCAGCGTCGCCACCATCGCGTTGGGCAGCAGATGGCGGGCCATGATCACCGGGGTGCGCACGCCGAGCGCCCGGGCGGCGCGGACGTAGTCCAGGTTGCGGGCGCGCAGGAACTCGGCCCGGACGACGCCGACCAGCGACATCCACGAGAAGAGGAGCATGAGACCCAGCAGCCACCAGAAGCTCGGCTGCACGATGCTGGCCAGGATGATGAGCAGGTAGAGGATCGGCAGCCCTGACCAGATCTCGATGAAGCGCTGGAACAGCAGATCGGTCCAGCCGCCGAAGTAGCCCTGCACGGCGCCGGCGGCGACGCCGATCAGCGAGCTCGCCAGCGTGAGCACGAGGCCGAACAGCACCGAGATGCGGAAGCCGTAGATCAGCCGGGCGAGCAGGTCGCGGCCCTGGTCGTCGGTGCCCAGCCAGTGGCGCGCCGACGGCGGCGCCGGCGCAGGGCCCCACAGCGCCCAGTCGATCGTGTCGTAGCGGAACGGGATCGGCGGCCACGCCATCCAGCCGCGCGCCTCGACGAGCCGCTGTACCGCGGGATCGCGATAGTCGGCCTCGGTCGGCAGCACGCCACCGAAGGCGGTCTCCGGGTAGGCGCGCACGACCGGCGCGTACAGGCGGCCGTCGTAGCGCAGGAGGAACGGCCGGTCGTTGGCTAGCACCTCGGCGATCAGCGACAGGCCGAACAGGGCCAGAAAGATCCACAGCGACCAGTAGCCGCGGCGGCTCGCTCGGAAGCCGGCCAGCCGACGGCGCGTGAGCGGCGACAGCGTCATATGGCGCGTCGCTCGAAGTCGATGCGTGGGTCGATGATGGTGTACGTCAGGTCGGTCACGATGTTCAGCAGCAGGCCGATGAGCGTGTAGATGTACAGCGTGCCGAACATCACGGGGTAATCGCGGCTCACGGCGGCCTCGAAACCCAGCAGGCCGAGGCCATTGAGGGAGAAGATCACCTCGATCAGCAGCTCGCCGGCGAAGAAGATGCCGATGAACGCACTCGGGAAGCCGGCCACGACGATCAGCATGGCGTTGCGGAAGACGTGGCCGTACAGCACGCGCCGGCGCGACAGCCCCTTGGCTCGCGCGGTTGCGACGTACTGCTTGTTGATCTCGTCCAGGAACGAGTTCTTGGTCAGCATGGCGAGGCTCGCGAACCCGCCAACGACCAGCGCGATGACCGGCAGCGCGATGTGCCATAGGTAGTCCAGGATGCGATGGGACCAGGACATCTGCGTCCACGTGTCGGACGTGAGCCCGCGCAGCGGGAACCACTGCACGAAGGAGCCACCGGCGAACAGCACGACCAGGAGGATCGCGAACAGGAAGCCGGGGATCGCGTACCCGACGATCACCGCCGCGCTCGTCCATACGTCGAACGGCGTGCCGTCGCGCACGGCCTTGGCGACGCCGAGCGGGATCGAGACCAGGTAGACCAGCAGCGTCGTCCACAGCCCGAGGGTGACGGATACCGGCAGCTTCTCCAGCATGAGGCCCAGCACCGGGCGGTCGCGGTAGAAGCTGCTGCCGAGATCGAACACGAGGTAGCTGCGCATCATGTGCAGGAAGCGCTGCCAGGCCGGCTTGTCGAAGCCGAACTGCCTCTCCAGCATGTGGACGAGCTCGGGGTCCACTCCCTGCGCGGCGCGCGACACACCCTCCTCGGCCGAGCCGCCGCGCGGCATGCGGCCGCCGGCGGTCTCGGCGCCGCCGGTGCCGGCCATCCGCGCCGTCGCCTGGGCGGTGTGCCCGCGCAGGCGCGCCAGCATGAGGTCCACCGGGCCGCCCGGCGCAGCCTGCACGATGAGGAAGTTCACCAACATGATTCCGAAGAGCGTCGGGATGACGAGCAGCAGCCGACGCAGCAGGTAGGCAAGCACTACGCCAGCCTGCCTGCCTTGCGAGGATCGACCCACCAGGTGTCGAAGCCGAGGTCGTACTTGGGCGAGACGGCCGGGCGCCCGAAGCGATCCCAGTAGGCGACACGGAAGGCCGTGATGTGCCAGTGCGGGATGACGTAGTGACTCCACAGCAGTACGCGGTCGAGTCCGCGGGCGCGCGCGACCAGCGCCGGGCGATCGGGGGCGGCGATCAGCGCCGTGATCAGCCGGTCTACCACGGAGTCGCGCACGCCGGCCAGGTTGCGGCTGCCCGGCGTCTCGGCCGCCGCCGACGACCAGAAGTCGAGCTGCTCGTTGCCGGGCGACAGCGACTGCTCGAACACCGCGACCGTCATGTCGAAGTCGAACTGCTTGAGCCGGTACTCGTACTGCGCGGAGTCCACGGTGCGCACACGCGCGGCCACGCCCAGGCGCTCGAGGTTCTTTACGAACGGCAGCGTGATGCGCTCCCACGTCGGGTCGTCGAGGAGGATCTCGAAGCTCATCGGCACGCCGGTCTCCGCCTTGACCAGCTTCATGTCGCGCACGACCCAGCCCGCGTGCCTCAGCAGAGCCAGCGCGTGCACAAGGTTGGGGCGTAGCCCGTAGGGCACGGTCGACGGCGGCCGATACTCGCGGGTGAAGACGGTGTCGGGCACGCGCCCGCGGAAGGGCGCCAGCGCGCCCAGCTCCGCCTCGCCCGGCAATCCCCGCGAGGCCAGCTCGGAATTGGAGAAGTAGCTGTCTGTGCGCGTGTAGGCACCATAGAAGAGGTGCGCGTTGCTCCACTCGAAGTCGAACGCGGCGGCCAGCGCCTCGCGCACGCGGTCGTCGGCGAACACAGCTCGCCGCGTGTTGTAGACGAAGCCTTGCATGCCGGTGGGGATCTCGTTGGGGATGAGTTCCTTCTTGATGCGGCCGTCGCGCACGGCCGGGATGTCGTAGGCTCGCGCCCAGTTCTTCGCGGAGTCCTCGGCGCGGAAATCGTAGGCGCCACCCTTGAAGGCCTCGAGCGCGACGGTCCCGTCGCGGTAGTAGTCGTACCGGATCGTGTCGAAGTTATGGCGGCCGACGTTGACCGGCAGCGCGGCGCCCCAGTAGTCGGGGACGCGGCGATAAGTGATGGACCGCCCGGGCTCGAGCGACTCCACGCGGAAGGGACCGCTGCCGAGCACCGGCGTCAGCGTGGTGCGCGCGAAATCGCGCCCCGCCCACCACGCCTTGGAGAGCACCGGCAGTTGGCCCACGATGACCGGCAGCTCACGATTCTCGCCACTCTTGAAGGAGAAGCGCACGGTGCGCGGCCCCGTCTGCTGCACGCGGTCGACCTGCGCGTAATACGAGCGGTAGAGTGGATGGCCCTTCGTGCGCAGTGTCTCGAACGTCCAGATGACGTCGTCCACCGTCATCGGGCTGCCGTCGTGGAAACGCGCGCCGGCGCGCAGCGTGAACGCGACCCACGAGCGGTCCGGCGGCGTCTCCACCGTCTCTGCCACTAGCCCGTACGCCGACGACGGCTCGTCGCTGGAGGGCGCCAGCAGCGTGTCGAACGTCTGCCCGACGCCGGCGGCCGCCACGCCCTTGAGGATGAATGGGTTGAGGTTGTCGAACGTCCCGATCGCGCTCAGCGTAACGCTCCCGCCCTTGGGCGCGTGCGGATTCACGTAGGCGAAGTGGGTGAAGCCGGGCGGGTACTTGAGATCGCCGTGGATCGACAGCCCATGCACGGGGCCGGCGGCGGCGAGGTGCGTCGTCGCGGCCCCGACGGAGCCCGCGGCGAGGAGCAGCAACAGGACCACGGCGACCGCTCTTATACGGGACAACCGTCTTATATTACCTGCATCTTCCAGCCGCCGCGGATCGCCGCTACAGCACCCGTCCCACCGAGGAGATGCGGCGCTTCATATGCGAGGCCGAGGTCGGGGGCGAGCAGAAGTTCGAGGGCGTTGCCACGACATCCCTGCGGCAGAACTGACCGGGATAACAGCGCATTCGCTCCTTTAAGGAGGTCGCATCATGCCCGCGTCGGCACGTCGGCCGCTGCCGTCACTTCCATCGCGGTCTTCCTGTCGGTCTTCTCGATCAGATGACGCCGCGGAACATGTTTGCGATCCCGCTAAACTACGCGGGGCTCGCCGAGCTTCAGGAATTCTGCGATGCGATCAGGACGGCGACGCCGCTGTAGCTTTGGGTGATCGAGGAGTTCCCAGCAGCGCCGCGAAGGATGGCGCGCCTCCGGCCGCTTGCATATGCGCTGGTGGAGTCTGCCGAGGCCGCGGTGGCCTTCACGATGGTCCTCGACGACCTCCCGCGCAAGAGCAGGCAGAAGGCGGAGCATGGCAGAATAGCGGCCTCGATGGGCGCCACTCGAACTCTCAGCGTCGACCTTCGTCGCCTCGAAGGCGCGGGCGAGGACGGCGTGCTTGTGCTCCGTCTCATGAGCGCCGCCAACGACCTAGCGGCTGCGAATCGAGCACTCCGCGACTGTGCGGCCGGCCTGGGCCACCTTCGGATGCACATGCGGGATGGCCTACGCCGCTACTTCATCCGGCTCCAGTGTGGACACCTTACGGAGGCGCTCCCTCTCATCGAGGAGGTCGAGAAGAGCGATACGCTCGCTCTTCTCACGGGCCGAGTCAGCGTCCAGGCGCGCGCCGGTTACGCCAGGCTCCAGCAGTGCCTCAAGGGAGGGGCTAGCCGACGAAACTTCGAGCGGTACGTCTTGTCCGTCCGCAACAGCGTGGCCTTCCACTACAGCCGAAAGGTGGTGAGCAAGGCGCTCAAGGCACGCGCCAGGTGCGAACAGACTCGGTACTCCCACATCACGCAGGGCGACAGCATCGACACGTGGCGCTTCAATGTAGCGGACGACATCGAGGTCTCGGCGGTCTGGCGCGGTCTCTGGGGAGTCCCGGACGGAGCGGACCAGCGCGCTGAAGATGACCGGATTTCTGGCTTCGTGTCCGAACTGTGCCTAGACTTCATCCTGGTAGCCGGAGAACTCTGCTCGTCGTTCGTCCAGAAGAACGCGGCCTCTTGATTCGCCGCCGCTGCGGCTCGCTATTTTGAATCCCGTCGGAATATTTCGACTCGCTTGTCGAAGGCTTGGCCCAATCGCCCTCGCCACCGAAGGGACCTGAAAATCGCGGCGAAAACGCCACCGGCACCAAACACGGGGTTTGAGTCGGGCCGAGGAGTATTTACGTCAGGGCGACGCACCTTAGGTACGGGTCCCCTTCACGATTCCGGGGAAAGCCCCGCCGCTCTGGATCCCGCGCTTCAGCGGGCGAGCGCAAGGCGCCGGCCATGACGGGACGAACCCTGGATCATCGTACAGCCTGACCGCGACCTACGAGACGCCCGGTTCAATGACGACTGCGACCGCAGCGGCGCGTCCTGAGTTCGAGGTGTCGCTCGGCTTTTCGGTCTTCTCGACCTCCGCGCGCAGGTGGTCGGGCGAGAGGTGCGCGTGCGGAGGGTCATCTTGAGGTCGGCGTGGCCGAGCAGCTCCTTGAGCGCCTGCAGCGAGCCGCCGCGCATCACGAACCACGAGGCGAAGTGGTGGCGTCAGTCGTGGAAGCGGAAGTCGTCGAGCCCCGCGGCGGCGACCGCGGTCTCGAACGCACTGCGGACCTTGCGCTGCCGCCCACACGCGGCCCTCGCTCACCGGCGGCCAAGCAGATACAAGAGGAGGGTCAGGACCACGCTCAACAATAGAGACGTCGCGAGCGGGAGGTAGAAGGTGACGTTCCCGCGCTGGGCATGGATGCCACCCGGGAGGCGACCGATCCACGGCACTCGTCCGACGAGCACGAGCATCAGACCGGCGAGGGCGATCAGGAGACCGAAGGCGATGAGGACCTTGCCGACGTCGTTCATTGGAGGGATCGTGAGCCCGACTCGGATCGAGGGTGACCCGAAGGAGTCGTCGCGTGGGCGAGTGGTCTTGGCGCGTGCGCGGGCGGCGGGGGCGGCGAAGAGAGCGACACTCGCCCGCGACTTAATACACTGCGCCGGCTCGACTTCCCGCTAATCTAGTCTGCGACGATCTCGGCTGAATTGAAGAGCGTCGCGACAACACATGGCGCGAACCCAGAACCCGGCTAATTCGACACCGTAGGCTAGACGGCCCACAACAGGCATAGGACTGCACGTCCGAACGCAACAGGCTATCTCGTCCCGTCGGATCGGGGGTTGCTGCTCGACGACCAGAAAGACATGGCGGAATTCACTGTCATCGTGAAAGTCGAGTCGGCAGAAGCGACTGTCCAAGTACCGGACGGCTCTCTTCCCCGAACGCCTTGATGTGCTCCTGTGCCCTCTTCAGCTTCAGGAAGACACCATCGAGCGGAGGAGCCACCCGTATCGCCCCTTTTAACGCCCGACCACGGAAAAAACACGGAAACTCTCGACGCCCACCATTCAGCGATGGAAACACCAAGCCCCCGAGGTCGCCACGATCTCGGGGGCTTGGCCGTGGTTGCGGGGGCCCGCAACGTTCCGACGGCAACAGGGTCAGCCCCGATCGAATTCCGTATCCGGGTGCTGTTCTAACCCCGTCGAGGTAAGGAATTTCAGAAGCACGGGTTCGATTCCCCAACGGGATTTGGCATACAGACGTGTTTTGGCCTGCATGCCTGATTCGGTTACCCTTCGAGGGGCTGGCCCTCTCGGCGTAACCGGCAGCGATTTCCGAAACGGTGCGACTATCCCGAGTCATGGCACTTCCAGAAAAGAGGCGAGCCGTGTAAGGCCGGTTGACCGCGAAGTGCCTGCCGCATGGCCCAATTCGAGCCCGGCGGGGCATCTGGTTCGCCTGTTCCTCGAGGATGCCGCAGAGGTTTTGAGGGTTCGGTGCGATGCGTTATCCACGCGTGATAGACATCAAATCAGGCAACAAAGTCGCTGATTACTGGAATCACCGTGGTGGGCGCTTCTTCGATCAGCCAATGGCCCGAGCCTTTGATGACCTGGCCGCGAACGTCGGACGCGACGAGTTTCGCCTGCTCTATCAGGAATGTGCCGCCGGCCTTCTCACCCGACAGGACCAGCATGGGCATGGAGAGCCGCGTACCTGCCAGCCGCGCAAAGTCCTCCGCGTCGCGCTCGAAATTTCGAAAATACTCAAAGCCTGCCCGCATCGCGCCCGGCTGCGCATACGCCCGGGCGTAAAGTCGGACCTGTGGCACTTCCATTTCTACGGAGAGGTCCCGCTGGCGCTGGTGAAGGGTCGCGAACGCATTTACCTCGAACACTTCTGGAACGACTTCGCCGTCCATGAGCACGACCCGCTCGGTCCCCTCTGGGAACTGAGCGGCGTAAGCATAGGCCACCATCAGCCCGATATCATGGCCGACGATGCGGACACGCTCCAGATTGAGCGTCGTGGTCAGCTCGTGGATGTCCACGGCCATGTTCTTCTTGTCATATCCGGACGGTGGCTTCGCCGATCCTCCCGCGCCCCGCAGGTCAGGCACGACAAGGGTGTGACGCTCCGCAAGCAACGGCATGATCGGACGCCACATGTGGCTGGTCTCCGCGAAGCCGTGCAGCAGGACCACAGGACTCCCCTGCCCGCCGACGAGGTAGCGCAACCGCACGCCGTTGACCTTAGCGAAGCGCTCGGCGAAGCCACCACCCCGAGGCATCTTCTTTTGCGGTTTGTTCACTCCACTCCTCCCGCTCGTCGTCGCCGAGCTCGCGACGATGCCTCTCGAATGTCCCGAGCTGGCCGTGCCGCCGAGCGCGACGGATCCCGGCTGCGGCTTTTAGCGCGTTTCAACTCACTTCGCTTCTTCTCATGGCCCGTAGTGTCCGAAAACTCTGCCACGCTCGCCACGCGTGCCTAGGCCGCACGATGGTAAAGCGCAGTAGACCTCCGAGCCGCTCGCGACAGCAAACCCGCGTGCCGCTGTTCTCGTCACATTGGGGCAAGATCAATTCATTGCCGAGTCCCTGGTGGTTGCGCTCGCCGTGGTAGTGCGCCACAAAGTGGTCCACGACGTGGCGCAAACGTCGCTCCCCGAAGAGAATAAGTCGATCGAGACACTCTTCACGAATCGAGCGCACGCAACCGCTCCGCATAGGCATTGGCATTCGGCGCCTGAATCGGCGTCTGCACGATGCGCAGGCCAGCGCCGTCGATGAGGCGCCGGAATCCCTCGGTCCACTTCGTGTCCCGGTCGGAGATCATCGCCCGATATCCAACGAGGAAGCCGCCGAGCGTGTCCGTAAGATTCCGCGCGACTTGCGCCATGAACGCGTCGTCAGGGTGCGGCGTCGAGCCAGCCACATGCACATGCACGCGCCGCGTCCGGAGGTCCAACACGAGCAGCGTGTAGTACGTCACCAGCCCACACGGTCGCCAAGCCTCGGTCGTGAAGAAGTCAGCCGCCGCGACCTTCCCCCAGCGCGGTCGCAGAAACGTGCGCCACGACGTCGGCCGGTCCGGCGCAGGCGCGATGCCCTGCTCCTTCAGCACCCGCGCGATCGTACTTCGGGCCACGCGATGATCTAAGTTCTTCAACGCCCCCTGGATGCGAGACGGTCAGTGCTTTGGCGAGATCTTCCCCGCGAAGGTCTGGGTCACGATCTTCCCATCCGTCACAACGAACGTGTCCGTCCCGAGCTCATAGCGGTTGTCTGCCGTCTCAGCCTTCCAGACGATGTAGGCTGTGTCGCCATCGATGTCCTGCCTCAACATCTCGAAGGACATTCCCGGCTTCGCGAATTCCGAGAAGAGCATCACGAAGAGCTCCCGTATTGCACCCGTCCCGCGCAGTACGCCGTTCGGGGTGAAGAGTCTCGACGCGACCGTGTAGTCCGCCATGATGCCGTCCAGATCACCCTTCCCGAAGCAAGCGAGGTGGTGCGCCAACACATCCTCGGTCGTGCTAGCCATGCTTCGTTCCCCTTCCTTGTTCCAATCCCGTTCGGCCGGGCTCCGTCGCTAGTTCATTGCCCCAAGAGTACTCGAGCGGCGGGCGGCCATCCGCCCTCCGTCCCAGACTCGAGAAACCCGGTTGCGTGCTTGAGGCCTGCTCTTGTAGCCCGATCCTTGGACTTCTCACATCCTCTCCTGAGCCACTTGTCTGCCGAGACTGTCCGTCCACACCCGTGGGTTGTCAAGGCGCCGCTCCTTGACCCCCAACGGCTGCGCAGACTACTCTCGGCGCATCATTAAACGGTCCGTTTTGCTGGAGGCAGCATGAACCCCGGTGCCAGCATGAGAATCGCCGCGGGGCGAAGTTCTGCCTGGAGTCCCTAGTTCGCTCCCTTAGGTGCAGACAGAACGACATTCCTACAAGCGCAAGGATCTGTCTTGAGTGAAGGCCCGGCGATTGGTCCACCGATCGCCGGGCAGGATCGCTTACGGTTATTGTTGCCCCTCGCTGGTCTGAAACAGACTCAAGTCGATGGCATCCGCCATCGCCTTGTAGCCCAAGTCGTTGGGGTGCGCGTGGTCTCCGCTGTCGTAGAACGGAAGGAGCTTAGTCGGAGACGCTGGATCACGTAGCAAAAGATCAAAGTCGATCACATCGTCGAATTCTCCGCTCGTGCGGATCCACGCATTGACCGCTTGGCGCTTGACCTCCTTCGAAGGCGTAAAGACCGGAAACGGGGTTCCCGGCAGGAGAAACCCTTCGACAGGGGTGAGCGTGCAGCCAAAAATTCTAAGTCCTTTTACATGAGCGCGCTCGATGAGTTGTCGAAAGCCCTGGATCATCTGCCCGACGGTGACTTCCTCGGCGGGATTCAGCGTAAAGATATCGTTGATCCCCGCTTGAACGATGACGTGCGTCACCCCGGTTTGGACCAACACGTCACGATCAAACCGGGCTAAACCATTCGGGCCGAGAGAATCGTGCAGTAGTCGACTGCCGGCGATTCCTTCGTTCAGCACGCCCAACGCTCGATTCCCTGGTTGCGCCAGCAACCGCCGAGCTAGTTGATCGGTCCATCGGGCGTTAGCGTTCAAGGTCGATTGCGTCCCATCTGTGATCGACTCCCCGATGACGACAATCGCTCCTGTTTGCTTCGATGCCAGTACTTCCACCCCCGCCAGCCAGAACCGAGCCTGCGTCATCGAGCTCACTGGCATCACAACGCTTCCTGAAAAATCGCCTGGTGTAGAGATGAAGGAGGTCTGCCGGCCCTCGAAATGCCAAGTGGCCGGGCCTGTAATTCCGGGCACGAACAGACTCACTGCTATGTCGCTTCCGTCGGGGGCGTTGAGCTCGACGGGATCGCTCACGACGAGCGCGCCAGGTGGGATGGTCACCGACGGACTGCCTCCGAAGGTCAACGTCCGGTCGGATCCCGGTATGATCGCCGCCGTAGCCCCGAGGGCGATGTGCGCCGCTCCAACCACCAAGCTACTCGCTCCAAACGTGGAGAGTCGCACGCGTACCCACGGGCCTCCGACGCTGATATGCACGATCTGGCGGAGAGTTTGATTGTTAAAACCAGCATTGGCCAGTCCGGGCACGCCGAGGTCCGGCTGATGCAAGGCGTTGCCCCACGTTCCGACCCAGTGTTCGTTCCCGTCGCCTTCGTCGCCGGACGCCTGTGCGAAGCCGGCCGCTTGGAATGTGCCCAGTGCGAGCAGTACAGCAAGGGCCAGCCGACCAAACGCGAGCCACTGCTTTGCAGTCGGTTTCGCTACGAGCTTGTCGATCAGTACCTCTGATGCTGACTTTCGTCGCATTGAGACCTCCTTTAGGGCTTATGCGGGTTTTCTGGCTGTCGTCACTCGGCCGCATTCTGCTTCGCACGATCGCCGGACCTAGTTGGACACCTTCGTTGCTGCTCCTTGGAACACAGTGTTCGAGTTGATCAGGATCATCTGGAGCGTGTTCGCGTGCAGCGGAATGAAGATGTAGAGGGCGGGGTGCGCAGGCGAGTCAAAGGTAACGGTCGTCTCACAGCCTTTGTCCACGACCGTCGGGGTGGTGTACGTGCCG
>Ga0306925_10006410_pt1 | contig 10928 bp, 10 predicted proteins | sample flu12Cox44000176_FD_203755 | JGI IMG/M metagenome (GOLD analysis project Ga0306925, IMG submission 203755) | Lab enrichment of tropical soil microbial communities from Luquillo Experimental Forest, Puerto Rico - flux8day.12C.oxic.44.000.176 (v2)... | ecosystem: Environmental > Terrestrial >... | reverse complement strand
AGTTCTTTCGTGTTCGGCTCGGCCGAGACCCGCTTCTTGTCGAAGAACAAAACATTCGCTTTGACGCCCTGCTTGTAGAAAATGCCCGTCGGCAATCTCACAAGCGTATGAAAATCGAAATTGTGCAATAACCGACGGCGGATCGTCTCGCCGGCACCACCTTCAAACAGCACATTGTCGGGCATCACGACGGCGGCCCTGCCATTCTCGGCCAGCACGGTCATGATGTGCTGCAGGAAGTTGAGCTGCTTGTTCGAGGTCGTCACAAAGAAATCCTGGCGGTCGTAATCCTCGCGTTCGGTGTCGATCTCGCCGTCGTCGCGGACGATCCGGTAGCTTTGCTTTTTGCCGAAGGGCGGATTGGTCAGGACCAAATCGTAGGTCTGCCCGCCATCGCCGAGCAGCGCGTCGCGCGCTTCGACCGGGCTGTCGCGCCCGGCGATATCGTGCAGATAAAGGTTCATCGCGCACAGCCGCACGACCTCGGGGACGATGTCGATGCCTGAGAACCGCGACCGCATTGCGGTATAGATTTCGGCGTTGCGCGCGAGCGGCTTCTTGCGCATATGCTCCCAGGCGGCGAGCAGAAAGCCGCCGGTGCCGCAGGCCGGGTCGTGGATCGTCTCTCGCCGCTCGGGGTCGATCACGGTCACCATCGCGTCGATCAGCGCGCGTGGCGTGAAATATTGCCCGGCACCCGACTTGACCTCCTGCGCATTGCGTTCGAGCAGGCCCTCATAGATCGAGCCTTTGACATCGACGCCGAGCCCGAGCCAGGTCTCGCTGTCGATGAGCCCGACCAGCCGCCGCAATTTCGCCGGGTCCTGGATCTCGTTCTGCGCCTTCAGGAAGATCGTGCCGACGATGCCGGAGAAGCGCGACAGCTTGTCGAGGATCGCCGAATAGCGCCGCGTCAGCTCCTCGCCCTGCAGGTCGCGCAACACAGGCCAGCGGCAGTCTTCGGGGATTGCCGTAGTCTCGCCTCTGATGAGGCCGGAGGCGACGAGCCCCATCCGCTCGTCGTCCATCTTGAGAAACAACAGATAAGAGATCTGCGAGATGTACGCTTGGTACGGTACGCCCCGATCGCTCAGCACATGGGCATAGTTCCAGACCTTTGGAGGAGCGCGGCTTCGTTCACGACATTCTCTTTCAGGCGGTGGTCAATGCACGACGCGCAGCAATGCGAAAAGGATTGCGTTCATCATGCCGACGACGCCGAGCAGCATTCCGAAGAAGCGCACAGTTTGTTGATGCGCCGTCTGCTTGATAGCTATCCTGAGGCGGTTCTCGAGACGATCGAGCGCTTGCTCCAAATCGGGCTTGCTGACCAGATCCGGAAGGACATGCTTTGTCAGCGCTTCGTCGTGCGCCTCGGCCGCACGGCGATCGACACCAGCCGCCTCCAATTCTTTCGCATAGGCAAGGGTGTCGATGGTCATCTACTTTCCAGTTCTGCGCAGCATTTTCTGCATGGTCAAAACGCACAAATTGCGTCGCGCTCGATTGCAGGCCGGACCAATGGCTTCAGGCTGCTGCGGTTGGCCACGTCGACCCGGACCGGGAACAGGTCCGCGAGGTATTTGTAATCCCGACATATTCAAAGAGCCCGACCGGCGCCTCCGGATCCAGCTCGATCAGGATGTCGATGTCGCTGGTGCGCTTGGCCTCGCCGCGGGCGATCGAGCCGAACAGCGCCGCGTGGCAAACCCCGCGCCGGTGCAGCTCCGCCTGGTGGGCGCGCAACGTGGCGATGACCCGTTCCCGGTCGATGCCCCTATCAGACCTGCGCTGGCGAGCCTTGCTCATCTCTCCGTCACCTGGCTCGCATTTGTTTGCTTCTTCACGGCCGTTTGGCTGTGAACGGAAACGGCACGAGGACGAAGTCGCCGAATTCAAAAGGCATCGTAGACGTCGTCTTCCGGATTGCTCAAGACGGCGGCAAAGCTCGAAGCGTTCGCGGCGGCGGCGTGCGTAATCGCTCGCCCCAGCTCGCGCCAGCGCATGAAATCGACGCAATCCTCGATCTCGGTGATGCGCTCCTCAGTTAGCGCCTCAATCTTCTTGATCAACACTTTGGCATCGGCAGGCATGGCGTTCCTCGAGCAGCTCTCCCATTATTATCATATACCACCCGACCGGGCCGCCCTCGGAGATGGTCCGGGCAGCGGGTTACCATGTAAAAACGCCGTCCGGAGAGATTGATGGAAACGCCAAGCAGATGGAGACCGCGGATCCGCTCCTATATCGAAAGCCTGGATCAGCCCGAATTTCGGCTTCCCGATTTGTACCAATTTAAGGCGGAGTTAGAAGAACTATTTCCTAATAACCATCATATCGAGCGTAAGATTCAGCAAATACTACAACAACTGCGCGACGCAGGATATCTGGAGTTCTTAACGCGTGGGCGTTACCGAGTTATAAGCACCAGTCGAGAGGCACGGTGCAACCAGGAAGCAGCTCGGGAGATTGAACGTCTAAAGAGACTGGCAGAGCGGGCGAGCCGTCCTCAACAGCAACAATTTAGCAAGACGATACGGATCAATTACAGCGGTCGTTTGCGCGATAACTGGATGCGCTACCCCAGCTGCGTTGCAGGCCGCGCATATCCGTCTTCAACCGGATGTGGACGACAACAGTGCCGAAAATGGGCTGCTCCTTCGATCGGACATTCACGCGCTCTTCGACGCGCTTTTGATCACACTGACCGAGGACGGCAACCGCGTCGAGATCAGTAACGAATTGACTGATCCGAGTTATGCATTCCTTCGGGACGCCGAAGTTTCTCCGCCCGAGGTGGGGCCGCGACCATCAGCTGGGAATGTTCGACATCATCGTGCGCGCTTTTCCGCGCGATCATGTCGACCGTGACCGCGATGCGCGGGTTGTAGTCGGTGCGGAATTGGCGAATCAGCTGCTCCGGGTCGGCGCCGTCGGTCTTGTAGGTAATCTTCTTCGCGAAATCGTTGCCCTGCCCAAAGACCTCGCGGACGATGCCGACGACCTCCTCGGCATGATGGTCGTCCTTGCAGAAAATCAGGGTCTTTGGTACCTCGCTGCGGCTGGGAACAATTCGTTGAACAGGCTGTCGCGATAGGCTTCCAGCACCGTGCGGATCTGGTTCGGCACGACGACCGAGCGGTCGAGCTCCTGCGCCGTGTAGGTTAGATCCTGGTCGAGCTCCTCGTAGCGCTCGGCCCGCGTGCGCTTATCGCGTACCGGGACCTGATAGCCCTTCGGGATTGAGCCGCCATGCTCGCCGATATCGGTCCGGATACGATAGACCTCGTAGGGGACATTGACCCCGTCCGCCACCGAGCGCTCATAGGGATATTGCGCGACGAGGTTGCTGCCAAAAAACCCCATCGTCTGCAGCGACGGCGTCGCGGTCAGGCCGACGATGAAGGCGTCGAAATATTCGAGCACCTGACGCCATGTGCCGTAGATCGAGCGGTGGCACTCATCGGTAATGATCAGATCGAAGCTTTCGATCGGGATCGCCGGGTTGTAATACACCAGGCGTTGCGGCTCGCTCCCGCCGGTCTCAAAGCCGGACTTTTCCTCGTCTTCTTCGGCCAGTTCGCGGCCGGTCAACATCGAATAGACGCGCTGGATCGTCGCGATGACGACGGCAGCGTCCTTGTCGAGGCCCGCGGGTCCGAGCCGCTGGACATTGTAGAGCTCGGTAAAAGACCGGCCGGTGCCGGGCGGGCGAAAATCCTCGAATTCGTGTCGCGTCTGGCGGACGAGGTTGGCGCGGTCGGCGAGAAACAGAACGCGACGGAACTTCGCATGTTCGAGCAGCCGATGGCTGAACACGCAGGCGGTGTAGGTCTTGCCGGCGCCGGTCGCCATCTGGATCAACGCGCGCGGGTGATCTGCCGCGAGCGAAGCTTCGAGCCTCGCCACGGCGTCGATCTGACAATCGCGCAGGCGTTCGGTCAGGAGCGGCGGCATCGCCTGCAGCCGCCGGCGAATCGTCAACGGCTCGGCAAGCCAGCGCCGCAATGTTTCCGGGCGATGGAAGAAGAAGACGAAGCGCGACCGCGGCTCCGGGTCGGCATGATCGCGAAACAAGACCTCGGTGCCGGAAGCGACGTATTCGAAGCGGACCTGGCCCTCGCGGTGGACGAGATGCCGGGGCACGCTGCCCATATAGCGCGTGGCCTGGTCCGAGAAGCCCGACAGGGTCGTGCCTTCCGGCTTTGCTTCGACGACCCCGCACAGCGTTCCGCCGACAAACAGCGCATAATCAACCGGGCCGGAAGCGGTCGGGAACTCGCGCACGGCGACGCCGAGACCGGCGCTGCGGTTTATCTCTTCACGCGACTGCACGAGCCAGCCGGCCTGGACCAGCTGACCATCGATGGTCATTCGCGCGCGGTCTTCGGGATGGAAAATGTGCTACCTCGCTATCGAGGTGCCAGGGTCACGCGGCGGCTATCGCAAACTGACCGGGAAGACCGCAAATCGGCGATCCGGCCGGCACCCTGTTCGCCCCCTGTTAGTCCAAATTCGACCCCTGCAAGCCGCACAAAAGCCCCCTGCTCGGGAATTTGAGGCCGGATAATTAAGCCTTTGATGTATATCATTATATTGTCTTAGGAGCAAGCATTTTCGTGAGCCGATACGATGTTCTCCCCTGATTCTCAGGATGCAACACGGGGGTCGGGCACCCACCCGAGGTTCCGGCTGCCATGAGGTCGCCGAATGCGGTATTGTTCACGGTGGCCACACCGCGCGAATGCCGCGAGCCAAAAGGAGCACCAAGATGGGTGAGATTCTCGGTCTCGGCTGCACCCACTATCCCGGCTTGACGGTGCCCGACGAGCGTCTGCCGGCGGGCTTCCATCGCCTGCTGACCGCACCCGGCGTGCCGGCCCACTACAAGGACCAGGCCAATTGGCCGGCTGAGCTGGTGGCTGAGCTTGGCAACGACCAGGGCTACTCGGCAGCGCAGCGCTACAGCGCCCGGATGGCCGACGACTTCCGCGCGATCCGTGCCGCACTCGACGCGTTCAACCCCGACCTGGTGCTGGTCTGGGGCGACGACCAGTACGAAAATTTCCGCGAGGATATCGTCCCGGCCTTTTGCGTCCTCGGTCTCGATGACGATTTCGCGGTTACGCCCTGGCAAACCAATGGCCATGGGGGCAACGGCGGCAAGCCCAATCGCTGGAATGAGCCGGCCGATTGGCGGCTCGAACTGCACGGCCATCGCGAGGCCGCCAAATACCTTGCCACCGGGCTGATCGAGCGCGGCATCGACATGGCCTATGCCTACAAGCCGCTGCATCATCCGCTCGCCCACGCCTTCACCAACACCTTTCTCTACCTCGACTGGGACCGGCGCGGCTTCCCCTATCCGATGATTCCGTTTGCGATCAATTGCTACGGCAGCAACTTGCTGCATGCGAAAGGCGGCAGCGCCGCGTTGTTCATGCCGCCGCACGAACGGTCGACCCTGCCCGATCCGCCGTCGCCGCAGCCATGGCGCTGCATGGCGGTCGGCAAGGCGGTCGCGGAGATCTTCGCGGGATCGCCGTGGCGGGTAGCATTGATCGCGTCATCGAGCTGGTCGCATTGTTTCCTGTCGCCGACCAACGGCTATCTGTGGCCCGATCATGCCGCCGACCGGCTGTTGTTCGACGCGCTCTCCAGCTCCAATTACGACACCTGGCGCAAGCGTTCTTTTAAGGACATGGAGCAGGCAGGCCAGCACGAAATGCTGAATTGGATGGCGCTGATGGGCGCAATGGAGACGCTCCACCGCCGCCCGGCGGTGCAGGATTACGTCGAAACCCACATCTTCATGTCGGAGAAGTGCTTCGTTTCCTATCCCGCCTGAGCCGGCGATGCTCCGCCTGATCGGTCGCCCTCGGCCGAGGCGCCGATAAGCGCCGCCAGCCTTGCCAAGCCCGCTGCCCGCCCCTAACACTGGCGGCGGGGGAGTCATGTGGAAATACCCGGCGATCCTGGGAAACGGGGCACACTCGGTTGCTCTCGTCGTGCGCTTGGTGCGCGCGTTCATGCGGCCGCATGCCAAACGTCTTGCTCTTGCGGCTGTGTTGATGGGAGTGGCAGCCGCCAGCACGGCATCGCGCGCCTGGTTGATGCAGCCGGTGCTCGACCGAATTTTCGTCGCCCGCGACGGATCGCTGCTGTGGCTGCTCGCCGGCGGAGCTCTCGCCCTGGCTGTCGTCAAGGGGCTCTGCGACTATGGCTGCGCCGTGCTGATGACCCGGGTCGGCCAGCGGATCATCGCCGATGTGCAAAAGGCGCTCTTCACGCGGCTGATGCGCGCCGATCTCGCCTATTTTCACGCTCATCCGACCGGCACTCTGATATCGCGCTTTACCAGCGACGCGGTCTTGCTGCGCAGTGCGGCGGCAAATGTCCTCGGCGGGATGGGCAGGGACGCGGTTACCGTCGTCTTCCTCGTCGCGGTGATGTTCTACCAGGACTGGCTGCTCGCCCTTGTCTCGTTCTTTGTTTTCCCGCTGGCTATCCATCCAATCATCGGCATCGGCCGCCGCATCCGCCGGGTGTCGGCCAACACCCAGGCCGAGATCGGCCAGCTGACGACATTGTTGAACCAAACCTTTCAAGGCGCCCGGCATGTCAAAGCCTACGGCATGGAAGGTTACGAGGAGCATCGGGCGAGCGGGCTCTTCGAGCGCCTGTTTGCGCTGGTCGACCGCGCCGGGCGGACGCGCTCGCGGGCTTCGCCGCTGATGGAAACACTCGGCGGTGCCGCGATCGCGGTTGTGATCCTGTATGGCGGTCATCAGGTGATCAGCGGTGCGCGTACCCCCGGCGCGCTCTTTTCGTTTATCACGGCATTGCTGCTCGCCTATCAACCGCTCAAAAGCTTGGCTAATCTGAACGCCTCGCTGCAGGAGGGCCTCGCTGCTGCCGAGCGGGTCTTCGAAGTGCTCGACGTCGAGCCGACGATCCGCGACATGCCGGGTGCCCGCCCGTTGAACATCAGCGGCGGCGAGATCCGCTTCGAGGAGGTCTGCTTCGGCTATGCGCCGGGCGCCATGGCGCTCGACGGTGTCTCGCTGACGGTCCCCGCGGGTCGTACGGTCGCCCTCGTCGGCCCATCGGGTGCGGGAAAATCGACGATTCTCAACCTGAGTCCGCGGTTCTTCGATGTCGATGAGGGCAGCATCAGGATCGACGGGCAGGATGTCCGCTCGGTAACGCTAGCCTCGCTACGTAGCGCTTTGGCCCTCGTGGCGCAGGAAGTCAGCCTGTTTGACGACACGGTGCGTGCCAATATTGCCTACGGCCGGTTCGGCGCTTCGTCGACGGAGATCGAGGCAGCGGCCCGAGCAGCCGGCGTCGACGAGTTCATCCGAAAGTTACCACAGGGCTACGACACCCTAGTCGGCGAGCACGGTGTGCGCCTCTCGGGCGGGCAACGCCAGCGTGTCGCGATTGCCCGGGCGATGCTGAAAGACGCGCCGATCCTCCTGCTCGACGAAGCAACCTCGGCTCTCGACAGCGAATCGGAGCGGCACGTGCAGGCGGCTTTGCGGGCATTGATGCGCGGGCGAACGACGCTGGTGATTGCGCACCGGCTATCGACGGTCCAGGGCGCCGATCTGATCTGCGTCGTCGACCGCGGCCGCCTTGTCGAGATCGGCCGACATGCCGAGCTGATCGCCCGCGACGGTCTCTATGCCCGGCTGCACGCGATGCAGTTCGCCGGCGAGAGCGATCTCGCGGAGGCGGCCTCCAGCGCCGTGACGGCGTGACGATGAAATTGACTAAGGCGCGGGTTTGGCGACGCTTCCGGCGTAGCGCGCTGCTGCGAGGGATCGCCTGCTGGGTCACCCATTGCTATATCCGGTTTGTCTACGTGACCAATCGCTGGAGCGTCGAAGGCAGCGATTGGACGCGCCGGCTCACTCGCGAGGGTCGGACCTTTATCTGCGTCTTCTGGCACGGACGGCTGTTGATGATGCCCCTGGCGTGGCACGGGCTGACGTCGTTTCACATGCTGATCTCGGCACATCGCGACGGACGGGTCATCGCTGGAGCGATGAACTATTTCGGTATCGAGACGATCGCCGGGTCGACCAGACGCGGCGGGTCGTCGGCACTGCGCGAGATGCTGAAACGGCTGAGAGACGGGGGATGTGTCGGCATCACTCCCGATGGCCCGCGTGGTCCGGCTATGACAGTGAGCATCGGCACCGTCAATATCGCCCGGATCGCCGGTGTGCCAATTATCCCGCTGACCTATGCCACGAGCCGGCGGCGCGTGCTCGCGACCTGGGACCGCTTTCACCTTGCCTTGCCATTCGGACGGGGCGTCTATTTGTTTGGCGAGCCAATCGAGATCGCCCCGGAGCTCGACGAGGAGGGCCTCGAAACCGCGCGACGGCTTCTGGAAACCCGCATGGTCGAAATGGTCGGCGAAGCCGATCGCCTTGTCGGCCACGAAATATCTCCGCCGCTGCGCACCGCCGATACCAGGACGCCGGCACGGCCGATCGCGGGCGATTGATGCTTCCCCTCCTTTATCGCGCCGCGACCCGGCCGCTTGCGCCATTGGCGATCGTCTACCTGAATCGACGGCGCCGGCAAGGCAAGGAGGACGCCTATCGGTTTCGCGAGCGCCGCGGAGTTCCTAGCGGTGCCCGGCCGCGAGGGGCGCTGCTGTGGATTCATGCCGCGAGCGTCGGCGAGGCCACCGCGGTGTTGGCATTGATCGAGCGGCTGCTCCAGGCGCGACCGGCACTCGAGATCCTCGTTACCACCGGAACGGTGACCTCGGCTCACCTTGTCGAAAGCCGGCTCCCGGCGCGGGCGCGGCATCAATTCGTCCCGGTCGATCTGCCGCGCTGGATCGCACGCTTTCTCGATCATTGGCGCCCCGATCTGGCGGTTTGGGTCGAATCCGAGCTATGGCCCAACTTGATACTGTCTACCCATGCCCGCGGCGTCCCGATGGCGCTGGTCAACGGCCGGCTCTCGGCGCGGTCGTATGTACGCTGGCAAAGATGGCCTGGGCTGGTCGGTCCGATGCTCGAGGCGTTTGCGGTGTGTCTCGCTCAGGATGAGGAGCAGGCCAAACGGTTGCGGCATCTCGGCGCGCGAGAAGTCGGCACGGTCGGCGACCTGAAGGCCGCCGCCGCCACCTTGCCGGTCGACCGTCGCCAACTCGAGGAGCTGGATCGTCAGATCGATGCGCGGCCAGTCTGGCTCGCGGCCAGCACGCACGCCGGCGAGGAAGAGATTGCTGCGCGCGTCCACCACCAAATCGCAACGGCCCATCCCGGCCTCCTGACGATAATCGTTCCGCGTCATCCGGCGCGCGGCGACGCGATTGAGGCGATGCTGACGGCGCGCGGTTTACGGGTCGCGCGACGCTGCCGAGGTGAGCCGATCACCGGGCAGACGGATGTCTATTTTGCCGATACGATGGGCGAGCTCGGGCTGTTTTACCGGCTCGCTGGGATTGCTTTTGTCGGTGGATCGCTCGTCGCCAAGGGCGGTCACAATCCGTTCGAGGCGGCCCGGCTCGGCTGCGCGGTGCTGCACGGGCCGGATACGCGCAACTGCGCGCGCATGGCGGCCGAGCTGGCGGCTGCCGGTGCGGCCGAAGCAGTGTCCGACGCCGACGGGCTCGCTCGCGCAGTGTCGGCGCTCCTCGGTGATCGGCGCCTTCGAGCCGAGCGCGCCGCCGCCGGGAAGCGGGTTACCGTCGCCAGCTCGGACATCCTCGACACCGTGCTGATGCGTCTTGCCCCCTGGCTCGATCGGCTTGCGCCACTAGAGGGCCACGCGGACGCGTCGCGGCGTTTGCGAGCCTGAATGCGTGCCGCTCCTGTCTTTTGGCGAGAGCCGCCCGGGTTCCTCGCCAGTTTGCTGTCACCGGTCGGCGCGGTGTACGACACCGCCGGACGTTTGCGTCGCACGATGTCTCGCTCCTATCGCGCGACGGTCCCGGTCGTGTGTGTCGGCAATCTGGTTGCCGGGGGTGCCGGAAAGACGCCAGTTGCGCTTGCACTCGCTACCTGGCTCATGGAGCGCGGCGTCCCGGTGCACGTTGTTACCCGCGGCTATGGCGGCCGGCTGCGCGGCCCGGTGCGGGTCGATCCCACCTGTCACGACGCGGTGGCGGTCGGAGACGAGGCGCTGCTGCTGGCTACGCGCGCACCCTGTTGGGTTGCCCGCGACCGTGCCGCCGGCGTGCGTGCCGCGGTCGCGGGCGACGCCGGTGCGATCCTGCTCGATGACGGGCTCCAAAATCCGACGGTGGCCAAGACGCTCGGGCTTATCGTCGTCGACGGCGGCTATGGCTTCGGCAATGGGCGGGTGATCCCGGCTGGTCCGCTGCGCGAAAACCTGCGCCGCGGGCTTGCTCGCGCCGACGCGGTAGTGCTGCTCGCCGCAGAGGGGGATGCGAGCGATGCCGAGGGGCTGCTTCCGGGTTGCGGGGTGCCCGTGCTCAACGCTGTTCTCGCGCCGCTTAACGGCGAGCGGCTGGCCGGGATGCGTCTGTTGGCCTTTGCCGGGATCGGGAGACCGGAAAAATTCTTTACGACGCTGCAAGCCCTTAGCGCCGACCTCGTGAGCACGCGAGCGTTTCCCGATCACCACCCCTTCCGCGGTGCCGAGCTCGAAGCGCTGCGCCGCGATGCTGAGCTCTCAGGCGCGCGGCTGGTGACCACGGTAAAGGACATCGTGCGGGTGCCTCCAGCTCAGCAAGCCGGCATTGAGGTCCTCGATGTCGAGGTCCGCTGGTCTGACCCCAACGCCCTAGCTCGGCTCATCAGCCCCTTGATCGATGGCAGTCGAAGCGAGTCGGTCCAATCTCGGGGCTAGGGCGCCGCGGCTCGTCCATCGTCTGGAGGCTTGGGGAACCGGGCTGTTGTTCGCCGCCTTCGCGGTACTGCCGCTCGATTGCGCAT
>Ga0306925_10006409_pt1 | contig 10928 bp, 11 predicted proteins | sample flu12Cox44000176_FD_203755 | JGI IMG/M metagenome (GOLD analysis project Ga0306925, IMG submission 203755) | Lab enrichment of tropical soil microbial communities from Luquillo Experimental Forest, Puerto Rico - flux8day.12C.oxic.44.000.176 (v2)... | ecosystem: Environmental > Terrestrial >... | reverse complement strand
AAGACGCTCCGGCCATCGAGCTTCTGCTCGAGCACGGCGCCCTGGTCGATCTCGCCAACAGCCAAGGCATGACGCCGACGGTGGCGGCCTCGGGCATGGGATCGGTGGACGCAGACACGCGCGGTTACTACTACACCTCCGATATCCAGGAGCGCGCCGTTCGGTCGCTGGAATTGCTGCTGGCGCACGGGGGACGAGTGGACGGACGTGCGGGCCGCTTCCAACAAGCACCTCTGCACGGCGCCGCGTTCTGGGGATGGAACAAGGTCGTCGAATATCTCTTAAGCAAGGGAGCCGACATCAACCTCACTGACGGGCGAGGTTTCACGGCCGTCGATTACGCCATGGGGCGTGCCGGCGGCAACAGCCGCGGGGGCCAACGCATCGATATCCACAAGGACACCGCGGACCTGCTGATGTCCAAGGGAGGGATCGCCGGAACTCCCGTCCCGCAGACCGTCGGCCGCGGCGGCCCTCGAAGACCGTAACGTCGATCTGGCGGTCGATATCCAGGTGGCCCGTGATCAAACGAACGATTACCGGCCACTCGCGCGAGCATCGCCCGCCCAGTATCGCCGCCATCCGTACCGGGCGCACATAGTGGAAGGGCCTGGGACAGCCCAAAATGTATTCAGTTGCCAATTCGACCCGGTAAATCGATACGGCTCAAAATCGTCATCGTCGAATTCCCCTCGACCAGAACGGGCACGAGAGCGGTACGAGTCCACGTCATCCTCGAGGCGCCGAACCTGCGCGAAAATGCGTTGGAGCGACAATTTATTTTCATCGAGGGCGGATTTGCTTTACGTAGCTCAGCCCAGTTCATCGGGTTGTGGTCGGTGACTCGAAGCCTGAACTGGAAGCAGATTAAAATCAAGACTATTTGGCTGGATCGAGCGGCGGTTTCGAGGGCATGTTCTAATCGATCCTGATGGGCGTGTTTCGCGCTCCCCGAGTCTAGCTCAGCTAGGTGGGGCGCCGGAACCGATCTGCGAATCTTGCGAAGAGGGAGCGACATGATCCGAACACTCAGGAAGATGCTGTGCATTCCAATGGCGTTCGTGGCGATAGTGTTGACCGTGACCGCGGTAGCCAGCGCACAATGGGACCCATATCCGTGGAAGAGAGTGCCGCGCACCCCCGATGGCAAGATCGATTTGAATGCTCCGGCGCAGAGCACGCCTTACGGCAAACCCGATCTATCCGGCTTTTGGATGCCGGACGATCCTGTCAAGCACTTGCTCAATCTCGCCGCCGACCTGAAGCCGGAGGACGTGCCGCTCAAGCCGTGGGCGCGCGAGCTCTACAATAGGCGCATCGAAAACAACGGCAAGGATCATCCCGGCGTGTCCTGTCTGCCGTCCGGCATTCCGGAAAAGGACAACATCCCCGACGGCCTCAAGCTGGTTCAGACCGAAGATCTCGTGCTACTCCTCCACGAATCCCGCACCATCTACCGGCAGATCTTCACAGACGGGCGGCCGCTCCCCAAAAACCCGCAGCCGACATGGATGGGGTATTCCATCGGTCATTGGGACAAGAACACATTCGTCGTAGAGACGATCGGACAAAACGGCAAGACATGGCTCGACATGCGAGGGCTACCCGGGACCGAAGCCCTGCGCGTCACCGAACGCTTTACCCGGCCCAAGATCGGGCATATGGACATCGAGGTCACCATCGACGATCCGGAGGCATACACGAAGCCGTGGACCGTCAAGCTCGCCTGGACCCTGCAGGCGGATACAGATCTCATCGAGAGCATCTGCGAAGAGAACAACCGGGACCCGGCGCACATGGTGGGAAGGTGACACCTGGACTCCTGGGTTGTCGCCGTCCAGGTGATTGACGCAGACGGCAGTGTCAACGTCACGCCGGACGCCGGATCGACGGTGGCTAGGTCTACCTAGAAGAGGGCGGGATTGCTTGCACTTCTCTAAACTCAAGCCCTGACGAAGGGACAAAGAGATGGGTCGGAGTAGCGCTACGTACGGCGGACGCGCCCCCGAACCGCTGAACCGGTCGGGATCGCCATCGCCCCTTCTCGTTCGATCGGCGGCCACCACGGCCTCGATCAGCCTGCCGAACGCCATCTCACCCGAAATCCGGCTGTGCAACTGCGCGCGGCCTGCGAGCAGCTGGGTAGTGACCACAGCGTCCGATCGAGCGACCGCCGGGGCCGAAACGAGGAGTCTGTTCGTCGAGAGTCCGGCGCGCGAAACCTGGCTCTGTAAAGACGAGCACGCTAGCCTACGCGCGTGAATCCCGGCCATTGACGAGTAGAGGAAAGCTGCAAGAAGCCTGACGGTTGCGCACCTCCGCAAGCATGCGTTCAATGGTTGACCACCAGACGGCCGATACACCGCGGCGCCTCAATGTGGCTGGACCCTGGGTGCCTTTTCGGAAATCAATTCCGTGTCTTCGAGGATTTGACCGTCCGGTGTCCGCGCCTCGAAGCGGGCCGTCAAACCATCAACCTGCACAACCATGAAATTCTCCGTGCTGACTACCTTCCTGGTGATCCCAGCCGGCGGAGTGTCCACATCATAGAGGGGTGCCCCACCACCTCCGGTAACGAAATAGTGCACGCCGTTTTGCACGTAATGCTGGTAGTTGTGGTCGTGACCGAAGAACCCAGCTGTGAGCCCGTATTTCTCGAACATGGGCTCGAGCGCGGTCATGTGCGGATTGTCTCCCTGCCGGCGCTTCACCGCTGTCATCGGAGGGTGGTGCGCAAACAGGAAGCGAAAGTCGGCCTTCTGCGCCTCCCGTAAATCGTCCTCCAGCCATCGCGTCTGCTCCTGCCAGAACGAATCGCGTTGGCTCTTTGTTTCGGCCGCGTTCTCTATATCGCTGTCAATCACCATGAAGTGCGCGTTTCCCCAGTTGAACGAATAATACGCCTTGGCATTTAGAAAGTCGAAGTAACTTAGAGCATTTTGTTCGTGATTCCCGAGAGATGGAAAGAATGCGGCCTTTCGCAGCAATTCGCGTTCGGCATCGAAGAAGATAGGCCACAGGGCCGGGTCGTTGCCGTCCGCCACCAGGTCGCCAGTATGAAGGATGAAATCGGGGCTTGCATATTTCAGAATTCCGTTAATGACGGTTCGATGCACGTCATGCCGTGTCCGGGTGTCGCCGTAAACCACGAACTGAAATCGCCCTTCGCCGTCGGATGGCGTCTTGAAAGAACCCTTACCTGCCTCTCCAGGGAATGCCTGATAATAGTAGATCGTTCCTGGCTTGAGGCCGAGGAAGGCGGTTTTTTGCGCACGGAGAACTGGTGCAGTCTTGTCCGCCTTGTTCGGTTCGGTGCCTAAAGAAGCTTCACCAGTTTGGACCACCCACATTACCGTAGCGGATCGTGGGCCAACGTTCACTACGTACGGGCCGCCAACCACCTTTTCCGGTGGAGCCGACTGTGCGAATACGTTCCGCGGAGATCCACCAGCGATTAGGGCCAGAATAAGACGTGCGACAAACTGGGGAAAAACTCCTCGCATCGGTAACACCTCCGTACCAGCATGCCGCAGTTTCGTGACGTTTTCATGACAGCGAATCACAGATAGGTGTGGCGAACAGGGCCCTCAATAGGGTTGTGCGAAACGGTAAGCAAAGTCGCGTCCGTCACCGCCTGACGGTGAACGGCGTTTATGAGCTGCCTTTCGGTTGAGCGAAGAAGTTCCTCACCGGCGGCCTGGCTTCGCAAATCTTTAGAGGCTGGGTACTGGCCGGCATCGCGACCGCCGACGAGACTGCGTCGGATCGCCTCCGAATTTCCGGCGTTACCAGAGATTCAGGACGGTCGCCAGCAACCCTTAACAACTACGTTGCCTTCATTGGCTAGCTTTTCCGGACAGGGCCCGGACCCCGCCAAGCTGGGCGCGCCCGATTTCACAGGATTCGTGACGCGCCACGCACATCAGTTGAATCCTGGGCGCGCTAGGCTCATCATTACGGCGCTACACTTGTTCGCCCGATGTTTCTGACACGGTGGAGCGCTCGCGACGGATCTGGCTGGTTAGGAGACTCCAGTAGCGCACCGGCGGATTTGCATGCTGCCGAGGTTTTTTTACGGCTGCTGCCGTCGTGATCGGAAACATCGGATGGCCGGCACTATCGAAAAACGGTTTTGTCGATTTACACCGCTTATCCAGTTCGCACCCCGGATTTGATTCGATCGACCCGCCTGGTGCGAAGGTTGGGCCAGGTTTCGTCTATTGGATCGCCAGAGTCACACCGGACTGCGTGCTGGACGCCTCTATCGAGATCACGATTGGAACCGAAGACCCAGATTGTGCGTTCGCCGGGATTCGGACGTTGACCTAAGCGATGCCCGCTGCCATGCCGGGTGCCGAGCCTGCGTACTCAACGTCAGCGGGCAGACCGGCGACAGTGGCTGAGACGGCGGCAACGAAGTCCTTCAATCCCGAGCCGTCCGCAGTAGTGATCGCACCCGTCACACCGGCAGGTGTAGTCAGGCCTTCGCCTGTCATGTAGACCGAAACAACCGTCCCTTGCCTGCGGGCGCAGTGTGTCGCCGGCGTAGGCCAAGCCTGCTGGGACCGAACCGAGTTAGCAGCTTTTGAGGTATCGAGCACGTAAGATACTACGCCCGGGGGTTAGGGGTCTTGGCCTCGACGCGGGTGTGTCGTTAGTTCGAAGGAACATAATAGCCCGACCTCCAAGACGCCCGTAGAGGAGGCCAACCTGACGGCGGATTCACCTTAACCTGCACGCGCCGATAGCGGCCGTCAAGGTGCTGCTCGCGCGGGCTGTATCCGAGAATGTACTGGTTGCGGAGTTCCAGCCCTATTTTGGCCGAGACATCCGCCAATGAGTTAACATCTCTGACCGCGTAGTGTCGGCCCCCGCTCTCTTTAGCGACCCATCGCATCAGGCGCGGTCCGCGTAGTAATTCTGGGAGTCGGAGACGCTCCGCCCCTGACCCGTAAATCCCGATGGCATAGACCTGGACATCCGACTCCCGAATCAAGTTCTTGATGTCGCGTTCGGAATAGCGGCTGTGATTATCGCCGCCATCCGAAATCAACAGCAAAGCTTTGCGCGGGTTATGGGCCTTCTTCATCAACTGGATGGCCCGGTAGAGGGAATCCAGCAGTGCCGTACTGCCGGAAGGTTGGGTTGAGGTGAGCGAGTTCTGAATGTCTCTTGAATTTGTTGTAAAAGTCTGGGCTAGGTTTGCGGTGTCATTGAATCGCATGAGGAGGAATTCGTCCCGTGGGTTCGACAGCCGGAGAAACGCCGCGACGGCCTGTTGTGATTTTGCGAATTTGTCCTTCATGCTGCCGCTCCAATCCAAAACCAGACCCACCGACACCGGCGCGTCCTCGCCCGAAAAAGAGAGGATTTCTTGCGGCTCGTTCTCCTCGAAAAGTTGGAAGCTCTGCCTCTGCAAGCCCGTGATAAAGTGATTGAACGGATCGGTAACCGTTACCGGGATCAACACCAACGTACATTGCGTGGAAATGCGGTAGCCTCGGGGCGACTCCCCGGGTCGGGCCTCGGCGGCACGCGGTTCAACCAAAACGACAGAATCGGCAGAGAGAATACCGGTAGGACACGCACCCAATTCACTCAATCGCAAAACTACGCTGAAAAGGAATGGAAGAAGGTTGGCTCTCATCTGTCCTCCGTTTGAGACGGTTCGCTGGAACGCGTTTCACCTTGGTGTGCGCCCGGTGGATTGGATAGTCGCCCGACAGCGCTGACGGCCAACCGTCGTGATCCCTTCGGCTTTGGCTGCAAGTCACTGAGGATGGTAGACATGCCGGTCACATCCCGCGGCGATCCCGGTAGGGGTGATGGCATAGAACTGCGGGCTGCCGTAATATTTCCCGGAAGCGATCATGGCTGCGCCCGGCGCAGGTCAAAAGCGGTCGAATACGACAGGCCGCGCTAGGACGCACCCTGTTAACTCCAGATTGGCCGAAAAATAACGCAGCCGCAGCCAGCATCGCATCTTTCAGTGCAGCGGGTGAAATGATTGTACTCAATGGCGGTGGAGTCCAGGCGCCTTCGGCCACGGGCCAATGAGGACGACAATCGACAAGGCGTAAAGAGCCGCGTGTGAAGGGCTGGCGGAAATTTTATGGCGGACTTCTATCAAACCGGAGTGGTGACCACCCTGCATCGGCTGACCCCGGACAACATCGAGCGGCTCGAGGCAGATCTCGAGAAATTTTCGCAGAACAAGCCCATTGGTTTGGTGCTCCCGGCGCTTTACTCTGAGTTCGAGACATCAGCGATGCAGCATATCGTGCCCGAACTCCAAAAGGTGCGCTACCTGCAACGAATCGTGGTGGTGCTGGCCCGGGCAACATCCGACGAGTTCGAGAGGGCCTGCCGCTTCTTCCAGAACTTCTACACCCCGGTCAGCGTCGTATGGATGGACAGCGGCAGGATTCAAGCTCTGTTTCGGATGCTCGAAGAGCGGGGCCTCTCGGCCGGGGCCGATGGCAAAGGCCGCTCCTGCTGGCTGGCATATGGGTACCTCCTGGCGATGCGTGATTGCGCAGTGATTGCCTTACATGACTGCGACATCGTGAACTACGAGCGCCAGTTGCTGGCGCGTTTGTGCTACGTGATTGCTCATCCGCACCTGCCATTCGATTTCTGCAAGGGCTACTATGCGCGGGCCACCGATCGAATGTATGGACGGGTGACCCGGCTGTTCATGACACCGCTGATCAGGGCTCTGGAAGGAATGGCTCCGGGAACCCCTTTTCTGCACTACCTGGACAGCTTTCGCTATGCGTTGGCAGGCGAAATTGCCATGGATATCAATCTGGCGCGCGTGAACCGTATACCCGCAGACTGGGGTCTCGAGGTTGGTGTGCTGGCGGAAGTCTTTCGCAACTGTGCCGTAGCGAGGACATGTCAAGTAGAGTTAACGGATAACTACGAACACAAGCACCAGGCCCTGTCGGCCGACGATCCTTCGAACGGGTTAGCGCGGATGGCGGCGGACATCTCGAGGTCGCTATTTTCCACGCTGGCATCAGAAGGCGTAGTGTTCTCCGCCGATCACTTCCGCAGCCTCGAAGTGCGATACGTGCGCATGGCGCAAGATACGATCTCTCGTTACTATGCGGACGCCGTGCTCAACGGCCTGAAGTTCGATCGTCATGCCGAGGAACTGGCGGTGTCGGCTTTCGCCAGAAGCTTGCGGACTGCTGCCACTGAATTCATTGAAGACCCTCGCGGTCTTCCGCTCATCCCGAACTGGAACCGCGTGCTGGCAGCGGTCCCCGAGTTCTTCGATCTGCTGCAGGACGCGGTGACGAAGGATTCGCGCCGGCCGGCGGGGCGAGCAGCTTGAAGGGGCATAAAGTCCCATGGCGGAAACACCGTTGCCAGACGAGGCGCGCCGTGCAGCGGAAGTCATCCGCCGCGCCGATATCGTGATCGGTATTCCCAGCTACAACAACGCGCCGACGATTGGCCATGTTGTGCGTGCCGCTTACGCCGGCCTCGCAAAATACTTTCCCCAGTTTACGGCCGTGGTGATCAACTCGGACGGAGGCTCCAAAGACAATACACGCGAGGCGGTTCTTTCAGCGCGGGTCGAGGACAGCCACTTGATGCTGCTGTCGACTCCCCTTTTGGCGGCCCAGCGGCTGTCGTTTCCGTATCACGGAGTACCCGGCAAGGGCAGCGCCTTGGGCCTGGTTTTTCAAATGGCGAAGCAACTCGATGCAAAAGCCTGTGCCGTCGTCGACTCCGACCTCCGATCGATCACGCCGGAATGGATTGACCTGCTGCTACGGCCTGTCTTCGCCGGCTTTGATTTCGTCGCGCCCTTCTACCAGCGCCACAAGTATGACGGAACGATCACCAACAGCATCGTGTATCCGCTCACCCGGATGCTTTACGGCGTGTCCGTGCGACAGCCGATCGGAGGCGAGTTTGGGATGTCGGGGCGACTGATTCGGCGCTATCTGGAGCGTGAAGATTGGGAAACCGACGCGGCCCGCTTCGGAATTGACATCTGGATGACGACGGTGGCGATCGCAGAAGAATTCCGAGTCTGTCAAAGCTTCTTGGGAGCGAAGCTGCACGATGCCAAAGACCCGGGTTGTGATCTCTCCGCCATGCTTCAGCAGGTTGTCGGCAGCGTCTTCACGCTGATGCAGGAGTATGCGCCGATCTGGCAACGGCGGAGCGGCAGTTCACCTACGGACATCTTCGGTTTTCGGTTCGATGTCGGGCTCGACCCGATCCATGTGAATGTGGACCGAATGCTTGAAGCATTTCGGCGCGGCTGTGAGGAACTGAGCGAGGTATGGGCGACGACGTTAGAGAAAGACACACTGGCAGCCGTGCTGATGCTCGGCGATCGATTGAGGAATGGCGATCGCACGTTTCACGTGGACGATGAACTCTGGGCGAGAGTGGTCCTTGAGTTCGCCTGCGCGTATCGACGACACCCTCATTCGAGGGGCATCGTTTTGGGTTCGTTGACACCGTTGTATCTGGCCAGGGTTGCGTCATTCGTTCTTGAGACCGAAGACCTGGTTGCGGCGGAGGTGGAGGGCAAGATCGAACAACTCTGCCTAACTTTTGCAAGGCTGAAGCCGGGTTTGATCGGGTGCTGGAACGGGTACTCCAATCCTGCCGCGGCGGGCTCTTTGACACAGGACCCGGTCCCCCGTTGGAAGTCAGACCAAGCGAAGCTGGAGGTGTGAAAGATGATTGAGACTCTAAAAAATATTTTAGGGGGAACCGCCGAGCGGCTCCACCACTTAGTGACCGCCTACCTCCCGCCGTTGCTTGCAGCGCTGGCCTTGATCCTGGGGGCTTACATAACTGCAATCGTCGCACGATGGTTGATTTACAGGGCTTTCAAAGGTATGGCCATCGACAAATTCCTCCGCCAGAGCGGGGTTGCCTTGCTCGTGGATCCTTCAGGCCACCTTCGTGCGACGCGTCTGGTTGCTGCGGCGGCCTATTGGTGCATCCTTCTGAGCGGCATTTTGTTGGGATTGAACGTTTTCGGAACCAACCTCACCACGCAAATAGCCGATGGGTTTGTGTTCCTGCTCCCAAAACTCGTCGAGGCAGCGCTGATTCTGTTGGGTGGAACCTGGCTCGGCCAATATCTCGGCCGCAGTATGCTGGTCTGGGCCGTGAACGAGAACCTTCCTTCGCCACGGTGGCTGGCGACGGTGGTCCGCATCCTGATCATCTTTATTGCGGTAGTGGTCGCGGCGGATCAACTTAACTTCGCAAGAAGCGTGTTCCTCGCCGCGTTCATAATCTTTGTCGGAGGTCTCGTCCTGGCAGTCAGCTTGGCAGCCGGTCTCGGAAGGCGTGGTCTGCCGTGGTTCTTCGAGAAGCATCACGGAGAAACCGCTGAGTCCGCCGAGAGATCCCTGTGGAGCCATCTGTGAGGTGATAGGCAGCCGCGCCGGACGCTCTCAGGCCGGCCTGTCTTCGGCGCCGATCAGTCTTAGTACGGCTTCGTTCCAGCCTGCCGGACCAGGGCGCTCGGAAACGAGGGCGCGGGGCACCCTGATCTTCAGTTCCGCGGCTTCGGATGAACGAATGACCACCGGAAGGGTCATGGCATTGAGAAACGGCACATCGTTCAATCCGTCACCGAGGCCAATACTACGCACTGCCCCGTACTCGTCGGCGTAAATGGCGGAAAGAGACTGGACCGCCGCCGCTTTGCCATTCCCGGCAAAAATGTGCCAGAAGCGGCCGCCCGGCACGCAGCGCCGTCCCTGGGCTTCAATTGTGAATCGAAGCCGGCTAGCACGATCCGGGTCAAGAATCCGGAACGGCTCATCATGTTCCCTCTGTTTTGCCATGACCGCTTGTTCGAGCGGCAACTCGCAGAGGGCGGCCACCTCCTCGGGGGTCATCTCATGGAAACCGCGAACCCGACACCGGCTTGCCCGCGAGGCTCTGTGGAGATCGCCAACGAGATCCTCGTACGGTGCGCCCCACTCCAGGATCTCGTAGGGGCCGCTATGTTTGGCACCGCCTACGGTGTTAGAAAAGTATCCATGCGGCACGAAGACCGCACTCCCGTTTTCAACGATGAAGGGGTGCTCGTTGCCCAGTCGCGTTCGCCAAAACTCGACTTCCGAGCGGGTCTTGCTGGTAACCAGAATCCATGGAACGGCATTTCGTCTCAGGCAATCCAAAGCTGGAAGCGCCGCCTCAAAGGAATAGGTGTCACGGTCCAGCAGCGTTCCATCGAGATCCGTGAAAATGAGAGGACTGCCCTTCATTTCGGAAGCGACACAGCAGCCACGTGAAACCACGCCTGGCACTTGCCATCTAACTGATCCCCCGGCCGCTCTCCGCAGCCTGGCGTTTCAGTTCCCGGGAGAGTTGTGTTGTTTTGCAGCGGCACGCTGACCAGATCTGGTGCTACATTCGGCTCGTGTCGTTGCAACTCTTCCGCACTCGCCCGAGGCATCCGGGTGGCGCGGCGAATCAGTCCTGACATTTTGATTCGTGTCTGCTCAAATGCAGATCTCTTGGGGCTGGATATGAGCTACTCCACTTCTGCGCCATGGTTCCGCTGGGGTACGTGGGCGATGCGCGCCGGCTTTGTCGTGCCGACTTTCTATGCTCGACGCGCTCCTTCGGTTTGCGGTTTGACATAGACTGCGACTTCACCGGCGCCCGCGGTGTCCAGGATGTTGCGGGCCCTTGCGACTTCTTCGCTCGTTCCGTGAACCGCTAGCAGAAACCTATTGGCCTTGAGCGCCGACTCATATCGAATCACACTGTCCTTTGAAACCCCCAGGCTATACAGGGCTGCACCAATCACACTGAGACCGCCCACGGCTATGGCGCCTTCGAGGGCCGCCACTATGGGCCCGGCCATCAGTATCGGTCCGACGCCGGGGATGACGAAAAAAGCCGCACCGAGAAGCAGGCCCCAGATG
>Ga0306925_10006407_pt1 | contig 10929 bp, 12 predicted proteins | sample flu12Cox44000176_FD_203755 | JGI IMG/M metagenome (GOLD analysis project Ga0306925, IMG submission 203755) | Lab enrichment of tropical soil microbial communities from Luquillo Experimental Forest, Puerto Rico - flux8day.12C.oxic.44.000.176 (v2)... | ecosystem: Environmental > Terrestrial >... | reverse complement strand
GGACCGACAAGCACGTGGCTGTGGACCGAGCTCAAACAACTTGGCTGCCTGTGATTGCATCGACGCGCGCCATGCCAAGGCGGTACTCAAGATGCAGATCAATAAGAGTGACCGCAACGATGCGGCCGGCATCGCCCGCATCATGCAGACCAGCTGGTTTAAGGAGGTGCGCGTCAAGGACCTCGATAGCCACTCGGTTAGGGCTTTGCTGACGAGCCGGGCGTTGCTGGTCAAGATCAAGCGCGATCTCGAGAACCAGATCCGTGGCCTGCTCAAGAACGTCGGTCTCGTGATCGGCCGTGCCAAGTTCAATGTTTTTGCTGTGCGGGCCGAGGAGCTGATCGAGGATCGTCCCGAGTTGATTGCTGTGGTCGGCCCACTGCTCAAGGCACGTAAGGCCATCGAGCAGCAGACCGACGATCTCGATCGTAAAGTTCTGAAGCGCAGGTCAGAAGGTTCATGACCGTGCCAGGTGTCGGTCCAATCACCGCACTCTGCTTCAAGGCTACGATCGACGATCCGACCCGCTTCAAGCGATCGAGAAGTGTTGGCGCCTATGTCGGATTGACGACCCGACGCCATGCTTTCGGGGAGATCGACTGGACGGGACGCATCTCGAAGTGTGGTGACGCCATGCTACGCAGTTATCTTTTCGAAGCGGCCGGCGTGCTGCTGACCCGCGTGCCGAAATGGTCGGCGCCAAAAGCTTGGGGGATGAGGCTCGCCAAGCGCAATGCTCCGAAAGGCCACGGTCGCCGTCGCGCGCAAGCTCGCGGTCATTCTGCACCGTATGTGGGTCGAGGGGACGAGAGAACAGTGGGCCCGGCAAGGATGATCGCGGAGAGCCTTGACACCGAAACCCGGAATTAGAGAACAATCGGATCGCCAACCTCAGAGTCGCCCGATAGGATTGCGTTACAATTGCGGGAGTGACTGCCACTTCTGGCGCCACTCAGAAACCAGCATCTCAGCCATCGATGACTGTGTCGCTGGCATGCGCCCCGAGCGCCTCCGACAGCCGGCGGGTGACCCGGCGCATGAGGTCGGGCGTGCTCCGGTCAAACCCATAGACCCACTGCGAGAAGTTCAGCGGTTTCTGAATCTCCCAAATCTCATCGTGCCGGTCGGGTGGCAGGATGCGCGCCGGGTCGCCAACGGCCACCCATCCGATCGGTACCATGGCGCCCGGCTCAAGCCGCGTGCGCAGGTGCACCGTGGCGTGCACTCTGACTTCGCTGCCCCGTCCGAGTACGGCGCCGTGGAAGATCGCGGCACCGGTGGCCACGAACACCTCGTCCTCCAGGGTCGCGCCGGTGATGTGGGCGCTCGGCCCGATCAGGCAGTGGGCCGCGATCTTACAGGGATGCTTGGTGCTGGCCCGAATCACGGCGTTTTCCATGATGATGGCGTCGCGCCCGATCCGGATGGCGCCGCCGGCCTCACCGACGAGGCGGGCGCCGTGCAGGATGCGCACGCCAGGTCCAATCGTGACGTCGCCGCACAGCGTCGCATCCGGTGCCACCCAGGCGGTCGGATCGATCCTTGGACGCTTGCCCGCGTGCTCTATCAGCATCGTCTCGTACCCGCGCCGTGATCTGTGGCCGATATCACAAGTGTTTAGCAAATCCTGACGGCTTTTAGCAGTGAGACCCCACGGCCGCGCGATTTCGAACGAGAGGCGCGCTCGCGTGGATCCGCGGGGCGTTTCGTTGTCAGAAAGTCGTCCACCACGGGATTCCCTCCCCTTACAGGCTACTGATCCTTAAGATCCGGTGGGTCGAATGCCGCCGCACTACGAAGAACAGCCATGAAATCGCGACGCCTCGTAGGCTCCTCAGCCAAAGCCATAGATTACCACATTGGCGCGTCAGAATAGTTCTGCGCCGCACCAAAGATGGCAGGGATGAGTCAAACTCGACTCAGTATGGATGTGCTCGACTTCATTCCCGATTTTGCCGATCTCCGTGGCTCCGAGAAACACTTGTTGGCTGGGATTAAACGGACTGACGAAAGGAGACGAACATGTCTGCGCAAGCGTTGTTCGGGATTAGCGTAGCCTTTGGCTTCATTGCATGGGCTATCGTTGCAGCTCAATACTTCTGGCCGCTACTGCGCACCCAGGCGCGCGGGGATGCCTTGCGTCCTCTCCTCCTCTTGCACAGTTTCCGATTTATCGGGCTCGCATTCCTGGTGAAGGGTGTCGTTGCGCCCGAATTGCCAGCCGCTTTCGCGGTGCCAGCCGCATATGGCGATCTCATTGCTGCGCTGTTGGCCTTGGTCGCGCTGTTTTCTCTGCGCAGCGGTTTTGGCATCCCGTGGGTCTGGGCATTCAATCTTTGGGGCACTGCTGATCTTCTCTACGCCTTCTATCAAGGCAATGCTTCCGGGCTAGTACGGGTATGTTGCAAGCCACGTACTTCATTCCAACTTTCATCGTTCCGCTGCTTCTCATCACGCACGTGCTTGTGTTCTTGATTTTGGTCCGACGCGATTCTGTCGCTGCCGCGCATGAAAGGGCGCGATGAACTTGCGGCGGCTGCTCACTCGATCACCTCGTCGGCGCGGGCGAGCAATGTCGGTGGCACCGTCAAGCCGAGCATCCGGGCCGTCTCTGTGTTGATGACAAGTTCGAACTTGGACGCCTGCACGACCGGCAAGTCCGCGGGCGTGGTGCCTTTGAGGATGCGTCCGGTATAGACGCCGGCTTGACGCCACGCATCCGCAATGTTGGCTCCGTACCGTAGCTCATCAACCCGCCGGCTTCACGCCGTGCGGGGAAAAAGGGGTGATGGGGATCGTCGACGTTGCCGCCTTGGCTGCTAATATCGAAGGTATACCGGCCGGAGTAATTACGGCAACCTGACGACGAACAAGATCAGCCGCCAGCACTGGCAGTCGATCAAGTTGATTCTGGGCCCAGCGGTATTCGATCGCCACGTTCTCGCCCACGACATAGCCAGTCTCCCTCAGGCCTTGGCGGAACGCCCGTAACCGCTCCGGGATCGCATCGGGCGATTTGGAATCCAGATACCCCATCACCGGCATCGTCGCTGGCTGCGCCCTCGCCGCGAGCGGCCAAGCAGCCGCCGCTCCGCCGAGAAGCGTGATGAACGCGCGGCGCCTCATTCAATCACCTCGTCGGCGCGGGCGAGCAGCTGCGGCGGCACGACGAGCCGAGCATCCTGGCGGTCTGGGCATTTATGACCAGCTCGAACTTCGACACCTGCACGACCGGCAAGTCCGTGGGCTTGGCACCCTTGAGGATGCGGCCGGTATAGGCGCCGACCTGGCGATACGTGTCGCCAATGTTGGCTCCATAACTCATCAGCCCGCCGCTTTCGGCCATTTCACGCAACGAATAGGTCGCGGGGAGCCGGTGGAATGCCGCCAGTTGGACCAATTGGATGCGCTGCCCAATAAAGAAAGGAGAGGTCGCGACGAAAAGGGCATCGGGTTTCTCGCGCGCCATGGTTTCAAAAGCGGCGTTGATATCGTGGCTAGTGTTTGCATCGAGCACCTTGATTTGCAGCCCCATGGCGCGAGCAGCCGCTTCTGCGTCTCTCAACGTGGATTCCGTAATCGTAACATCAGCGGGATTGACAAGCACAGCAACCCGAGCAGCTCGAGGCACCAGCTCATGCAGAAGCTCCAGCCGCTTTGCCGTCAATTCGGCGGTGAACAGATTGATGCCCGTCAGGTTGCCGCTCGGCCGGGCGAGGCTCGCGACGAGACCAAGCCTGACGGGATCGTCTCCGACCAGGAAGACGATGGGGATCATCGGATCTTGAGATACGCGGCCGGCTGCGTCCGACGCACCTGCGCAACAGCCTTCTGCCCGTGTTGCCGGAAGTCGCGCAAAAGCGCGCAAATGACCTCCTCGCTCAGCGCATTACGCGAGCCGCGCGGCCTGATGTTCTCGCGAGAAACGCGCTTGTAAGACGGCGCGCAATGCGCCAAGTATGCCGGCAGTTATGCACGACCCGGTCGCGGCCGCGCTCGCCGACCATTTCGCACGGAACACAAATCTGGCAATGCTTCGATGTCCAAGATTCTCGTCCTCTATTACAGCGCCTATGGCACATCGAGAAGATGGCGGAGGCCGTCGCCGAAGGCGCCCGTGCCGTGCCAGGTACCCAGGTCACGATCAAGCGCGTTCCCGTCGAGCGGTAACGTAGCAATTGTGGAGATCATGGGCGCGGTCCAGCAGCGTAAGAGGACACGTCCGCCGTGCCTCACGACATCCGTCTTGTTAAGGCGGCTTGCCGAACATCGATCGTTGTCGGAACGCCGGATTCGAGGAGCTTTAGCCTGCCTCCCAGACCGAGTGCCGTGAAGGCTTCGACAAGGTCCTCGCCGCTTTGAGTGAAATGCGCCCAGCCTTCGTAATGGACCGGAACGATAATGGCATCGGGAAAGGCATGCGCTGTTTCGATCGCATCGTTGGTGTTCATGGTGAGATTGAACGGTCCGCGCGTGCGGGCTGAGCCAGCAAAGAGGAGCACGACGTCGGCGCCAAAACGGCGCGCCACCTCGGCCACACCGTGGTACCACACCGTGTCACCAGTGATGTAGATGCGCGGCGTGTCATCGGCGAAGCTCAGCATGAACCCTATGACATCGCCCGATAAAGGCTCGATACCTGCCGGGCCGTGCCGCGCCGGGGTCGCCGTAATCCGCAGCGCCGTGCCGTCCGGCTTCGTTAGCTCTTTGCTCTGGAATGGAGCGAGCCCCTCAGCGTGACCGCCCAGCCGTTGTGCGCCCGCGAGGGTAGTAAATAACCGCGGCGCGCGCATCGCACAGGCTTTGCCGGAACGGTCGAAATTGTCCGCATGCTGATCGTGGCTTAGCAGAACAGCGTCGAGTGGTCCGATCTGCTCCGCCGTGAGCGCCGGCCCGGAGGTCTTTTTCAGCGTTACATGCGGCAGTTTATACTCGCCCGGGGCATCGAAAGTCGGATCCGTCATCAAGCGGAATCCAGCCACCTCGATGAGTGCTGTCGGACCCCCAATTAAAGTGATGACGGGTGTGCTCATGACCGGTAGGGGTTTGTGCCGAATAATCAATGTTTCCTGCCGCGGTCAATAGACGGCACCGACGGAGACAATTGTCGTTAGTCATATGTACTCAACCTCGTGCTGCGCGCCAAAGCCAAAGGCTGGTTGCACCGGCGGCGCGCCATGCCCTTCCTCGATTTACGCATGTCGAAGCCGGCGTCGGGACGTCGTGTTCACTCCCGCATGGCAGACCGTACTAATCCTGCATCCATCCGCATCGTTCGCTGACGGGATATGCGCCGAAGCTCGATGTCGGCGCGCAGACGGCCAAATTTACGACCCACATCTGGAGCATCAGCGGACAGGCTTGTGCAATTGTGGAAGCGATGGAGCGCGTCGCGTCAAATCGCGATTCGGATACTGTCGCCGCGTATAGACAGTAAGCTCCTCGATGAATTGCACGGCGTATGGCGCGAGGGAGCGTTGCGGATCCCAGGCGGTGACACTCCAACGCCCAATCGAAGCGCCGCGATGGACCAGCGGTACAACATGGACGTTCCCGCGCGGGATCCGCACGCTGGACGGAATCACAGCGACGCCATAACCGGCCGCGGTCAAAGCGATCAATGTCTGGGGAGCGGCGCTTTCAAGGAAGACGCGCGGTCTGACGCGAGCGACCTGGCAAGCGGCATAGAACCACTCGCGCGAGGCAAATCCGCGGCCCAGCAGTAGCAAGGGGTCATTCGCGAGTTCCTCTACATCGAGGGTTGCGCGGCGGCTCAGGCGGTGACCGGGCGTCAGAACCGCAAGGACATGGACAGGGTAAAGCAACCGCGCGTGGAACCGTTCATCGCCTTCCGGCATGATGGTAAGGTTCACGTCGCCGCATTCAAGGCGATCCGGTAAGCGAACGCCACCGTCCTCGATGAGGCGAATCTCGACGCCCGGATGACGCGGACAATAATCAGCTAAAAAATCTATTAAGAGGCTCTCGATTACCTGCGACGTCGCACCGATCCGCAACAAGCCCGTGTCGCCCGCCTTGAGCGCCCGCGCCCGCTCGCCCATTGCATCAGCCTCGGCCAAGAGACGGCGCCCGCGCAGCAACAGGTCTTCGCCTTCCGAGGTGAGCCGCACGCGCCGGCCGATGCGATCAAACAACGGAACGCCGAACTCGCTCTCCAAGGCTTCGACCTGCCGCGACGCGGTCGGCTGCGTTATGTGCAGCCGGGCGGCCGCGCGCGCGACGCCGCCAGCATCCACGATGGCAATGAAAGTGCGCAGATGGCGGAGGTTCATGGCTGCCTTATACGAGACTCGCATCAATTATGAAACATCAAATTCATTGGACACATAAACGGGCGGTGCCTAACGTCCCGTCGCAAACGCTGTATCGCTGAGACAACCTTCGGATGACCGCCGCCGACGGGCTCATCCGTGGCCACGATTAATTCGCGCGCGCTGTCGAAATGGCGCGACTTCGGCCGTCATCCCTATGAGAACAAAGAAAAGGTAATCAAACCGAGACAGGAGGTTATCCATGAAGATCGCATTGCCAACGCTGATCGCGGCTGTAGCCGTCGCTGGTGTTGCCTTCACGACTCCGGCCGACACGATGGAGGGGCACACGAGCGTCTCACCGCAAGACATCAAGTGGGGGCCGGCCCCAGCCATGCTCCCGCCCGGAGCGGAGGCGGCGGTCCTGTTCGGCGATCCGAGCAAGGAAGGCTTGTTTGTGCTTCGGCTCAGGTTCCCCGCGGGCTATAGCGTTGCTCCGCATGGGCATCCGGTCGATGAGGTCGTCACGGTGATCTCCGGGACCTTCAGCGTGGGGGTGGGAGAGACCGCCGATCCGCGCAAGGCGCAGCACTTGCCCGCAGGCAGTTTCCACGTCCTTCGTCCAGGTATGGCGCACTATGTCTTCATGGAAGAAGAGACGGTTATACAAATCAGCACCAACGGTCCCTGGGGACTTACTTACATCAACCCGAAGGACGATCCGCGGCAGAAGTCGCAGTGAATGTCGAGGCCACCGACGGCGGACTCGCCCGCAAAGAACAAACGATAAGGAGGACCAACGATGAGCACATTCATGTGGATGCTCAAATCGTCCCCACAACTGCGGCGCTTTGCGCTACTGATCAGTCTTTGCCTAGCGGTGGCAACTGCGCACGCGAACGCGCGTCAGGACTACGGCAGGGTGCATTTTCCCATCGCCTGCAACGATAGCGTCCAGGACGAATTCGACCTTGCGCTTGCGATGCTGCACACCTTTTCGTTTCCCGACGCAGCCAAGACTTTCACGGCCGTCGCCCAGAAAGACCCCGACTGCGCCATGGCGTATTGGGGTATTGCCGCAACCGCGATCGGCAGTTTGTACGGTGGGCGACCGGGACCCGAGGCGTTACAGGGAGAACAGGCAGTCGAAAAGGCCAAAGCCATCGGCGGGAAAGACGCACGCGAACGCGATTACGTTGCTGCGGTTGAAGTCTTTTACAAGGGCGCCGACACGCTCGCTTACGCAGCGCGCGTGCGGTCCTATGCAAATGCTTTGAAGCAGCTCCATCGCAAATACCCCGAGGATCGCGAGGCCGAGGTATTCTACGCCTATGCTCTGTCGGCGCTAGGGACCCCGATCGATCAAACCTTCACATACGAACTTCGCGGCGCTGCTATCCTCGAAAAACTCTATGCCGAGCTACCGGATCATCCCGGCGTGATCCATTATCTGCTGCACGCCTACGACAACACACCATATGCATCGCGCGGGCTAACGGCCGCGCTTCGATTACCCAAGGTAGCGCCTTCGTCGCCGCATGCACTGCAATTTCCCGCTCACATCTTCAATCGCATGGGCCTTTGGCGCGAATCGATCGCTACGAATCAGGCCGGCGCCGCCGTCGACGATCTCTTCTTCAAGCCGCACGCGATGGATTTCCTTGTCCACAGCTACTTGCAAACCGGGCAGGCCGTAGCTGCCAAAGGCGTGGTCGATCAAATCGCCACCATCAAAATCATTTCGCACATTCTCGATGCTTTTGCCGCGGCCGCGATGCCTGCGCGGTACGCGATCGAACGCCGGCGTTGGGACGAGGCGGCGGCGCTTGGCCTGCCCCAGCAGGGGACATTTGCGTGGAAAGATTTTCCGCACGCTGAAGCGGCTCTGGTGTTCGCCCGTGCTCTTGGCGCAGCGAGAAGCGGCGATACTGACGCCGCAAAGAAGGATCTCAATCTCCTGCAGGAACTGCGGGCCAACCTCATCAAGGCCAATAGCGAAGGCACCTGGCAAGAGTATTGGGTATCCAAAATTGAGAACGATCACCAAGTCGTCACGGCGTGGATCGCGTACAAACACGGCCGGCGCGACGAAGCGTTGCGCATGCTGCGTGCCGCCGCTGATCACGAGGATGCCACGGAATGGGATCCAGTTATGCCGGGGCATATCATCTCCGCCCGGCAGAGCCTGGGAGAAATGCTACTGGATGCGAATGATCCTGCACAGGCGCTGCAGGCGTTTGAGGCTGCGTTGAAGACGGAGCCGTTTAGATTCTGGAGCTTATACGGAGCCGCGCGTGCGGCAGACTTATCCGGCGATCGGACAAAGGCCGAGGCGTATTACGCAATGCTGGTTGGCCAAACCGCTTCGGCTGACGTGCAACAATACCCGGTCTTGAAGGTCGCGAGGGCTTTTTTGGAAAAAGAGTAGGCCCCTCTCTTCGTTCTTAGCGAATGCGGCATTGTTTATTCGATCAGCATTTCGCCGAATTGAAGGGCCGCCAGCAGAGTTCAAGGCGGAATGCGGCGCCAGAGGCGCCAGCGTCGACGTGATCGTGGAACTCTCTCATCACCGAATCCGTGAGCGGTGCGACAAGGCTGACGAACAACGGCAAAAGGAGATTTACGGTGACCGATCAGCGCCCAAAGATTGCCGCCCTCGTCGCTGACGCGTTTCAGGAGGAGGAGTACTTCTTTCCCAAGGTCGCCCTCAACGAGGCCGGCTACCAAGTCGAGGTGGTGTCCTCGCGTAAGCAGCCGATCGAGATTTACAGCTACTTCGCACGGACCGGCCTGTTGGACGTCGAGCGCGCAATTGCGGACGCCCGGCCCGAGGACTATGTGGGCGTCCTCATACCAGGTGGCGCCAAAAGCCCTGCCTTGCTCGCCGAAGATCCTCGCGTCACCAAATTCGTACAAGACGTGAGCGCGCGGGGCGGAGTCATCGCCTGCATCTGCCGTGGGTCGCTGCTGGCAGCCCGCTCGAAGGTTGTTGCCGGGCATCGCATGACCGGGTTCAACGACAGCCTCTCCTATCCCGAACTCGTCGTGCAGCCCGACGCCGAAGCCGCCGGTGCAACCTGGGTGCAGGATGCGCCGGTCGTCGTCGATCGCAACCTTGTCACTTCGCCGCACCCGCGTCATTCCGCGGCTTTCTCGGCGGCGATCGTAGAGGCTTTACGTGGCAAGTGATGGCCTCGGGGCCATCCATCCGGGACAGGTCGGTCGATCCGGACCCATCAGATGTGCCAAGACGAGGACACCTCCAACGCAGTGGTTCGCCCGCCCGTCGCATGGATACTCGCGCTTGTCGCGGGCGTAGCAGCTTCCCCAGCGAGGTTTGCCTCTCACCAAATGCCGGGGGCGAGCCGCCATCGGACCCGCGCGGCGTAATCCGAATAGCCCGCAAGCTCTACCTGAAGAATTCGATCCTCCGTGATAGCGCGATAGAGCAGAAACGGCAGGCTGAAGATCACAACGAGCGCGGCCGCGAGCCACGATCCGAGCGCGAGTCCGCTTGCCGCTATGATCAGAATCCCGGCGGTGTACCCGGGATGACGGACGAAGGCGTAGGGTCCTGTGGTGACGACGTGCTGGCCGCGGTCGGTCTGGATGCGAATGACTGAGGAGAAAAACCGGTTCACGCGCATAGCCCATAGTGCCAGGGCGTAACCGGCCGCGACCGTGAACAGGCAAATGCCTTGCAGCCAGCCGGGCACGTGGTTGCTCCAATGGAAACGGCCACGGTCGAGCCCGGCAACGATCCAATGCATGAACAGAACCAGTGAAAAGACCCTCAACGAGAGCGGCGGCTTCTTGCCGCCCGGCCGCCAGCGTTCGCGCAGGAGGTCCGGATCGAGCGCCGCAAACGAAACGATCATGACGATGGCGAAGATTGCGAGATACGCCCAAAAGCCCGGGATGGCGACCGTGCCGGCCGCTGCGAACAATGCGGCGGCCGCGGCGACCACGAACAAGCCTGCCTTGAGGTAAGCCGAGACTGGCATCCGCTACTTTATCATTTCAGAGGAAACGAAGTGGTGCCACACATGACCCTAGTTCCATCGCCGCACACGCTCGGCGTAATCCACATAGGTCTTCCCAAATCGCGCCTGGAGATGCCTTTCCGCTCTCTCAATGGCGGGCCATCGTGGGTATCCGCGCGCATCCCTGACTAGCGGAAAAGACCTCGAAGGGCCATCATGGCACCCCGTCTCTTGGTTGCGTCGGGCCGACCGTTCGTCCATCTCTTCATTCCATCTCGCAGAACCTCGGCGGGAAAGGTACTGATATCGAGTTCTCCTCCCTTTTCTTCCTTCGCGCCGCGATCTTCCTCTTCTTCATGGTGGTGTCGCCTTATTCATGGTCGCTCGCCCGTCCTTGAAGTACCGCTAAACAGCACTCGGTTGACACAAGAGCGTTGGCGAGCTCGCGACACGCCATTCGCGCCGGTCAAGGCTCTTCAGGTCGATGCCTGCGCGCCGATTCACTGAGCCTGCTAGTGAGCTCATGCATGTCAACCGAACCATCGGAGCTTCGGTTTAGCCCATAGGCAGTTGCCGGAAAGTCCAGAGGCTTCTGGATAGCCCAAATCGCGTCGTGTTGATCCGGCGAAAGGATGCGAGCGGGATCACCCACTGCAATCCACCCAATAGGAACC
>Ga0306925_10006405_pt1 | contig 10930 bp, 8 predicted proteins | sample flu12Cox44000176_FD_203755 | JGI IMG/M metagenome (GOLD analysis project Ga0306925, IMG submission 203755) | Lab enrichment of tropical soil microbial communities from Luquillo Experimental Forest, Puerto Rico - flux8day.12C.oxic.44.000.176 (v2)... | ecosystem: Environmental > Terrestrial > Soil... | reverse complement strand
ACCGGCGAAGTGGCGGTGCACACGGGCCGATCCGCAGGCGAGGGATCTGTCGCGAAAATCTGCGAGCCGCAAAACGGGATCGCAAGACCTGCGCCCGCTAGTTGCGTGATCAACTCTCGCCGCGAAAGCTTGTTGCTCACCCCTGGAAACTCCAATGACTAATCTAAAGCGAAACCTCTGCCAAGAGAAGGCGAGCCGCTATCTTGATTTTCCCTTTCGAGCGGCGATACTGTGGGAAAAGCAATGCCTGAGAGCTACGACCCCGAAGTGACCCAGCGGCCGCGTCGCAGAAGGCTGGTTTTGCCGGCTTCGGCAGTAGTTGTTGTTCTCCTCGGGCTTGCCGCCACTGTTTTTCTGAAGCTGTACAGGCCGAGGCAGCATCCCTTGCCGCCTTCGGTTCTGGAAGGCTCCGTGTTGAAAACCGACGCCGACCCCCAGAAACAGCAGCCCATAGCTGATGTGCAGGTTGTGGCGACCAGCGGCGCCTCCACCGGAGAGGCTAAAACGGATGAAATCGGCTTCTTTCATCTGGTGATGCGTCCAGGCATTGCCAAGGGAGCTCCCATCGAACTCCGTTTTCGGCACCCGGACTACAAGCCGCTTGATTCGGAGGAGATTTCCCATGGCAGAATTCTACTCGCTCGACTCATCCCGCTCCACCAGGTCAATCCGGTAGTACCCACGGAGCCAGTCGTCAACATCTCCAACATCGTGGTGAGATATACCGTACGGACCACAAGAACAGAAAATACGGGAAGCGCAGTGAAGACTTTTCAGGTCGTCAACACCGGAAACGTCCCCTGCAACGAAAGTATCCCTTGTTCGCCTGACGGTAAATGGAAGGCCGCGATTGGCGGCATTTCGCTGGACGCGGGGGCTGGGAACCAATTCGAAAACGCGCGCGTTTCCTGTATTTCAGGCCCGTGCGCGTTCACACGCATTGAGTCGAATAGCCTGTCCGAGACTGGACGTAAGATCAGCATTTCTGCTCTGGGCTGGTCCGACACGACGACTTTCCTCCTCGAAGCCGAAGTCGTTCATCCGATGGTGAGCGATCTGAGCCTCCACTTGTATCCGGTGATTTTTGGCCAGTCATTAAACTTCAACCTGCCTCCCACGGCGCAGGGGCTCTGTATCCAGGCTACGGTCAACAAGCACTCTGTGATTTTTCCGATCGGACCGGACCTTTGCTTGAGTTGGGCCGATTGCACGGTATCTGTTGGAAAAGATCAGACGAAATCGTACCGGTGTGAACTCAAGCCACAATATCAGTTCGCAACGACGGCACAGTAGAACGTTTTTCGCTATGCGCTCACGCTCACGAGCAAATCTCAGTTGTTATCGATGGCAGAAGCATTGTCGAGGCTTATACCAAACGCCGATTGCCGCGTGATTTTGAATTCGCCACCCACAGGTAGAATTAGCAAACCGCCGCCTTCAGCCTCTCGGCCACCTCTCCGGCCTTTTGTTTCAACAGTTATGACGCGGGGGTGAAAGATCCTGAAAATTCGCACCGGGGCGATGAGCATCCTATAGAACTTTCGACCGTCATAAAAACGTAATACTAATCGTGATGAATCGCGGCGAAATGCGAATGAAAAGTGAACAAAGAAGGAGAAAATGATTCGTTAGGTTTCGTCGCAACTTGCTGACTTCCTTCGATTAGTGCCTGACTCCGGCAAGTCCTGATGAAATTAGTTGTCGGCTGTTAACCGAAGGGTTGCTAGTTCGAATCTAGCCCGGGGAGCCAAATTTCTTTAGGCTCAATCAATTACATCGATGACGTAGAGCATTCGGCTCCTGACCGAATGCTCCAGCATCGATTGTCAATCCACATCGCGGAAGTAGCTGAACGACCTGCCCTTCGCGGTGCGCTGTCTGGAGCTTACGAGCGGCGTCATAAAAACGTAATACTCGTGGGATGGGTACAAAATTGTGCCGGGCTGTCGTGGGACGCTCGGTAGCGTCGGTCAACACTACGGCGTTAGGGACTTATCCTCGCTGACGCTGCAACGTGGCCTCAGCTTCCGCATTGCCCGTGATCCACCCGGGTTGAAACAGCGTTTCCTCTGCTCAGCAATGCCTAGATATGGGCTTTAATTCCTGAGAGGTAGCAGGGTGTGGCGACAGTTCGAGATGAACCTACGTGGAGGCGGCCAGGACTTTGGTGCCGTAGTCGAGACTGGTGTACCAGTTGCCACGCCCTTCCGGGGTGAGGTCCATGAAGTGCCAGATGGGAGCAAGCAGATCGATGCCGCGCTCTTTGATGTCGGGGGCCATCCAAGGATGAGCGGTATAGAAATGTCGCCGCGTGCCGTCGGTGTCGCGGGTGAAAACGGAAACTGCCGAGTCCTGATGTCCTTCGCGGTCTTCGCTGCCAAGGTCGTACTTGAACGTGCTGTTGCCGGCGCTGAGCAGGCGCAGCTTGTCCCAGCCGCGAGCGCGAGCGTGCGCCCGGAGAGCGGGGACGTCGGCGGCGGCCACCACGGCGAAGTCAAGATTCTGAGCCAGGTGGTGCGCCACGCCGTTGGCGCCGTCGACCCAGGCGGTGCACATGGGGCAAGGTTTCGTCTCCCGCTTTCCATACATCAAGTGATAGATGACGAGCGAGCGATTGGGCTTGGTGAAAAGTTCGCTGAGACGTGTGGTGCGGACTGGCGCGTCACCTGCGCTGAGGTCGCGTGGGCCTTCTTGAAAGGCATAGTCCTGCATCGGGGCGCCCTTGGGGAGATGGCGGCGCAGCTCGGCGACGCGTTCGCGCCGGCGCATGAGCTCGACTTCCGCGAGGCGAAGCTCCTCGCGCTTGGCTAGATACTCCGGAGACTCGTTGGTCAAATTGGTTTGCCGAAACGTTCCGTCAACGATTGTCTTTACCATGGGCGTTATCTCCACGTGTCATTCTCTCTCCGGCAGCAAGGAGACGCAATGACAAGCAGAGTTGTTGCCGATTTACCCTGGTAGGGTCGAGGAATGGGGCTTGGACAAATCTAAGTCGATTCGCGGGCTCCGAACTGGGGCCTTTGCTTATGCAGCAGGATTTCAAGTTAACTCGAAATAGATAGCGCGCAAAGGGAGGAAAAGGTTATGCCCCTCGTTAGTATCAAGGTGTTTGAAGAGGAGCTATCCGAGTCGCAGAGCCAGGATCTGATTCGCAAGGTTACGGAAGCAATTATCCCGTTTGGCGGGGAAAAACTGCGGGCTAACACTTGGGTTCTGATTGAGGAAATTGCCAGTGGGTCTTGGGGAACTGGTGGCCAAGCGTTGGGTCTTAAAGACGTCCGCGCGATTCAATCACAGAAGCGGTGAGTGACCAAACTTCATTCCTGTGAACGTGGAGAGTCTGGGAAGGCCGATGAAGATTGTTTCCATAAACGTCGGGATGCCGCGGGAAACCGTCTGGAAGGATATGGTCGTTCGCACAGGGATCTTCAAGGAGCCTGTTGATGGTCCGATTGTAATAAACACCCTAAATCTTGCGGGCGACGGTCAGGCGGACCTCAAGGTGCACAGCGGAGAGGCAAAGGCGGTGTATGCATATCCTCACGAGCACTACAACTACTGGCGCCAAGAACTCCCAGATCTGTCATTTTCCTTCGGCATGTTCGGCGAGAATCTGACCACCGAAGGGCTCCTCGAAAATAGTCTTTGTATCGGCGACCGTTTGAGGGCTGGGTCCGCCGTTCTGATGGTCACTCAACCCCGGATGCCCTGCTATAAGTTAGCTCTCAGGTTCGGGCGAGACGACATGATCAAGCGCTTTTTCGCCAGTGGCCGAAGCGGGTTCTATCTTTCTGTTATCGAGTCGGGCGAGGTTCGTGCAGGGGCGAGTATCGAGGTCCTGAGCCGTGATCGCCATCGCGTCACCCGCGGACATCTCCACGCTGTTCCTGAACGAAACGCGCGAACCAGACCTGCTTGAACGCGCAACCAACGTAAGTGCCTTGCCCCAAAACTGGAAAGTCCAACTGCGGCTGAGGGCCAAGTCGGGCGTCTTCATCAGTGCCTGACTTTTGGACCTTTTATCGTGACAAACTTCGTTCCTTTCCCCGAAAGCGACCTTAAGTTGACCGACCCTCAATCTGATGCTAGCGTGCTCGCGACGAAAGGTGGTCCATGGCGGAACCTGCTCGAAAGCTGCGCTGGTTTTCCCTTATCGTCCTTCCCGCTCTTCCTGCGTCCGGCATTATTTTGGGACAGTCTTCCACACAGCCACCCCCGCTCGAAAGCTACCAGGAAAAGACGATTGGTATTTCAGTGAATCCGACGGACGGCACGTACACCATCTTCGATCCAGCTTCTAAAAAACCGATCCTGAATTCTCGCGTGGCTGCGGAAGTCGATCAGCACTGGCTGAGATCAAGCGACTACCCTCATCACACATCGACGCGCGACAGCGTGGCCGATGAACTTGGCTCAGGTACCCAACTAACGATTTCCAACACGGGACTCGCTGGGCAGCCCGACCTGATCTACTCATTGCAGCTTCATTCCGATCCTGCATGTGTGACGGTCACCGTCAAGCTGAACAACGGTAGCTCACATCCAATTGCAGTTCAGGCACTCCGCAGCGTCGAGGCTGTCGGGCCAGCCACAGTGGACCTCGGCGGCCCTGAATCCTCCGACCGCATCCTTTCTGACAGCTTTAGCGAAGATCGCCCCGGCATCACGATTCATGATCTACTGGACGCCGCAAGTGGAATGCATCGCGCGGTCGGTAGCCAACTGATTTACAACCGCGAGTCCAAGCGAAATCTCTTTCTGGGAACGCTTACGTCCCAAAAATTTCTTACCATCCTCCGCCTGCACGTCAGTAAGGAGCACATCACTTCCTACGAAGTGGATTCGGCGGGAACTACGGAATTGACCAAAGAAAATTCCCTTAAAGAGTCGCAGGCTGAAGACCAGATCGAGTTGAGCCTGCCCGTGGCGCCCCACGCGGATATCTCTTCCGAACGGCTTTTGATCAGCACCGGCACAGACTATCACCAGCAACTGGAAGCCTATGGCAGGCTCATCCGCCAGTTGCATCATGCGCGCGTGAAGGCTCCAGCCATCGCGGGCTGGTGGAGTTGGACTGCTTTCTATTTCGGCCTCAATCAGGGGGCGGCAATAACCAACGCGCATTGGCTGGCAGAGAATTTGAAGGATCTGGGCTATAGCTTCTTCCACATCGACGAGGGCTATCAATACGCGCGCGGAGAGTACATAACACCCGATGCTGGCCTGTTTCCCAACGGCATGGACGTTCTGGAAAGCAAAATTCGATCGCTGGGTCTGACCCCGGGAATCTGGACCGCTCCGTTTGAGGTCTCCGAGCGCTCCTGGGTATACGAAAATCACAAAGACTGGCTGGTCCACAATGCCGCCGGCAAGCCGATTCATGCTGGCTGGGTCATCGGAGGCAAGGCTCGACTGGATCCGCTTTACATTCTTGACTGCACCCATCCAGGTACGCAGGATTATCTGCGCAAAACCTATACGACTTTAAGCACGGTCTGGGGCATTCGCTACATCAAGCTGGATTTCATGGATGACAGCGCAATTGAAGGCTTCTACTACAAGCCGAATACGACGGCTCTTGAGGCCCAGCGCATCGGCCTGGGGGTCATTCGCGAAGCCGTCGGTGACGATGTGCTGCTTGATAAGGACGGGAGCCCGATGCTCAATCCTGTAGGTATTGTGGATGCCGGCCGCATCTCCGTCGACACCGGTCACACGTTCAAAGCCAGCAAGGAAGCCGCCCCTGGAATTGCCGCTCGTTATTACATGAATCGCAACTTCTTTGCCGCTGACCCGGACGCTTTCACCGTCTCCCTCCAAACTGTGGAGGAGCAGGAATGGCATGGAGGCAAACATCCGCTCAGCTTAGATGAAGCTCGTGTTTCAATCGCCTTGGCCGCCATTTCTGGAGGAATGTATGAGATTGGCGACGACCTTCCCACACTCGGCACCGATCCCGAACGGCTTGCACTGGTCAAAAACGAAGGTCTTCTGAACATGGCACGATTAGGTCGTGCCTCCCAGCCCCTCGACCTGATGAGCTATTCTCCAGAAGACGGCATGCCAAGCATCTTTCTGTTGCAAGAAAGCAAACGGGCAGCGATTCTCACCGTGTTCAATTGGACCGAGAAACCAACCGAGCACAGCTTCGATCTCATCCGCGACCTAGGCTTGCAGCTGCGCGGACATAATCAAGTCTCTGATGTTCTCGAATCGGCAACTTCTGCTCAAAACAATCTGGACATGATTCGATTGCAACTACCGCCGCACTCGGTGAAAGTGCTCAGGATTATTGACACATCCGTACCACCGGCTGCGCCGACGGTCGCTGTGCATGGTCCGGATAACGCGCGCGCAGGAGATACTCTTCAGTTCTCGGCAGAGTCGGATGCTGCATTAGTGCCGGTGCTAACATATGGTTGGGATTTTGGGGACGGCGTTCATGGTGAAGGAGCTACGACAAGCCATGCCTACACGCGTGCCGGGGACTTTACGCTGCGATTGGTGGCAACCGGCCTCGACGGTATTCCTTTCGAAAAGTCCTTGTCTGTGAAAATTGCCGGCAAAATCGATACCCGCTTCTCGCCGTCCAAAAAGAATCGCTTTCGCCAAACACATTAAACCTGTTGGCGTGGCTTTTCGATTGAGCATAATCAAGATGTCCTGGAAGTTGCTAAAGCACAGGGTCCATTCGCTGAGCTGCCCAGAGCTGTCATAAAAACGTAATACTAATCGCGATGAATCACGGCAAAACGCGAATGAAAGGTGAACAATGAAGGAGAAAATGATTCGTCCCGTTTCATCGCAACTTGCTGAATTCCTTCGATTAGCGCTAACTCCGGCAAGATCTGATTAAATTGGTTTTTCGGCTGTTAACCGAAGGGTTGCTAGTTCGAATCTAGCCCGGGGAGCCAAAATTCTTCAGTTTCAAGCAATTACATCGTTAAGTAGAGCATTCGGTTCGCGACCGAATGCGTGCGCGAAGGCGGTAAATCTGTTCCGTGAAATTTGTGGTAGCAGCGGACGGCTTCGGGAAATTTCCGACTTCTCCGATTCACGGAGGTTACTTCTACGGAAAGACGGAAAGCCGACTTTTCAAATACCTTGGCTGCAAACAGCGGTTCCGGCACGCGGTGAATGACAGAATCGGAATCGAGCCCACTAACTCGTCAAACTGAGTCGCGCTTATCCCTCGCCACCTTCATCACCTTGGCCGAGAGCGCAATAATGCCATGCCTCGTCGTCGGCGTGGGCTGCGCAGAACCACCTCCCGCAGATCTCGCAGTGATATGTTCCCGTGGCGTCGCATGGTTCATCCATCGGAGATACCGCCTGGCAGGTGCAAACGATGTCTCGGGGTTCTGTTTGATTCTGGTGTTGCAACATAGTCCCTCCTCCTAAGCGATTCTACGCGCGTTCAGCGATGTGGTTGGAGGACCTGGCGGACGGGCTAGTACGAACCTTTGCGATAACTTCCTTCAGAGAGCTTGCATCAAATCGCGGCGTAACTGTTCGATGCTCGCGTTGTTGCCATGTTTCCATTCCTGAAATGCGGGCAAGAAACGAAAAATCCTTGTACGTCGAAAAGGGCGAAACAATACGACCATGGGATTGAAATCCAGCCGACCACCAGTGTGGAAAACGCGAACAGCAAAAGACCACTTCGGCCATTTGCTGCGGGCCGACCAACTCAGCACTACTGCTCGTTCCGCAACCAAAGGAAGAATTTCAACCCCCATGCATTTCTTCCAGCTAGGGCTGTCGGAAGAGACGTAGAGCACATCTTTCCCTCTCGGCAACCACCACACCCAAACGAGTAGTTAAACTCTTCTATTCCGTTTTTGCGCGGTGCGGGCCGTGCTGTCGGGGCTTCACTGGCGTGGCCCTCCGTGCCCGCTGTGGTTCGCTATTGTCTGACAACCCCCCCTGACCTGGGGTTTTGAACGTAATCGCCTGAGAGCGTCAGTTGACTTCACTTCTGGTTTGCGCGCTATCCACAACAAACCTTCAGATGGTGATTTTGGTTACTCAGGGAAGTTCATGCGACGAAGCAGTGCCTGAAAGCGGGGAGTGGAACGAAAGGTTGTCGAGTCGGGGATCTACCTTTAACTGCTCCAGTGCAGTGTCGTGCTGGGCGTAGCCTCGTTCCAGTAAGTCCATGGCCTTGTCAGTCTCTTCGCTCTCGGCATAAAGGGCAGCGATCGCATAGGCTTCGTCGTCCTCCTCGATGCTCTCCCGAATCTCTTGGCGCGCCGATGCGTACCACCTGCGATTGATATGTCCGCCTGCGTAAAGCTTTTCGTATAGAGAACAGCGCCTTCCGAAGTGGACTTTACTAAATGAATCGCTGTTCGGCAGGGCTGGAATTTTCCGGCACTCGGAAATCGCTTCCTTGTACATGCCCTTCAATTCGTAGGTTCGAGACAACCCCCATATCGACCGGTGGTAGTTCGGGTCCATTTCCAGCACCTTGCGGAGCTGCACCACTGCCTCGTCGTAACGCCGTGCATACAAGAAGGTCCAACCTAACTTGTTAGCAACCAGACGAGACAAAGGATCTAATTCGTGCGCCCATTGTTGCTCTTGCACGCCTCTATCCATCGTGCCAGTCAATCTCAGATAGTCTGCATAACCTTCGTGTACGACCGAGGAGTTGGGATCGAGCTCAAGCGCACGCTTATACTCGGGCTCGGCGTTGGCGAAGTCCCAGGCCTGTTCAAAATAATAGTCAGCCAGCACGACATGAGCTTCTGCAAGTCCGTCATCGAGCTCAACCGCTCTCATTGCCGCTGCTTTTTCCTTTGGCGCCCTCTCAGAAAGCGACAGGACATCATGGTCATAAGCATACTCATAGCATTGCGCCAGGAGCGCATAGGCTGCGGCGTAGTGCGGGTCTTTGGCAGTGGCTTCCTGGAGGTATTGCATGCATTTGATTGCGCCCTCCTTGTCGTCCCTGTCCATGAAAAAGCGCGCCCGCAAATAAGCGTCGCGAGCCTCAGGAACTGTTTGCTTATGCTCTATCCACCGCTGTGCCGGCGGAGTCAGCTTAATTCCTACCTCGCGAGCGATGCTCTGCGATACGTCACCTTCCAGACGCAAGATAGAACCTCCGCGCTCAGGGCTGTGCGCGAGCGGAACAGGAGACGGAAGAAAAGAAGTACGTCCCCGGCCAGATCAGTGATCAGTTAGCAGAGAATCCAGTGAGTGCTTTGCGTTCGGAAGGAATCGAGACATGGGCAGTCAGGATCGCACATGGTCAGTCCGGCAGAGAATCTTCTGCCAGGCGGGGCTGGCTTCTCGGGTTTTCTAGCGCAGCGAACCCGAACAAATAAGTGCCAACATCTCTGCCAGATGGAATTTTTGCGTACCACAGGGACTCCGCCATGATGGGTCATCTTAGATTGTCACCTGAGGCAGGTCAACAAAGGTTTAACAAAGGTTTAACTCAAGAATGCGCGTCGTTGTGTCGATGCGGGGGACATGATTAGGTAGCGGGCGCCCTCGAGGTCTGAACGCTGTTCAGCTGTCGAGGCTTGCTGCTCCGTTCGTGACGCTTGGGACTGGAGACTATTCGAACGAATAGAAGCGCTTTCTACAGGCATTTCCTGTCTTGACAAATTCATCCCAACTGCCGCAGTGTGTCAAAGTTGCATCCAGGTGCGGATTCTGTCCCCTATCATCCCCTGGCGTCCAGCGCAACGGTTTGCCTCTCATTTTTCCAAGGGGTGTCTATGAAACGCATTTCAACTATCGACTTAGTCTTTTTATTTTCGAGCCTGGTTCTTCTCCTCACGCTTGCTGGCGAAACGATGGCCCAGACTTCGCCCACTTACGATCTGAATACTTTGGCCGGTAAGGTGGCCTCGGTCAACGGCACTGCGGGACTGCAGATTCGCTTTTCCAGTTTTATTGAACAGGAGGCCGATTTCAGCGACAACCTCATTAATCCCAGCCCGAGCACCCCGGTAACCCCAAGCTTCCTACTGTCCAGCCCACTGGATGCCACCAGCGTCGCTGCTCCGGCTATCACCGTGAACCAGGACACCGCCATCGCTCCCCAGAATGAGACCGCGATTGCTGTGGATCCCAATAATCCCAATCGCGTTGTCACCGGTATGAATGATTACGTCACCATCACCTGGACTTGTACTTTGAGCGGCACACCTTGTAGCGCGTTAGGAGATGGCTATTCGGGAACCTATTTCTCCAACAACGGCGGAGCGACCTGGTGTTGCGCCTCGAGTCTGGATGGATCCAGCCTCGGCACTTTGATTCCCGGCGTCACCCGCTTGGCGGGCGGACAGTACGATGCCGCCGGAGATCCGGCAGTGGCCTTCGACAGCCAGGGCAACGTCTACTATTCCGGGCTCGGCTTTGACCGCACCGCGCCGCCCAACACTGTAGCCGTGAATAAGGGCACCTTCGACAGCAGGGGCAACCTGAAATGGGGGCCGCCCACTTTCATCAATCAAACAGTTTCCCCTTCCACAATCAACGACAAGGAATGGATCGCTGTCGATTCCAATCCCACCAGCCCGTTTCGTGATCGCGTCTACGTGACCTGGACCCGTTTCATCTTCAATCCGGTACATGGCAGGTATGTTCAATCTCCCATTGCCGTCGCCTTCAGTTCCGACGGCGGGCAAACCTTCAGCGATCCCGAACTCATCGTGGGAAACGTTCTCTATGGGCAAGGCTCGCGCCCGGCTGTAGGTCCCGACGGCACCGTCTATGTCTTCTGGGAAGGATCGACACGCCTAGCGGCGCTCAACAGCATCTGGGTGGTGAAATCAACAGACGGCGGTATGACGTGGAGCAAGCCGGTGGCCATCTCCCAGTTAAGGGCTATCCTTCCCGTCTCGAATACTGCCTTTCGCGTCAACAGTTATCCCGCCGCCGCCGCGGCTCCTAACGGCGACCTCTACGTGAC
>Ga0306925_10006403_pt1 | contig 10932 bp, 9 predicted proteins | sample flu12Cox44000176_FD_203755 | JGI IMG/M metagenome (GOLD analysis project Ga0306925, IMG submission 203755) | Lab enrichment of tropical soil microbial communities from Luquillo Experimental Forest, Puerto Rico - flux8day.12C.oxic.44.000.176 (v2)... | ecosystem: Environmental > Terrestrial > Soil... | reverse complement strand
GAGAACGGCGGTCTGCGTCATCTGCTCCGCCGTGCAGCACCTGAAACGGAGAAAGAAAATGGCAGATTCCCCCGCCGACCCGCGGCTCTTTTACACGCGGCACATCTTTATGTGTACAAATGTGCGGCCGGACGGCCATCCGCGTGGCTGCTGCATGGCCCGCGCTGCGGAAGGCGGGGGTGTCGAGAAGCTGCGCGGCTATGCCCGCGAGAAGGCAAGAGCGCTCGGCATCGACAGTATCCGCTGGAATGCCGCGGGCTGTCTCGACCGCTGCGAGTTCGGCCCGAACATGGTCATTTACCCCGAGGGCGTGTGGTACCGGTACGAGTCCCAAGAGGACATCGACGAGATCCTGCAGACGCATCTGGTCGAGGGCGGCCGAGTCGCCCGGCTGATGCTCCAGCCGGAACAGCTGCCGCCGAAGCATTGAGGGCCTGCGCGGCTGCTTCGGATACGATCTTCGCGCTGGCGACGGCGGCGGGCCGCGCCGCCATCGCCATTCTCCGCCTCAGCGGGCCCGACAGCGGGCGCGCCGTCGCGCGAGTTGCCGGAAAACTGCCGTCGCCGCGCCGAGCGGCAAGACGGCGCTTGGTCAACCCGGCGACCGGAGAGTGGCTCGACGACGGGTTGGTATTGTGGTTCCCGGCGCCGCACAGCGCCACCGGGGAAGACGTCGCCGAGCTCCATGTGCACGGCAGCCGCGCCGTGCTCGCCGCCATCATGCAGGTGCTGCGCCGTCTCGGGTTGCGGCTCGCCGAACCGGGCGAGTTCACCCGCCGCGCCTTTCACAACGGCAAGCTCGATCTGTTGCAGGCCGAAGCGATTGCCGATCTCGTTGCCGCCGAGACCGAGGCGCAGCGCCGTCAGGCGCTCCGCCAGCTCGACGGCGAGCTTGGCGGCCACTACCGCGGCTGGAGCGAGCGCCTGACCCGCGTTCTTGCCCATCTCGAGGCGGCCATCGATTTTCCCGACGAGGACCTGCCACCGGAAATCGAGGATCGCATCCTCGACGAGACCGCGGCGCTGACCGCCGAGATCGAGTGGCATCTCGCCGACGGGCATCGCGGCGAGCGGTTGCGCGATGGCATCATGGTCGCGATCATCGGCCCGCCGAATGCCGGAAAGTCTAGTCTTCTCAACAGGGTAGCGCGGCGTGAGGCGGTCATAACCTCGCCGATCGCCGGCACCACGCGTGACATCGTCGAGGTCGCGGTCGATCTTCAGGGCTATCCGGTGGTGCTCGCCGATACCGCGGGGTTGCGCGACAGCGACGATATTGTCGAGCAGGAGGGACTGCGGCGCGCCTTGCGGCGCGCCGGGGAAGCCGAGATCAGGCTGTTTGTCTTCGATGCGCGGTGCCCTGATCAGGCGGAGGGTGCGGCGGCCTGGCCCGGACCCGACACGATTTTGGTCGCCAATAAGGTCGATTTGATCTGGAGCGAAAATCCGCCCGCAACGGCGCTGTGGAAACCCGCTCACCCGAACCCTCTCCCCGCAAGCAGAGAGAGGGAAGGCCCCGCGGAGCGAGAGGGTGAGGGGCGGCAATCGGCGAACGGCTCCCCCAACCGGCTTCCGGAAGAAGCGATTCCGGTTTCCGCGCTGACCGGCGAGGGTGTCGACGGGCTGTTGTCGATGCTCGGCGAGCGCGTGGCACAAACCTACCGGTTCGAGGTGCCGGTTCTGACCCGCGCGAGGCATCGGCAGGCGCTCGAAGACGTGGCGGCAGCGCTAGGACGTGCGGTGGAGGCCCCGCTGCCCGAGCTGCGCGCGGAAGACCTGCGCCTGGCGTTGCGCAGCCTCGGCCATATCACCGGCACGGTCGATGTCGAAGATCTGCTCGACGTGATCTTTCGCGATTTCTGTATCGGCAAATAATTTTCCCGGGCCAGCGCGAAGGTCGACCTTCAAGGTCGAGGCCACACGACCGGGCGAAATTCTCGCCGAGTGTGAACTTCGTCACACGCGAATAAATGTCGGTACCTTATTCTTACCGGCCCAATGCTTGAGCTCTCTTCTCGGACCGGGGCGGCAGGTCGGAGGCAGTGCCGCTGCCTCGCGGAGAATAAATTCAGGAGGCGTCCGTGCCTAGGGCTGTTGACAGCGTGACGACCGACTACGCCGATGTGTTGCCGCTGGAGTTGCAGGCACAATGCGAAGCCGCCTTCGGCGAGGATTTGGGGGATGTCAACATCGACACCGGTGTTCGAGGTCGGCGGATCACCTCCGCGCTCGGCACGATCTCATGTACTGACGGCGCGACCCTCTTCTTTGCCGCCGGATGCTACAGGCCCGACCTGCCGGCGGGTAGGCTGGTCATTGCCCATGAGTTGGCGCATGTCGCGCAAAAGAGGCGGGCCCGGAGGGCTTCGTATTCACTGGCAGTCTCCGATCGAGAGTTCGAGATCGAGGCCGATCGAGGTGTTGGCGCGCTGACCGGGACCGTTTGTCCCGGTCTTTTGCCAGACTGCTCGCCGCGAAACCGCTCATGGGGTCCGGCCGGCCATTATTACACGGTCTACTTTGCGCTGAAGGCCGCAGGCTGTGCCGATGACTTGGCGGCCCGCGCCGCATTCTTTTGTCAGATGCCCGACCAGGTGTTCAATTTGGATGCGAAGTCCTCCGGCTTCGCTTGGGCATTCAAGGCAGCATTACCTGTGTTCGTGGGACCGGTTCACGCTCGCAACTACACACATAACATGGACAAATTGATGAAGGTGGAGGAAGGGCTCCACTGCCTCACCGGACGAGATTCAAAGTCAGAGACCGCGTATCGCCGCGACATCATCAAGTATATGATAAGCGACCTGCAACGATCTACTCCTGATTGTTGGGTTAAGTTTGGGTTGGCGCTGCACGCATTAGGGGATAGTTTCGCGCATCGTCAGAGCGATGCGGATTCTTCTACGATGTACGCGGCGCCGTACGGGCATGCATTACCGGGGCACAGCACGGACAACATCAACACTCACAGGCCGCTCTACAAGCTCTATGGGCATGCCCTCTTTGCCGCTTTGCTTGATGTGGGCAAAGACCTGAGCCTCACGCCGGTGCTCGACCGCCTCGAGTTCGATTCGGCTCTTTCCACGTTTTCCTGGAGTCCCGACGAAGACATTCAAATAGATCGGATCCGCGGCTGGTCCAGCACATTCGGTCGGTCCGAGATGCGGCTCCTCAATGCTTATGCCCCGCAAACTGCGGAACCGGACCCGATACCCTGGCATGACTTCTTCATCAAATATCACGCGCAGTACCGATTTGACTCGGCGTTGCTCGATCGTCTTCAAATACTGATCACGCTATGGAGTAGGTAGCGCCACCACCGTTGCGCAGACCTCGACAGCTTTTGTCCCACCACATACATTTCTCGGCGTGAGCCAGTTTAATGGGCATTACGACGTCGTCGTGGTCGGCGGCGGGCATGCCGGTTGCGAGGCCGCCGCGGCCGCCGCCCGGCTCGGCGCCAGATCGCTGCTTCTGACCCACAAGCGCGCGACGATCGGCGAGATGTCGTGCAATCCGGCAATCGGTGGGCTCGGCAAGGGGCACCTGGTGCGCGAGATTGACGCGCTCGACGGCATCATGGGGCGGGCCATCGACCGCGCCGGCATCCAGTTCCGCATTCTCAACCGCAGCAAAGGACCTGCCGTCCGCGGCCCGCGCGCGCAAGCTGACCGCAAGTTCTATCGGCAGGCCGTCTCGGCACTGCTGGCGGAAACGCCAGGGCTCGAAATCGCCGAGGGCGCGGCCGAGGATTTGCTGCTCGACCGCGACAATCGGATATCCGGCGTCTTGCTCAGCGACGGCAGGCAGTGCGCGACCGGCTGCGTCGTGCTGACGACCGGTACCTTTCTCAATGGGCTCATCCACATCGGGGAGGAAAAGACCCCGGCGGGCAGGGTCGGCGAGAAGCCTTCGCTCGGCCTGTCGCGCACGCTTGCGCGCTTCGGCTTTGCCCTTGGGCGGCTAAAGACCGGCACGCCGCCGCGGCTCGACGGCCGGACGATCGACTGGGCCGGGCTCGAAATTCAGCCCGGTGACGAGCCGCCCTCGCCTTTCTCCTTTATTACCGACGCTATCACGACGCCGCAGGTCGCCTGCCACATCACGACGACGACCCAGGCGACGCACGCGGTCATCCGCGCCAATCTCGCCCGCTCGCCGATGTATTCAGGACAGATCGCCAGCATCGGTCCGCGCTATTGCCCGTCGATCGAAGACAAGATCGTGCGCTTTGCCGAGCGCGAGCGGCACCAGATCTTTCTCGAGCCGGAAGGGCTCGACGACGACACGATCTACCCGAACGGCATCTCGACCTCGCTGCCGCGCGACGTGCAGCAGGCGCTGCTGCACACCATCCCCGGTCTCGAACGCGCGGTGATGCGGCGGCCTGGCTATGCGATCGAGTACGATTTTGTCGACCCGCGCGAGCTCTATCCGAGCTTCGAGACGCGGCGGGTCCCGGGTCTTTACCTGGCGGGCCAGATTAACGGGACGACCGGGTATGAGGAAGCGGCGGCGCAAGGCCTCGTCGCCGGCCTCAACGCCGCGCTCGCGGCTTCGGGAGCGGAGCCGCTCGTGCTCGACCGCGCCGCCGCCTATATCGGCGTCCTGATCGACGACCTCGTTACGCGGGGCACCAGCGAGCCCTACCGGATGTTCACCTCGCGCGCCGAATATCGGCTGACATTGCGCGCCGACAACGCTGACCAGCGCCTGACCGCGGTCGGGCTGCGCATCGGCTGCGTCGACGCAGCACGAGGCCGGCGGTTTGCCGCGAAAATGACCGCGCTCGCCGAGGCCCGCCGATGTCTCGCCGGCCTGCGCATGGCCCCACCAGCACTGAAGCGTCACGGCGTCGCGGTCAACGAGGACGGGGTTGTCCGCAGTGCCGCCGAGCTGCTCGCCTATCCCGGTATTGATCTCGCACGGCTTGCGCAGATATGGCCCGAGCTCGCACGGTTTGCCCCGGAAATCGCCGAACAGCTCGAAATCGATGCCCAATATGCCGGCTATCTCGACCGGCAGGAGCGCGACATCGCCTCGTTCCGCCGCGACGAGGCGTTGCTGCTGCCGCCCGATCTCGACTATGGGGCGGTCGGCAGCCTGTCGCGCGAGATCCGCGACAAGCTCGTCCTCGCGCGACCCTCGACGCTCGGTGCTGCGGCGCGGATTTCGGGGGTGACACCGGCAGCGTTGGTCGCCTTGCTCAAGCATGTGAAGCGCCGTGCGGCCTGAGCCTGCGCTCGGACCGGAGGGCTTTGCCGATATAATTCCTGTTTCACGTGAAACACTGTCGCGGCTCGAAGCCTATGCCGAGTTGCTGACCGGCTGGTCGACGCGCATCAACCTCGTCGGACGCGACACGCTTCCGGATCTCTGGCGGCGACACATCCTCGATTCGGCACAGCTTCTGGCATTCGTGCCGGATCAGGCGCGCAGCATGGCCGATCTTGGCAGTGGTGCCGGCTTGCCCGGACTGGTCCTGGCGATCCTCGGGGTGCCGGGTGTCGAGCTGGTCGAGGCCGATTCGCGAAAATGCGCGTTTCTGCGTGAGGCTCTGCGCATCACCGGGGCCACGGCGCTCATTCGCCCGTGCCGGATCGAAGCGGTGCCGCGGCACCCGGTCGATCTCGTGACCGCCCGCGGCTGCGCGCCGCTCGACCGACTGCTCGGCCTGGCCGAGCCGTTTCTCGGCCCCGACAGCCAGTGTCTGTTTCTCAAGGGTGAACGGGTCGAGGAAGAACTGACGGCGGCCCGCGAGAACTGGACAATGGCCGTATCGCGTTGCCCGAGCCGTTCCGATCCTCGGGGGGTCGTTCTTCGGCTGCAACAGGTGACCGCCGCACCCGGCCACGGTCGAGGTGACGGCGGATTACTGCGTCCTGGTCACTGAGCGCAGCGACCAAGGCCACGGCGACACCGGTTTGAGCCTCCCGAAGAACCCCGGAACCGGCGAAGCACGGCGGGCAACGACCCAGAGAAGTGCGATCAGCAAAGGCGGCGCGATCGGAAGGCCGGCTAGGGTGGCGATCGGGCGGACCACCAACGGCAGCAAGAACACCGCGGCGAGAACGAGCTTCTCCCACGGGAAATAGCCACCGCGTTCGCCTTCCGCCGCGACCCAGGCGAGTGGGACCGCGAGCAGCAGCAAATCATAATCGAGCAGGAAGGGGGTCGCGAGGCAGGCGGCAGCGGCGAGGACCGCACCTTCCGCCGGCGCCCCCGGCCGGCAGCGCACCACGCTCAGCAGGATCAGAAGGGCGGTGCCGGAAAAGGCCGCCTGAGTGATCCAAGCGCCGGTGAGACCGGCGCCGAGTAGGCGTGCTGCCGCAAAGGGACTGACCATCTTGGCAAAGCCGACCCTGCCCTCCCGCAGAACCTCTTGGGCGACCGCGAGGTTGGTTATAAACCCGCGCCAGGCCGCCTCGTGGAACACCGCCAAAGAAACCAAGCACAATGTTGCCGCTAACCCCGCTGCCCAAGCGAGCGCGCGCCAGCGTCGCCCGACGACGAGCGCCGGCACGACGAGCAACGCGAGGTGTGGCTTCCAGCACAGAACACCGAGGCACGCGCCGGCCAGCCGCGGCCGCCGCTCCAACTGCAGCGCGGCGGCTCCGAGCAATGTTGCGAACAAGGCTCCGTTTTGTCCGAACGCGGTGTTGATCAAGGCGGCGGGGAACGCCACAGCGACCAGAAGCGCCGGCCATCGCGGCGGCAGCAGCGCTCGTATCGTCACGACGTATGCTGCTCCTGTGGCTGCGAGCCACATCGCCACGGCAATCCCGTAGGGCAGCAACGCCAAGGGCAGACAGATCAACAGAAAGGGCGGCGGATAAAAAAACGCGTAGTAGGCTCTGTTATAACCTGCGGCAGCCGGGAAGCTCGCGATCTCGGCCGCCGCGTGCATTGCCGGATCCCATGCCGACCCGGGTGCGCCCTCCAGCGCCAGCTCGCCGGCGGTCCAAAAGCTCACAAAGTCGGGCGCGAGGGGGCGCCCCCACGGGTCCGGCGTGTTGCCGCCATGCGTCAGCAGCGTCAGCGCCAGGACCGAAAGCACCGAGCCCGAAGCGAGAACCCGGGCGCCGGCCCGCGCACGGCTCGGGTCGAGCCATGGCGCTTCGCGCAACCGGAACAAAATCGTCGCCATCCTGCGCACACAATGCCAGATCGACATGCCGAAGTCGAAGGTCCGGTCCTGGGGCTGCGCCGATTCGCGGCGGCCTTCGCAAAAGGGAGCATCAACCGTCAATTCTGCGTCCGCTGCAACTGGCTCGTCAGCTCGCCGACGCGGGCATTCCCGGCGTCACTCTAGATCTCCGGCCGCTGGAGTCCCGAGCTCGGGAGACGAGGAATTGACCGTCGCGCACAAACTCGGGACAATGACAGCGTCGGCTCGCCACAGCCGTTCCGATGCTCGGGGGGTCGTGCTTCGCTTGCAACAGGTAGCCCGTGAACCTCGCCGCGGCTGAGGTTCGGCCGCGGATCGTTCCGGTCGTGCGCCGCGCCCGGATCGTCGCGGTCGCCAACCAAAAAGGCGGCGTCGGCAAGACGACTACGGCGATCAACCTGGCGACCGCGCTGGCGGCGGCGGGGCATCGTGTTCTCGTGATCGACCTCGACGCGCAAGGCAACGCCAGCACCGGGCTCGGGATCGAGCGCAAGGCGCGAGCGCTGACCAGCTACGAACTAATTCTGGGCGAGGCCGAGATCGAGAGCGCGGTCGTCGCGACCGACATTCCGCGCCTCTTCGTCATTCCGGCGTCGCAGGATCTGGCCGGCGCCGACCTCGAATTCTCCACCCGCGAGCGGCGTGAGTTCCTGCTGAGCCGCGCCATCCGCAGCCGGGTCGGCGACTATGACGAGGTGCTCGTCGACTGCCCGCCGGCGCTGAACCTGCTGACCATCAACGCACTGACGGCCGCCGATTCGGTGCTGGTGCCGCTGCAGTGCGAATTCTATGCCCTCGAAGGGCTCAGCCAGCTGATGCGCACGGTCGAGCGGGTCCAGCGGGCGCTCAATCCGCGGCTCGACCTGCAGGGCATCGTGCTGACCATGTACGATCAGCGCAACAATCTCTGCGACCTCGTTGCCGCCGATGTGCGCGGCCATCTCGGCGCCAAGGTCTTCGACACGATGATCCCACGCAATGTACGGATCGCCGAGGCCCCGTCGCACGGCAAGCCGGTGCTGATCTACGACCATGGCTGTGCCGGTTCGCAAGCCTATATTCGGCTCGCCGCCGAGGTGTTGCGGCGCACCGGAGCGGCTAGGCGATGAGCGGGCGGGCGTCGCGGCCTCAGCTCGGCCGCGGTCTCGCGGCACTGTTCGGCGAGGCCGATGGCGTCACGCCCGTCGACCCGGCGCGGCAGCGTCTGGTGCCGATCGAGCGGATCCGCCCCGGGTCGTTGCAGCCGCGGCGGCGCTTTGCCGAGGCCGAGCTCGAAGCACTCGCCCAGTCGATCCGCGAGAAGGGCATCCTGCAGCCATTGCTGGTGCGCTCGCTCACCGCGGAAGAGACCGATTTCGAGCTGATCGCCGGCGAGCGCCGGTGGCGCGCCGCACAGCGCGTCGGGCTGCACGATGTCCCGATCATTATTCGTCAGATCGGCGACAGGGAGGCGCTCGAAATTGCGCTGATCGAGAATTTGCAGCGCGAGGATCTCTCGCCGCTGGAAGAGGCGGAGGCCTACCGCCGGCTGATCGACGAGCTCGGCCGTACCCAGGCGAGCCTCGCCGAGGCGGTCGGTAAAAGCCGTAGCCACATTGCGAACACGCTAAGGCTGTTGTCGCTGCCGGATCCGGTGCGCCGCCGCCTCGACGAAGGCGAGCTTTCCGCCGGCCACGCGCGCGCGCTGCTCGCTGCCGCCGACCCGGCCTCGCTGGCCGAGGAGGTCGTGCGCCGTGGGCTCAATGTCCGCGCCACCGAACGGCTGGTCCAACGTCGCGCCGAGGCACGGCCATCCAAGCCCCCGCCGCGCGACGCCGACACCGTGGCGCTGGAACGCGAGTTGGCCGCGGTGCTCGGGCTGCGCGTCACCCTAGAGGCCAAGAAGCGCGGCGGTAACTTGACGCTGCGGTATGCGAGCCTCGACCAACTCGACCGGGTGCTGCGTCTGCTGCGTGGAGGCTGAAAGGGCAAACCTTTGAGAGTTCGCGTATCTGTCGCGTTCGACATAGCGCAAGCGTTCGAATATTAAAATCAGCACTCTGTAGCAGTGGCGATAAGTAACAATAAGTTTGCTGACTGGGTACAAAACCGCTCTCCGCGTCATCTATCGACGAACGCCGGAGTGCCTGGTATTGCTTTTCAAGACTGGTAACGATTTAAAGAGTCGTTCGGTCCTGAACTTGTTGAACGCGCCGTTCGAGAGACGGCCGCCGATCTCGGACACCCCATCCGGCGATGCTCTGACCCCTTTGGCGGCTCCGGAACTACATCCCTAGTGTATCGAGGCTAACAAAAGATTCCCAGGAAACAAAAGCTGTGTTAGCCTTGGGGTATGAAGACCGGGATATGCATTGAGCTCTCCGCGGGGGATCGGGCCAGGCTGGAGGGTTTTGTGGCGGATCGCAACACCCCCCAGAAACTGGTGTGGCGCTCGCGCATCGTGTTGCTGACGGCGGCGGGGGTCGGGACGATGTCGATCGTTCGCGCGCTTGGCAAGAGCAAGCCGACGGTGTGGCGCTGGCAGCAGCGCTTTGTGGCGCAAGGGATTGCCGGGCTGGAGCGCGATGCCACCCGGCCCGGGCGCAAACCGCCGCTGGCGCCGGCGGTGATCGCTCAAGTGGTCGACAAAACCCTGCACGAGCGGCCGCCGGCGGCGACCCAGTGGAGCACCCGGACGATGGCTCGGGCGGTCGGCCTCAGCCAGACCAGCGTGCGGCGGATCTGGAACGCACACGGGCTCAAGCCGCATCTGACACGCGGCTTCAAGCTGTCGAACGACAAGCGGTTTGTCGACAAGCTCAGAGATGTGGTCGGCCTCTATCTCAGCCCGCCCGACAAGGCCATGGTGCTGAGTGTCGATGAGAAGAGCCAAGTCCAGGCGCTCGACCGCACCCAGCCGGGGCTGCCGATCAAGAAGGGGCGGGCCGGCACGATGACCCATGATTATAAGCGGCATGGAACAACTTCGCTGTTCGCCGCCCTTGATGTCGCCACCGGTGCGGTCATCGGACAATGCATGCGGCGTCACCGCCATCAGGAGTTTCTGCGCTTCTTGCGCACCATCGATCAGCAGACGCCCAAAACCCTCGATCTCCACCTGATCCTCGACAACTACGCCACCCACAAGCATGACAAGGTCAAGCTTTGGCTCGACAAGCACCCGCGCTTTCACTTGCACTTCACCCCGACCTCGGCGTCATGGCTCAATCTCGTCGAGCGCTTCTTCGGCTTGATCACCCAAGAGCGCATCCGCCGTGGCGTCTTCACCTCGCTGGACGCACTCGAAACCGCCATCCGCGAGTATCTCGACAATCACAACGCCGCGCCCAAGCCTTTCGTGTGGACCAAATCGGCAGACCAAATCCTTGCCAAAGTGGAGCGCGCACGCAACGCTCTCGAAGCCCTCCAAAATGCGAACTAACCGTCAAACTCAGTACAGTAGTAGGCGATGCCGCGGTTGCCGAAGGCGGCGGCGCGGGGCGTGCAAACGAGAGTTTCTCATTCGAGAGTGAGAGCTTTTCATGTGACTTGCAGTATGCAAGTTACTAAATAGCCTGCGACGTGAAAGTCCAGATTAGTGGACCCCATGCGACGCAAGAGTTTCGGCGACATGCAATGCCCGATCGCCCGCAGCCTGGAGCGGGTCGGCGAATGGTGGAGCATGCTCATTCTGCGCGACGCGTCGCTCGGGCTGACGCGCTTCGATCAGTTTCAGGAGAGCCTCGGCATCGCGCCGAACATTCTGACGCGGCGGCTCAAGAGCT
>Ga0306925_10006402_pt1 | contig 10934 bp, 12 predicted proteins | sample flu12Cox44000176_FD_203755 | JGI IMG/M metagenome (GOLD analysis project Ga0306925, IMG submission 203755) | Lab enrichment of tropical soil microbial communities from Luquillo Experimental Forest, Puerto Rico - flux8day.12C.oxic.44.000.176 (v2)... | ecosystem: Environmental > Terrestrial >... | reverse complement strand
CCGCGGGGATGTCGAGGCTGGCGAGCGGACGCATCTTCATGACCACGCCCGACATCTCCATCGTGTTGAGCTCGACCTTTTTCGCCACCGGCGAGGAGACCGAGACCAGGCGGTCGGCGGTCGGCGACCGTATCGTCAGATAGGCGATACCGGTTTCGGCTTTGGCGGGGGTTGCCCGGGCCCAGGCGTTGCTGACCTCCAGCTGCCCGGTCTGCGCCAGCGCCGCGCCGGCGATAACGACACAGACAGCAGCCGCGAGAAGCTTACGTCCGACCATGACGGTCAGCCGTGCCGGTGGATCGGGTCGATCCAGCGGACCTCCTCCGGACGCTCGACCGGCTCGATATCGAGGTTGACGACGACCGCCTCGTTGTCGCTGCGCACCAGCACGCATTCGAGTGTTTCGTCTGAGGACGCGTTGATCTCCTGATGCGGAACATAAGGCGGGACAAAGATGAAATCGCCCGGGCCCGCCTCCGCGACATACTCGAGATGGTCGCCCCAGCGCATCCGTGCCCGCCCGTTGAGGACGTAGATCACGCTTTCGAGATGGCCGTGGTGATGCGCCCCGGTCTTGGCGTTGGCGTGAATCTTGACGGTGCCCGCCCAGATCTTCTGGGCGCCGACGCGGGCGAGATTGATCGCAGCCGCGCGGTCCATGCCCGGCGTCTGGGCCGTGTTCGGATCGAGCTGATCACCTGGGATCACCTTGACGCCATGGGTCTTCCAATCGATGTGTTCGTGCCTGTCGCCGCTCATCTCGGTCACCCTGCCCGGTCCGGCCTGGTCTTGATATGGTCGCCGGATAGCGAAAAAGGAGTTCCCGATGAAGCTCGCCGTCCCCGACCTGATCTCGAACTCCTATTTTCCGGCCGCCGCCGCGGTCGAGCTCGGCTTCTTCAAGGAGGAAGGGCTCGACCTCTCGCTCGAGTTGGTCTTCCCGGTCGACCGCGCCTATCGCGAAATGCGCGACGGCCATATCGATTTTGTCGGCGGCTCGGCGCATTCCGCACTCGCCGCCTTTCCCGAATGGGAAGGGGCCAAGCTGCTCTGCGCGCAGGCCCAGGGCATGTACTGGTTTCTCGTCATGCGCGCCGATCTCGGCGCTCAGCGCGGGGATGTCGGGGTGGTCAAGGGCCGCAGCATCGGAGCGGCACCCTGGGTCGAGATGGGGCTACGCCGGCTGCTGATAGAGGCGGGCATCGACCTCGAACGCGATCAAGTGAAGATCGCCCCGGTGCCCGGCGCGTCGGGGTCCGAGGGTGGGACCGTGAATTTTGGCTTGACCGCGGCAAAGGCGCTCGAAGACGGCCTGATCGACGGGTTCTGGGCGAACGGCATGGGGACCGAGGTCGCGGTGCGGCGGGGCGTCGGTACCGTCGTGCTCGATGTGCGCCGCGGCGACGGGACCAAGCCCTGTTTCAACTACACGATGTCGGCGCTGGCGACCACCGACCGCCTGATCGCGCAGTTGCCCGACGTCGCCAGCGCGGCGGTGCGCGCTCTGGTCAAGACCCAGACCGCCCTCAAGGCCGATGTCGATCGCGCGACCGAGGTCGGCCGCAAGCTCTTTCCCCCAGCGGAGGCCGAGCTGATTGCCGAATTGATCCGCCGCGACTTGCCGTATTACGACCCGTCGATCTCGCCGGAATTCGTCGCCGGCATGAACCAATTCGCCTGCGACATCGGCATCCTCCGGGGCCAAGTGCCCTACGAGAAGGTCGTTGCCACTCAGTTCGTCAACCTGTGGAACGGCTAACGCCGCGACAGGGGCCCTGCTTCAAAATGGCATCGGCAACGGAAATTGACGCTCGATCCAGGGCTCTTTTTCAGGACAATATCATTTTTGACATCACGCCGGCTGCCAAAGGTGGCATGCTGGATCCGGGCGCTGGTGGCAAGCTGAGTTCCAGCGCCAGTGGTTACGGTCATCCGCAATGCAATCCGCCTACCGCCGGGTGGTGCACCCGGGCCTTCCGCTCTGCCGGCGGTGCAAAACTGAGCGAGTTGCGACGCGCTGCAGAGTAGCTGCCAACGGAAGCAGGCAACGCGCCGCGTCCCGTTGGTCCAGCGTAAAGCGAGGACAACTGCCGAGAAACCTCCCCGCAGCAGACCCGTTCTCGATGAGTCCGCGGCGTTAGCCCGGCCGGAGATCGGTGAAGTCGATCCGCCGGTTGATTGACCGTCGCACTGGCCGGCCGAAAGTGCGGGGTACAAGGGGAACGTCATTCTGTTTCGCTGATTCGCACCCTCGAGCCCGACCACCTCGCCGGCAGGAACGACTGGGCCCTCGCCCCCCAACATCTCGGCCGCCCGGTGCGAGGTTGAGATGGAGCAGGTTCATCCGGCGGATGCAGGGAAGAACGCGTAGCCGCACCCCGTGTCAGACGGATGACACCCCTGCTAAACATCAGCTTCGGATGGCGCGCTGACCGTGGGCTGCCAGGCGTCGGTCTACGCTGCGTGCCAACTGCGGTCATTGACACGTCGCCAGTGGATCGCAACGTTCGGCCGAGGGGTGCACAGCCCCTTGTTTGAGAGAGCTGCCTCACCTCACCGGCGCTCGAAATCACGGCGACTACCAATGATCCTGGCCGCCTGTGATGACGGACCTTACCTCCGAACACTCGCTGTTGAGATCGTCCGCCGTTCGAGATGCTGACCCAATCGCGACAGAGTAAAGCAAATCGCGAAATAGCCGAAGGCGACTGCCACCAGGACATCGGCCGTGCTGCGCCCGGCGTTGGATTCGCGGATCGCCATGCCCTGCCCCAGCAGCTCGACAAAGCCGACGATCGAAGCGAGCGAGGATTCCTTGATCGTGCTCACATAGACGCCGATTGTCGGCGGGATCATGACCCGCAGCGCCTGCGGCAGCACCACGAGGCGCATGATGCGGACGTAGCCGAGCCCGAGCGAGGCGGCGGCCTCCCACTGCCCCTTTGGCACCGACTCGATACCGGAGCGGACGACCTCCGCCATATAGGCCGAGCAGTGCAGGCTCAGCGCCGAGATCGCGGCGGGATAGGGCGGTATGTCGATGTCGAGCGCCAGTGGCATCGCGTAAAAGATCAGGAACAGCAGGATAACAAAGGGGATCGAGCGCAGCCCCTCGATATAGAGGAGCGCGGGCAGCCGCAGCAGCGCGAGGCGCGAGCTGCGCATAGCGCCAAGCGCGACGCCGCCGAGACTGCCGAGGGCAAGGGCGCCAAGGCTCAATTTCAAGGTCACCGCCGCTCCGCTGAGCAGCAGCAGCAAATAGCTTGCGAGATGACCGCTGCCGATCATATGCCGAGCGGCGCCTTGGCGGCACGGCCGGTGAACAGGCGCCATACCGCGCCGATCAGCTGCGCGCACAGGATGTAGAACAGTGCCGCCATTGTGAACAGCTCGAAATAGCGAAACGTCGCCGAGCCGATCGACTGCGTCTGGTAGGTCAGCTCGGTAACGCCAATGATCGACGCCTGCGCCGAGCCGAGCACCACCGAGACCACCTGGTTGCCGAGCGTCGGCAGGACAATGCGGAACACCTGCGGTATGATCACGAGGAGGAGCGACTGCACGGGGCCGAGGCCGAGGGCGCTTGCCGCCTCATGCTGGCCTGCCGGGATGGCGGCAAAGCCGCCGCGGAAGATCTCGATGGTAAAGGCGATGCTGTTGATGCTGAGCCCGAGCACGCCGGCGGTAAAGGCGTTGAGCGGGACCCCGTATACCGGGAGCGCATAAAACAGCACATAGAGTACCACCAGCAGCGGAATATTGCGCACGACCTCCACATAGCCGGTGCCGAGCGCCCGCAATAGCGGCGAACCGGAAATCCGCATCAGCGCGCCAACGAGCCCGCACGGGAAGCTGATCAGAATTGCCAGCGCGCTGATCTCGAGAGTCAGCAGCGCCCCTTTGCCGAACACCGGTAGGTACGGCAGCAGGACCCTGACATTGAAGTCGTACACCGCGGCGCTGCGGTGCTGTGGCGTCGGAAGCTGCTGTTAGGGGGTCTTCGGCGGCGGCTTGACAAATGGCGGCGGCGGGCTGTCGCCGAACCACTTCGCCCATAGCGTGTAGTTGGTTCCGTCGGTGTTGATCTGGTGGACGAAATGGTTGAGCCACACCCACCAGACGAAATCACCCTGCGGCAGACCGATCGAATCGTCCTCGGCCTCGCCGAGTGCGGCCGCCGCGCGGTATTTGCCGTTGCTCCTCTTGACCGTCCAATTGACCAGGCCGTCATTGCTGCAAGTGGCGTCGACCTGCCCGGCATCGATCGCCTGGACGATGTCCGCCAGCCCCGGCAGCTCGACGATGGTTGCACGCGGCACGTATTGGGCAAGCGCCTTGGCGGCCGTCGAGCCCCGACCCAGCGCAATCTTGACTTCTGGCTTGTCGAAATCCTTCAGGCTTGCGAGATCCTTGCGATCCGTGCGGGTCATCAGCGTCAGTACGTCAGTGGTGTATGGATCGGTGAAGGCGACGGTCTTCAACCGGTCGAGCGTCGGGGTGAAGGTGGCGATCGTGAGGTCAGCCTTGTGCGATTGCAGCATCGCCACACGGCCGGCGACGTCGGTGCGGATGAAATCGATCGTCACACCAAGCTGCTTTGCAAGCTCACCGGCAATATCGATGTCGTAGCCCTGCAAATTGCCATTCTCGTCGGCGAATTGTCGCGGCTCGTTGCCGGTGTTGACGGCGATGCGCACGGTGCCGCGACGCAGCGCATCGTTCAGAATGCTGTCAGCAGCGGCGGCCGGTCGCGCACCGATCGCAAACCCCAACCCGAGAAACCCCACCAAGAGCATCGTCGGCGAAAATCGGCGCATCGCTTCACTCCTCCCTGTCCCATCGAAGCTTAGCAGGCACGGCGAGACAGCAACAGAAGGGAGCCTGGTCCGGCGCGATCGAGCCGACACGGGCCGCAGCTATCTCCGGGCTGCCGTGGCGGCGGCACAGTTGCAGGGGCGTGCAACTCTGTCAGGCAATCATCGACCAGAAACAGAGACCGGCAACGCGCGAGGTGTCCAATCCCCTGTTGCCGGACGACGCGCCAACCGACAAGTTGATGAAGACCTCGCCGGATACAACGGCGCATTCGAGCGGATCGATGCGCCATGCAGGATATCGTCGACATCCTGCGTGGGCGCGAGATGAGCTGGGCAACGATCGGGCAGGCGCTTGCCGTGTCGCGGCATACGGCATGAAAGCGGTTCGGCTGAAGCGGCCGGCGGAAACCGCATAAGCACCATTCGGGGAAACAGGTGCTTTCGGGAGGGCGCGTCAAGCGCGACGGATCGGCTTGGAATACACAACCAAGTGATACAGGTTGGCATTCCTCAGGTCGCGCCTGACGAGCCAATTCCACGAGGCCGTTTTGTGTCGCTGGGACGCCGGGTCCGGTTCCTTGGCGCCTCACTCCGACACGCGGGTAGCTGGAGGAAGAGCTATCTCGATCGCTCGCTCGCGCCGCGCAGGCGGGCTCTGGGGCCTCGGCGACATTACGGGAAGGCATGTCACAGTGCCGTTCCAGGTAGTGGGACAATCAAGTGGTCTTCGCCCGGGCCGCTTTGGGGCGAGGGTCACCAGTGTCGATAGCCCGGGCAACGGATCGCGGTGGCCCGCAAGCGTTCCGCTGTTCTGGGGTTGCAGGTCGTCTTCGTGTGAGCCAATGTCGTCGACCTACCGATCCTGAGGGACGCGTCTTTGCTCTCGGACAGTGCCCGGCAGCCAGTAGGTCCTGCAGACCGAGCCATTTTTCCTCAGGGCGCTGGGGTTTTGACCCGGCGATGACCCCAGATGACAATGTCGACTGAGAAGGCGTCGAACCAGCCGAGGCCGACGCTCGGGCTGTAGTCTTTTCGATGGCCAGGTGAGACGCTCCGAGCTTAAAGAGCCCTCCGTAATGATCGAATTGAAAGACCAATATCCGACCTCTGAGTATGTCCTTTGGGCTTACCGGCTTCTGCTTGGTCGCGAGCCAGAGGATCCGCAGCTCGTGAAGCTTTATCCCGAGATGAGCCGGCGTAAGATCGTTGAGAGGTTCACCTCCTCGCCAGAATTTCTCGGCGATGAAGTGCGCAACATTGGTTCACGCATCGTCGTTACATGGTCGAGCTCGATAATGAGCTAACGTTTTGGCTCCTTTCTGGCGGACGGATATGTGTCGCCTGCCATGGCAACCGGAAACTACGAAAGTATGGAAACAGCTTTTGTGAGACGGCAGGTCAGCAGAGGAATGGCCGTCCGCGATATCGGCGCGAACTTAGGATCGTTCACCGTTCACCTGAGCCTGCTCGTTGGAGCGGCTGGCAGAGTTAATGCATTTGAGCCACGCTGTGACTTGATGGATCTTTTGACCAAGACAATTACCGAGAACCGGCTCGCCAACGTCACGGCTCACAATTTCGCACTGGGATCTGAGAATTCTGACGGTCAGGTGACCTGGAGCCGGCTCGACGATAATCCGGGCGGCACACATCTCGTTCCGCCGGACTTCACGATGCCGTAAATGGGCCCAGCCAGTTCTTGTAAAAACTCTCGATTCGTGCATTTCACACCGTGTCGACTTTATCAAGATCGACGTCGAAGGATCGGAACTTTTGGTGTTTCGCGGCGCCGAGCGGATCCGTACCAAAGACAGGCCGATTATTTTGGTCGAAATAGCGCCGGCAAACTTGCTGTGAACATCCGGGGTCTCTGCTGTCGAATTCGGACTTTACGTAGAAAAGCTGGATTATTGCTTGTGGGAAATCGCAGCCGACGGGAGTTGTGTGTGAGGGGTTCTGAGCTCAAGATTGTCGCAAATTCAAATCCTCGCAAATATAGCGATGCTGCCGACAGAGCGCGTCACGTCACTCGCGGGACTTTGAGCCTTCACTGCGGATACACTTCCCCAGCTGCACCCGTCCTCCAAAAGGACTAGCCGATTGGCCACCTGGCAGCCGACCTGAGCGCCGGTACTAATCTGCCAGATTTTACACTCGCAACGCTTAAAAATGACGGAGGTGCCTTCAGCCTATCGGGGAAACAGATAAGACTGGATCCCTGGCGACATTAAGAACTGGACCCCCTCGTTGACGAGGAGGGTCAGACCACGGAAGAGTCAGTGCAACCTGCCTCGTGGGACTTACCACGGAGAGAGGCTATGCAGACGCTTGGCGAGGTCGCAGCGATGCCGGCGGCTGAATGCGTTGGTGGGGGTGTGCGACGTTCCCGGACGTCAAATTCTGGGGCGCGGCCCACCTGATGGCCGACGGTGATTACGTCGTGGGTCGGTGGGAGGGTGGCGGCAGCAGACCCGGCCCGGGTTCAGCGATTTCCTCATCAGCTTCACTTCCGGCAGCGTCCGGTTGCGAGATGGGTTCACCGGGACAACCGTACTCCGCGTCGAGAATGGCAAGATCGCGGAAAAGGTTGGTCTCGACGATCGCGCCACCGCGCTCCGGCAACTTGGCCTTTTGAAAGCCGCTTGACGCGAATGAGCTAGGCCGCGGATCGTTCTCCTCCACAGTTTCAGCGGTAAGAGATGTTTGATGGCCGACCCGGAGGCAATCTACAACTGGCAAAGACTCGACAACCGGATTACGACGTCCGGTCAGCCGACCGAAAAGCAGCTTGCGGACATTCATGCTCTTGGCGTGCGCCATATTCTGAACCTGGGGTTGCACACGCACGAGAAGGCATTGCCGGATGAGGCGGCGAGCGTCGGCCGTCTCGGCATGACCTACATCCATATTCCGGTCGATTTTCAGAACCCGACCGATGACGACTTCGACCAGTTCTGCGCCGCTATGGAGCAGCTAAAAGAAGTCCCGGTTCACATCCATTGCATCGCGAACTACCGGGTGTCCGCCTTCTTCTACCGCTATCGCCGCGACGTGCTGGGCATGGACGAAGCCAAGGCGCGCGCCGACATGGAGCAGATTTGGCACCCGGAGGGCGTCTGGGCGAGGTTTATCCGTCGCTCGGCTGACTAGGGCCGCAAAAACCACGCCGGCCGACACCGCACCCATCATGAAGACCAAGCAGTTCGATTGGCGCGCCGACCCCATCACTCGGACAACTCCGGTCACGTCGACATACCGCAACACGCAGAACCAGCGGCGGTTCTCGCAGTCTCAATGTGGTGCGAGCTTCCGTTTAACCGCCGCTTTTTGACGTGGAGCAAAGACGGAGCCGAAAAGACGATGGGTAATGCGGCTGACGAATGGCTAGGAATACCGAGGTTCAGCAATGACGATTGGCATCAACGGGATGGCCCACGTCATCCTGACCGTGAGCCGGTTTGATGCGGCCCGCGCCTTCTACCGGAAGCTGCTGCCCGAGTTCGGCATGAAGCCGGTCCACGACGGCGACAGGCTGTTCTATTGCGTCGGCGCCCGCGCGGCGATCGGCATTCAACCCTCTGACCCCGCGCTGACCGACGAGCGCTTCGTGCAGCAGCGGGTCGGCCTGCACCATCTGTGCCTGCGAGCCCGGTCACGGGAGGACGTCGATCGCTGCGCCGCTCTGCTCAAGGAGATAGGCGCGAAGATGGTTCGCGGGCCGATGGAAGGCTCGTGGGCGCCGGGTTACTACTATGTGCTGTTTGAGGACCCGGACGGTATCCGGTTGGAAGTCAATTTTGTGCCCGGCGCTGGTCTTCTGGCGGAGGGGGTGCATTTTCAACCTCGGTCCGGGCTACGGCCTTTCCGACGGCAGTTAGGGGAGCTCGAAGGTTCTCTTCCGCGTCCTGGTAGCCGGGGCGGAGACTGCGCAGAGGCGGCTCAGTGTGGATTTCGGCCATTGTTGTCGAAGCCACGAGGCGCGCCGGTATCAGCCGATACCATGTAACCGGCAGCCTCGGGCGCCGAGCCACCCCTCGACGCCGACTGCCGGAAAGCGCGGAAAGCGGTCGTTTTATCCGACGGGATCCGACGGTCGTACCCTGGAATTGCTCGCCGCTTCTTGGACAAGCTGCAGGCGATCAACCTCTCGTTTCCCCAGTCCGCCACAAGCGGCGCGCTGAGGCGATGATCCCGGTTCCGGGATACGGACCCGGCCACACTGGCGTGCGACAGCGTCCGGGCCGTCAACATAATGCGGCTAGAACTTATATTCAGGGCCGTCGACATATCTGAACCGCTCCAGCGTGTCCGCCCGCAAGGTGAAACCGAGACCGGGCCGGTCGGGCGCATGCACCATCCCGTCCGGACGGATGTCGAAAGGCTCGTTGAAGAGCTCCCACATCATCGGCATCCAGCCTTGGCTCACCTCGAGAATGTGGCAATTGGCGGCTGCCATCGCGACGTGAATGCTTGCGGCGAATAGAACTCCACTGCCCCAGGCATGTGGCGCCAGTCGCACACCGTGCGCCGAGGTCAGTGCGGCAATACGCCGGATCTCGGTCATGCCGCCGGCGCGGGCGACGTCCGGCTGCGCAATATCGAGGGCTCGGCGCTCGAGCAAATCCTGGAAGTCGAACCGCGTAAACTCGCGCTCCCCCGAGGCGATCGGGATTGTCGTCGAGCGACGCACCTCCGCCTGACCGGCGTGATCGTCGGGCGAGACCGGCTCCTCGAACCAGGCGATGTCGTAGGGCTCGAGCTCCTTGGCTAGCTTTATCGCGGTCGCAACCTCGAGCGAGCCGTGCGCGTCGATCATCAGTTCGACATTGGGGCCAAGCCCGCGACGCGCCGCCTTCACCCGGCGCACACAGTTGGCGATCGAAAAGCCGTCACGACCCACCACACGCATCTTGGCGGCGGTGAAGCCCTTCGCGGCATAGCCCGCGAGCTCCGCCTCGGCCTCGTCGCCCGGCGCCCAGCCGCCGCTCGCATAGCCCCGCACCGAGCTGCGCGCGGCACCCAGCGCCTGGTAGAGCGGAACGCCGAGCGCTTGCGCCTTGGCGTCCCATACCGCGATGTCGACGCCGGCAATCGCTTCCATGATGACGCCGCGGCGGCGGCTCTCATCGGCCTGGGTGATGCCGCGTTCGAGCGCCGGCCTGCTGCGCGAGCCGTTGTACATCTTTTCGAAGATACGCTCGGAGAGCATCGGGTCCTCATCCACGCATTCCGCCGCGAGCTCATGCTCGACGATGGCGGCGACGATCGGCGGCGTGCCGAGAGCGGCACCAATGCCGGTCAGCCCGTTGTCGGTTTCGATGCGGATCAAGGTCGCGTCACTCTTGACCTTGGTTCCAAGATCGGTGCGGTGGCGTTTTTCCTCCGGAACGGGTGCCGACATCGGAATCGCCGACACTTTGACGATTTTCATGGGTGGTGCTTTCGGGGTCAGTCGATCCCGCCTCGATTTGGATGGCCTTCGCGGTCAAATCGCAGAATGTCATACACTCCGATATGCTGGGGCGCACTTGTTCGCTCAGCCTCTCGCCACCTCGCTCCAAAGATCGCGAGAACGGATGTACGGCGGCAATAGCACGCACGATGGCATCGGTTCGAGAGGCCGCTCTTCCCTGCGGTCTTGCTCGTTCCCTCCATAACCAGGTAATTCCAGCGAAAATCCGGTGAGGGCACTTTATGCTGCGCATCTTAATTGCCGATGGCACGCCGGCTGCGATGCAGGCAGAGCGCGAACCGTTCGGGATTCCCTCGAACGCCTCGCTCTTCGAAACCGCCGTTAGGTCGCAGCAGCCTCATATCCAGTGCTCGTCGATCAATGTTGCCGATGGCCAAGACCTGCCGGGCGGCGTATCGCTCGGAGACTTTGACGGCATAATGTTCAGTGGTTCGCCGCTGCATATTTACGACCGGACGCCTGAGGTGACGCGGCAAATCGATTTTGCCCGCGCAGCGTTTACCGCGGATGTGCCGGCATGGGGAAGCTGCTGGGGCCTGCAGCTCGCGACCGTAGCACTCGGAGGAACCGTTCGCCGCAATCCCCGTGGTCGCGAGCTCGGGGTGGCAAGGGCCATTGCCACCATGGCGGCCGGCCGCTGCCAC
>Ga0306925_10006401_pt1 | contig 10935 bp, 10 predicted proteins | sample flu12Cox44000176_FD_203755 | JGI IMG/M metagenome (GOLD analysis project Ga0306925, IMG submission 203755) | Lab enrichment of tropical soil microbial communities from Luquillo Experimental Forest, Puerto Rico - flux8day.12C.oxic.44.000.176 (v2)... | ecosystem: Environmental > Terrestrial >... | reverse complement strand
CGTTATGCCGACCTATGGCCGGTGGGACATTGCCGTCGACCGGGGCGAAGGCCCCTATCTCTGGGCCACCGACGGCCGCAAATATCTCGATTTCACCAGCGGCATCGCCGTAACCGGGCTTGGCCACTGCCACCCGCATCTCGTCGCCGCCATAACCGAGCAGGCCAAGCGCCTGTGGCACACCTCGAACCTGTTTCAAATCCCGGGCCAGGAGCGGCTGGCGCAGCGCCTCGTCGACAACACCTTCGCCGATACGGTGTTCTTTGGGAACTCCGGCGCCGAGGCGTGTGAGCTCGCCATCAAGGTCGCACGCAAATACCAGTCCGAGACCGGCCATCCCGAACGCTATCGCATCATCGCTTGCGAGGGCTCGTTCCACGGCCGCACGCTGGCCACGCTCGCCGCGGCCGGCAACGAAGCCTACCTCAAGGGCTTCGGACCAGCGATGGACGGCTTCGACCACGTCGCCTTTGGCAATCTGAACGAGATGCGTGCCGCGATCGGCAAAGAGACTGCCGCGATCTTTGTCGAGCCCATCCAGGGTGAAGGCGGCGTGCGTGCCGCTCCATCCGGCTACCTCAAGGGGTTGCGCGATATCGCCGACGAGTTCGGATTGCTTCTCGTTTATGACGAGGTGCAGTCCGGGATGGGCCGCACCGGCAAGCTCTTCGCCCATGAATGGGAGGGGGTGCCGCCCGATGTGATGGCGATCGCCAAGGCGCTCGGCGGCGGCTTTCCGATCGGCGCGTGTCTGGCGACCGAGCGCGCTGCGGCCGGCATGGTTCCAGGGACCCACGGCTCGACCTTTGGCGGCAACCCGCTGGCGGTGGCGGCCGGCAACGCCGTCCTCGACGTAATGCTGGCACCCGGCTTCTTCGAGCGTGTCGACAGTATGGCAAAGCTGCTGCGGGGACGCCTCGAAGCGCTTGTCGGGTCCTACCCCAAACTCTTTGCCGAGCTGCGCGGCTCCGGTCTCTTGCTCGGCATCCGCTGCGTCGTGCCGGCCGCCGACTTTGTCGCCAAGCTGCGCCAGAACGGCCTCTTGTGTCTGACCGCCGGCGAGAATGTGCTGCGCATCCTGCCGCCGCTGATCGTCGGCGAGCGCGAGATCGACGAGGCGCTTGGCGTCATGCGCAAGGTGGCGGCGGAGTGGCCGACATGAGGAGCCTCGCGCGCGAAGCGGCGGCGATCCGGCAACAGGGCGAGCCGCCCGAGCTGCCGCGCCATTTTCTCGACCTCGACCAATTCGACAGCGCGGCCCTGCGCCGCATTCTCGACCTCGGCTTCGCCTACAAGAACGGCCGGCGCGAACGGCCGCTGGCCGGCAAGACGTTGGCGATGATTTTCGAAAAGCCCTCGACCCGGACCCGCGTCTCCTTTGAAGTAGCGATGCGTCATCTCGGCGGCGACACGATCTTTCTCGACGCGGCCGATACCCAGCTCGGGCGTGGCGAAACCATCGCCGATACGGCGCGCGTGCTGTCGCGCTATGTCGATGCGATCATGATCCGCACCGGCGAGTCGAAAAAGCTGGAGGAGCTCGCCGAGCATGCAACGGTCCCGGTCATCAACGGGCTGACGGATGCGTCCCACCCCTGCCAGATCATGGCCGACGTGATGACGTTGCAGGAAAAGAAGGGACCGCTCGCCGGCCGCATCGTCGCATGGAGCGGCGACGCCAACAACGTGGCGGCGAGCTGGGTCCATGCGGCGGTTCGCTTCGGCTTTACCCTGCGGCTCGCCTGCCCCGAGGAGCTCGCTCCCCAGCAGCGGCTGATCGATTGGGCGCAGCAACAGGGCGGCCGGATTCGTCTGACCGCCGAGCCGGTCGAAGCTGTCACCGATGCGGACTGCGTTGTCACCGATACGTGGATCTCGATGGGCGCCAAAGCGAGCGTCAACCGTCACAACATGCTGGCGCGGTACCGCGTCGACGAGGAGCTGATGGCGCACGCCAAGCCGGACGCCATTTTTATGCACTGCCTGCCGGTAAAGCGCGGCCAGGAGGTGACGGCGGGTGTCATCGATGGTCCCCAGTCGGTCGTCTGGGACGAGGCGGAGAACCGGTTGCATGCTCAAAAGGGAATCCTCGCCTGGTGTCTGGGCTGAAAGGAGGGAGATAGGATGCCGGACGGCAGTCACTCCGGAGCTGTCTCCGGGCCCGACGACCTGATCCAGCCGTTTCGCATCGACCCCTTCGCGCTGCGCGGTCGCCTGGTCCGGCTTGGCCCGACGATCGATCGGATCTTGTCCCAGCATGCCTATCCCGAACCGGTCGCGGCGATGCTGGGCGAGGCCATTACCCTCGCTATCGTCCTCGCCGGCGCGCTCAAATACGATGGGATCTTCACGCTGCAGACAAAAGGCGACGGGCCGATCCGCCTGATGGTCGCCGATGTGTCGACCGCCGGGGCGGTGCGTGGTTATGCGCAATATGACCGGGCAAAGCTCGAGACGGCGCTGAGCGGGGCTGCGCCGGGGGTGCCGTCGGTCCCTCGCCTCGTCGGGTCCGGCTACATCGCCTTTACCGTCGACCAGGGTGATGACACCGACCGTTACCAAGGGATTGTCGAGCTGGCCGGAACCACCCTTGCCGAATGTGCACAACACTATTTCCGTCAGTCGGAGCAGATCCAGGCCGGGATCAAGCTCTCGGTCGGCCGCGCCGGGCACCGCGGCGCGTGGCGCGCCGGGGGATTAATGCTCCAGCGCGTGCCCCCGGAAGGGGGGTATGGAGTAATCGCCGACGATGTCGAGGATGGCTGGCGGCGGGCAATGGTGTTGATGAGCTCGGCAACCGCCGCCGAGCTGGTCGACCCCGACCTGTCGCCCCACCGACTATTGTTCCGACTGTTTCACGAGGACGGCGTTCGGGTCTATGACACCCATTCGCTCGAGGCCCGCTGTCGCTGCTCGCGAGAGCGGATCGAAGGCATATTGGTCCTTTTCTCGCCCGAGGAGCTGGACGAGATGCGGCAGGAGGGGGTCACCACGGTGACCTGCGAATTCTGTAACCGGAGTTATCTCTTCGACGAGGCCGATCTCGACCGCATCAGGGCAGCGTAGTCCCGATGAGCGCGAGCTATGAGGAAGAATGGCGCGCCCGGTTTGGCGACGCGACGGATGTCCCTCAGGACGTTCCGGAGCTTCCCTGGTTGCGTCAGCTTCTGTTGCGGCGCACCCATCGGCGCTACGCCGACCGACCCGTTTCCGAGCCGCTGCTGCGCTTGTTGGTAGCGGCGGCGTTCTCGGCCTCCTCAAAATCCGACTTCCAGCAAGCCACCATCATCCGGGTTGAAGACCGCCTGCGGCGCGATCGCCTTGCCGCCCTCGTTCCGGACATGCCGTGGATCGGCAATGCCCCGGTCCTCCTGGTGTTTTGCGGCGATGCGCGGCGGCTCGAGCGGCTTGGCGAGCTGCGCGGTCATCAGACGGATAACGGCAAGCTCGAAGGGTTTTTCAACGCCGCGGTCGACGCGGCGCTGGTCTTGCAGACTTTTATCCTGGCGGCCGAAACGGTGGGGCTCGGCTGCTGTCCAATCAGCGTCATCCGCAATCACCCCGATGCGGTCGCCGAGATCCTGGATCTGTCGGACAAGGTGTTTCCGGTCGCCGGTCTGTGCGTCGGCTACCCCGCTGCCGAGGGGCACATCAGCATGCGCCTGCCACTCGAGGTCACCCTCCACACCGACCGGTACGACGACACGCCTCTCGGCGAAGCCGTTGCTGCTTACGACCGCAGGCGAGACGCGCGGTATTCGATCCCGCGGGGGCAGCAGCGCCTGCCGGAAATCTTCGGATACGCATTGCCTTACGGTTGGTCGGAGGACAAAACGCGTCAAGCCACCCGACCCGAAGGGCAAGACTTCCCGGCCTATCTGCGCGCGCGGGGCTTCACGATGGATTAGCGCAGTCCGGCGCCACGCGCCCTAGAAGCCGGCCGGACGAGGCTTACATTCTGCAGGGCCGAGCGGGCGGCATATCGCCCGGGGTCGCCTGACACCAAAGGTCCGATGATTACAAGCACTCGCCTTCATTGTGTGGCCCCTAGGGCTGCCGCCGCGTTCCTGGTGATGATGAGCCTCCATGGCTGCGACAGCGCCGGAGCCGGCGCCGCCGCCCCGACCCTGGGTGGCAGCGATCTCGCCCTCTTCCAGGACGTGCTCAGACAAGTCCAGAGGAGCTATGTCGAGCCAGTCACCGATAATGAGCTCGTTAAAGACGCCCTGAAGGGAATGCTCACAAGGCTCGATCCGCATTCCGATTACATGGATCAGGAGCAATACGAGCAGTTGACGGCCGTGACCCGCGGCCAGTTCGGCGGCATCGGTGTGGAGCTGACATTAGAGGCCAGAGTCCCGGAGGTCATCGCGCCGATCGAGGGCACCCCTGCCGCCGATGCCGGTATCGAGCCAGGCGACCGGATCAGCAAGATCGACGCTCAGCCGACGACCGGGATGGACGTCGAGGAGATTGTCAAACGGCTGCGCGGCGCGCCCGGCACCAAGGTGATCTTGACGATCTCACGCAACGATCGGCCGCCATTCGAGCTCACGCTAATCCGCGCTATCATTCACGTCGTCTCGGTCAAGTCTGATCTCAAAGGCGACAATATCGGCTATGTCCGCATCGCCGCCTTCACCGAATCCACCGCGCCCGAGCTTGCTACCGCAATCAGCCGCCTTAAAGATCGCGCCCACGGGCGGTTGAATGGCTTAATCCTCGACCTGCGCAACGACCCCGGCGGCCTCTTGGACGCCGCCGTGGAGGTGGCCGGCGACTTTATCGACGGCGGCGTCGTGGCCACGACGCGCGGCCGTAGCGGCCAAGACGATCATGTCTATCGCGCCTCGGGGGCAGGTGACCTCCTGCGCGGAACTCCCATCGTCGTGCTGATCAATAGCGCCTCAGCCTCCGCCGCGGAAATCGTCGCTGGCGCGCTACAGGACCACCACCGGGCGACGGTGATGGGCACTCGGAGCTTTGGCAAAGGCTCGGTGCAAACCATCATCCCCCTCGAAGGGCAAGGCGCTCTGCGGCTGACCACCGCGCTCTACTACACTCCCTCCGGGCGCTCGATACAAGGCCAGGGCATTGCCCCCGACATCGTCGTCAGCCTGCCGAAAAATCAGCAGGTAGCGAACGCCGTTGTCACCTATGAGAGCGATCTCTATCGAGCCCTCAAAAACACCGGATCGTTGGCCCAGGGGCCGGCCAGGAGTGCTGGCGTCCCGTTACAAGGCGGCACCGCCGAAGTCGCGGAGCATCCGATCAAGCCGCTGATCATCGGCACCGGCAACGATGCCCAATTTGCCGCAGCGCTCGATTACCTCCAAAAGGCGGTGCGCCGGGAAGTGGGGGTACACCACGGCTGACCCGGCGCGGCCGACGGCAGCGGCAAGCGCAGCGAGAAGGTGTAGCGGATGCCCCGCGCCACCCAGCGCAGAAACGCCGCCGGGCTTTCGAGGTGCCCGTAGTCGTCGACCTGAAGCAGCGCGAACAGCGCATATACTTTTCTTGGATCGAGCCGCCTCCGCAGGCGGATCCTGACGAACATGCAAATGCCGAGTTCCGAGACATGGTTGTTTCGGACGGCTTCCTTGATTGTCAATTTGGGTATGACGACGATAAAGTCGCCGAGGTTTAAGGAACTGTCCTCCTGTAGGCGCCCGCGCAGCGCATCGTAGTGAAGACGGCATTCGCCGAGTTGAAACGCAAAGCCGCGGGGGAAGAACAACCAGAGGAACCAGCGAAAGGCGTTTAGTTTGCGCTCGAGGCCTGCGACATCCTCAGCCGATACCGCGGCCGCTTCCTCCTCGGCGACACGGCGTGCCGTAAGTTCTGCCAACCTCGACCGCTCCATCGGCTGGTATTGCTCAGGCGCCGTCGAATGGTGCGCAAAGTCAGTCAGATCGAGCGTGGTGTAGGGTGGCAGCAACCGAGCCTCGGATTGCCAGTACCGCTGAAGGTCGTCGTAGCTCGTCCGGTAGCCGTTCGCCCAACGGCTGTCCCACCGCTCGAAGACCGCCTGGCTGGCAAACGGCATGAAGAAATCGGCCTTCAATGCATCACACACCCGGCAAGCGTAGCCGACATAGTCCCGAGCAGGCTTCAGCAAAACGATCCCAGTGTCGTCGAGAAAGCTGTTGACGCAGCTCGCGGGCGAATAGCTGCACAGCAAGATCCTCGGCTTGCCGATTGTGTCGACCAGACGCCGGATCGATCTGAGAACCGGCGGCGGCGGCTTGGCGTCGTTGAGATTCACGATCAACGCGCTCGGCGTGTCGATCAGCAACATGCTGTCGTCATTCCAGAGCGGGATCGACAGGATCGATATACTCTCGCCGATAATCTGCCACCGCGACGGCGGGACGGCTTCGGCGCGATAGCCGTGCCGGGCCATGTAAGCGAGATAGCCGCTCTCGGCCAGGGCGGGGAACAGGTATGCCGGCCCACTGCCGAGCCGGCGAATGCTCGGCATGTGGAAATGATCGGGATGCTCGTGCGTTACGTAGATCCGGACACTCTTCGCCAGCCAATCGACCTCTTCGGCGGTCGGGTAATTCTCCAACCACCAGCTGCGCCAATAGACCGACCCGACGAGCCACGGGTCGGTCGCCAGCAACGGAGTTTCGCCGGACCGGTAGAGCGCCAAGCAGGCATGGCCTAGGGTTCTGAGCATCAGCCCGGGTTGGGCTGCCCGGGGCTCGGCCGGCAAGGTCACGGCTGCGACATCGGCCCTCGGCCTCAAGCGGCCTTTGCCATCAGCGGCTCAAGAAATTCGCGCAAAGCCGGTGACCATTTGGCGTGTTCCGGACCGCTCGCCGAATGCCCAAGATCGCTGTCGATCTCGAAATAGCGAGCACCCACGCCGGCGGCTGCGAGATCGTGCATGACCGCAGGAGCGATCGACGGCGGAAACAGTCGGTCGGTCCGGCACAACACGTACAGGACCTTCGCCCGGATTTTGGCAAAGTCCTTCACCGTATCATAGCCGATCGTGCCGCGCCGCAGGATGACCAGCGAATTCGTGTCCCACCGCCTTGCCCAGTCGACGGCCTGCCTGCGAATCTCGGCCTCGCGCGCTTCGCGGTCCGGGTAGCGAGGAGCGAGTGCCGCCTCGATCCCGTTGCGCTTCAACATCTCGACGCGCAGCTCCGTCAGGACAGCTTTGGCCCCTCCACTGCCGTAATATCGGCCGCCGTTCCACTCGGGGTCGGTGGCGAGCCGAGCCTGGAGCTCAGCTAGGTTGCCCTCGACATTCTGCGCCTTGGGCGCGGTGACCACTGGAACGATCGCGTCCATCGCATCGGGGTAGGTAACGGCCCACTGAAAGGCCTGGTAGCCGCCATAGGACGGGCCGGCCACCGCGACGAGGTGCTCGACGCCGAGCGCCTCGAGGAGCGCCTTCTCAGCCGCAACGATGTCGTGCACCGTGATAGCCGGAAAATCCGGTCCGTAGGGCTCGCCGGTGTGCGGATTGATGCTCGCCCCGTTGGTCGAGCCGAAGGACGAGCCCAGCATGTTCGAGGACACGACAAAGAGCTTGTCTGTATCGATCGCCTTGCCGGGCCCGATCAGGCTGTCCCACCAGCCCGTCAGATTGCCGTTGGCCGGGTTGCGCCCGGCCGCGTGATGGCTGCTCGTGTAGCCATGCGTAATCAACAGCGCATTCCTGCCATCGGCGGCGAGCCGGCCATAGGTCTCGTAAGCGAGCTCGACCGCCGGCATAACGGCGCCATTCCGCAGGCGAAAGTTCGATATGGCAAACCTCCGGTCCTCGACGGTTCCGAGATCAGTGGCCATCGTCATCACCCTTCCAGACGCTGGCGAATTGTGCCACGTGGCTCGTGACGATGTCACGATCGCGGTCGTACGATGTTCGTCCGGTCTCCCGTTTCGTGCCGTGGCGCAAATGTATGGCATCCTAGCAATTTTGACATTTATCCTCCTTGCCGCTTGCGCGGATGACGGATTACCGCCCTTGCCGGACGACCAGATCCGCGTCCGCTTCCCTGCCGGCGGTGTCGTCGATGTCATCGAGGTTGACGCCGTCAACCGCCTGCCGCTACGAAAGGCAGAGTTGATCGCCCCGGACGGTCTAGCGACCCCCGCCTCGTACCTCAACGTCAAACCGTCGCCGAGCGTTACTACCTACCAGGTGTTGCCAAATGCGCCTTATGCTGGCGGCGTGTTCGGGACCGGTAATATCGGCGCAGGCTCAGCCTTGTCTGATCTAACCGGAGGAGCGTCTCAGCAACGAGCTACATTTCTCGCGATGGTCTCCAACGCTTCGATCCCGCTTCCCGACCCGGTCGAGTACCGGCGGGATTGGCGGAGCTATCGCATTCGGCTCAGCTTTGGCGATCCGCCAGGCGAGATCGAGACGCAGGAAGTCGCTGCCCCTGCACCGCCGCCCGGCGGATAATCAACCTGCCGCCAGGCGTGGTTAGGCGACGCGCTCGTAAGGGTAGCGCCAGACCTCGTCCATATTCTTGCCCTCGATGCGGATCAGGCGGGTCGGCCCGTCGCGTCTTGGCGAGTGCAAATCGCCTTCATTGTAGAGATAGGCCATGCCGGGCGTCAGCGTGTAATCTTTGATCCGGCGCGCCTTGCCGGGCTGTCCGTCGCCCGGACGTGCGACCGGCGCGTAATCCGTCATGACCGTCTCGCCGCATGCTTGGCCGTAGATCGCCCAAGAGGGACCGTGATCGTGCGGGTTGCTGTCCTTGGCGCCCTGATAAACGTGGCCGAAGATGCAAAAGCCGAGCTCGGGATCTTCGTACAGCACTTTGCGCTCGGGCACGTCCTCAGTGAGATAGGTTTTGATAAAATCTTCGTCGCCCAGCACCTCCTGGACCAGCGCGCACACTTTCTTGCGTCCCTCAATTCCCGAATCCCGCTTGAGGATCGCGCCACATTCCGCCGAAAACTGTTCGAGATCCCGCTTCATAAAGAACCTCCTCAGGGCCGGTTTCAGACGTTGTCGAGCTTGGCGCCGCCCGGTGTTCCGATCATCGCCAGCACCTCGCGCCGGCTCAGCGGATCGTCGCGAAACGCCCCGAGCATGCGGCTCGTCACCATCGTAACCCCCGGTTTGTGTACACCACGGGTCGTCATGCACTGGTGTGCCGCCTCGATCACCACGGCGACCCCTTTGGGTTGCAGCACCTCGTCGAGAGTGTTGGCGATTTGCGCGGTCATCTTCTCCTGGATCTGCAGGCGTTTGGCGTAGACGTCGACGAGCCGCGCAAGCTTCGAGATGCCGACCACCCGTTTGTCCGGCAAATAGGCGACATGCACCATGCCGATGATCGGCGCGATGTGGTGCTCGCAATGCGATTCGAAGCGGATGTCCTTCAGCACCACGATCTCGTCGTAGCCGTTGGTCTCCTCAAAGGTGCGCTGCAGCAGCGCGACCGGGTCCTCTTCATACCCGCTGAAAAACTCCTGATAGGAGCGCACGATACGATCCGGGGTCCCGAGCAGCCCTTCGCGCTGCGGATCATCCCCCGCCCACCGGATCAAGGTTCGAACCGCCTCCTCGGCCTCCTCCCGGGTCGGCCGCCGCACTGCAACCGGTTGCCGGGAGCGATGCACGGGCGCAAAAACGGGAGGGGCGGCAACTTGCGACATCAATTTCTCTCTGGCTGTTAGCAGGTGCGCAGGCGGGTTGCTCCCGCCCTCGCGCTCAGTTGAGCCGGACCGGCTGATGCGGGCTGTCGAGCGAGAAGGCTGGAACCTGGACCCAGAAGCTGTCGCCGCCCGGAGTCTCCATCTGATAGCTGCCGACCATGATGCCGGACGGGGTCGGCAGCGGAGTGCCGCTGGTGTACTCGAAGCTTTCGCCGGGGCCGAGGACCGGCTGCTCACCGACAACGCCGGGGCCGCGCACTTCCTGCATCCGTCCGTGGCTGTCGGTGATCTTCCAATGGCGGTTGCGAAGTTGGACCGTTTCCTGGCCTCGATTTTCGATGCGGACATGGTAGGCCCATACGTAACGGTCTTCGGCCGGTGACGAGCGATCCTCGAGATAGAATGGCTTCACCGTGACTTTGATCGATCGGGTAGTTTCCGAGTACATGGCTATACCCTCTCTTTCCGAGCCGACGCTATCGCTGGCCGCAAGATACGGAGGCCGACCAGCACAATGTCGGTCGGGTGCCGAGGGCCGTCAAGTTCATCGCGCCGGGGCCAAGAGGTCGAGCACACGCCCGCCGATCGGCTCTCGTGAGCCCTGCACACTGATCGGCTGGATGCAGACATGGTCGGCGCCGGCATCCCAATGCTGTTGGATGCGGCTGCGGATCGCATCTTCGCCGCCCCACGCTACCATGGCATCGAGAAAGCGGTCGGAACCGCCGCCGGCAAGGTCGTCATCGTCAAATCCCTGGCGCCGCCAACCGTTGACATAGTTTTCGAGCTGCAGATAGCGAGAGAGCGTCTGCCGCGCTGCGTTGCGTGCCGTCACCCTGTCGGTCTCGAGCAGGACCCAGACCTCGGGGCACAAGAGCTTGCCCGGCCCTAGGATCACCCGTGCCAGCGCGGTGTGCTCAGGTGTCGTGTTGTAGGGGTGCGCTCCATCGGCGAGCTCACCCGAGAGGGCCATCATCCTCGGTCCTAGCGCTGCGACGACCGTCATCGGCTTTTTGGAAGGCTGTGGGGCACCGTACGGCGCTTCTCCCATCGCCTGCAGATAAGCGCGCATCGTGGCCACGGGCTTGCCGTAGGCGTGACCGCGAACACCTTCGACCGTCGGCCGATGCGATACGCCGACGCCGAGCAGAAACCGGCCGCCCGATTGCTCGGCGAGCGCGCGCTGACCGCCTGCCATCGCCATCGGATCGCGCGCATAAATGTTGGCGATCCCGGTCGCCACGATCAGCCGGTTCGTGTGCGAGAGCAACCAGGATGAAAGTAACAGGGTGTTGCGCC
>Ga0306925_10006398_pt1 | contig 10938 bp, 11 predicted proteins | sample flu12Cox44000176_FD_203755 | JGI IMG/M metagenome (GOLD analysis project Ga0306925, IMG submission 203755) | Lab enrichment of tropical soil microbial communities from Luquillo Experimental Forest, Puerto Rico - flux8day.12C.oxic.44.000.176 (v2)... | ecosystem: Environmental > Terrestrial >... | reverse complement strand
CGGAGGCTAGTCTTAGGAAATCTCGGCGCGAGCTCGTTCTGAGGTTGAGCGTCATGGTTTGCCTGCTGGCGCAAGCCGCCGGAGTTCCTCAGACCAGTTGAGCACGACGTTCAATTGCGTCCTCCCTTCCTGCGGTCCGGGACGGTCAAGGGCTTCGCCGTGCCACCGCTAGCCGAAACTCGATATAGACCCAAAGTGACGGAGGGTGTGAAGACAATTGTGTCACAAAAGTCAAAAAATGGGTCCTTGACGCCGTGTCACCCGTGTCACCGAATGCGTCGCATTAAGCACATGCCTAGCGTGAACATGCGTCAGCTTCGGGATACGCGGCGGCTGAAAGCTTGGCTGCGCGCTGGCAAAACGGTGGAGCTTCGGGAGCGCGACCGTGTGATTGCCCGCATCGTTCCGGCGGCATCGCCCCAGCAACCCCGCCAGTGGCTGGACTTCGCGGCGCGGCAGAAGGCAATCTTCGGCGATCGCATCCTCCCGGGAAGGGATCTCCTAATCGAGGATCGGGAGAGCGCCCGCTATTGAGCATCTACGCCGACACGAGTTTGATTGTTTCCCTCTACGTCCGGGACAGACACTCGGCCGAGGCCGGGGGGATGGCTTCTAAACCGGTTGTTTGGCTGACGCCGCTGCACCGTGCGGAGTTCGCCTACGCCGTCGCGCAGCACATCTTCCGGCGTCAACTGTCGCCTCATGAGTCCGAGCGAGTGTGGGCGGACTTCGACGCCAACCGCGCGGCAGGGATTTGGGCCGAGGTTGGTTTCCCGGACCTCGCGTTTGAAGTCTGCGCCCAACTGGCGCGACGCCAGGCAGGTCGCCTGGGAGTCCGAACGCTCGATACGCTGCATGTGGCTTGCGCATTTGAACTTAAGGCTACGCAGTTCTGGACTTTCGACAAGGCCCAAGCCAGGCTGGCCCAGGCCGGGGGTTGAAAATCGTCTGAGATGACACCGAATCAAATCTCCCTGAGCCCTACCAGAACTGCATCAAGTCACTGCTCGAAGCGCTGGAACAGGAGCGCGTGCGGACCGAGCGGAAGTGACGGTCTGCCCTACCCTGCTCGAAAAAACCACGGCCCACTGACGACTGACCACTGCCTTTAGACTTTGTCGGGCACAATGTACGGCGCTCGATAGCCGCGGTCGCCGTCACGCAGCAGGTGGTTCGCCTCTTCGTCGCCGACCACCTGTTCCTTCTCAGGGTCAAAGGTCAGCGTTCGGCCCAGGCGGTAGGACACGTTCGCTAAGTGGACCAGGGTACAGGAGATGTGCCCTTCCTCGATCGGCGCGTTCAGGTCTTCCTTTTTTCGGCTGCACACACAATCGATGAAGTTGGCCCAGTTGTTGCCGGAACCCTTGGCGTGGGGTCCGGGTTCCTGTTCCTCACCCAGCCACGTCTTATAGGAGTCGTAGCCGTCCATCGCCAGATATCCTTTCGAGCCATAGAAGATGTTGCCGATGGTGTTCTTGGGCTGAACCTTTCTTTCACCGGACTTGTTAACGTTGCCCAAGGCAATGGGAATCGCGCCTCCGCCAAAACCGGGAGAGCCGATGTCCGCCTCGTGATTGGTAATCCAGTGTCGCACCTCGAACTCCAGCATTTTGCGCTTGCCGTCAGGCAGATCGAACTGGAAGGCGCAGTTGAGTGTATTCGGAGTCTGCTGGTCGTCGTCGAACATGAAGTGGCCGCCGATGGCCGACGCTTTGGTGGGAAATTTCACTCCCAGTCCCCAGCGCGCCACGTCTACCTCGTGGATTCCCTGGTTGCCGATGTCCCCGTTGCCCGTGTCCCAGATCCAGTGCCAGTTGTAGTGGAAGCGGTTGGGGGTGAAAGGCTTCATGGGGGCCGGACCCGTCCATAGATCGTAGTTCACACCCGCCGGCACCGGCTCTTCCTTTGAGCGGCCAATCGTGCTCCGCCACTTGTAGCAGAGGCCGCGCGAGAGGTAGACCTCGCCGATCAGTCCATTCTGCAACTGCCGGATGCCTTCCTGAATGGCCTTGCCAGAGCGGCTATTGGTGCCATGCTGCACTATGCGATCGTATTTGTTGGCAGCCCGAACCAGTTGGCGGCCCTCCCACCAGTTGTGCGAGCACGGCTTCTCAACGTAGACGTCCTTACCCGCCTGGCACCCCCAGATCGCCATCAGCGAGTGCCAGTGATTAGGTGTAGCAATGGAGATGGCGTCGATGGACTTGTCGTCCAGGAGCTTGCGGATGTCGACGTACGTGGTGGGCTTCGGCAGGCCCATCTTTTCCATCTGCCCGAGACGCTGGTTCAAAACCTTCTCATCCACATCACACAAGGCGACAATAGCGGCCGTGTTTATCTTCGAATACTCCTCGACGTGGGAAAAACCCTGCCCGTGTAACCCGATGATCGCCACGTGCACCCGGTCGTTGGCGCCGAAGACGCGTTCAGGTTGAGTGATGAAGCTGATGCTACTCCAGGCGGCCAGACCTGCACTGGTCCTGGCTCCTGCCCTCAAGAATTCGCGGCGGCCGATTTCCGATTCTTTAGACATAATACCTCCTCTCGTTTGCAGCAATTATACCGCATGGCAGTCGAAGGCGGTCAGCCGCTTCTGGATTGCGTCACACCTTCGGCGAAACCCTATGAAAGTGAAAACGCTTTCCCACAAAGTGACCTACCTGTTCCTTCGGAGTCGCGGTGCTATTTACTGATGAGTTGTTACGGGACGTACGCTAAGTACCTGCTGCTTCAATAAATCCTGAAAGATGCCCGGTTTGGTATCCCAACTGCTATTCGTGAGTGCGGGCGAACTTTGGGGGTTCGTTACCTCAGTGTGGGATGTCCGACTGGTGACCACCGCACGAGCAAAAAGCACCCACGGGAGTTAAGATAACCATGCGTCTGAAGAAACTTGCTTTAACCTGTACTGCGGCGTTGTTCCTGGCAGTAACTGCGGCCTGGGCGGGTGACATCGACTTCGATTGCTCACTGAACCCAGCCGACGCCTGCACAGGGACCATCACGAAGTCGGGCTCAAACTTCAGCACAAGCGGCATCAATGTCTACAACGACAGCGGGCCGTACAGCTCCAAAGTTCCGTTTACGCTGGCTTTCAATACTGCAACTGGAAGCGTCAGCATCGACGGAACGGGCATTTATGCCGGGCAAGACCTTCTTGGCGACATCAACAGCTTCAGTGTAACCGCCGGCAAGTCGACCACTGACCTATCGTTTACCGCCACGTGGCCTACGTTGCCGCCGCTCGTGCAAACGTTCCTCGGCAGCAGCGCCGGAATCGACTCCGGATTTGTGATCACCTCATCGGTGGTGACGTCAACGAAACCTGGGGAGGCGGCGAGCGGGGATATACTTATCACACCCACCCCGGAACCGGGCTCACTAGCACTGTTTGGCTCCGGACTTCTGGCCATCGGCGGCGCCCTGCGTCGCAAGCTGCGCCGGAAGTAAGGCTCGAAATGCGTTCCAGGCGAGAAACTCCGCTGAGTCGGATTCACCTTGGCCAGCCGGAAGTCTCGCTGGTTTCTTGTTCTTCTGCTCGGCTAAAGCCAGCCTCTATGTAACGCCCCGTGGTTTGAACTGCCGCGGGGCGTTTCTATTTCTCGCCAGAGCGTACTTGAAGGCCTCCGAGACGTTGGGGATCTGCGAGCCCAGGTAGGTTAGCGCTGCATTGTCTGTGAAGGCCGTAAGGCCGGCTGCGCCGAGGAACAGCGGCAGCGGGTGCAGGTTTCGGATCAAAGGCGCCAGCCACCACGACTGCAATCCACCGAGCACAACCAAGCCGGCAATAGCAGTCCGCCCACCAACCGAAGACGATTTCCACCTCCCCAAGGAGGTGGAACTGGTTTGCAGCAAACGAGTCCTCACTGAAGAGCCCGGCATAGTGCTGGAACTTCTTAATGAAGAATGTATGCAGCTCTGCCAGGGCGAACAGCAGAGCCGCGAGGATCTCAATGGAGTTGGGCTTCATTCAGGTTCCATTCACAACAGGTAACTGCCGGCTTCAGAAACTGCATTAATTGGTTTACCGGGCCGGCCGTCAAGCGTATCACTGCCGAGCTCGAGCTAGCCTTGTCGCACCGCGCAGCCGTCCGTTGTATTCTGAAAAGACCATGCCCGACTCGACGCTGGAACGCGAAAGACCTGTCGCCGGCCCCAGCCTTACGATTCAGGCCGGTGAGGCTGTCATCACCTCCGCCTGGGTACCACTGCGGCAGAAACTGTTCCGTACCCTGTGGATTGCAGCAGTCGCCTCCAATGTCGGCACCTGGATGCACGAGGTCGGCGCGAGCTGGCTCATGACCCAACTGGCGCCTTCGCCCTTGACGGTGTCGCTGATTCAGACGGCGGAGGCTGTGCCGGTCTTTCTCCTGGCACTGGCTGCCGGAGCACTGGCCGATGTCGTGGACCGCCGGCGCCTGCTCATCTTCAGCCAAAGCTGGATGCTGGCTGCGGCTGCTGGACTCGGCTTTATGACCGTCCTACGCCTGACTACGCCTCATCTCCTTCTGGCCTTCACTTTCCTCCTCAGTTTCGGCGCTGCCCTGAACGGACCAGCGTGGCAGGCGATTGTCCCCGAACTGGTCCCGCGCACGGAGCTGCCGGCGGCCGTTTCGCTCAACTCCGTCGGCTTCAACGTAGCGCGAGCGGCTGGTCCCGCGCTGGGCGGGCTCGTGGTGGCCGCAGCCGGCTCGGGGGCTGTCTTCCTGCTTAATGCGGTCTCGTTCTTGGGGGTCATTGTGGTGCTATACCACTGGCACCGTACGCCGGGCAAAAGCGCACTGCCGGCGGAGCGGGTAATCGGAGCCATGCGCAGCGGGCTTCGCTACGTGATACACGCTCCGCCCATCCACTCCGTCTTGATCCGCGTATCTCTGTTTATGCTGGGTGCAAGCGCCTTGTGGAGCCTGGTGCCCCTCTTTGCCAGGCAGAACTTGGGACGGGGCGCTGCGGGCTACGGCGTCCTGCTGGGCTTTTTCGGGGCGGGCGCAGTGATCGGCGGATCCTTTCTGCCACGCGTGCAATTGGAACTTGGCAGCCAGCGGTTACTGGGCGCAGCCACCATCCTCTTTGCGAGCGGCCTAGCGCTGATGGCGCTGTGGCGCCGCTTCCCCGTGGGCTGCGCAGCGATGTTCGCCGCCGGGTTCGCCTGGACCAGCGAACTTTCCACTTTTAATACCAGCATTCAACTCAACACCCCGGCTTGGGTGCGTGGCCGTGCCCTCGCGGTCTATCAACTCGCCTATTTCGCAGGGCTGGGCGCGTACAGTGCGCTGTGGGGTACCGTAGCATCGCATGTGGGTGTCGCTCGCGCGCTACTCCTCGCCGCCCTGACGCTCGGCCTAAGCCTTGCGGTGGCGGCTCGTTTCCAGGTGGGCTTGGGCGAAGGGCTCGACCTCGCACCCTCGTCTCGACCCGGGCCAGTGGTAACGAACGAGCCGGACGTGGAGCGCGGGCCCGTGCTGGTTACGGTCGAGTATCGGATAGATCCGCGGCGCGCCCCAGAGTTCACCGTAGCCATGCTCGAGCTCGGTCGCGTACGCCGGCGGGACGGCGCCATGCGCTGGGGACTCTTCGAGGACGTCGCGGCGGCGGGTCGTTACCTGGAGACTTTCGTAGTCGAGTCCTGGGCGGAGCACCTCCGCCAGCACGAGCGATCCACCGTAGCAGACCGCCAAATCTGGGAAAGAGTACGCTCCTTTCACCTCAATGAAAGCCCTCCCGCCGTCTCGCACCTGTTGTACGCCTACCATGAAGAGCATTAACCGTCACGGTTTGTTTCCAATAGGGCGCGTTCTAGTTAGGTCGGCATCGTGGCCCGACCAATGCGCCTCATGCATAAAAACATCTTATGCGCGCGATAAGGAAAGTTTTCTTGCAACCCTTGGTCGAGGTCTATAGTCTAATGTAACGATGACAGGGTACGTCCAACGCGGCATGAATATCTGTTGTTGTTGTCAGCGCATGCCGACGTGTGGAGGAGAGACGTAAGCTAAGAGAAAACGACCTGATCCCAACCCACTGTCGGTCAAAAGAACCGACAGTGGGTTTTTTGTTTTTGGAGCGCTTATGTTGACCGCCGAGGTGGACTCAAGGCACACACGAGAAGCAATCGAAGAGGAAATCCGCATCTTCGAAGAGCGTAGCCTGAAACTTCGTCGAGGTGAGATCACCGACGATCAGTTCCGACCTTTTCGCTTGAAGCACGGCATTTACGGACAGCGTCAACCGGGTTTCCAGATGGTGCGCGTGAAGGTTCCTTCCGGCGTGCTGAGTGCGGAGCAACTTCGCGTTCTCGCCCGCATTGCCGATGACTACTCAACCGCGCGGGGCCATGTGACCACACGTGAGAACTGCCAGTTCCATTTCGTGAAGCTGGAGAACGTTCCCACCATCATGCGATTGCTGGCCGATGCCGGCCTGACCACGCGTGAAGCCTGCGGCAATACGGTGCGCAACGTGACTTCCTGCCCGCTCGCTGGTATATGTCCCACGGAGGCGTTCGACGTCACTCCACACGCTCTAGGCACCACACGCTTCTTCCTCCGTCATCCCGAGTTCCATGACCTGCCCCGCAAGTTCAAGATTGCCTTCTCCGGCTGCGAAGAGGATGGCAACTGCGCCGTAGCGGGAATCCACGATGTCGGGCTTATCGCTCGCACCCGCGGTTGGAACGGCAGGGGCCGTCGCGGCTTCAAGGTGTTGGTGGGGGGAGGCCTCGGTAGTCTGCCCACAGAAGCCGCAACGCTCACCGAATTCCTGCCGGAGGAGGAGCTGATTCCGACGGTTGAAGCCATCCTGCGAGTCTTTAGTGAGTACGGAAACCGCAAGAATAAGTACAAGGCGCGAATGAAATTCGTGCTACGGGAAAAGGGGATTGAAGAATTCCGCCGGCTGGTAGCGGAGAAGCGCAAGCAGATAACAACGCCTGCCGAGACCTTCTTTCTCCCCACTCCGGTTCGGGCGCCCCTGGTGACGCTTGACACCTTCCAGTCCGGTGGCGGAGCGTCGGCGGAATACCAACGCTGGGCGCAGCACAATCTTCAGCCTCAGCGCCAGCCGGGCTATGGTGTGGTCTGGATCAAGTTGCCGGCGGGTACTGTTTTCAGCCATCAGCTCCGCGGTCTGGCCAACCTGCTCCAATCGAACGGTCTCAGTGCCGTGCGCATCTCCGTCTCTCAGGACCTCGTCATTCCGTGGACCCCGATCCCCAAGGCCAGGGCAGTTTTCCGGGACCTTTCGGCACTCGATCTGGCAACCCCTGGGGCGCGTACCATTGCTGACGTCACGGGTTGTCCTGGGGCCACCACTTGCAACCTTGGCATCACGCGGTCGTTGACGTTAGCGGATGTGCTAGCCAAAGAATTCGAAGACGAGACCGATCCTGAGGTGCTGAAGGTCCGCATCAAGATTAGCGGCTGCCCCAATTCATGCGGGCAGCATCACATCGCCGACATCGGACTTTACGGTAACGCCCGCAAGATTGGTGAGCGGCAGGCGCCCTACTATCAACTCATGCTGGGCGGGGAAGTCTCGGCGAATGGTGTGCGCTTTGCGCGCCAGGTCGTTCCGGTAGCCGCAAAGCGCATCCCTGAAGCGTTGCGCGCGCTCCTGCAGTTCTACCGGCAGGACCGCGATCCTTACGAGTCCTTCCGGAGTTGGGTGCAGCGGATCTCGGACGAGGCAGTAACTCGTTGCCTTGCACCCTTCATCGATACCTCAACCGAAGTGGGAGATCTCTTCATCGACTGGGGCGACCGGGAGACCTATTCGTTGAAGCTCGGTCGGGGTGAGTGCGCCACCTAATGTGGTCCCTCGCCCGTGGTTCTTGGTCCTTGGCAGAGACATAAGCACTGACTACAAGGGGCAAAGGACCCGGGACGCAGGACGAAGGACAAAAGAAATGAGTCTGTTTCCGGTGTTTCTGAAGCTGACTGGCCGCGCCTGTCTGGTGGTGGGCGCCGGCTCCGTGGGAGAAGGTAAGATCCGCTCCTTGCTTCCCACGGGCGCCAGTCTTCGCGTGGTCGCGCATCACGCCACTCCGGTGGTGGTGAAGTGGGCGGAATCGGGCCGCATCGTCTGGGCGGCGCGCGGCTTCACTCCAGTGGATTTGGAAGGCGTGTTCCTGGTTATTGCGGCCACGTCGTCAGTCGAGGTTAACGACCTTGTTTTCCACGAGGCGCAGCAGCGTGGTGTGCTTTGCAACGTGGTGGATGACCCCGTGCGCTGCGATTTCTATTATCCAGCCGTGGTTCGACGAGGAAGCTTGCAGATTGCGATCTCCACCGGAGGGCGAAGTCCGGCTCTCGCCCAGCGGTTGAGGCTTCAACTGGAGAACCAGTTTGGCCCTGAGTACGCTGTCTGGGTTGAGCATCTGGGCGAGGAAAGGAAACAGCTGCTTGCCCAGGAGATGGATCACGATCATCGACGGTCCCTGCTGCACACGCAAGCGGGGCGGGCGGCGTTCGAACGTTTTGTGTGCGAGCTGCGACTGGAAACGCGCAGGGAGGACTTGCTGTGATGGGCAAGGTTTACCTGATCGGGGCAGGGCCCGGCGATCCGGAGCTATTGACCCGCAAGGCGTGGCGGCTATTACAGGCCGCCGACGTTATCCTCCATGATGATCTGGTCTCGCCGGACATCCTGGCGTTGGCTCCCCTTTACGCACAGGTGTTCAACGTAGGCAAACGTTGCGGACAAAAGCGCATCACTCAACGAGAAATCAACTTCCTGATGGTGTCTTCTGCGCAATCCGGGCTCGCCGTGGTGCGTCTCAAGAGTGGCGATCCTCACGTATTCGCCCGCTTGGGCGAGGAAACCGAAGCCCTCCGGTCGGCGGGAATCGACTTCGAGATTGTCCCCGGCGTCACCGCTGCTTGTGCCGCCGCTGCCTCTGCAGGTATTCCTCTGACTGACCGCCGGTTGGCGTCTGACCTGATCTTCCTCACCGGCCGCCGGGCGTCCGATAGGTCGCCGGGGCAAGGGTGGGGGAGATTGTCAGCCCGTGCTACCGTAGTGGTCTACATGCCTGGCAACTACCAGGAGCTTACCGAGCAACTTTGCCAGGCCGGGTTAGGTCCCGACACGCCGTGTTTGATTGTCGCCTCGGCCTCATGCCCTGAGCAGCAACGGCATTTAACAACGATTGAGCATCTCTCGCAAACATCGTTGAGGCTTGCACCCTCGGTGCTGATCATAGGTGCTGTGGCCGCTCTCGCAAGGCGTCCGTCGGAGGAGCTTGAAGAGGAAACGTGTGGGGCTTTGGCCTGTGCGGGCGACAATTCGTGAAAGGACTTGTGCAACACCTTGCGCTCTGTATGTCTGAATAAATTTTGAGCAGGCTGCTCAACTCTGAGGTATTCTATGCCCATTAGCGCTGTCGAAATCGTTCCACAAGCCGAGAGACTGGCTGAGTCCTCTCCCCAGGAAGTCCTGGCTTTTGCCATCGAGGCCTACTCTCCCAACATCGCCGTGTCTTTCAGCGGGGCTGAGGATGTGGTCCTGATCGATATGGCTGTCAAGTTGAACGAACGAGTCCGAGTCTTCACCCTCGATACGGGGCGGCTGCACGCGGAAACGTATCAATTCCTCGAACAGGTACGCGAACGTTACCAAGTTGACCTTGAGGTACTATTTCCGCGTCCTGCTGCCGTAGAGCGCCTGGTGAGAGAGAAAGGTTTCTTTAGTTTCTATCGCGATGGGCATGCCGAATGCTGCCGGGTTCGCAAGGTCGAGCCGCTCGAGCGGGTGCTCGCTCCCCTGGAAGCTTGGGTCACAGGGCAGCGTCGTGACCAGAGTCCCGGGACTCGAGCTCACGTGCCAGTCGTTCAGCTGGACCCGGCGTTCAGTCGCCCGGACCGGCCTCTAATCAAGTTTAACCCCCTGGCTAACTGGACGTCGCGTCAGGTCTGGGCATACATCACTGATAACGGTGTCCCTTACAATCCCCTGCACGAGCGAGGCTACCTTTCCATTGGTTGCGAGCCCTGCACGCGGCCGGTAAGCCCCGGCCAGCACGAACGCGAGGGGCGTTGGTGGTGGGAGGAGGCAACCAAGAAGGAATGCGGCCTTCATACGGGAGCGTTGCCGCCACACGCCCGCACCTAAACCTTAAATGTCTCTTCTTGCCTCGCGGAAAGCCGATATGAAGTCCCCCTTTTTCGCTCCGCTTGACTCTCCGCGCGGTTCAAAACGAATAGCCAATCGAGACCCGGTCGCTTCCGCCAGGCGCTCCAGCGTCCGCATCGACGGGTGCCAGCGCCCGCTTTCGAGGCGGGCGACAACAACCGGCGTCGTACCCATCTTCCGGGCCAGCTCCTCTTGCGTAAGTCCGGCACGGTTCCGCACATCCATCATGACTGAAGCCAGGACAAACTCTTCCTCAAGCGCCTCATATGCCTTCCGGTACCCGGGTTTAGTCATCCACTTATTGTGCAGGTCAGATATGCGTGCCATTGCCCCTGCGCCTCCGTCGCAGAAACGTTCCGCGTCAGGTAAAGCCACGTCAGTCTGGCGCTCTCTTCGCGAATAGTCGCACGATCACCACGCGCTCGGGTGCGGCGGTGACATAAGGCGCCCGCGAAATTCCGCTGCGGCCTTTCAGCCGGATCTCCCACAGACGCCCTGCCACATGTTTGACATGCGGCTCGCCTACATGATCCGGACCCTTTTCCTCAATCAGTTTTGCAATGTGCGCGAGCCTCGCCCGCATGTCTTCAGGCAAGGCCTCGATCTTCGCGTCAACGCTTTCATTCAGGGTTTCGACCGTCCAGCCCATAGCTAAAAACATACCGAAAACGGTATGATTTAGGAAGGCCCTACTCCAGCGTCGGTTCAACTGTAAGATAGCACTCGCAAGAAGCTGGCCTGAAGCCTTTGGCCATCGATTGCTCGGCGAGCCGGGCGGGCCGCCAGAAATCGTTGTTGACAAATGGCGAA
>Ga0306925_10006393_pt1 | contig 10939 bp, 6 predicted proteins | sample flu12Cox44000176_FD_203755 | JGI IMG/M metagenome (GOLD analysis project Ga0306925, IMG submission 203755) | Lab enrichment of tropical soil microbial communities from Luquillo Experimental Forest, Puerto Rico - flux8day.12C.oxic.44.000.176 (v2)... | ecosystem: Environmental > Terrestrial > Soil... | reverse complement strand
GCACGAGCCCGGAGTCGATGTCGTGCTGTTCGGAACCGGCGATCCCGAGCACCTGCGCACCAACATCGCCTCGCTGCTCGCTCCGCCATTGCCGGAAATGGACCGCGCCCGCCTCGCGAGCCTCTTTGGCCATTTGGTCGGGGTCGGGTTGGATGCGCCGCATCTGGCGCGCAGCACCCGCGCCTGATGTCCCGGATGTAGCAGGAGGGGCAATGGAATACGTGACACTAGGGCGGACCGGGGTCAGGGTCAGCGTCGCGGGGCTCGGCTGCGGCGGGTTCAGCCGGCTCGGGCTCGGCACCGGCAAGAGCAACGCCGAAGCCGTCGCCCTCGTGCGTCAGGCCTTGGACATGGGCGTCAATCTGCTCGATACCGCCGCTGCCTACGGCACCGAAGCGATCGTTGGCGAGGCGATCAAGCATATCCGGCGCGAGGATGTCGTGATCGCCACCAAGGCCTGGATCCCGCACAGCGAGGGTCGGCGGGCTGCCGAGCGCGCGGTCGCGAGTCTCGACAATTCGCTGCGCCGGCTCGACACCGACCATGTCGACATCTTCCAATTGCACGGGGTGATGCCCGAGGCGTACGAGCAGGCACGCGAGGTCATCGTGCCCGCACTTTTGAAGGAGCAGGCCAAAGGCAAGCTCCTTCATCTCGGCGTCACCGAGGCTGCCTCCGAGGATCCCGAGCACGACATGCTGCAGCGCGCCGTCGAGGACGACGCATGGGACGTGGTGATGGTCGCGTTCCACATGATGCACCAGAACGCCAGGGCCAAAGTCTTCCCGCGGGCAATCGCCAACCGTGTCGGCACCCTCCTGATGTTCGCGGTGCGCAATATCTTCTCGCGGCCCGATCGCCTCGCTTCGGCGCTGCGCGAGCTGACCCGGCGCCGCGAGTTGCCGCGCTGGCTCGCCGATGCGCCGAACCCGCTCGGCTTTCTGCTGCACGAAGCGGGTGCCAGCAATATCACCGAGGCGGCCTACCGCTTTGCGCGCCACGAGCCCGGGGTCGACGTCGTGCTGTTCGGTACTGGCGACCCCGACCATCTGCGGGCCAACATCAACGCACTGCTGGCGCCGCCATTGCCGCTCGCCGACCGGCTGACCCTGACCAAGCTGTTCGGGCGTCTGAGCGGGGTCGGGCTCGACCCGCCCTACAATATGCCCGGCATCGGCTCCGCCTGATTCCCGGTTGCGCGGGAATAACCGAGTAAAAAATCCGATCCGGCGTGAAAACCGCTCGGCCGAACCTCAACAAACCTCATCATTTCAACTAGTTCCGACCGCGTTCCCGGTTCCGTCGAAGCGGGAATCGAGGTCCCTCCCAAACCGCGAAACAAACCGCCTAACCGGGAAATAACCGGGAATCGTCCGGGTTCTCGTATTTGTCATATTGACAAGAAATTGCGTATATGGTAAGCAACGGATCGCAGCGCAAGGGACATTTCCGAGATGGATTACGAGGTCGGTTACGGCAAGCCGCCGCGGCACACCCGCTTCAAGAAAGGTGAGGCTTCGGCCAACCCGCGCGGGCGACCGCGGAAAAACCTGGCGGCGTCGCTGATCGAGGGGTTGAACAAGAGGGTGGTGGTCACCGAGAACGGCCGCCGTCGCAAGATCGCCGTGCGCGAGGCGATCACCTCGCAGCTGATCAACAAATCCGCAACGGCCGATCTGCGCGCCATCAAAATGCTGCTCGACCTGATCAAGGATGCCGAGAGGCAGGCCGGCGCGACAACGGCATCCGAGCCCGCCCCGCGCTTTACCGCGGCGGACGAGGAGGTCGTTGAACAGCTGATCGAGCGGCTGCGCCACCAGATCTTGTCGGAGATCGCGGCCACCGCAACGAACGCGTAACAAACATGAGCCACGGCGATACCTGAAAGTCTCTTTCGTCATGGCCGGGCTCGACCGGATCGATTCCGGGCATGACAAACACCACAGAGACGCGGAAAGCATGGAGAAGATGCCTGTATTACCGAGCATCTACTGATCGTATTTCAGAACGCAATTAAGACGACCCGACTACTAAAGGCTCTCCGTGAACTCCGTGTCTCTGTGGTGAAACTTTAATGAACGAGGCGGTGACCCAGGAGGGGTATGACTGGCTGCTGCGGCGCGATTTCGCCAGCTTTGCGCGGCGTGCTTTTTGCGAGCTTAACCCGCAGACTCGATTTTTGTTCGGCTGGCATTTCGAGATCATCGCCGCGAAATTGGCTGCACTGTTCGAACGTAGGATCCGCCGGCTGATCATCAACCTGCCGCCACGTCATCTGAAATCGCACTTGGCGTCGGTCTCCTTCCCGGCCTGGTGTCTGGGCCGTAATCCAAGCGCTCAGATCCTCTGCGTCAGCTATGCGCAGGAGCTTGCCGACAAATTGTCGCGCGACTGCCGGCGCGTCGTCGCGAGCGACTGGTACCGGCATATCTTCCCGACCCGCTTGTCCCCGCAACGGCAGGCGGTGCCCGAATTCGAGACGACGGCGCAGGGATGCCGCATCGCGACCTCGGTCGGCGGCGTGTTGACCGGGCGGGGTGCCGACATCATCATCATCGACGATCCATTGAAACCCGAAGAGGCATTGTCGGAAGCTCACCGGCAGGGCGCCAACGAATGGTTTGACCACACGCTCTACAGCCGCCTCAACGATAAGCAGCAAGGTGCCATCGTGCTGATCATGCACCGGCTGCACGAGGACGATTTGGTCGGCCATGTGCTGGCGCAGGAGGACTGGGAGATCGTCCGCCTCCCGGCGATCGCCGAGGAGGACGAGACGATCGTCGTCGACAGCTTGTTGGGGCGGCGCTGCTTTGAGCGCCGGCGCGGCGAGACATTGCATCCCGCGCGCGAGCCGCTGCCGATGCTCGAGCAGATCCGCCGGATGATCGGCGAATACAATTTCGCCGGCCAGTACCAGCAGATGCCGTCCCCATTGGGCGGCGGCCTCGTCAAGGCGGCTTGGTTCAGGCACTACGCAGCCGATGAGACGCCGCAGTTCGAGCGCATCGTGCAGAGCTGGGACACCGCCAGCAAGGCGACCGAGCTCAGCGACTTTAGCGTCTGCACCAGTTGGGGGGTCCAGGGCAAGAACCTCTATCTGCTCGATGTATTGCGGCGGCGCATGGAGTACCCGGAGCTGAAGCGCGCCGTGCGCGCGCAATACGAACGGTTTCGTCCCAGTGTCGTGCTGGTCGAGGACAAGGCATCGGGGACCCAGCTGATCCAGGAGCTGATCGCCGACGGCTTGCACGCCGTGACCCGCTACCAGCCGCAATCGGACAAGATCATGCGCATGCACGCGCAGACCGCAATGATCGAGAACGGCTTCGTCCATCTGCCCGACGCGACACCGTGGCTCGCCCAATATCTGCACGAGATGACGACCTTCCCCAATGGCCGGCATGACGATCAAGTCGACGCGACCGCGCAGCTGCTCGACTGGTTCAAGCGCGGCAGCGGCCCCAGCACCAACGCTGGGATCTTCGAACTTTACCGGATCCGGGCCGAGGAGGCGCGCGGGCAGCAGGCCCGCCGCGAGCAACGGGTGCGGCTGCGCGTTCCTCAAGGCATCGGTCAGGTGAACCTGCTGCACCTCAATGTCGCCGCCGACGGCACTTGCGAGATGCTGGAGAGCGAAGCCGAGTCTTTCCTGCGCGCGGGGTGGGAAAAGGTCGACCTGGCGAGCCCTGAGCGCAAAAGCACCGCTGTCGTTCCGGGAAGGCCCTTCGGGGCCGGGCTTGGAACCCGTTAACACCATGATCGAGAATGGCTATGCGGCCCACGCAGAGGACGTTGCTCACTCCTCCGGCACCCCGGCCCGGCGCAGGCCGGCGAAAAAGGTGTCCTCGGCTAGGGTATGCAACTTCGCCCCCAATGCGGCACTGCGTTTGAAACCGGTGATCGTCGCATAGCGGCTGTCCGCGCTCAGCCGGCCCGCCTCGACGAGCTCGGCGGCGGCACCCTCGCCATTGCCCGCCAGCGCATAGGCGGATGCAAGCCAGGCGCGCGGCCCTGCCAGCCGCGGATTGGCACTGCGCGCCTTTTCGAGCCACGAGATCGCGTCGTCGATGCGCGCTTTTAGCAAATGGACCATGCCGATCCGCCAATACCAATTGGGCAGGCGAGGGTCACGTGGGCTGAGGCGGATCGCCTGCTCCTGCGCCGGGATCGCCTCATCGATCGCACCGGCGAGAAACTTGCACTGGCCGAGGCCGGCGACGGCGACCACGCAATTGCGATCCAACGCGACCGCTGTTTCGTATTCGGGTATGGCCGCGTCGAAACGGCCCTGTGCGCGCAGCACCTGTCCCTTGGCGAGGTGCGTGACGGGATCCCTCGGCGAGGTCGCCAGCACGTCTGAAATCAGCGCTTCCGCGCGCTCGAGATCGGCTGTCGGCGTGTCGGTCATCTGCTCGAGCACACGGGAGCTCAGCGTCTGCGCCAACAATGCCCTCGCTTGGATCGAGCCGGGGTCGAGCGCCAGCGCCGACTCACACAAGCTGATTGCCTCGGCAAAACACTCGCGCGTCGAATCCCGGTTGTAGGCGGCGCGGGCGCGCAGGATGTACTCGAACGCGTCTGGGTTCTCGCTGGGGCGCGCCGCTTCCAGCTTCACCAGTTCGAGGTCGAGCGCGATTGCGATGCGGCCGGTCACCTCGTCCTGCAGCCATAGCAGGTCCTGGGCGAGAAGATCAAAGCGCTCGGCCCAGATATGGGCATCGGTTTCGGCGTCGATCAGCTGCGCGTTGCAGCGGATGCGATCGCCGGAGCACCGGATGCTGCCCTCCAGCACATAGCGTACATTCAGCTCGCGGCCGATCTGCCGGACCTCAATCGGCTTGTCGCGGTAGGTGAACGCGGTCGTACGCGAGATCACGACCATGCCGGCGATTCGCGACAGATCGGTGGTCAGATCCTCAGTGATGCCGTCTGCGAGGTATTGCTGCTCAGGGTCGTTGCTCAGGTTGGCAAAGGGGAGCACCACGATCGAGAGTCGAGGTACTTTGGCAGAGTGCGGGATGGGTGTGGTGAGAGCGCTGCTCGACCCCGGGCGACCAGCCGCGGCTTCGGGTCGCAACGCGTACACCCGCAGCGGCCGCCTGATGTTCTTGACGTTCTGGTCTCCCTTGCTCTCGAACGGGTAAGGGAGCCTGTCTTGGATTTGCTCTCGGACAACTCGGGATATGCAGATGCCGCCCGGCTCCGCCAGTGCCTCCAGCCGCGCGGCAATGTTGACGCCATCGCCATAGATGTCGTTGTCCTCGACAATCACGTCACCGAGGTTGATGCCCATCCGAAAGGTGATGTGCTCGTCCTCGGGCTTCTCCCGGTTCCGGTCGACCATGCCGCGTTGGACCTCGACCGCGCACCGTACCGCGTCGACGACGCTGGCAAACTCCGTCAGAAACCCGTCGCCGGTTTTCTTGACGATCCGGCCATGATGCTCGGCAATCTTGGGATCAACCAGCTCGCGGAAATGCGCCATGAGGCGTTCGTGCGTGCCCTCCTCATCGGCGCCCATCAGGCGCGAATAGCCCGCCACATCTGCGGCAAGGATCGCGGCAAGACGGCGGTTCGAGGCCATGGCGAGGGCAGGCCCTGCTCAAAGGTCAAAGAAGTTATAGCATAACTCGCGCTGCACTATAGGGCGCGGCCGAACAGGTCGGCGAGAAGATGAACCAGCCGATGTCGCATGGCACAAGACAGCCATAACGTACCGACAGGAGCGGAAACTTCGGTGACAGCGGCCGGCACATCTCCTGCGACCCATCGAGCCACTCATTCCTGCGCGAGATCCCGCAATGCTGGCTCACCGGCCATGCCGCCGCACGCGGTGTACGAAGGCCGAGACCGGATGACCCCCAGCAAGTTCCGCCGACTTCGCCCGCCTGCCGCCGTGCCGGTGCGAGGATTTCCAAAACCGGCAAGCCGAAGTTCAAATACGGCATGAGGGATAAGCGCCCGACGCGATAGCTTCTCTGTCTCCGCGATTGGGAGCGAAGCCGAGATGCCGTCCACGAACCGTATCCGTCCGAGTTGCGCCGTTATCGCCGCCGCGATGTTGGCGGGCTGCGGCGACCTCGAGCGCGCCGTCGGTGTTCCCACCCACTACGTGAGTCACCAGATGTGCTCGGCGGTGTTTGTCGGCGGGCTCGATCCCGACATGTTCTATCGCGAAGCGGTCGAGTCAGTGATAGCACCTGCCGGGCTGCTGATGGATTACCGCATCGACCGCACCAAGAAGGAGGTGACAGCCGACCTCGCTGGCCTCGTCACCAGCCGGTCTGTCTTCCTTGGCGCCGAGGGCTGCCGAGTCACGCACGAGGGCGCCGTAGCGGCTCCGATCGACAATGACCCATCGATGGCAGCGAAGCACGCCGCCAAGCCGTTGCCCGTCGATCCCGCCAACCCCGCCCTCGAAACCGCACTCGACCGCGAGTTCGCCGAGCCCGAAAGCGGCCCGCACCGCTGGACCAAGTCGGTGGTGATCCTGCACGACGGCCACATCGTCGCCGAACGCTACGCGCCGGGGTATGGCCCTGAGATGCCGCAGATCGGCTGGTCAATGACCAAATCGGTCACCAACGGGCTGATCGGCATCCTCGTGCGGCAGAAAAAGCTCGCAGTCGAGGCACCGGCGCCGATTGCGGCCTGGCGCGATCCCAAGGATCCGCGACACGCGATCACCATCGATAATCTGCTGCGCATGAACAGCGGCATCGAGTTCGGTCAGTCGCTCTATGCCGATTGGCGCAGTGCCTTTGATCCGTCAGCGCAGATGCAATTCGATATGGCCGACGAGGCGGCCTTTGCCGAGACGGCCGAACTTGGTGCTGCGCCGGGGACGCGCTGGAACTACACCAACGGCAACACGATGCTGCTGGCGCGCATGATCCGTGACCAGGCCGGTGGCAACGCCGCGTCGGGCTTACGCTTTGCCCATCGTGAGCTGTTCGACAAGCTCGGCATGGAGCATGTCACGCTCGAATTCGACGGCGCCGGCACGCCGATCGGGTCGAGCCATATGTGGGCCTCGGCGCGCGACTGGGCGCGGTTTGGTCAGCTCTACCTCGACGACGGGGTCGTCGGCGGCGAGCGCATATTGCCCGAGGGCTGGGTCGGCTATTCGGCGCGGCTCACCCCCGGCAGCGAAGCCTATGGCTACGGCGCCGGCTTCTGGACCAATCGCGGCACGAACGGCGGGGCGGCCAAGCGCATCGGGCTCGGCATGCCGCCCGACTCGTTTATGGCGCGCGGCACCCAGGGGCAATACGTCGTCATCGTACCCTCGGCGCGACTGGTGGTGGTGCGGCTAGGCATGGCGCACGACCGCTACGAGGATATCGACGGGGTCGCCCGCCTAGTTGCGGATGCGATTGCCGCCGAGGCAAAATAGGTCGCCGTGGGTTTCCTCTTGTTCAATTGGCCTCGATCCCGCGCGCTCGACGAAGCCACCCCGTCGGCCGCTTCGCCTCATCGGCCATGACCTCTCATTGTGCGATCTCGAAACGCCCAACTTTGCCCCACCCGGGACATCACGCCCAAGCAATTCGGGTGCCGTTTCCTGACTCACCATCGGGGATGCGCTGCATCCCATCTCGCTAGATATAGTCTCCCGTATCGTCAAGTAACCGACCAACCGGCTACGGTAATTCGTCAGGCCTGATGCACCCACGAAACGCGGGATAGATTGCCCCCGCCTGTGTTTCTCTCGATGAGCGCAGCGAGCATTTTGCAAGGACTTCGCGGCGGTTTCCGTAATGGGGCTTATGCGGCAAACGTCGGCTTCCATGCACGCCGACGAGCTACAAGATGTAGAGGCGCGCTTGCTCTGAGCGTGTCGATCAACGGGCAGCCGGGCACCTCGCCCGCGTCGCACCGGCGCACGGTCTCGGACAGCACGCGCTCCATTGCCCGGAGGTCAGCGATCTTAGCCCGCAAGTGGCCAAGGTACGGGTCGGTTGCGTGCCCGCCGGTTCAACAAGAACGCGAGGCGCGTCCCTAGTCGCAAGGTCTGATATTTAAGCGACGGCGTATTGTGGAACGCAGTCGGCGGGCGCAACATAGCGGCCTCGGCCGTTCGAAGCGTAAATAAGGTGGGACTGTTGACGGAGTAAAAGATGATTAAGCCCAAACCACGGGAGAAGTTCGAGTCGCGTCTGCCGCAAGCTGGCATCAACCGTCGCCGCCTACTCTGTTCTACTTCGCGGCTCGCAGCGTCTGCGTTTTCTTCAACCGCCTCGCACCGGGCAGCAGCTGCAGCGGCTTCCGATGGCAGCGTCTTGCCTCGGCCGGAGCCTCCGTTCGGCGGAAAGATCGGGCGCACGGTCAAGGACTCTGCGCCCGACTTCCCCAAGGCCTACGAAGCGCCGGCCGGCTCGCCGAACATCCTCCTGATCTTGACCGACGACGTCGGCTTCGGTGCCAGCAGCACCTTCGGCGGGCCGATCCAGACACCCAATTTCCAGCGCATCGCCGACACTGGTCTTCGCTACAACACGTACCACACCACCGCGCTCTGCTCACCGACCCGAGCGGCCTTGATTACGGGCAGGAACCATCATTCGGTCGCCAGCGGAAATATCACTGAATTCGCGACCGGCTATCCCGGGTACAACACGCTGGTGCCGAAGAGCGCCGGCGCCGTCGGCTTAGTTCTCAGGGAGAATGGCTACAACACGTCGTGGTTCGGCAAGATGCACAACGTGCCCGACTGGATGTCGAGCCAGGCGGGCCCATTCGATTTGTGGCCCAACGCTCTCGGCTTCGAACACTTTTATGGGTTTCTTGGCGGCGACTGCGACCAATGGCACCCGGCGCTCTATGAAAATACGACGCCGATTGAGCCTTACCTCGGCGATCCGAACTACATTTTGGATCGCGATCTCGCTGACAAGGCAATCGGCTGGATGCGAATGCAGCATGCGCTCGCGCCGCAAAAGCCGTGGTTGCTGTACTACTGTACCGGGACCGCACATGCGCCCAAGGATTGGATCGCCAAGTACAAGGGCCAATTCGATCAGGGCTGGGACAAGGTGCGCGAGGAAACCCTCGCGCGGCAGATCAAGCTCGGCGTCGTGCCGCCCAGCACCCAGCTGACCAAGCGGCCGGAGCAGTTACCGGCGTGGGATTCATTGTCGGACGATCAACGACGTCTCTACGCCAGAATGATGGAAGTGTATGCGGGGGCGCTCTCACACGCCGACCACAACATCGGCCGCGTGCTCGACGCCCTGGAGGAATCCGGGCAAAGGGACAACACGCTGATCATTTTCATGATGGGCGACAACGGCGCCAGCGCGGAGGGCACGTTGCAGGGCACGACCAACGAAGTGGCGACTGCCCAGGGGCACACGGAGAGCATCCCCTTCTTGCTGTCGATGATCGACGAACTTGGGGGGCCGAAGACCTATAACCATTATCCGGTCGGTTGGGCGCACGCGATGGACGCGCCGATGCAATGGACGAAGCAGGTGGCCTCGCATTCGGCGGCACCCGCAACGGCATGGCGGTCTCGTGGCCGGCGCGCATCAAGGACAAAGGTGGCCTGCGATCGCAGTTCTGTCATGTGATCGACATCGTGCCGACGATCTACGAGGCGGCGAACATCACACCACCGGAGATGCTGGACGGCGAGCACGAGATTGCTCAAGAGGGGCGAGAGCGGTTGAAGCAGAAGCCGATCGGGGGGGTGAGCTTCGTCTACACCTTCGATGACGCCAAAGCGCCGACCCGCCATTCGGTCCAATATTTTGAGATTGTCGGGAACCGGGCCATCTACAAGGACGGCTGGATGGCGAGCACGACGCCGCTTCGGCTTCCTTGGGTGACGATCGGATTCGAGCCCAACCCCGACGACTTCAAATGGGAGCTCTACAACATCAACGAGGATTTCAGCCAGGCGAACAACCTGGTCGACAAGCATCCCGAAAAGCTCAAGGAGCTCCAGGACGCCTTCGACGTCGAGGCGAGAAAGTACAACGTCTATCCGCTCGATTCGAGTTTCGGGTCGCGCGCCGATCCCGCAATCCGCCCGAGCCTGACCCGGGGTCGGAGCGAGTTCACCTACTTCCCCGGCATGATCCGCATTCCGGAGGGATCCGCGCCGGACTTCAAGAACAAGTCCTGGACCGCCGCCGCCGAGGTGACCATCCCGGAGGGCGGCGCGAATGGCGTGTTGGCGACAATGGGCGGCCGCTTCGGCGGCTGGGCGCTACTGATGCAGGACGGCAAGCCCGAATTCGCCTATGCGTTGTCAAATCAGCCGGATCACAAATTCCGGGCCGCATCCAGCGTGCCTCTCGCGCCAGGCAATCACATAATCCGAGTCAAATTCGTCTACGACGGCGGCGGCATTGGAAAGGGCGCCGTGGCGAACCTGCTTGTCGACGAAAAGGAGGTGGCGCAAGCCCGGATTCCGCAGACCGTTGGGATTCGCTTCTCTCTCGACGAGACGTTCGACGTCGGGCAGGACACGGGAACGCCGGTGCTCGAGTCCTATGACGACAAGATGCCGTTCAAGTTCACCGGCGAACTCAAGAAAATCGTAGTGGTCCTTGAACCGCAGAAGCTGAGCGAAGAGGAGCAGCAGCGGCTGCATGAGCAGCTGGCCAAGGCGATGATGGCCGTTCACTAACTATCGCATCCGGCCCGCTCGACGGAACAGGGAATGCCGAGTTGAATATGTGCGGCGGCTGCGCCCACCGTGAGGCTCGCCGGCAGATCAGCCTGAACCGGCTGCTGATGCAGCGCGGCGGATAACTTGATAGGTCTGGTCTGACCTGACGGAAGCGATCCGGGACTATGTGCTGTCCGGGAAGCCCTAAGCCGGCCAAGCCGGAACCAAACAGGGATTTCGAACGCACTCCACCCTCGGCCGTACGGGCTATTTTTGGATGATCTGCCGATTCACATCCGCCCGAATCTTCCCGCAGCG
>Ga0306925_10006391_pt1 | contig 10940 bp, 7 predicted proteins | sample flu12Cox44000176_FD_203755 | JGI IMG/M metagenome (GOLD analysis project Ga0306925, IMG submission 203755) | Lab enrichment of tropical soil microbial communities from Luquillo Experimental Forest, Puerto Rico - flux8day.12C.oxic.44.000.176 (v2)... | ecosystem: Environmental > Terrestrial > Soil... | reverse complement strand
ACGCTGGTTAACTCGGTTTTTCACAGCGTCGCCTCGCGCTACGACCTGATGAACGATCTGATGTCGGCAGGCCTGCACAGGGTCTGGAAGGACATCATGGTCAACACCCTCAACCCGCCGCGAAGCGACCGGCCATACGCGCTGCTGGACGTGGCCGGCGGCACCGGCGACATTGCCTTCCGCGCCGCCAGGACCGCGGGTGCGGGCTTTCACGTCACCGTGTGCGACATCAATCCGGACATGCTGCGTGTCGGGCGGGAACGTGCCGAAAGGCAACATCTTGATAAGAGCGTTTCCTTCGCGGAAGGCAATGCGGAGGAACTCGCCTTTCCGGATCGCTCGTTTGACGGCTACACGATCGCGTTCGGCATTCGCAATGTGCCGCGCATCGATCGCGCGCTGACCGAGGCGTTTCGCGTGCTCAAGCCCGGCGGCCGCTTCCTGTGTCTCGAATTTTCCAACGTCGAAGTGCCCGGGCTCGATCGTCTCTACGATCTGTTCTCGTTCAACGTGATCCCGCCGCTCGGCCGCATCGTGACCGGCGACGCCGAATCCTACCGATATCTCGTGGAATCGATCCGCAAATTTCCGAAGCCGGCAGCGTTTGCGGACATGATCCGCGCCGCCGGTTTTTTGCGTGTCGACTGGCAAACCCTCTCCGGCGGCATCGTGGCTTTGCATTCGGGCTGGCGTTTGTGATTTCGGCTCTGACCCACGTAACAAGACTAGCCCGCGCCGGTTTCGTGTTTGCGCGCGAGGGCGTGTTTGGGGTCATCGACCCGGCGCTGGTGCCGCAACCCGGCCAGCTTGCGTTGAAACTCGCGCGCCTGGTCGAACGTCGCGGCGCCAAGTCCGGTCCGCGGCTGTCGCGCGCGCTGGAGCGGATGGGACCGGCCTATCTCAAGCTCGGCCAGTTTCTGGCCACCCGCCCCGATGTCGTCGGCGTCGTGCTGGCGAGCGACCTGGAAGCCCTGCAGGATCGCCTGCCGCCGTTCGCGCAAGGCGAGGCCGAGGCCGCGATCGCCGCATCGCTGGAACGCCCGGTAACGGAGGCCTTCGCGAGCTTCGGCCCGGCGGTGGCGGCGGCTTCGATTGCCCAGGTCCATCGCGGCGAGGTCGAATATCACGGCGTGCGCCGGCCGGTCGCGGTCAAGGTGCTGCGGCCCAACGTCCATACGCGCTTCCGCCGCGACCTCAGCGATTTCTTTTTTGTCGCGGAGAAGGCCGAGGCCTATTCGGCGGAGGCGCGACGGCTGCGCCTGATTGAAGTGATCAAAACCATGTCGCGCTCGGTTGCGATTGAAATGGACCTGCGGCTGGAAGCGGCTGCGATGTCAGAAATGGCCGAAAATACCCGGAACGACCAGGATTTTCGCGTGCCAACGGTCGACTGGGATCGCACCACGCACAATGTGCTGACCATGGAGTGGATCGACGGCGTCGCGCTGAGCGACCATGCCGGGCTCGAGAAGGCAAAGGTCGACCTGCCGGATCTTGGGCGCAAGGTGATCCAGAGCTTCCTCCGCCATGCGCTGCGCGACGGATTTTTTCATGCCGACATGCATCCCGGCAATCTCTTCCTCGACGAGGCGGGCCGGCTGGTCGCCGTCGATTTCGGCATCATGGGCCGCCTGGGCGCAAAGGAGCGTCGCTTCCTTGCGGAAATCCTGCTCGGCTTCATTACCCGCGACTATCGCCGCGTGGCTGAGGTTCATTTCGAGGCAGGCTATGTGCCGGGCCATCACTCGGTCGAGAATTTCGCGCAGGCCATCCGCGCGATCGGCGAGCCGATCCACAATCGCACCGCCGAGGAAATCTCGATGGCAAAGCTCTTGACGCTTCTGCTCGAGGTCACCGGGTTGTTCGACATGCGCACCCGCCCCGAACTGATCCTGTTGCAGAAGACCATGGTGGTGGTCGAGGGCGTGGCGCGCACCTTCAATCCCAGGCTCGATATCTGGAAGATCGCCGATCCCGTCGTGCGCGAATGGATCGAGCGCAATCTCGGCCCGGTTGGGCGAATCCAGGGCGCGCTGTCGGGTGCCGGCGATCTTGGCCGCGTGTTTGCCGGCTTGCCGGAAATCGCAGGCCGTGGCGCGATTGTGCTCGAGCAGCTGGAGACCATGACCCGTGAGGGCCTGCGGCTGTCTCCGGAGACCATTGCGGCCATGGGCCGCGCCGAAGGCAGAAAGAGCCGCTGGCGCACCATCGCGCTCTGGATCATCGCCGCCACATTCATTGCGATCTTGTTTGCTGTCCGGCAGCTTTGATTGCAATGCAATCAAGGTAGTGATAGCACTGCTAGCACTGGCAACCGAGGAAATCCGCTGTGGCGAGCCTCACCATCCGAAAGCTCGACGACGCCATCAAGGCCTATCTCCGGCTCCGCTCCGCCCGGAACGGGCGTTCCGTGGAGGAAGAGGTCAGGGTGATCCTGCGCGAATATCTGGAAGGCCGCCCATTGCAATTGGCGCCTGCGGCGACGCCGGAAGCGACACCAGCAGCCGTATCCTCCCCGGTGCCCGCGAACACGGGGGCCGAGGCCCGCGTGACCCTGATCATCAGCGGCGGGATTGCCGCCTACAAGGCGCTGGATTTGATCCGGCGACTGAAGGAGCGCCACATCCGCGTGCGCTGCGTTCTGACCAGGGCGGCCCAGCAATTCGTGACCCCCCTGGCGGCAAGCGCGCTCACGGGCGAGCGCACCTATAGCGACCTGTTCGACCCGGCAAGCGAATTCGATGCCGGCCACATCCGCCTCGCTCGCGACTGCGACCTGATCGTGGTGGCGCCGGCGACCGCCGACCTGATGTCGAAGATGGCACACGGCCTCGCCGATGACCTCGCCAGCGCCATCCTGCTTGCGGCGAGCCGCCCGATCCTGCTTGCGCCGGCGATGAACCCGATGATGTGGAGCAATGCGGCGACCCGCCGCAACGTCGCGCAGCTTGAACGCGACGGCATCAGGCTCGTCGGCCCCGGCGTCGGCGAGATGGCGGAGGCCGGCGAGGCCGGAATCGGCCGGATGGTGGAACCGCTCGAGATTGCCGATGCGGCCGAACGCATGCTGCGCCCCGCCAAACCCCGCCCGCTCAGGGGTCGGCGCGTCCTGATAACTGCGGGTCCCACGCATGAGCCGATCGACCCCGTGCGCTACATTGCCAACCGTTCGTCGGGCAAGCAGGGGTTTGCCATTGCCGCCGCCGCCGAGGCCGCAGGTGCCGAAGTCGTGCTGATCTCCGGGCCGGTCGATCTCGACGACCCCGGCGGGGTGTCGGTCGTCCGTGTCGAATCCGCGCGCGAAATGTTGCAAAGGGTCGAGGCTGCGCTACCGGCGGATATCGCAATCTTCGCCGCCGCGGTGGCCGACTGGCGGGTTGCGCAAGAAGGCGCCCAGAAACTGAAGAAGAGCGACTCCGCCATGCCTCCTTTGCAGCTTGTCGAAAACCCCGACATTCTCGCGACGATCTCGAAACTGAAACAGCGGAGGCCGCCGCTCGTGATCGGTTTTGCCGCCGAAACCGAGCATCTCATCGACAACGCCAAGGCCAAGCTGAAACGCAAGGGCTGCGACTGGATCGTGGCCAACGACGTCTCACCGGCAACCGGCGTGATGGGCGGCGAGCGGAACACCGTGCATCTGTTGAGGCGTAGTGGCGCCGATATCGCCGTGGAATCCTGGCCGGTGATGACCAAGGAACAGGTCGCAGTCGAGCTGATTGCCCACGTCGCCCGAGATTTTGCGGACAGCGGGGGGAAGGGATCGTGAGCTCGCCAGTGAAAATCGCGATTCGCCATTTGCCGCATGGCGAAGGACTGGCACTGCCGGCCTATCACAGCACACATGCGGCGGGGCTCGATCTGCTGGCGGCGGTTCCGGCAGACGTTCCCCTCGTGCTTGCACCGGGACAACACGCGCCGGTGCCGACGGGCCTCGCCATCGCGTTGCCGGAGGGCTTTGAGGCCCAGATCCGGCCGCGTTCGGGGCTCGCCTTAAGGCACGGCGTGACCGTTCTGAACGCTCCGGGCACGGTGGACGCGGATTATCGCGGTGAAATCGCCGTGATCCTGATCAATCACGGAGCCGATCCGTTCACTATTCACCGCGGCGAGCGTATCGCGCAAATGGTGATCGCCTCTGTTGCGCGGGCGGAGTTCGTTCCCGCCCTCTCGTTGCCCGAAAGCGATCGCGGTGGCGGCGGCTTTGGCTCGACCGGGCGCTGAGTACCCGCAAGACGCGGCATTTTCCGGGTTTTTCCCCAGCGGGTCCAGCGTTCACGGTCTGGACTCTTACCCCTCGCGCCCCCTTTGGCGATATTGTTCTTTGATTCGCGCGGTGGAGCATTTGCCGGGCTTGGATTTGTGCGGTCTTGGGGCGAACCATGTCAGGCGTAGTCGTGGCGATGCGTCGAGCGCTGTGGTGGTGCACGAGGCGCGTGCCGACCGCCATAGGCGCGGCTGCGGTGCCGTTCGCGCAGCCCGCGCGGGCCGGTAGCCCGCCTTTGTCGCACGCCATATCGGCCGTGTTCGACTTCAACCGCCAGGAAGTCGCGGTCCTGACCACGGCGCTCGCGCTGCTCGGCTTCTCCGTGGTGGCGGCGATCCTGCTGATGCACCATCGGGTCCGTGCCGCGAGGGCGGAGGGGAAGCTGCGCTCCGATATCCGCGACCTGCAGGTCCAGGCCGACTCCTACCGCGCGCTGCTGTTCGCCGAACCGCAAATCCTGATTTCGTGGGATGCTGGCGGCGATCGCCCGCGCATCCTGGGCGACACCTCGCTGCTGTTGTCGCAGGATTCACCACAGCGCATTCTCGCCTTCGGAAGCTGGCTACCGCCGGAACCGGCGCTGCAGATGAACCACGCGGTGGATGCGTTGCGTGAAGCCGGTGAGGGGTTTTTCTTCAATCTCACCACCACAAACGGTCAAGCGGTCGAAGCGACGGGCCGCGCGATCGGCGGTCAGGCTGTGGTGCGGATTCGCGAACTTTCCGGCTTGCGGCGGGAGCTTGCGGAAACCAATCTGCGCCTCAAAGGCTTGCTGGAGGAGACCGAAATGCTGCGCGGCTTTGCCGCTGCGCTGCCTTGGCCGATCTGGGCCAAGTCCGCCAAGGGCGGACTGGTCTATGTCAATACCGCCTATGCCCAGGCAACCGAGGCGGGTTCGGTCACTGACGCCATCGAGCGCAGCCTCGAACTGCTCGACAGCGACGACCGCGCCAGCATGGAACGCGCCCTGAATTCCAACGCCACCTTCAAGGCGCGGCTGCCGATCGTGGCGCGCGGCGAGCGGCGGATCTACGACGTGCGCGCCATCAATATCGGCGGCGGCAACGCCGGCATCGCCATCGATGCGAATGAAGCCGATGCGCTAAGCTCGGCGCTGGTGCGCATGGCCGAGGCTCATCGCCGCACGCTCGACCAGTTGTCATCGGGCGTTGCCATTTTCGACGGCCAGCGGCGGCTTGCCTTCTACAATGATTCCTATCGCCGTCTATGGGACCTCGAGCCTGCCTTCCTGGACGGAAATCCCGACGATTCCAGCGTGCTCGACCGCCTGCGCGCCGCGCGCCAATTGCCTGAACAGGCCGACTTCCGAACCTGGAAGGCAAAGCTGCACGAGGCCTATCGCGCAATCGAGCCGGCCAAGGACACCTGGTACCTGCCGGATGGCCGCGCGCTCAGCGTCGTTACCACGCCCAATCCGGAAGGCGGCGTCACCTATCTGTTCGACGACGTCACCGAGAGCCTCGATCTGGCGCGGCGGTTCGACCGCCTGATCCGCGTGCAACGGGAAAGCCTCGACAGCCTCGCCGAGGGTGTCGCAGTGTTCGGCAGCAACGGTCGGGCGCAGCTGTTCAATCCCGCCTTTGCGCGGATGTGGAAGCTGTCGCCGGAAGCGCTGCGCGAGGAGCCGCATATCGACACCGTGGAAGCCTGGTGCAAACCGCTGTTCGACGACGCCGTGGCATGGCGCACCATCCGCGAGGCGATCACGACGATCGAAAACCGGATCGACATGCCGCTCAAGCTCGAACGCAAGGACGGCAGCGTGCTCGACTGCATGAGCCGTCCGCTGCCCGACGGCGCCACCATGCTGACATTTCAGGACATAACCGACACCGAGAATGTCGAGCGCGCGCTGCGCGAGAGCAACGAGGCGCTCGAGGCCGCGGGCCAGATGAAGTTGAACTTCGTTCATCACGTTTCCTACGAGCTGCGCGCGCCGCTGACCACGATCATCGGTTTCGCGCATTTCCTCAGCGATCCCTCAACCGGCCCGTTGACACCGAAGCAGGCCGAATACCTGGACTATGTGACCAAGTCGACCAACGCGCTGCTGGCCTTGACCGACAGCATCCTCGATCTCGCCACGATCGATGCAGGCGCAATGAAGCTGGAGCTTGGCGCGGTCGACATCCGCAAGGCGATTGCGGCCGCCGCTGAGGGAATCCAGGACCGCCTTGCCACAGACCGCATCCGGCTCGAGGTCGACACCGCCACGAACGTCGGAAGCTTTGTCGGCGACGAGCGGCGCGTGGTCCAGGTGCTGTACAACCTGTTGGCCAATGCCGTGGGCTTCTCGCCGCAGGATGCGACGGTGCGCATCAGCGCGAAACGGACCGAGCGCAATATCATCTTTACCGTGAGCGATTCCGGCCCCGGCATTGCGCCCGACGTCAAAGACAAGGTATTCGATCGCTTCGAAAGCTACTCGCACGGCTCGCGGCGGCGTGGTCCCGGTCTCGGCCTGTCGCTGGTGGAATCCTTCGTTCAGCTGCACGGCGGCAAGGTGCGCGTGGACTCGATCGTCGGCAACGGCACGACCGTGATCTGCGAGTTTCCGATCGAGCAGGCCATGCATCGCGACGCCGCGGAATGAATGCGCCTTCGACATTCTCCGTCGCACTGGCCAATGAAATGGCAACGGCGCATCTGATGGCCGACCTTGCGCTTCTGGTCGGCCCGGGCGACGTCATTACGTTGTCGGGCGAGCTTGGCGCCGGCAAGACGGCGGCGGCTCGGGCCATGATCCGCTATCTCGCCGACGATGAGGGCATAGAGGTGCCAAGCCCGACCTTCACGCTGGCGCAAGGCTACGACCTTCCCTCCTTCGCGGTGCTTCATGCCGATCTTTACAGGATCCTCGAGCCTTCCGAACTGGAGGAGATCGGACTGTCGCCCTTGCCCGAGGGCACCCTGTCCCTGATCGAATGGCCGGAGCGCGCGGGAGATATGCTTCCGCCGGATCGGATCGACATTGCTTTCAGCCACCGCCCGGCGCTCGGCTCCACGGCGCGCGCGGCCGAAATCTCCGGCTTTGGCAAGGGCGCACATCAGGTCGAACGTCTGAGGGCGTTGCGGCAATTCCTGACCGAGACCGGTTATATCGAGGCAACGCGGCGGCGCATGCCGGGCGACGCCTCGATACGTTCCTACGCGCGGCTGTTGCGCGACGAGGATAGCTTTATCCTGATGAACTCGCCGAAGCGGCCGGATGGACCGGCAATCTACGACGGCAAATCCTACAGCGCCGCCGTTCACCTTGCCGAGGATGTCAGGCCGTTTGTCGCAATCGCCAACGGCTTGCGTTCACGCGGCTTTTCCTCTCCCCTCATCCATCATGCCGACATCGATGCCGGTTTCCTGATCACCGAGGATTTCGGCAGCGTCGGCTTTGTCGAGGGCGATCCGCCCGAGCCCATCGCCGCGCGCTACGAAGCCGCAACCGATTTGCTGGTCGCGCTGCACCGCGAGAGCTTGCCCGAAACGTTGCCGCTGGTCCCGCACGTCAACTATTCGATCCCGATCTTCGACATCGACGCCTTGCTGGTCGAGGCGGGACTGATGCTCGAATGGTATCTGCCTGACCGCGGCGTTCAGCCGAGCGGCGATCTTCGTTTGGAATTTGCCGCAATGTGGCGCGAGCTTTTGCAAAAATCACCCGCATCGGCGACCACATGGGTGCTGCGCGATTTTCATTCGCCCAACCTGATCTGGCTCTCCGAACGCACCGGCATCGCGCGGGTTGGGGTCATCGATTTCCAGGACGCCGTCCTGGGACCAAGTGCCTACGATCTGGTGTCGCTGTTGCAGGACGCCCGCGTCGACATTTCCGAACAATTCGAACTGACGCTGTTTACCCGCTACATCAAATCGCGACGAATGGCCGACGACAATTTCGACGCTGCCGATTTCGCCTCGCTCTACGCCATCATGTCGGCGCAGCGCAATACGCGGCTGCTCGGCACCTTCGCCCGGCTCAACCGGCGCGACGGCAAACCGCAATATTTGCGCCACCAACCCCGCATATGGAGCTACCTCAACCGTTCGCTGGCCCACCCGGCGCTCTCACCTGTGCGGGACTGGTATGCGGTCAACGTACCGCCGCCGGTCGCCTGAGGCGCGACGCGATTCTAGCGGCCCTTCCGGATTATCAATTTACCGCTTGTTAGCCGCCCCCCATTAGCCTGCGGCCGGCCATGCCAGGGCACGGCCCCCAAGTGGAGCAAGGACATGGGATCGAGCGAACGGAGCAAGGGAGATCGCGTCGTCTTCGAGCGTGGAATTCCCGCGCACATGATGGGAATCGACGGCACCTGGCGGCGCGATTGCACCGTAGAGGACATCTCCGAGACCGGCGCGAAGCTCACCATCGAGGGATCAGTCGAAGGTTTGCACCTGAAGGAATTCTTCCTGCTGCTGTCGTCCACCGGGCTTGCCTATCGGCGCTGTGAACTGGCCTGGGTCCATGGCGACCAGATCGGCGTCAATTTCCTCAAACCTGGGGACAAGAAACGGAAAATGGCGCGGCGCTCTGCAGCCGAAGCGTGACGCCGATCTTCGGCCTCCGTCGTATTGCCGTCATCGCTCGCATTTAAAGCGCAAGCCGAATACATGCGCCGCCAGAACGGCCGTGCTATGATTCGTGAGCCCCGTGACGACAGGTTCGAGAAATTCCTGAAAGTGCCCATCAAACCCACCAAAGCCATGGTTCTCGCTGCCGGCCTCGGGCAGCGTATGCGGCCCCTGACCGACCATTTGCCGAAACCGCTGATACAAGTCGCGGGCCGGCCGCTGCTCGATCACGTTTTGGACAAGCTCGCTTTCGCCGGTGTCACCGAGGCCGTGGTCAACGTCCATTACCTGCCCGATCAAATCATCGACCATGTCGCCGCGCGCACTAGCCCACGTGTGATCATTTCCGATGAGCGCGATCACGTGCTCGGGACCGGCGGCGGCGTCGTCAAGGCGCTGCCGTTGCTCGGCCCTTTGCCCTTCTTTCATGTCAACTCGGACACGATGTGGATCGACGGCGTGCAGTCCAACCTCGCCCGACTTGCGGATGCCTTCGAGCCTGCGAGCATGGATATCCTTTTGCTGATGGCGCCGACCGCCGGAAGCATCGGCTATAGTGGCCGCGGCGACTACGCCATGCTGCCGGACGGCGCGCTGCGCAGGCGACGCGAACATCAGGTCGTCCCGTTCGTGTATGCGGGCGCTGCGATCATCTCGCCCGCAATCTTCGCGGCCGCGCCCGCCGGCCAATTCTCGCTGAACAGGATGTTCGATGCGGCCAACGAGCGGGAACGCCTGTTCGGCCTGCGTCTCGACGGGGTCTGGATGCATGTCGGCACCCCCGACGCCGTGAACGCGGCGGAAGAAGCGTTCCTGGAAAGCGTGGCCTGAAATCCAGGCGCGGGCGGCGGACGCTATGCGCGCTCCGCACATCCATGATAAATTTGCGATGGATGTACCGGTCAAGCCCGCGCACGATGCATCGAGAATCCCTATATTGGTGGCTCGCTCCCGAATCAGGCCGCCGATGCGCGTCTCCAGCGTTCCCCCTTCCGTACCGTTCCTGCCGACCGTCATCGCCGCGCTCATCGACGGTGCCCTGGTCGAGGGGTTCGATGCGCGTGCGAACCCGCTTTTGCTTGCGGACGTAACGCTCTATCTGCCGACGCAGCGCGCGGTTCGCCTGGCGCGCGAGGTGTTTCTCGACCAGTTGAAGGCGGATGCGGCCGTGCTTCCTCGCATCGTCGCGCTGGGCGACATCGACGAGGACGAATTTGTCTTTGCCGAGGAGCCGGAGCAATTCGGCGCCGGTGCGCCGCTCGACATTCCGCCGAAGCTCGGCGAGCTCGAGCGGCGCTTGACGCTTGCCCGCCTCGTTGCCGCCTGGGCAAGGGGGTCGGCACAGGCGAGGCTCGTGGCCGGCGGTCCCGCATCGACGCTGGCGCTTGCCGCCGATCTCGCGCGGTTGATGGATGATATGGCCACACGCGGCGTCGCTTGGGACGCGCTCGACGGCCTTGTGCCCGATCAGCTCGACAAATATTGGCAACACTCGCTCGAATTCCTGCGCATCGCGCGTGAGCACTGGCCGCGGCATCTTGCCGAGATTGGCAAGATCGAGCCCGCGACACGGCGCGATCTCCTGATCTCGGCGGAAGCCTCAAGGCTAGTCACCCATCACCGTGGCCCGGTGATCGCCGCCGGCTCGACCGGCTCAATGCCGGCCACCGCAAAATTCCTCCACGCAGTCGCGCGCCTGCAGCAGGGCGCGGTGGTGCTGCCCGGGCTCGACACCGATCTGGACGACGAGGCGTGGCAATCCTTGGGCGGAGTTAGGGATGAGCGGGGGGCGTTCACGCGACATCCCGCATCCAATCATCCGCAATTTGCAATGTACGCGCTGCTGCGGCGGTTCGGTATCGCCCGTGATCAGGTCAAGATCCTCAGGCAGCCCAGCCCGCGCGGCCGCGATGTGCTGCTCTCCGAGGTGATGCGTCCCTCCGAGGCGAACGTGCTGTGGCATCAACGCCTGCAGCAGCCGGAAATCGCCGGCAAGATTGCCGCGGGAGCGGACAATCTCGCGGTGATCGCGGCGCCCAATCCGGAGATGGAGGCGCTGGCGGTTGCGGTCGCGATGCGGGAG
>Ga0306925_10006390_pt1 | contig 10940 bp, 7 predicted proteins | sample flu12Cox44000176_FD_203755 | JGI IMG/M metagenome (GOLD analysis project Ga0306925, IMG submission 203755) | Lab enrichment of tropical soil microbial communities from Luquillo Experimental Forest, Puerto Rico - flux8day.12C.oxic.44.000.176 (v2)... | ecosystem: Environmental > Terrestrial > Soil... | reverse complement strand
AGCACGTAGGTAAAGGTCGTAGGCGGTCAGATCGGTCGTGGGACGGTCAGCCGCGCGCCTGATTTCGGCAGCTTGTAAAGTCGATTCAATGATCCCGGCAGCACTGAATGCCACTCTGTCCTGAAGGTCGAACACGTCTTCAAACGAGCCGTCAAACCGATCAGCCCAAAGATGCGTGCCGCTTTGCGCATCGATTAGCTGCGCGGTAATTCGGACCCGACCACCCGCTTTGCGGACTGAACCTTCCAGCACATATCGGACGCCAAGCTCTCGCCCGACCTGCTTCACATCAACCGACTGGCCTTTGTACGTGAAGCTGCTGTTACGGGCGATGACGAAGAGCCAGCGAATACGGGACAGCGCAGTGATGATTTCCTCAACCATCCCATCAGCGAAATACTCTTGCTCGGGATCGCCGCTCATGTTCTGGAACGGCATCACCGCAATCGAGGGTTTATCGGGCAAGGGAAGCGAGGAGCTTAAACCCGGGGGGACGGTGGGCAAGCTCTTGCCGCCGATCCGGTACGCCCTAATCGGCTGAGTGATATTCTTCACCTGCTGAGGGCCGAGATCGACGAACTCGACAGAGAGATTCGTCCCGATGTGATCCCGAACAGCACCCGAGATGCAAATTCCGCCCGGCTCCGCCAGAGCTTCCAACCGAGCCGCGATGTTGACCGCATCGCCGAATAGATTGCCGCCCTGCACGATGATGTCGCCGACGTGGATGCCGACCCGAAACCACATCTGCTCGGCTGCGGGCCGATCCGCATTCTCTTTGGCTACGGCGTCTTGTACCTCGACAGCACATTCAACGGCATCAACTGCGCTGGCGAACTCGGCAACAAGGCTATCGCCCGCGGTGCTGAAGATCCGGCCCCGATGCGCGGCGATCAGTCGATCAGTGATGACCCGGTATGCGGTGAGGGTGCGGAGCGTGCCCACCTCATCCCGGCCCATGAGGCGGCTGTAACCCTCGACATCGGCGGTGAAAATCGCGGCGAGCTTTCGTTCGACCGAGTGCGCTTCCACGGCTCGGCACCTCCCCGAGGAGAGTATAGACCAAACCGATGCGAGATCCGAGGGTTTCTCAGCCCTTCTGAAGCCCGCTGGTGAGCCGTCTCGGGTTCGGACGAGGTTTGCACCGTCTCAACGAAATCGTCGCGTAGAGGCTCGGCGAGAGGGTTTTCGAGACCTATTGGCGGGTTAGGGGTGGCGAAGAATATGATGTATCCCCTCTCCGTTCGCTGGTCTGAGTTGGGGATCGAGCTAACGTTCTAACGTTCTAGACAAGGAGGGAGGAAATGAAGACGACGCGTCTCGCCCTACTGATCGTTGCCGGGGCGGCGGCGTATTCCCAAACAATAAGCCCCTCTCTGGTGACTTCGAAGAAACGTCCGAACGAAGCTTCGTTGATTAACGTATTGCCGTTTGGCAGGCGTTGAGCGTTGCCCATGCGCGGCGAGAAGAAATTCGAAACTGGTTTATCCTGATATGTCCATTCGATTTCGTTGGTCGCTGGATTGATCTCAATCACCCTCGAAAACGGCAGCGGGTCGTCGAGTCGATGAACGCCGTTATCGAAAATCAGGATGTTGCCGTTCTCTAACGGTGTTGGCGCGTGCTGACCTGCGAGCGTCGGAGGACCGAGTTTCCAGACGATGTTGTCGGTCTTGCGGTCGACGCGAATGACGGTTGAGGTGGGCCGGTAACTGGCGAGGATATCGCTGTTAGGTAGCTCCAGGATGCTATTACCCATTGCCCACAGCGTCCGAATGGCTTGGACCTCGGAGATGCAGTCCGCGACCGGATCAAAATGCTCCCAACTGCGCCACTCCCAGACGGTCTCCCCCGCAAGAGTCACTTCAGCCAAATAATCAGCGTACATCACGCCAGCGTCTTCCTGTGGCTGGGGCGCGTAGAGAGCCGAAGGCAGATTATGGTCTTCCGCCCCTCCTTTGACTTGCCGAGCAATTTCGGCGGGCACCCTGCCGAGACAATTCAGCAGGACGTTTCCGTTGCGCAGCAAGATCCCGACGTGATGGTGGTCTGGGTGGCGTAATTCCCACAGCACCTTGCCGCTCCAGTCGGCTTCCAGGACCACGCCCCCCTTGAACGGAAACCGGCTGAGAAAGTTGTCCTCGGAAGTGCGCCCGTTGTAGAGCAGCGTCCCGCGTTCGGTGAGGTAGCCAGACAGGCCGGGCGCGTAAGGCAGTTGCCAGGTGTGGACCACCTCGCCCTGAAGGTCGATGAGGTACACCGTTCTATTCTGGTCGAAAATGGGGGCAAAGAGGGTAAATCCCGGACAGGCGCGCTCACGGTCGCATGCACGCAGCCTGACACCCCGGCGTTTGAGTGTGTTCTGCTCGACTACCTTGGACATCAGGATTCTCCAATCCCCACACCGAGCCTTCGATCTAGGATTACGGTGAACAACAAGTTCGGCAAATTCAGAATATCGATCCAGGGAAGGCGGGTCTTCATCCACGTGATCGGCCAAACAATCTCTCGCCGGAAGCAGCGCGCTAAAATCTCGCGCCACGCCGTTTGCCTTCCATGCTCGCGACGGCTAGCCTTTGCAAGACGGCGGCTTCACCTTTGTGGAGGAGATCGGATGATGCGGAAGTTGCTGATCTCGCTGAGTGCTCTGGTCCTCATGGCCTTCCCGGTTCATGCGCAAACACCTGCTCCTCAGCATGGCCTCAAGGCGGGCTACATCGCCCTGGTGGTTACCGGCGAGGTTCTCCCTGGTCAGATGGACAATTTCAAGCAACTCGTGCCAAAGCTGGTCGCAGCGGTGGCCGAAGAACCAGGGACACTCGTCTATGAGTTTAGCTTGCAACCAGACCCAGAAGACTTATAACGTGATGGAAGTATATCAGAACTCTGATGCCACAGCGGCCCATGGCAAGCATCTGGCGAGTACTGACTTCCTAAAGGAATTGGCCCAAGTTAGAAAGATCACAAACGTAATCGTTTTTGGCTCGCCGGACGCACAGGTCAAGGAGGGGTTAGCTCGCCTCGATCCCGTATACACATCTCACATTGATGGATTCATGCGCTAGATCACAGCCTTCCGGCATGCATCAGACGCAGCGAGCTTCGATCATGAAGAAGGGCGGTTAGGTCGGTACAGATTCCGGCACCGAAGAGACTTATTCGCTACGAAGCTCGATCTGGCGGTCGATAGGTAGCAAATGGAAGATCATCTTCCATCAGGGCACGCCAGCGTCGCGCCCGTTGTTACAGTCAAACTGACCCACCACCCGCGCTTGACCGAGTCCACATTTTCCTGTAGGACGAGTCCATATTGGACATGGAATCAGGCGTTATTAGGGTATTTTAGTGGGCCTTGCACCCACTGGAACCGCGCCGCCTTGTCACGGCGCACGTGGGAAGCAGACCTTCGGTATTACCGCCTGGGCAGCCCTCGGAGAGAACCCGCTTTCGCTGCTCGTTGAGGATTGGGTACGATCACCCTGGCAACAGCATCAGCAGCTTCTTCGCAAGCCCTCTCCCTTTTCTGTATGATGCCGTCCGATTGTTGACGTCGCCACGACGGGAAACGTGGACGAGATGTCGCAAGCATTGCCGGAGTTCTTCATCAGCCAACGCCCAGCAGGCCGCTGTAGAGGCGGAGGAGCTGCTGTTCCGTGGGCATCCGGAGTCGTGGACGCCGACCTCGCGGACTATTTCGGGAGTATTCCCCACGCTGACCTCTTAAAGTCGGTGGCGCGCCGTGTCGTTGATCGGCGCGTGCTGCATCTGATCAAGATGTGGCTGGACTGCCCCGTCGAAGAAACCGACGACCGAGGCCGGAAGACACGCACGCTGCTCGAGAGTGGTCATGGACACACTAAGTCCGGCTGGAATGGCGCCGGACATTCAGGTGAGCTGCTCAGCTGAATCTCAGGATAGGTCCTTCGGATCCAGCTGAGAAAGGTCGGCAGATCAGAGTACTCTCCTGGCGCCTCGAGATCTTTCTCGCGAAGCCCGCCAAGTAATGCGTCCGTCGCCGGGCCGCTGGACGTTGGATATCCAAGCACTGTAACAACCTCTCGCACTTCCCTCGCCGTCATTTTCCGCGGAAGGACCAAAGCGAGCGAGCGCGCCCATTCCTCCGCCTCCGCTTCCGTTTCGGCCCAAGCCAGCTTCGCGCCGACAACATCACGAGCCGGTCGCAACTCTACCTCGGTTAGCTTCGGTGCCAGCGCCAGCATAACCTGGCTAAGCGCCTGGAGAACGTTGGCGTTGGTTGTTTTCTTGATCTGCTGCAGCAGTTGGTCGACCGCTGGCCGCGCTTGCGCATCGGTAACCTTCGCCGCCAGCGCCCCCGCGACCGGCGCGAAATCCCGAAGAGCTTCCGTACTTGCCCGGCCGATCTGTGGCAGCAACGAGACGAACGCCTCCTGCGCCGCCGTCTCTGTCGCCGCCAAGGCCTGCGCAACCTGAGCCAATGCTCCGAGAGCATCGGGCTTCGTCTGTTCCCCAATCTGTTGCAGCAACGAGGCGAGAGCCTGCGCGGCCTGCGCCTCGGCCAGCTTCGCCACCAACGCTGTCACCGCCCGGGCCAGCGCTCGGCGAGTATCGTCGTAGCTGGTTTTTCCAATCCACTCCAGCAGTGGGATCAGCGCCTGCTGCGCCTGTGGCTCGGGAAGCTTCGGCGCCAGCGCTTGCAGCACCTCCGCCAGCGCCGCGAGATGCGTTTGGGGATCATAAAGGTCTTCTCTCACTAGGTCAATCTGGTTCAGCAATGAGGAGACTACCTGCTCCGCCTGCGGTCCGGTCAACTTCGTCGGAAGCGCCTGCACCGCCCGGGCCAGCGCTCGGCGAGTATCGTCGTAGCTGGTTTTTCCCATCCACTCCAGCAGTGGGATCAGCGCCTGCTGCGCCTGTGGCTCGGGAAGCTTCGGCGCCAGCGCTTGCAGCACCTCGGCCAACGCCGCGAGATGGGTTTGGGGATCATAAAGATCTTCTTTCACTAGGTCAATCTGGTTCAGCAATGGGGAGACAACCTGCTCCGCCTGCGGCCCGGTCAACTTCGTCGGAAGCGCCTGCACCGCGTGGGCGAGACGCCGAAGAGCGTCGTCGGTCGTGGTCTCACTGACCTGTTGCAGTAACGGGGCAAGCGCCTGCTGTGCTTGCGGATCGGTCAGCTTCGTAGCAAGCTCCTGCACCAGCTGAACTAGACCCCGACGTGCCTGGGCATTCGGGGTCTCGCCGATCTGCTGCAGTAACGAGGTTAGCGCCTGCTGCGCCTGCGCCTCGGTCAGTTTTGACGCCAGCACCTGCACCGCCTCGCCCAATCCTTGAAGGGCGTCGGCATTCGAGGTTTCGCTGATCTGCTGCAGCAACGGGGCGAACGCCTGCTGCGCTGGCGCCTCGGTCAATTTCGAAGTCAGCGTCTGCACCGCCTCGGCCAATTTGTGGAGAGCGCCGGCATCCGACGTCTCGCTAATCTGCCGCAGCAATGGGGCGAGCGCCTGCTGCGCCTGCGACTCGGTCAGTTTTGACGCCAGCGTCTGCACCGCCTCAGCCAATTTTTGGAGAGTGGCGGCATTGGTTGTCTCGCCGATTCGTCGCACCATCGGCCCGAACGCCTCCTGGGCCTGCGCCTCGGTCAGCTCTGGCGCCAACGCTTGCACCGCTTCAGCCAATTTTTGGAGAGTGGTGTCATTGGTTGTCTCGTCGATTCGTCGCACCAACGGCCCCAGCGCCTCCTGGGCCTGCGCTTCGGTCAGCTTCGGCGCCAACGCTTGCACCGCCTCAGCCAATTCTTGGAGAGTGGTGGCATTGGTTGTCTCGTCGATTTGTCGCAACACCGGCCTGAGCGCTTGCTGCGTCTGCACTTCGGTTAGGTTTGCGGCCAACGCCTGCACAACCTGGGCGAGCGTGCGGACAGCGTCGGTGTTAGTAGCTTCCTCGATCCGCTTTACCAGCGGCAAAAACGCCTGCCGCGCTTGCTCCTCAGTCCGCGCCACCCCAAGAGCGTGCACCGCTGGGATCAACGACCAGAGAGCCAAAGGTTCGGTCGCTTGCTCGATTTGCTGCAGTAACGGCTCCAGTGCCTGCTGCGCATCGACGTCGCTCAGCTTCGGCGACAGCACACGCACTCCCTGAGCCAGCGTCCAGAGCGCGTCTGGATCGGCTATGTGGTCCAAATGCTGCAGCAGTTGACCGATCTGCTGCACCAGCGGAGCGAGTGTCTGTTCCGCTTGCGTCTCGGTCAGGCGCGCCGTCAGCGACTCCATCACCTGGGCCAGTTGACCGAGCGGAGCGGCGCTATCAAGCGCGGCCGGGGTAAGCGGAACGGCATTTCGAAGTGCCGCCCAGACAGCCGGTCCAATTTCGGAACCGTTGACTACTAGCGCATTGCCTTGCTGAAACTGGACAACCGCATTCTCGGTATCTGGGCCGAAGATGCCGTCTACGCGCACATTGAAGCCCAACCGACGAAGAATGTTCTGAAGCGTCTCTACGTCGTGGTTTCGGTCACCTTTCTTCAAAACTTGCTGGGGATGGGGGGCATTGACCACCTGACCAACCTTACGCAGCAGAAGCACCAACGCCCGCTGTGCGTCCGGACCGCTCAACCTTACCGCTATCGTGTGCACTGCTTGGGAAAGCATCTGGAAACGGAATTCGTAGATGTCGCTAGCTTGATCCATCTGCGCCAGCAGGGAGGTGAGTGCTTGCTCTGTCTGCGCGCCGGTCAACTTCGACGTAATCGTCTGCAACAGCCGGCCCATCTGGCCCAAGGAGCCCCGTTCCGCTGTCTGATCCATTTCATGCAGGAGCTGGGAGAACGCCTGATAAACCTGCGTCTCGTTAAGCTTACCGGTCAGCTCCTGTGCGGCGTTACCTAGCGCTTGGAGAGAATTCGTGTTCCGCAGAAGCGCAGCAATTATGGCGCTGAGAATCTCTGCCGCCTGCGCCTGCGAGGGCCACTCCAATCCAAGTGCGCGAGAAATGAGTTGCGATCTATACGAAAAACGCAGCATCTCCTCATCAGGCCGGCTGATCAGGTCGGTAACGAATACGTGTTGCACGCCGCGGTCGGCCTTCACAAGCGACCAAAGTGCATTCCGCTGTCGGACTGACAGCGATTTCTGATCCCGAAAATCAAAATCGCTCCAGATGCTATGCGCCAGAGCGCGATTGGCACGATCCAGCTGTTCTCTGGCGTTCTGGGCTTCATTTTGGGCCTTCCGAGCCTCCTCTTGTGCAGTCGCGCTGGCGATTTCCAGCGCAGCTGCCTTGCGGTTTGAATCCCACCAAAACCACCCCGCGGCGAGTGACACCCCGAGGAAGACGATCGAGGCCGCGACCGCACCGAACTGCACGAGGCGTGCCCGACGCAGCGCCCTGTCGGCAATCGCCTCGAGCGCAGCCCGCGCAGGTCGCCATTGCCGCAACAGAGCCTCATGCGCGCTACGCAGCACTGTGCGGTTCGGATCCGGCTCGTCACGAACCAAGAGCCGCGATGCCACCATCCGCTCGGCTAGCTCGCGCCGCGGCGCCGTCGAGACCCAGCCGGCCTCGGCTGCGGTAGCGACGAAACGGATCCGTCCGGAGGCATCGCGTGCCACGTCACGAACGAGTCGGCCTGCCAGATCCGGCAGTTCGCGTCGCGCGGCCGGAGAGACCGCCTCGAACACGGCATCCGCATGCGCCGCGATCGCGCCGGGCACGCCGCCCATCTCCTGGTAGGCCTTCCAGGTCAGTGTCGAGCCGTCGCGCGCCTCGAACAGCCGGCGCAAAGTCATCTGCAGCAGTGGCAGCGCATCCGCGCCCGGCGTGTCGTCGACAAGCGCACGGGGCAGCGTACGGCCGTCCCGCTCGCCGAGCTCGAATACCAGGCCCGCGGCCCGCGCGGGGCCCTTGACCGCGTCGGTGATCTCCGCCTCGCCCGGTGCCGGCAAATCGTAGACCGCGCCGCGGCGCTTCAGCTCGAGCAGGTTCGGATCACGTTGGAGGTCGGCATAACGATCGCTGCGCGAGGTCGCGATCATCCAGACACGACCACTTTCGACCATCGCCCGGAGCAGCTTCGAGAGCGGCCCTGCGTCCTCGGTGCCGAATACCCGCTCCAACTGATCCACTACGAGGAGCAGCCGCGCAGCGAGCTTCCGGTCCGTGCCAGTTCGCCGCTGCTCGGCCTCGGCCACACGGTCTAGCGCCCAGGCGATCCCATCCGCGGCGTCCGCAGGGCTGACCGCGGCGAGGAGGCTCCAGGCTGCAGCGTCCTTCTGCGGGCTCCCGATTGATTCAGGCAGCGCCTCGGTGCTGTAGATCTGGCCCCCTAAGTTCACGAGCGCGCCGGCGTCCATCTCGATCGTGACGGTCCGCCACAGATCCACTTCGCGCACCGTGCCGGGATCCGTCAGTGACGGCGCGATGCCGGCCCGGGTCAAGGACGATTTGCCCGAACCACTCGGTCCAATTACGAACAGAGCGGGTAACCCGTCCTCACGGCTTGCCGCCTGCCTCAGATCGTCCACCGCGTCCTGAACCGCCAAATCGCGGCCGAAGAACACGCTCCGCCGATCGCGGTCATAGGGCTGGAGGCCTGGATAGGGTGAGCCGCGGACATCGATGTCCCAGACCGCGCCGCTTGGAATGAGCCCGCGCTGCTGCAGCTGTGCGACGAGCAGATCTTCCAGCCGGGTCTCGAAGGCCTGCGGCGTCTCGAACCCTTCCGACGCCCGGCGAAAGCGGCCGGCTTCGTCACGGAACGTGCGTGTCCACCACGCATCCAATAAGTCGCTCTGTCTCTTTTCCTGCTCGAAGTGCTCCTTGCTGAAGACGACCGGCGCGGTCTTGCGGAATACGAACACCGCCGGCCGCCCGCTCCCGGCCGACGATTCGAGCGCCGATTCAATCTCCAGCACCGTGCCACTTTCAAAGGCGGAGCCGGCCGGCCGGCGAAAGAGATCAGGCGGCAGCTCGGTGCCGATCCGCTTCCAGAGAATGGCGACCACAAGGTCGAAATCGGCGGTCGATTCGATCTGCTGCTGGAAGCTCTTTGTCGCCTCGTAGAAGCGGGGTTCCCACCGCTCCAAGCGAAGGTCCACGTGTGCGCTGTAGATCCCGCTTAGCCGCCGCACCACGCGTTCCGCCGCCTCACGCTCCGGCTGAACGTCGCCTGGCGAGGAGAGAAAGACGCGGAACACTAGCCGTCCGGTCATGACGAGGCGCCGAGACGATGCAGGCTCACTTCGTCTGCGACCCAAGCTCGGGGCAATGGTCCTTGATGGAGGGCGAAAGAGTTGCAATCGCACCGATCCCTGAACTTCCGCTGCGCGTCACCACCTGAACGGCGTCCGCGCAGCTCGGTAGGGCGCCGACCCGCCCGCTGGTCCTCTGCATCGGGATGGCACTCAACTCAACGACTGCGGTTTCCTCCGACATGGATCGGCTCCCACTCTCTTTCTCAAGTTCTGTTGTGCGAGAGGGCGGGGGTAGGAGCCGCACCACCAGCAACCGCTCGACATGGTCCGGCCGCAAGCGTGCTTCGCGCGATCGCTGGTCGAGCTCGACCCTTGTCGCGGTCGGCGCCAACGGTTTTCGGCATGATGGTCCTCCACGTTACAGACACGTTAGCTCCGCCAAATGCGTCCAATAAAAACGTGAGCCACGCGAAAGGAGTGTGAGCCGCTTCACACTGCCAACTTTTTAATGCCGGCACCTACGACCCGCTGGTCCTCTAGACCACATGTCCGCCTGAGGACGGGGCGACCCGTCTCGCAGTATGCAGGTAACGAGGGTTGCGCCGGATTGGCCGGTGCCGAGCCTCATGCATAGGAGACGGGTCTTGGGGGATCGCATCACTTATGTCGGGCTTGATGTGCACAAGGACGGGACCGTCGTGGCAGTCGCGGAAGGCGGCCTGCGCTGGATGAAGACGAACTCGCGGACTGGCGGTCTGGCCGCGACGCGATCTATCAGCTGGCCGCCCTCACGGTCGGCGCCCGTCTCGCCGTGGCGGACGGATAAGCGGGCCTGCCAAGAGAAAACCCCGGCGGGGGAACCGGGGTTTCAAGGTATCGCGATCGAGCAGGGGGATTTGCGATCGATCGCTGATACGTAGCCGTGTCCTATGGTCGGGGTCATGATAGATGTTCTAAAACCCACGCTAAGCGCTCTCGTCTAAGGATTCGCAGTAGGTGCGCGCGGTGTGACCACGGGGGTTATCCGGGGCTGGGGTGACGGTTCGGCTGACCCCTCTCGGCGAGGGGTTCGCGATAGCTCGGCCCGTCTTTCCTTTCATCGAGGCCGCGGCGGCCAAATAACCACCGGCAGCACCGTCGAGGAAGTGCATGTGGTCGCTGCGATATACCGAGGGAGTGAGACAGGTCATCAGGGCTGCCCGCTGCCGATGCAGGCCATAGACCACGATGCCTTCGGCCGTGGCCGCCACGAGCTGAGCCTCGATCGTATCGGCGAGTTCGCGCCCGCAATCGATCGTCATGCGCAGCCCGTCATCGTATTTGCGGTAGTCGGAATTGGCGACGAGCTGATTGAGGTAGCGGCGAGGGCTGAAGCGTCCGACCGGGATGCGCAACCGCAGCACGAGAAACGAGAGTGCAGTTTGGGCAAGGAGCTTGAGTCGTCGCAGCCGAAGCGAGGTTCCCGGGGCTTGGCCGGCGCGCGCTTCAAGATCGAACCCACTCGGTGGCCACACGAGTGGTGGGCCGCCTTCAGGCACGGGGCGCGCCATGTCCGGGCTGTCCTCGACCAGCCGGATGATATTCTCGATCAGCGCCCGGTAGGCGGTGGCCTCCGGTGCGGCCGGATTGAGATCCGCCGCCTGCACGATGATTGACAACATGACCCCACGCCGCGCTGGCATCGCCTCGAAGCGGCAGGACAGCCCACTCAGGTCCGGGCGACACCCGAGCGGCCCGGGCGGGATGCTGAATTCGCCCGCCTTCATCCGC